>Ga0067045_1030718_pt1 | contig 14335 bp, 13 predicted proteins | sample TerdegcTABiofilm_FD_59184 | JGI IMG/M metagenome (GOLD analysis project Ga0067045, IMG submission 59184) | Combined Assembly of (Gp0054472, Gp0054536) Wastewater bioreactor microbial communities from Singapore -Terephthalate degrading...
CCCGCCAGGAGATCCCCGCGGGTGCCGCACCGCGGCCAGCGGCGTCTACCCGACATCTCGTCGGCGACCTGGGCGATTATCGCGGGGGCCGTGGCGCTGCCCGGTTCGGGGACAACGGGGCTGGTGCGCGGCAGCGCCCTTGCCTGTGGCCGCCCACCCGCGCCTCCCGGCCGACCACGCCTCGCGTGCCCGGCGAGTGCGGGGGAGGCGACCTCCACGCGCTCGTCCGTCGGGCTAAGGATACCTCGCCGCTGGCGAGCGCCGGCTGGCCGCCAGACCCGTGTCGGCGGACCCTGGGCGATCGCCCCGCTCGAAACGGCGCGGTCTCCGGTCGGCGGCCAGAGCACTCGTAGTACCGGCAGGCGGTGGTCCACCGGCGTCCGAGCTGCAGGGTCCGCCTTCGCCGTGACCGGAGGGCCGGCGCCCAAGCTGCGTTTGGCGCGTTGGCGTCGCGAGGAACGGGTGCGGGGGCGTCGGCTGGGACTCGGCAGACTGACTGAGTGGAGGCAGGCGACTGCTGGCGCCGGCGAGTGTGCCGGCGATCGGGCAGCCGAATGTAGGCGGTCTCGTTCGCAGGGAGAGCTTGCAGGCATGGCGGAACAGAGCGCGCAGCAGAATCTGGCACGGCGATTGAAGGGCAACACGTATCCCGGACGCGGGCTGATCGTGGGTCTGAACGACCGCCACCGCTGGATCCAGGTCTATTGGATCATGGGGCGCAGTCCGAACAGCCGCAACCGGGTGTTCGTGGTGGAGGGCGACACGCTGCGCACCGAGGCTGCCGATCCATCCGCGGTGCAAGACCCCTCGCTGATCATCTACAACGCGATGCGCCGCCTGGACCAATGGCACATCGTCACCAACGGAGCCCAGACCGACGCCATCTATGCCGGTCTGGCGCAGGGTCATTCCTTCGTCCAGGCGCTGGCCGAGTGGTCCTACGAACCCGATGCGCCCAACTACACGCCGCGAATCTCCGCCGTGCTGAACAGCGACAGTCATGAGATTTGGGTGTCGGTGATCAAGTGCGGCGCGGCCGTGGCTGGGGCGGCCGAGCAGCACTTCTTCCGCTACCAGCAGACACTGCCCGGGACGGGGTACGCAGTGACCACATACATGCAGGACGGGCAGCCGCTCCCCGCGTTCGAGGGCACCCCGTATCTGCTGCCGCTCGTCGGCGACGCGGCGGCCATCGCGACGTTCTACTGGGAGGTCCTCGATGCCGACAACCGCATTTCGCTGGCAGTGCGTGAGATCGACCCAGCCACCGGCACCACGCGCACGGAGGTGCGCAACAAGTACGCACGGGCAACTCGCTGAATCCGACCCGATCAGCGTCGCGCGCTTCCTGGCGCGCCCTCTGCTGGTCGCAGCGGCTGCGTCCGTGCTGACCGGCTGCGTCCCCGGCGACGGTGCCTCCACGACCGCAGATCCGGCCGGCTTCTGGTCCGGCATCTGGCATGGCTGGATCGCGCCGATCTCGCTGGTCTGGGGTTTCTTCAAACCCAGCGTGCGCATCTACGAGACCTGCAACACGGGCTGGTGGTACGACTTCGGGTACTACATTGCGGTCATCAGTGGCTTCGGCGGCCTGTCGCTGATACGCCGCCGCGGCGACTGAGCACCGGGCAGCAGCCGGCCAGGCGAAGCTCCACCGAGTCAGCGGCCGGCCGCTGGCCAGGATCCGGCGTTGGCGGCCCCGGTCGGCGCGCGGCCGCAGACAGCTGGAGCTCGGCGCCAACTCCTCGCGGAGGACCAGCAGTGGACGTGATGCAACTGCGCGAGTTCGACCGCCGCATCTGGGACGAAGAGCTGGCCGAGTTCGTGCCCGGCTCGGTGTTCGACGCCCACGTGCACCTGTGGTCGGAGACGGCCCGCGGCACGCTCACCGGTCCTGCGAGCGGGCTGCGGACGGAGGTCGACGCCCGCCAGTTGCGCGCCTGGTCCCAGCGCCTCTTCCCCGGGCGGCGGTTCGCGTTTCTCGCGCTGGGGACGCCGCTGCCGGGCATGGACGTGGACCTGCACAACCGCTGGCTGGCCGCAGAAGTCGCCCGCGACGGCGGGGCGCTGGCGAGCCTGGTGGTGACCCCGGGCATGAAGCCGGAGGAACTGGCGGCGCAGTTGGATACCGGCCGCTTCCTCGGATTGAAGCCCTACCGCTTCTTCGCGGCTGACCAGCGCTCGGCCCGCGTCCGGGACTTCTTCCCGGACGCGCTGGCCGAGGTCGCGCACCACTACGGGTGCGCCGTGACGCTGCATCTGTCGAGGATCGCGGGTCCAGCCGATCCCGACAATCTGGCGGATCTGCGGGATCTCACCCGTCGCTACCCCGGGGTGCAGTGGGTCTTGGCGCACTGCGCCCGCGGCTTCAACGCCCGCCATCTCGAAGTGGCCCTGCCGGCGCTGAAGGATCTCCCTGGCATCTGGTACGACACCTCTGCCGTCACCGAGCTGTACTCCCACTATCTGCTGTTCGCGCGGGAGGACCGACGGCGCCTGCTGTTCGGCTCGGACAATGTCGCCGCCGGATCCGTGCATGGCACCTATGCCACCTACGGCCACGCCTGGCTGTTCTACCCCGGCGCCGAGGTGCTCGAGCACTGCGATGCCACGCCCACCCTAGTGGTCTACGAACAGCTTCGGCAGCAGCGGCGGGCCGCCGACATCGCCGGGCTGACCCGCGCCGACATCGAGGACCTCTTCTGGAACAACGCGCAGCGTCTTCGGGCCCGAGTGCGCGCCCACCCTCCTTTGCGGACGGACACGACATGATGACCCGCACCCCTCTCCGCGTGATCAACAGCGTCGCCCCCATCCGCATCTGCGACAACGGGGGCTGGACGGATACCTGGTTCGCCGAGCACGGCGCGATATTCAACATCGGCGTGTACCCTTACGCGGAAGCCCAGATCAAGGTCTACCCGCGCGACCAAGTAGCCGATCGCATCGTCGTGCACGCCGAGAACTACGGCGAGCGCTTCGCCGTCTGTCCGGGCAACTCCACCTGGAGCCACCACCCGCTCCTCGAAGCGGCGATCGAGTACATGCGGCTGCCCGAGGATGTCGCGTTCGAGGTGAGCATCTTTTCCGAGGCCCCCGCGGGCGCTTCGACCGGCACCTCAGCGGCAGTCACCGTCGCCCTGATCGGCGCCCTCGATCTGCTGACCCCCGGGCGCATGACCCCCTACGCCGTGGCGATGACAGCCCAGCGCATCGAGGTGGAGATGCTCGGCCAACAGTGCGGCATCCAGGATCAGCTCTGCTCCGCCTTCGGCGGCATCAACTACATCGAGATGCACCACTATCCGCACGCCGCCGTGTCGCAGTTGCAGGTGCCAAACGCGGTGTGGTGGGAACTCGAGCGGCGTCTGTTGCTCGTCTACCTGGGCCGCGGGCACAGCTCGACGGAGATCCACCGGAAAGTGATCGCCGAGCTGGAAGGAGCGGGACCCGATTCTCCCAAGCTCGAGGCGCTGCGACGAACCGCCGCCGCTTCCCGCGACGCGGTCTACGCGGGAGACTTCGCTGCCCTGGGGCAAGCGATGATCCGCAACACGGAAGCCCAGGAACACCTCCATCCCGAACTGGTCGGACAGGACGCGCGGACCATCATCGAGATCGCGCGGGCCCACGGCGCCTTGGGCTGGAAGGTGAACGGAGCGGGGGGTGACGGGGGGTCGGTGACCCTGCTGACCGGACCGGACTCGGCCGGCAAGCGAGCCCTCGTACGGGAGATCGAACAGACCAACCCGCTCTTCAGCAACCTGCCGATATACCTGAGCCGCACCGGTCTCAGGCTGTGGGAGTCCAGCTAAGTCCGGTCCGGGCAGGCGCCTGCCATCGCCCGCAGGCCGACGGGCACGACAGCGGCCACAGCCAAGACACGTCGCCACGGCCGGAACGGCCAGCACTGCGCCATGGACAGCAGGTGCAACAGGGGTCAGCCCGTTTCGCCGCGCAGGCGGAGGAGTTCCGCCACGAGCTCGGCCTTGTTGGCCCGCGAGATCTGGCGTCCCTTCAGCCTGGCGTCGGGTTCGCGACGGAGCAGTTGCCGCAGGCGCGCGACTGGCAGGTCCTCCAGGCGTTCTGCCTGGCCGGTAGAAGTGGTCGACCGCAGCGGAGACGCGGGAATCGGCGGGCCTGCGGCGGAGGCGCCAGCCCGGGTCTCGGGAGGGTACCCCGCTGACGGCTGCGCGCCCCATACTGGTGCTGACGGTGCCGGTGCAGCGGACTGGAGGCCCAGGGTGGCTCCCACCTGCGCGTGCGGCGCCGGGATGACGTGGTGGCTGACCACCGTGCCCACCTTGCGCGCGGCCTCCACCGCAGCGAGCACGGCCGCCTGCACCGCTGCCACATCGCCCCAGAAGCGCAGGCTCACGAGTCCGTCACCGACGCGTTCGAGCGGCCCGAGCTGGACGTCCGCAGCCTTGGCTGCCGCATCGGCCGCCTCGAGGACAGTGATCAGACCTCGCGTCTCGATGAGACCTACAGCGGTCCGGGCGCTCATCGTGGATCGCTCCTTCGGATAGCCCCCGCCCGCACGCCTCGGTCAGCCAGAGGGAAGCGAGCCCGTGACAGCGCGTCCCGAGATCGGCGGCTGCCGCCACCGCGCGACGGGCCTGACGTGAACAGACCATCCATGCGAACGGGCCCGCGCTCTCGCACTCGGCGCCCACCGCCGACCTGCCGAGCAAATGCCCCCGTCCAGCGACCAGAGGGATGCGTGGCGTCTGTCCGACCCGGCGAGACTCGCGCCCCCGGGCTTCTGGCATCCGGCCGCTGGCCACGCCGGACCGTGGAGAGCGAGGCTCAGTGCCTGTCGTCGATGACGTACGGGAGCAGCGCCAGGTACCGGGCCCGTTTCACGGCGCGGACCACCTGCGCCTGCTGCTTGCGCGTCGCGCCGGTCCGGCGCGCGGCCTCGATCTTGCCAGTGGTGGTGATGAAATGAGTGAGGACATCCAGGCGCTTGTAGTCGATGTCCTCCGGCTTTAGTTTGGCAACGGCTTCGCGCCGGCTGCTGCGCACCTTGGCGATGATGACACGCTCCGCTCGACGCACCCCGGACTAGGGTGCCTGTGGATGGAGTATCCTCTCGGGAGTGCCGTATAATAGGCGGCATGATGCAGGCTGTCAACACCACGCGTCAGGTCCAACTCGGTCCCGCGCAGAGACTCCTGGCCATCGGTCTGGGGCTGTTCGGCCTGGCGGTGCTGCTGGCCCACCCGGCGTTCGTCGCTCGGGACCAGGTCTTCCTCCGGGGCATGTGCCTGGTCGCCGTGGCCTGGTGCGCATGCCTCGTCTGGGCCCGGCGGCATCGCGTCTCGGTGGCATTGCCCCTGTCTGTCGCGGCGGCGGCCGCTGCGCTCGTCCTGGCTGCCTTGGCCTCGGTCCTGCTCAACCAGGACGCCGACGTGCGCTCCTTGTGGCCGCTGGGCGCTCATCTCCTGCTCCTCTGGATCGGCTACTGGCTGGCCAGCGACACGCGCGCGCTGCAGTGGCTGTTGTCGGCGTTCGGCGCCGGGGTCGTCCTGACGTCGCTGTATGCCGCCGTGCAGTTCTTCGGTTGGGACCCGTTGCCGGCCGGCACCCCATTCGCGGTGCAGCGTGTCGTCGGGCCGTTCGCCAACCCCAACGACCTGGGGAATTTCGCGGCCTGCGCCCTGCCTGTGTCCCTGGGCCTGCTGCTGGGCCAGACAGCTCCCGCAGCGCCTGGTCGGCCCACCCTGAGCGCCGCGGGCTCAGCGGTCGCACTCATCCTGACGTACATGGGACTGCTGCTGTCCGCCAGCCGCGGAGCCTGGATAGCCGGCTTGGCCGGGACCGCCCTGGTGCTGGGGGCCCACGCACGCGAGGTGTACCGGCGGCGGAGCCATTCCGCGTGGCGGTGGCTTCTGGGTTCGGGCGCTGCCATGCTGGCTCTGACGGTTTTCATCCAGCAGCACCCGGTCGTGCGCGAGCCTCACCGGATGGTCACGCTCGCCGAGCGGGCACGCAGCGCGGGGCACATCCTCGAGCCGCTCGTGCGCGAGCGCCCGTCCGGGCCCCGCGCCGGCCCACCGGCACCGCTGGCCCACGACACCTCCATCAACCACCGGTATTTCATCTGGCAGGTGACCTGGCACATGATCCAGGCGCATCCGCTTACCGGCGTGGGGTACGGCCAGTACGGTCAGCGCTTCGGAGGCTTCCGGGATGCCTTGCGCGATCGCGAGCTGTTCCGCACCCTCAACGAGGTTGCCCAGGCCGAGAACACGCCCTACGCCCATAACGAGTATCTCCACGTATGGGCCGAGTGCGGGCTCGCGGGGCTGCTCAGCCTGGTGGCGCTGCTCGGCATCGGCATCGTCTTTGGGCTGCGCGCCGCCTGGGGCGCCGAACGACCTCGGATGTTGGTGTGGGGACTGCTCGGCCTTGTCGCGGCCATGCTCACCCACAGCCTGGTGAGCTACCCGCTGCATCTGGAAGTCGGCGCCCTGGTTTTCTGGCTCGGCTTCGGCGTGCTGATCGCGCTCGACCGACTGCCCGACCCAGGCAGGCCGTGAGTGCTGAGTCGAAGACCATCCGTGCGGGCTGCGGCGGCTCGGCAGGCGGCGCCGCTGGCAGTCACCTCGTCTTTGCCGCCGCTGCAGCTCCGCCCGGCAGGGGTGGGCCCGAGCGTGCTGTTCGAGCAACGGCTCGGTGGCGGCTTCCCGCGCTGGTGACCGCCGCTCTTCAGCGCGGCGGCACGCGCCCGGGCCGATCGCCGGGCGGAGTCTCGGCCCGGCGGCTGTCGTTCTCCTCGCGCCGGAGAAGCCCATGCAGGGCCATCTGCTTCTGAACGCCGGCCTGTCGATCCCGCTGTCGGAGCTGCACTGGACCTTCGACCGGAGTCCGGGGCCAGGTGGGCAGAACGTCAACAAGCTCAACACGCGGGTCGAGCTCCGCTTCGACATCGAGCACAGCCCGAGCCTGAGCGAGGAACAACGCCGGCGTCTGCGCAGCGTCCTGCACGACAAGATCGGTCAGGGCGGCCAGCTGGCCGTCCGCTCGTCGCGGTATCGCTCCCAGACGCAGAACCGCCAGGACTGTCTGGACAAGTTGGCCGCGATGCTCGCTCGGGCTCTCAAACCGCCGCCGCCCAGGCGCCGCCCCACTCGTCCCACGGCCGCGTCCCGGACCCGTCGCCTCGAACTCAAACGTCGCCACAGCGCCAAGAAGGCCCACCGCCAGCGGCCCGCACTGTGAGCGGGCCGGCGCCTGCCATCCTCCGCCGATTCTCGGCTGGCTCAGCCTGCGATCATCGGTGACCCGGCCATGGGGGCCTGAATCCCGCCGCGTCGGTGCTGCATCCAATGAACGCCTCGGGGTCGCCCAGGCGACGGCGCACACGGCGTCCAGAGCAGGCCGCCCGCGCTATCGGGGCAACTGTCGCGCCGCAGGACCTGCGGCACGGCCGACAAAGGGGCCGGCCGCGCCACGGACAGCGACCCGCCCGACTAGGTGCTGTGGGGGCGGCCGACGACGCGATGTCGGAGCGACAGCAAGCGATTCGATTGGCCAGAAGGATGGAGCAGCGATGAGAAGACCCGAGAGTTCCAGAAAAGCTGCTGACGGGAACGGCGCCAAGACGCCGCCAGCCCTCAGCTCCATAGACCTGTACTGGCGGGAGATACGGGACAACAAGCCGCTCAGCCGCGAGCAGGAAGTCGAGCTGTTCCGGCGTGCCCGCTCTGGCGATGAAGCTGCCCGCGAGCGACTGGTGGTCGCCAACCTGCGCTTTGTCGTCAGCATCGCCCGCGAGTACCGCGAATACGGTCTTCCCTTGGAAGACCTGGTGTCGGCAGGCAATATCGGCCTGCTGGAAGCCATCGCTCGCTTCGACGAGAACCGCGGCTACAAGTTCATCACCTATGCCGTCTGGTGGATCCGCCAGGCGGTGCTCCGAGAGTTGGCCGAGGCCGGCAGGATCGTGCGGCCGCCGATGAGCCAGGTGTGCGATCTGCAGAAGGTCGAGAAGCAAGTCAACGTCCTGTGCCAAAAGCTGGGACGGTCCCCCACGTACGACGACATCGAAGACTCGATCGAGCTGAGCAAGGTGCGCACGCGCAACGCCGTCGAAGTGGGGCATGCGGATATCTCGCTGGACTCCCCGGTGCGGGTGGACGGGGAGACACCGCTGATCGATCTGATCGCTGTCGACCAGGATTCCGTCGTTGCCCGCATCGAGTTGTCGCAGATGGAACGCGCCGTGCGCAGCTCGCTGGAGGTGCTGGATGCCCGAGAGTGCCGGGTCGTGCGCGCCTACTTCGGTCTGGAGGACACCGAACCCATGACGCTGGAGCAGATCGGAGCGTCCATGGGCATCACCCGGGAACGCGTGCGCCAGCTCCGCAACCGGGCCCTGAGCAAGTTGCGCCAGCACCACGGCGAGGTGCTCGCGCAGTTCTCGCGCAACTGAGAGTCCGCTTCCCGGCGGAGATCCGCTGGCGCGCTGACCCCCGGCCTGCGGGGCCGCGGCCACCATCGCGCCGCGCCGACTGACCCCAGCGCGCCAGCGGTGACAACACAGACCCCTGCCGCTCGCGGAGCACGCCTGGAGGGAAGGTCGACTCGTGCTGCCAGGGCAGGGGCGCGGCGTGTCATGCCGACCGCGCACCGCCGCGGTCGGCGCTGCCGTGCCCTGGCGTCCGACGCACGGCACGTCCCTGCGGCCCTCGGCCGGATTCGCTCGACTCGAGAGCCTTGAGCTTCCGCCAGAGAGTCGTGGAGCTGATGCCGAGAATGCGCGCCGCCTGGGTGCGATTGCCGCCGGCACGGCGCATCACGGCCTGGATGTGTTCGGATTCGAGTTCGGCGAGCGTCCGCTCGGCGCCGATCCCCGCAGGGCGCCTGCTTTCAGCCTGGCGCACGATGCGAGGCGGGAGATTCTCCGGACGGATGACGCCGTCGCGCGACAGCACCGCTGCGCGCTCGATCGCGTTCTCGAGTTCCCGCACATTCCCGGGCCACGAGTACTCCAGCAGATAGTCCGCGCAGAGTGCGTCGAGGCGCAGGTTGGGCAGACCGAGGCGCTTCGACGTGGACGCGACGAAATGGCGTGCCAGCGGCAGGATATCCTCCGGTCGCGCGCGCAGCGGCGGCACGTCGATTTCGACCACTCGCAGACGGTACAGCAGGTCCTGGCGAAACCTCCCGGCCCGAACCTCTTCCTCCAGGTCCCGGTTGGTCGCGGCGATCACGCGGACGTCGATCTTCCGCGGCAGGCTCTCGCCCACGCGCACGATCTCGAACTCTTCGAGCACGCGCAGCAGCTTGGTCTGGGTCGCCGCGGTAGTATCGCCGATCTCGTCGAGGAAGACGGTGCCCTTGGCCGCGGTCTCGAACAGCCCCGCGCGGTCTTCGACAGCGCCGGTGAACGAACCGGCCTTGTGGCCGAAGAGTTCGCTCTCCAGCAGCGTCTCGGGCAGCGCTCCACAGTTCACCGGCACGAACGGACCCGACGCGCGCTTCGAGAGCCTGTGGATCGCGCGCGCGAGCACCTCCTTGCCCGTGCCTGTCTCGCCGGTGATGAGCACGGACGTGTCGAACCGCGCGACCCGGGTCGCGACGTCCAGCACGCGCGCGAACGCCTTGCTGTGCACCTCCTGAAAGAATCCCGCAGGCCCCTGTTCGAGCTCGTCCAGCCGCTCGCGTTCCCGCTTGAGCTCCCTGGTCTTCCTGCGCAGTTCTGCCGTCAGCGCGCGGATCTTTCCTTGGATGTCCTCGGCCTCGAAGTAATGGAGGTGCTTGTCCAGCGCGGCCCCCCAGGACGCTGCGTCCATGCCCGTCGCCGTGCACACCTTGTCGCCCTTGCCCCGGCACTTGTCCTCGATGAAGTACACGTCCCGTCCCAGACAGAAAGACACGTAGCCGCTGGCATAGCCCTCCAGCATCCAGCACACCGGATGCGGCGCCACGCCCAGGACGTCGAGGTGCTCGTCCGCCTCCCCCGAATCGCGCCAGATCACGTCGATGCGCACGCGCCCCGTCAGCGGGTCCACAGCGAGAGACCTGATCTGCGCCCGCGCCACGCCCTGGAGCGTGTGCAGGCGCGGGCCGGCCCGCAGCCATTCGAGCGCGTCGTCCCACTTGAACACGCGCTTCATGGCCGCCGCGTCCGCCTGCCCCCAGAAGTACCCGAAGCGCGTGAAGATGCGCCGACTCGGTTCCTCGCCCACCATCCCGATGAGATCCTTCCGCAATTGCGCGAAAGCATGCATCGAGTGGATCACCAGCCGACGGCCGTGCAGGCTGATATGCCCCTCGGAGAAGTCGACCAGTTCCTCGAGTCGAAGCTCCGCAGCTCTCATGGCGGAGACCTTTCATGATGAAACAGCTGTTCTTGCAGTATGCACGATATGGCCGCTTCGGTCAAGGATGGCCTGCTGCGCCTAACGGCCGCATCGCCAATCAGTTGCAGAGATGCACCGCGTCCGGCACGCCGTTTGCGTACGCTGATGCGAACGCAGACGTCGCACTGCAACAAGAGGAGGAAGCCGTGTATCGCATCCTGAAAAGTCGTACCGAATCCTGGAAGGCCGACATGGTCGCGTTGGCGCAGCGCCTCGTGGCCACGCCGAGCCCGAGCCTGCACGAGACCGCTGCCGCGTCCGTGGTCGAAGGCGAGATGAAGCGTCTGGGCTACGACGAGGTGATCCGCGACGAGGCGGGGAACGTGATAGGCATCCTGTTCGGGCGCGAACCCGGACCGACCCTGCTTCTCGGCGCACACCTCGACACGGTCGAGGCGAACCCGCGCGAAAGCTGGACGGTGGACCCATTGGCCGCCTGCGTCGAAAACGGGCGCCTCTTCGGTCTGGGAGCCGCGGACTGCAAGGGCGGCGTCGCCGCCCACGTGTACGCCGCGGCTGCGCTCAAGGCGAGCCTGCTGCCGCTGGCCGGAAACATCGTCGTCGCCGCGACCGTCGCTGAACAGAATGGACGCAGCATCGGCGTCCGGGAGCTCGTCGCGCGCACACTGCGCGAGCGCGAACTCGAACCGACGTGGGCGCTGTTGGGCGAGCCCACCCGCCTCGGGCTCTACTACGGTCACGATGGCTGGTTCGAGGTGAACATCGTCGTCAAGGGCGCGAACCCCTTCCACGTGGATGACGCAGCGCGGGCGATCCATCAGGATCTGCTGGCAGCGCGGCGTCAGCGTGCCGACGCTGCCGTGGAGACTCACCTGGTCCATCACCCGGCTTTCGCGACCGACGCCCACGGCCGGACGGCGACGATCCGCCTGGAGCGGCGGCTTTCCCCGGCCGAGGAGGTCGGCGAGGTGCTGCGCCGCATCGAGCACGAGGCGGCGCTCGTCAGCGACACAGCCGGCCAGGTCGCGGTCGAGGTCATGGTCCGGCAGGAGCCACAGACTCTGTGCACTGGGCAGACGACGATGGTGCGGCACCTGACGAACGCCTGGGCGATCGACCCCTTCCACCCGCTGATGACCCGTGCACGGCAGGCACTCGCTGCCGCCGGCTGCGAGGTCCGCCCGGGGAAATTCCATCTCGGCCGGCTCGGCATGGGCACCGCGGGCGGCACGCTGGTTACCGAGTTCGCCATCCCGACCTTGTGCTACGGTCCCGGCGACGAGACGCTCGCGCACGCCCCCAACGAGTCGGTCGCGATCGCTGACATCGTCACCGCCTGCTACGGCACCGCCGCGATCGCGCACAGCCTGGTGGGCGTGCCAGTCTTCGGTTGGACGTCGGACGAGATCTGAGCGCTCTTGTCCCGGGATCCCTGCCCGGGGAAGGACAGCCACCATAGGTCGACCATGAACGTACTCGTCTTCAACTGCGGGAGCTCGTCGCTGAAGTACCGGCTGATCGCCATGCCGGAGGAACGCGAAATCGCCTCGGGCGAGGCGCAGCGGATCGGCCCGCCCTCCGCGGAACCGTCGCGGATCTGCCATCGCGCCCACGGCTTTCAGGAGGTCATCACGGTGCCGATGGCGGACCACTCAGCGGCGTTCGACGAGGTGATGAAGCTCTTGGGGCGGGACAACGAGACGAAGCCGGATACGATCGCGCACCGGCTCGTGCACGGTGGCTCGCTGTTTCGCGAACCGACCGTCGTCGACGAAGCGGTGATGGCCGGACTCGAACGCGTCGCGCGCCTGGCGCCCATCCACAACCCCCCGGCCATCGCCCTGGTGGACGCCTGCCGCCGACGGAACCCCGAGCTGCCCGAGGTCTGCGTCTTCGACACTGCCTTCCATGCCACCATCCCCGAGTACGCGCGCACCTACGCCCTGCCCGCGCGCATCCGCGAGACCTTGGGCATCCGCAAGTACGGCTTCCACGGGACGAGCCACCAGTATGTCGCCGAGGAGGCTGCCAAGTTGCTCGGCAAGCCGCTGGCCGAACTGAACGCGGTCAGCTGCCATCTGGGTTCTGGCGGCAGCAGCTTGTGCGCCATCGTACGCGGGGCGTCGGTCGACAACACGATGGGATTCTCGCCGCTGCAAGGGCTGGTGATGAGCACCAGATCCGGCGACCTCGACCCGGCCGTGGCCCTGCGCCTTCTGGCTTCGGCCCATGGAGACAGTCGAACGGTGGAGAGCCTCCTCAATCGCCACAGCGGCGTGCTGGGCCTGTCCGGCGCCTCTCCCGACATCCGTGACGTGCTGGCCGGCACAGCCGGTGAATCGCCGGAACGCATGGACACGACCCTCCAGGTCTACCTCTGGCGCCTGCGCAAGTATCTCGGCGCGTACCTGGCCGTCGTCGGCCAGCCGGACGCCATCCTCTTCACGGACACGATCGGCGAGACGGTCCCCGCGGTGCGCTGGGCGGCGTGCGTGGGAATGGAGGCCTTCGGCGTCAAGATCGACGCAGCCAGGAACGCCAACGTGTCCAGCTACCCGTGCGACGTGGCGGCCGACGACAGTCCCGTGCGCATCTTCGTCATCCGGACGAACGAGGAACTCGCGATCGCGCGCCGCACGTACGGGACGCTGGCCAAAGCGGCCTAGCAAGAGGGAAGGATCGATATGAACATCCTCGTGCTGAACCCTGGAAGAGACCGCGTGGATTGGGCGCTGTTCGGCCGAGAGAGCCGCGCCGCATCAAGATCCGGGAGCACCCCAGGATGCCAGGGCGAGACGGAGGCGCGGGCGGCCCTCGCGAGTCTGGAGCCCGACGCACTCGATGTGATCGCCATGCGGCTGCAGTTCGGCGGACCGCACTTCACAGCACCGGTGCTCGTCACCGACGACGTGCTGGAGCGCCTCGACGGGCTGACATCCCAAGCACCGCTCCATCTGCCGCCGGCGCTGGCGCTGCTGCGCGCGGCCAGAGAAGCCTGGCCCGGCACACCCATTGTGGTGTGTTTCGAGACCGCGTTCTTCGCCGACCTGCCGGTCCGCGAACGGCTCTACGCGCTCGGCGACAAGGCGGGCGCTGCCCAGGTGCGACGGTACGGATTCCATGGCATCTACCACGAGGCCGCTTGTCGGTTCGCCGCTCGGCAACTCCGCGGTGCGAACGGCCGAAGAACGCCCACGGTGTTGTCCGTGTGCCTGGAACCACGGCCGGAGATCGCGGGCGCATTCGGCCCGCGCGCGGTGACGGTGACGAGCGGCGCGACACCGCTGGAAGGACTCCCCGGCGAGACGAGCTGCGGCGAGATCGATCCCAGCATCGTGCTGACGCTGGCCGACGAACTGGGGCTGGGCCCCGAGGAAATCAACCACGTCCTCACCCGCGAAAGCGGCTTGAGCGGGCTGGTCGGCGAGCCCACCACCCTCGCAGACCTCTTCGCCTTTGAGGATGCGAGACACGCGCTCGCGCGCGACGTACTGTGCTATCGGATGCTGCTGGCGGCGGGAGCCGCGGCCGCGGCGCTCGGCGGGCTGGATGCGCTCGTCTTCTCGGGCCGCTTCGCAAAGCTCGGACGCATCGTCGGCCCCTGGCTCAGCGAGCGCCTGCCTCTGTGCGGGACCGACAGACGAGCACGCCTGGAGCATTTCGTTCTCACCGAGCCGCTCGACCGTCTCGTCGCCGACGCCGCGGCTGCCGCCTGGCTCCGGAACGCGACTCCGGCGAAGGTTCATCAGGACCGGCGGAGACTGGGCTCGATGACACGCCGGGAGACGTCGCGCCTCGGCCCCGGCCCTTCGCTGCGATCATCGCGCCGGCAACCGCGCACATGACCGCAGGCGCCAGCCGCTCCGTACGCTCTGGCTTGCAGCCGCAGGCAGGTCTGCGGCTGCTCCCTCAGTCGCCCAGCCGTCGCCTGCCGAATCCCCGGGTCGCGTGCACCTGGTGCAGTACGGCCACGGCAGCTACGACCATGGCCGCACACAGCC
>Ga0067045_1030716_pt1 | contig 14334 bp, 11 predicted proteins | sample TerdegcTABiofilm_FD_59184 | JGI IMG/M metagenome (GOLD analysis project Ga0067045, IMG submission 59184) | Combined Assembly of (Gp0054472, Gp0054536) Wastewater bioreactor microbial communities from Singapore -Terephthalate degrading...
CCCCCCAAGTAACTTCCCCCCTTCTAACACCGTTCATTACTATTTCAGCAAGAGTAAAAAATGACGCATCGTCATCTGATACTTTATCAGGAACTATACGGGCATGATCAGGACTTATGACAACATAAGCGGAATGAGAAGCATAACTACCAACCTTACGTCCTATCCAGCTCTTATCAATATTTTTTCCAACATCAACAACAACGCCTATATTATCATATCCCGGTACAAATGGGAATTTTCCATAACTTGCCCATACAGAATACTTCGGAAACTCACCGTTAAGTATAGTTAATTCTGTTCCTGTGCTTATCAATGTTCTTGTTGTCTGCACCAATAAGCCATTATCGCCCGTCGATGGAAATGGACGGTCCTCAATAGCGACTTTCTTTGGTTCAATAAATACAACAGTTGGATTATTCTGCCCCATTTTTCCCTCCATTTGTTATAAGAATGAATGTTAAATACCGATATAAAGTATAATCGATATGATAGAATCATTGCAATTATTATTTAATTCTAAAATGACAATATTTGCATTAGAACGTATATTTAATGTCAATTATTTTCACAAAAACTTGCAAGGTAGGTATAGACGAAAAAGGCTTAAAAGTGTATAATATATAATGAAAATATATGAAAATAAAACTCAAGGTGAAAATATGAATCATAATATTCTAGTTGTTGATGACGAAAAAGGTATCCTTGATCAGCTATCAGGTATTCTTCAAGATGAAGGATATAACACTCTAACAGCGCAAACTGGCGAAAAATCTCTAGAGCTAATTCAGGAAGATGGCATTGATCTGGTTATGCTTGATGTTAAGCTTCCTGATATTGATGGTATCGAGATTCTAAGAAAAATCAAAGATGATCAATCGGATATACCAGTCATTATGATCTCAGGAAATGCCACTATTGGTCTTGCTGTTGAGGCAACAAAACTAGGCGCTTATGATTTTATCGAAAAACCATTTTCACCAATTGAGAAGATAGACAGAATGTTATTAACTATAAAACAAGCAATAGAACGTCAGCAGCTTGAACAGGAAAATAAGAGATTTAAAAGCAGAGAACAGCGAAAATATATGATGGTTGGTGAAAGTAAGCCTGCTAAACAATTATATGAACAAATAAGAAAGGCTTCTCCAAGCAAAGGGCGTGTTCTTATAACCGGTGAAAATGGCACAGGTAAAGAACTTGTGGCAAGGGCGATCCATCAGTTAAGTAACCGATCATCCGCAAAATTTATCGAGCTAAATTGCGCTGCAATACCACAAGAACTGATTGAAAGCGAGCTTTTCGGACATGAAAAAGGTTCTTTCACTGGTGCGGGCACTAGACAGATTGGAAAATTTGAGCAGGCAAATGGAGGAACTCTGTTCCTTGATGAAATCGGTGACATGAGCCTCACTGCACAATCAAAAGTGCTTAGGGCTATTGAGGAAGGCGAAATACAACGTATTGGTGGCACAAGGACTCTCAAAGTCGATGTCCGTATAATTTCTGCAACAAATAAAGTGCTTGAAAAGGAAATAGAAAAAGGTAATTTTCGTCAAGACCTATTTTATAGATTAAATGTTATCCCTATTACCGTTCCGCCTTTACGAAGCCGTAAGGACGATATTCCCATACTTGTTGAGCATTTTGTCGAGCAATTCTGCGATGAAAATGGTAAGCCACTTAAGAAAATATCGCCTGATGCAATCTCTGTCTTGAAAGATTATAATTGGCCTGGAAACATACGGGAATTAAGGAACATTGTTGAAAGGCTGATAATTATGGTTGATTCTGATACCATCAAAGGCTCTCATGTTTTATTGGCTATTAACATAGATCAATCTCAAGCAAGCAATATAAAAGCCCATGTATCATTAAAAGATATGATGGATGAATATGAAAAGAAGATTATAATTGCAGAATTAGAAGCAAACGATGGTAATGTAAGCCAAACAGCAAGAAATCTTAATATAGATAGAGCAAATCTTTATAGAAAACTCCGTTCCTATAATATACTCAAATTCGATGAACAGGTAGAATAACGTTATCTCTTGTTTGGTAAGTCATGTGGTTTAGTAGTCGCAGGTTTCATATTTGCGAAACACATCAATAAAAATTACGACTACTAATAATATTATGAATCATTTGTCCGTTTGAAATACACTTGCTAAGCAAATTCCATTTTTAAGACAATCCATTGCTTGAGAAGGAGAATCAACAAAACTGAACAAATTTAAATCTTCAGGGCTTATCATACCTTGCTCTGCTAAAAATTCAAAATTTATGACTCGTTTCCAGTAATCAGACCCATACATCAATACAATAACTTTATGAGTCAATTTTTTTGTTTGTATTAGCGTAAGAACCTCAAAAAGCTCATCTAAAGTCCCAAACCCACCGGGGAATACTACCAATGCTCTTGCTAAATGCACAAACCAGAATTTTCGCATGAAGAAATAATGAAACTCAAATCCGAGATTTTCTGATATATATGGATTAGGTTTTTGTTCGTATGGAAGGCTAATATTTAAACCAATTGATTGCCCGCCAGCCCTTGTTGCGCCTAAATTTGCCGCTTCCATTATCCCAGGACCTCCGCCTGAACATAAAGCAAATTGCTGCTCTTCTGGGAGTGATTTTGACCATTTTATCGCCATTTCAGCTAATTCCACAGCGTCGTCATAATATTTTGATAAAGAATTTATACCTTTTTCACAACTACTTGAATCTGGTTGTTTAGGGCGAATCCTTGCCGAGCCAAAGAAAGCAATGGTATGTTTTATGCCATATTTTTCAAAACGGGTTCTTGGTTCAGTATATTCGCTTATTATCCGAATAGTTCTCGCCTCTGGGCTATTTAAAAAATCGATATTTTTGTATGCCTTTATAGGTCTTTCCTTTTTTGTCAAGTTTTTATCCTTTCTGCAATTTATTTGCCTTTTTGAATTTTATCCCGGTGCAAAATCATAAGTATAAGTCTGTAGTATGACGCTTATTGCACTCCAAAATGCACCTACGCAATATTCACCTAAAATTATACCAAAGAAAAATGACAGTCCCTTTCGATATCCGTTTGCACCACCAAACTTTAGGACTGCATATTTAATAATAGTGCTGATAACAAGACATGACCAGAAGTATTCAACACCAAAGTTAGTTGACAGTGCGTATCCAACGGGATGAAATGGCCACCAGAGCAAGCGCATCCTCATAAACATAAGAAAGAATGTAAATACCAAACCAACCAGCATAGCAATTATAGCAGGATAATCTGTTCCTTTTGGATAATTAAGTTCATTTTGAAGCCAGCCAAACTGCCCTATATGCCCAACAGAGGGACCTGTTTCACCTCCAAGCCTATAAAGCTCACTAACCAAAGCCCAAAAAGATGCAAGAGAACCAAAGATTATTGCAAGCGTCATGGCAAGGACTAGCTTTTTGTTGCTCATTTTTGCCCGTTCTGCCATCTTAAAGCCCTCAAGTTGATGTGGCATTATATGTTCGCGATAACCCCTTCCACTAAAGAACCAAAAATACATTGAAACTGTTAGATTTCCAACACCAACCCCTCGACTACCAAGAACATTAACAAGTATCTGCTGAGAGTTCATCATACCCGCCATCTCATGAGCAGGAGGGCCAAGTTCCGCCCTTGCACGTGTAATAGCTAGAGAAAAGGCATAGAATATAGCAAAGAATGCCACTATTATCCAGAATGTCATGCCTGATTTTATACAGAACCAGATTAAGAAGGCAAAAGAAACAGCCATCAATATAATTGTAAGACGATAACTCATCGGCTCTTCAGAATCATCAAGGCTGGTTTTTATGCCAAAAACCTTCTTAAAAACTTCTTTTAGATGTTTTCTTGTCACCCATATTGATATAAAGAATATGCCGAACCATGCCCCTGCTGATTGTTCGCTAAGATAAGGAAATCTAGGCAATCTGATGCCTACGGCACTTGTAAATACTTCCTGTAATTTCCTGAATATGTAGAAAAACCATAGAGAAAAAGAAAGATCAAGCGGAAGTATATAACCTAATCCTATAACAAAAGGATAAAGTGGAAACGGTATAGAACCCATTGCATTCCAAGGTTTTTCTGTAAAATAACGCCCTAAATCATAATAGTTATGCCTGACAGGTATTCTTGGAATCATTGGATAAAAAACATTCAGACCATTTATTATATCTAATGCAGAAGCTATACCAAAGCCTATCCATAAAATTTTATTCTTAAAAAACTTAGATGTTCCTCCACCTTCAGTAATAGCAAGTGGAAGCTGAATAATTGGATATGATAGCTTTTCGTGTTCTGTCCATTGTTTTCTAACGATGACATTCAGGCAGATCATAATCATTCCCAATGCCATTATAAAGGCAGTCCACCAGAGAGTTGGACTAATCCACGCTTTTATAATTTCCCATGAATAAAATGATGTTTCACCCTCATAAAAACCTCTTATAATGTTTTTATCAGATACCACAAGCCATTTGGGAACATAAGGGATAATTATATCAGCCCATTCATTTTCAGGCGTAGCAAACCAAAACACATGGGGGATCGCAGGAATTGTAAGTTGAAGCGTGTCATGACCAGCAAGACCACATGCCATACAAAGCATTATATAGATTGTTATAAGTTCCCCTTGTGTTAATGCAACACTTGGCAAAAGACGCTTAATCAAAAGGTTAATAAGGATAATAACAAAGATGACAAATACTACTCCCCACATGAGTGATATCGATGTAGGATGCCCTGAATGCCAAACACACTCGACTTCCATGACCCAGAATGTAACAAACGGTATGAGTATAAGACCAATAATTATTGACCGCCATGTCACTACTGAAGTTTTTTTGTCTGATCTCTGCCTCATACAGATCCCTTGTTTGAAAAATACAAACAAATCTATGTCTAAAAAGCTACCAAAATGTAATCATGGTTGTTTAACTATATATGGATTTGTAGCAAGTGCATAAATAATTATATTAACGCCCATTTCGAGATATGGTTCATTTTTTCCAGAACTCCATGCAATATTATATCCAGAATCTTCATATATTGCAATAATCCTATCTTTTATGGATAAACCAAGAATCTCAGGTATTGATGATTTTTTAATACTAAAAAAGCTATTATAAAGCACATTATCCTCATCTATTTCCATTAAATCATGAGCAGATTCCCCTAATATCTTCCATAATTCCAAACCTATGGAATTGGCGATCTCAAGTCTTTGTGTATCTGATTTTCCCACATTTGAGATCATCAAGAATCCACCATTAGAAAAAAATCTAATAAGATTTTGCCGTTCATTATCAGAGAAAGCAAAAGGGGTCTGAAAGACAATATAGGCAAAAGGAATATCAATAAATTTTGGATCATCTAATCTTATAGGCTTCTCTATTACATATGTCCTTATTTTTGTCCATCTATTCATAACATTAGCAAGTTGATATATGGCATTTTCACTTAAATTATCAGAACCATATCTAATAATGGGAATACTATACGAACCTTCCAACTTATTAGCTATGTCTTTCAGGTTTCTGTTATTAAAAATTGGTTTGCTGTTAAAGTCATTTATATTGTCTTTCTGACTAAGCCTTGATGAATGTATATTATTCAAATTGAACTCTTCAATTGCCTTGATAAAACTTAGATTTTGATTTTTTGCGGTTAGTTCTCTAATTATTGTTCTGTATGTCCTTGTAGTAAGATATTTTGTGTTACCTGAATTTATGTCAGAATATTGATCGGTCTGATTTGTAATATTCTCTGATTGATTTTGTAAAGATTTGCCTTTTGATAAAGAGACAAAGTGAATATTTACATCGTTATCATCTTTGGCTTTTATCAATCTATGCTCTGGAAAAAAGGATAATAATATAATAAAAGATATATTAATTAGAATGGATATTATATATGAATATATCAATGTTTTTTGTTTCATGAGTTATTTCCCAATTCTAGCAAATCGAGGTTTAGTTAAATATTATCATAATATTGTCGGAAATCAAGATTTCTTGCTTTTTTGAAAAGCATCTGTTTATAATTAAAAATCTATCGTTGACTAAGATAATATATATCCTGTAAAATTAAGCTATATATAATATATAACGTTATTATAGAAATGGAGTGTATATGGATTCTAAAATTTTGCGAGAAAAATTTAGTAAGCTATCAGTGCTTGTTTGTGGAGATATGTGCCTAGATAAAGATTTTATCGGTGGATATTCGGGATATTCCAGAGAAAAAGAGCAACTTCCAATATTCAGGACAGAAATAGAGAAATATAATCCGGGGGGCGGTGGAAATCTATCTGTATGTTTTTCTGCTTTGGGCGTTAAGACTACAATTGCTGGTTTTTGGGGCGATGATAATGATATAAACCGCTATATTCTTGAATCATGTTTCAGGAAAAGAAATATTGATACTTCTGGTATGGTTATAGGATCGAGGACACCGACTTTTGGGAAAGTTTATCAGCATAATGGAACGCACATATATAGAATCGATCTTATATCTGACCCTGTTACAGAAAAAGAGATTAATTTACTTGCAGATAAAGTCAAATCGTTAGTAAATTCTGTTAATTTTATCGCTTGTGCTGATTATGAAGAGGCAAATGATTTTGGCGTATGCACAAAGAATGTGCTTGATATTATTGCAGATAGCCCTTTGCCGAAGTTTGGGACAAGTCGGGCAAGGATAAAAAATTTTCGGAATTTTAATCACTTATTACAGAATAAAAAGGAACTTACAGAGCAAACTGAATTAGGAAGACAGGCGGAATTACCAAAAATTGTTGAGGATTTTTTAAACAAGCTTAAAATTGAGGATATGGTTGTAACTATGGGCGGAAAAGGGGCAATTGCTTTTCGGATTAACAATAATGAAATTGAGTCGATAAACGTTGGCTCAGAGGAATTGACAGAGAATATTGATCCATGCGGTTGTGGGGATATGTTCTATGCAACATATTCATCAGGCATAATGGCAGGATTTGATATAGAGACAAGTATTAAAATTGCTAACTCATCCGCAAGGGTTGTTGCAAGGAAGCTATTCGGGACAGGGCAGGCTACACCAGAGGAGATCGCTGAGGAGTATAAGGTTTTGTATCCGAAGGAGTGAAAAATGTCCGAAGCAGAAAGATTTATAAATGAACTTAAAACGGAGTGAAACGTGAAAAGTAAAGTATCAATAACAAAAGGAAAAAATATCGTAGATAACGTCATAAATGCGTTGAACCTAATAGACGTAAAGTCCATTATATCGCCTGATAATCAAGTGCTTATAAAGCCGAATCTATTGGAAATACATAACGCATATTCGGGATATGCAACAAAACCAGAGGTTATTAGAGGAATTATCAGGTTTCTAAAAAGCATAAATGTAAAAAAGATCATTGTTGCAGAAGGAAGCAATTCAGATACAATAAAATGCGCCGAATGTAGCGATATACTTAATGTCGTTGACCATGAAGGCGTTGATTTCGTTGATCTTAACTATGATGAAACAACGGTTGTAAAAGTACCTAATCCCCTTCGCATGTCGGAGGTTAGGATTGCAAACACAGTTCTAAACAGCGATATTATCATCAGTGCGCCAGTTTTAAAAACACATCTTTACGCAACAGTCACGTTATCGCTAAAAAATATGATGGGCGTTTTGATAAACGATAAAGCACCTGCAGAGGTGGATAAGAAAATTATTCATCCTGAGTTCTGGGGAACTGGCGATTATGAAAGGATGGGGCGTGAGGATTCAATAAAGGCGATAAGTGACGCTGACAAACGCATAGCTGATCTTGTTAGTGTTGTCAGACCACATATTGCAGTTATTGACGCTATAACGGGAATTGAGGGTAACGGTCCTTCATCAGGCGAGATTGTGAATAAGCTGGATGTTATAATTGCGGGAAATGACCCTGTCGCAACTGATGTTGTCGGTTCTGCGTATATGGGCATTGATGCAAAAAAGTCGGGTCACATTGTCATGGCAAACAAAAAGGGGCTTGGCGAGATTGATATTAATAAAATAGAACTGATCGGAATACCTTTGGATAACGTTAAACGAAAATTCAGGATGCCTGATTTTATCGTTAATCATCCTGATTGGTTTGATTGGGCTTAATATACAAAAATGATGAGAAAAAAACGGGAGGGAACATGGCACGTAAGAAAAAAACATCAGTAAATTTTGGAGTTATCGGTCTTGGGATGGGAAGGTACCATATCGAAGGTTATCTCAATGCCCCAAGCTGTAATCTTATCGGCATTGCGGATATTGACGAAAATCGCCTAAAGGATTGCAAAGAAAGATATGGTATTGCAAACACCTTCAAGGATTACCACGATCTACTTGCAATGAAAGAGCTTGATGCTGTCAGTGTCGCTTTGCCAAATTTCCTGCACAAACCAGTCGCCATAGATGCCCTGAATGCAGGTAAACACGTAATGACCGAAAAGCCGATGGCTCTAAATGCACAAGAAGGCGAAGAGATGCGCGATGTTGCCAAAAAGCAGGGGCTTATATTAATGCTTCATTTCAATAACCGCTATCGTGCAGATATACAGATGATCAAGAAATATGTAGATAATGGTGAATTTGGTGATATATATTATGCAAAAACAGGCTGGGTTCGCAGGCGTGGTGTCCCGGGTGCAGGAAGTTGGTTTTCAACTAAAAAGCTGTCTGGTGGAGGACCTTTGATTGATTTAGGAGTTCATGTTATAGATATGACAATGTATATGATGGGTTGCCCCAAGCCTGTTGCTGTCATGGGTAGCGTAGTTCAGGCGTTTCCTGAATTCTCAAAATACGGAACATTTGACGTTGAAGATTTCGCTTCTGCCTATATAAGATTTGATAACGGGGCAACAATGGCTGTTGAAGTAAGTTGGGCGCAGAATTGTCAAGGCGAAAAGCAATATTCGGAGATATACGGAACAAAAGCCGGCGCAAACCTTAGTCCATTGACAATTTGGACAGAGCAGAACGGTGTTATGATTGATATTGAGCCAAAGCATATCAAAGGGCTTTCTCAATTTGAGCATTTTGCGGATTGCATATTAAATAAGAAAACGCCCATCAGTTCAGCCGATGATGGTGTTGCTATGATGAAGATATTGGATGCTATATATGCTTCATCAGAGACTAAGCGAGAAGTAGTTATCAATTGGGATTAGTATGGAAACCGCAGATAAGAAGGTGCAAAATATAACCCAAATAATTGAAGCAATTTATGAAGAGGGAGTTTTAAAACCTCTAAAGCCTCTAAACATACAAGAACATACAAAGGTGCGCATAATCATTAATCCTGAAAAACATACTAAGCGCCCACCTTTGAATTTCCCTGTTGACAGCGTGGGTTCATGGCCTAAAAACCTTTCATTAAGGCGTGAGGATATTTATGATAACAACTAACGCCGATTCAGTCTTTATTGATACAAATGTGCTTGTGTATGCCAATGTAAAAGAATCGCCATTACATCAATTAGCAATTAAATCGATTCAATCTTAATATGATATTGGTATTGAATTATGGATTAGTCGTCAGATTATACGTGAATACATTGCAGTTCTAACAAGACCACAGATTTTTGTTAATCCTGTTTCGGTTTCAGTATTAGTTGATCGGATTAATTTTTTTCAAACTCATTTTCAAGTTGCAGAGGAAAATTTCCAAGTTACAGAGGAGCTTTTGACTTTGATTAAGCGTTTCAATGTTGGTGGAAATCAAATTCATGACGCCAATATTGTAGCAACCATGAGAATATATGGCATACATAGCTTGGTTACTCATAACATAAGTGATTTTAAAAGATTTTCAGATATAATTGATATAATATCCATAGGTTGATAGTTTGTAATATGCGTAATGTAATAATCGGAACAGCGGGACATATTGATCACGGCAAGACCGCCCTTATAAGAGCCTTGACAGGTATTGAGACAGATCGCTGGGAAGAGGAAAAAAGACGAGGTGTTTCAATAGGGCTTGGTTTTGCACATTTTGATCTACCCGATGGCACAAAAGCAGGAATAGTTGACGTTCCCGGACATGAGAAGTTTATCAGAAACATGCTAACAGGCGTTTGGGGTATGGATATTATATTACTGGTTGTTGATGCTGTCGAGGGAGTTCGTCCACAGACTATCGAGCATCTAAACATCATTGACCTTCTAGGCATATCAACTGGCATTGTTGTTATAACAAAGATAGATATGGTCTCTGATGAAAGGGTTGAGGAAGTTGTTGAGCAAGTAAAGGCTCTTTTAAGAGGTAAACTGCTGGAAAATTCGCCGATAGTGCGTGTTTCATCAATAACACTTCAAGGATTTGATGAATTAAAAGAAAAGATTATACAGCAAATTAATACCGTTAAGCCACCTCGTAGAAGTTTCAGCGCACCACGCCTACCTGTTGACAGGGCATTCGTCATTCAGGGCTTTGGTATGATTGTAACAGGGACGCTTATCGGTGGAAGCATCAGCAAACAAGATATTGTTAATATAATGCCTAATGGAAAAAAAGCACGTGTCAGAGGTGTAGAGGTGCATGATATTCAGGTTGATTCTGCTCTACCGGGGCAAAGGGTTGCCCTTAATCTCTCTGGTATAGGTAAAGATGACATTGGTCGTGGTGATGTTGTAACAGATTCGAGTTTATCTAAAATAACAAATCGTGTTGATACGATTTTGCGTATTGCTGATTCATGCAACAGGGTCTTTGAAAATTGGATAAGGGTGCGTTTCTTCATTGGAACAAGCGAGGTTTTTGGACGTGCAGTGCTTCTTTCATCAGAGGAAGGATTGTTGCCCGAAGAAAGCGGATATGTCCAATTTAGCCTTGAAAGCCCAATATTCGCATTCAGAGGAGATAGATTTATAATAAGGGATTTTACAAATCAAGAAACGCTTGGCGGAGGAGAGATATTAGACCCTTTCCCACAAAAGCATAAACGCCTTGCAGATGCAACTATTACGCAAATGAAAGCATTAGAATCAGCCGAAAACGATGATTTGGTAAGGCTTATTGCAGAAACAAACCCACAAATATCTATATCAGAAAACGACCTGAAGTATTATCTTCCCTATTCTGGTGAAAAGCAAGAGCAACTATTAATCCAAATGGAAAACAGCGGAGTAATTGTCCGTCATACAATTGGCGATAGGCGTATGATCGCTTCTTCCAAACGTATTTCCAATATGAGGGATAAACTAATAAATGACTTGTCTGAATTTCATAAGGAGAGACCATTGGCAGAAGGCGCAAACTATTCCAAGATAAGATCAGATATAAATGCGGATGAAACAACATTTGATCTATTGCTTCAGGAACTGATCAATAATGGGACAATATTAAGGATTGGTAGTTTCATTAGGCTATCATCACATAAGACGACATTCTCAGGAAAATCATTAAAAATAAGTGAACAGATAGAAAAATTATTTATAGAAAAGGGTCTTTCGCCCCCTGATAATGAAGAATTATTTGCAGTTATGAATATATATAACAAAGATGACGTCATTGATGTTTTTCAGGCATTAATCCGAGAAAATAAACTTATAAAGGTAAGTAATGATGTTGTATTCCATTCGTCAGTTTTGGATAAGACTTTTGAGATTCTCAGAGATTATCTACAAAAAAATGGAACTATAACAGTTTCGGAGTTTCGTCAACTAGTCGATACAAGCAGAAAATATGCAGTTCCATTTATGGAATATAGCGATGCTATAGGTTTCACTGTCAGAGAAGGGGATTATAGGAGATTGAAACAGGAAAATTAATGTTTGAAAGGAGTGAGAAAATATTGTGAAATATTTTACCCTAGAATATTGGATAGATGACGAATGGTATGTTGGTAAACTCAAGGAAGTTCCCGGCATATTCAGTCAAGGGAAATCACTGAAGGAACTTGAAGAAAATATCAGAGACGCTTATAGTTTAATGATGGAAGGTGAGGAAGTATCCTTGCCAAGTTCAGAAGTTCAGACCAAAAGGCTAGGGGTGAAGGTGTGAAAAGGATTGATCTCATTAGGGAACTTGAAAATGCAGGCTGTTATTTGGATAGACATAGCAGTAAACATGATATATACATTAATCCCAAAAATGGTCGAAAAGCCCCTATACCACGCCATTCAGAAATCAAATCTACCCTTTGTGATATGATTCGAAAGCAACTCAAACTGAAATAACTAAAAAATATAGAAGGTAATAAATACTAACACAAGGCATTTATCTTCCATTTTGCTATTGAGGCGAAATAATGAATGTCTCTGAATTTCTAAAAGAGTTAATACTTGATCCCGAATATAAAAGTCAGATCGTCCATGTTGAGGAGATTTCTGGTAATTCCGCCATATATGGTGAACTTGATGAACCATTACACCCATCTATACAGGCTATATTAACAAAGCAGGGAATTACCTCACTTTATTCTCATCAGGCAGATGCAATTAAAGCGATACGAAAAGGCGAAAATATCGTTGTCGTTACATCCGCCGCAAGTGGAAAAACCCTTTGTTATACTGTTCCTATCCTAGAAAAAGCCATTATTGATCCTGAAATGACCGCATTATATCTCTTTCCGACAAAAGCCCTTGCACAAGATCAATATCGCAGATTGAAAGAGCAAGAAAGGCTTTTTGATGGACAATCCTCTGAATATCCAATAATTGGCACCTATGACGGAGACACACCGAAAAACTTACGAAAAAAGATCGAAACAGAAGCGCGAATAATCCTGACCAACCCTGATATGATCCATGTAAACTTAATGCCAAACCATATCAGATGGAGTCGTTTTTTTCAGAATCTCAAATATGTTGTTATTGACGAATTGCATATCTATCGTGGAATATTCGGCTCACATTGTGCAAATGTCTTCAGAAGGCTTAATCGGATATGTAAGCACTACGGGGCAAATCCACAATATATCTGCTGTTCTGCCACTATTGGCAATCCGCTTGAGCATGCCGAAAAACTCACCGATAAAAAGATGACTCTCATTGACAATGACGGCGCTCCACATGCACCAAAAAAGTTTCTGCTCTGGAATCCAGCCATCGTTGATAAAGAAACACTCAGACGAAGAAGCGGAAACGTAGAAGCTGTGGAGTTGATGACCCGTTTGATTGAAAAGGGCATTAGAACCATTGTTTTTACAAAAAATTGGGGATCAACTGAACTCGTAACAAGATATTGCCGAGAAATTCTTGCTCGAGAATCATCACGACTTGTTGATGCTGTTAATTCATATAGAGGTGGCTATTTGCCTCGTGAAAGACGAGATATAGAAAACAGGCTTTTTTCAGGTGAACTTCTTGGTGTTGCAAGCACAATTGCTCTTGAATTAGGTATAGACATTGGCGGTCTTGATGCGTGCATAATGGTCGGCTATCCCGGAACAATATCAAGCACATGGCAACAGGCAGGGCGTGCTGGACGTGGTAACGAAGAGGCACTTGTTGTCCTTGTCGCCTATGATACGCCAATTAACCAGTATATAATAAACCATCCTGATTATCTTTTTGAAAAACCTCATGAAGTTGCCCTTATTGTTCCTGATAATTATTATGTCCTAAGTGGTCAATTAGCCTGTGCATGTTACGAGATGCCATTAAAGGATGAAGAAGTTGACTCACTTGGCAAAAATGCACTATCTATAATAAATTTACTGAAACAAGAAGAGATCGTGCTTTATTCAAATGGTGCATGGTATTATACAGGGCAAAATAATCCTGCCTTTGATGTAAGCCTGAGAAATATCACAAGTCATAGCTATACCATTGTTGATGTCTCTAATGGCAATCAAATTATTGGCACAATTGATCAGATCAGCGCATATCCTATCGCTCATCCAGAAGCGATATATTATCACAACGGCGAAAGTTACTATGTTGAAGACCTTGATCTTGAACGAAAAATGGCTATTGTCCGTAAAGTTGAGGTTGATTATTATACTAACCCATTAGGCGGTAGAGGAGTCAAATTTGTTAATAGCGTAGAGCATGAAAAACCTTTACCGGGTATGGGAAATGTATTCTTTGGTGAAGTAACCGCAGAGTTTAATACATTTGCCTATCAAAAGATAAGGCTATGGACTAGGGAAGTTTTCGATGAACAACCTGTAAGGCTTCCGCCTCAGACTCTTGATACAGTTGCATATTGCTTACTTCCCGATGATAAGACAATTATGCGTATGAAAAGCGCAGGCAGGATGCCCTATGAAGGTGTTTACGGACTAGGGCAAGCTTTAATGGTTACAACATCAATATTTGCCCATTGCTATCCGCTTGATGTTAGATATAGCCCC
>Ga0067045_1030720_pt1 | contig 14325 bp, 9 predicted proteins | sample TerdegcTABiofilm_FD_59184 | JGI IMG/M metagenome (GOLD analysis project Ga0067045, IMG submission 59184) | Combined Assembly of (Gp0054472, Gp0054536) Wastewater bioreactor microbial communities from Singapore -Terephthalate degrading...
TGTTGCATCCACAATAAAGTAAGGTATCTTTTTCTTATCAAGTTTCCAGATCATGTTTGGCCAGATATCATAACGCATAAAAATTGCAATGTTCGGTCGGACAAGGTTTAGGAAACGTTCTGTTAAAATGGGCGTGTCAATCGGTATATAAGAAATTATATCTGCATATGGGTATTTAAGCGAGTTACGATACCCTGAAGGTGAAAAAAAAGTGATAATAATATTCACATCTCTTTCACTTTTTAATTTTTCGATAATCGGTTTTGCCTGTTCAAATTCTCCCATAGAAGCTGAATGAAACCAGATCATTTTCTTCTTACGGTCAATTCCTGTTAAATCAATAATTAAATTCTCGAATAATTTTTTTCTATCCTGTAATCCAATCCTTATTTTTTTATTAGCTAACGAGAGGAAAAATAGAACCACCCTGGCAAGAGGTATTACGAATATGTTATATAAAAGGTACCAGATATTTTTCATATTTCAGAAAGAAATTTTATTACGTTATCAGAAACTATCTGAGGAGTAATTTCTTTCATACACCTAAAATGTTTCTTTGGACAATTATTCCTACCGATATGACTGCATGGTCTGCAAGATAGTGATTTATTTTCTAAGATTAAATTTGCAACACCGTAAGGGCTGAACCCAAACTCACGAACCGACGATCCAAAAATAGTAACGATTGGAACACCGACTGCTGCGGCAACATGCATAAGTCCGGAGTCGTTACATATTACTAATTTACATTGTTTTATTTCCGATGCTGTTTTAATTAGATCGTTATCGCTGCATAAATTAACAGAACCTTGCACCTGGGACGAGATTAATTCGCAGATTTGTTTATCATCAGCACCACCAAGTATTAGCAACTCATAACCTTTCTGAACGAGGTCGTTACCTAATTCAATAAAATAATCCGATGGCCACCTTTTAGTAAAGTGTCTTGAACCCGGACACAGACCGATATAATTTTTCCCTTGCTGTAATCCGCTAACCGAATTATGAGGTAAATGTAATTCGAGTCCATTTTTGTCAAGTTTTAAACCAGGGATGGATTCGCAATACCTTTCTGCGATTGATTTAATTTCTTTATAACGATTAATTTTGAATCGCACAAGGAGATATTTATCCCATGTTGGTTTCTTAAACGAGTAAGTCGGTTTATTTAATGAATTAATTATCAGTCTGGATCTAATATTGTTTTGAAGATCTACAATAAAATCGTAATTATTTCCTTTTAAGATTTTTACTATAAATTTATTTTTATCGGATCGGGGTAAAGCATAAACAACGTTTATATTAGGATTGAACTTAACTGCATCAGCATATTCTTCCCTTACAAAAAAATCAATCGCAGCATCGGGATAGTGTTTTTTCAATGCCCTTATTAGAGGAGTAGTAAGAAGCACATCTCCTAATGAACTGAGGCGAATTATAAGAATTCGACTTATTTTTTCAGGTTTCAAGAGAATTTCAGATTTATTCAGATGTAAATCTAACCAAATAAAAAAATGCCTTCCACTATAAGTTATTTGTCTAGTAAAAAAATCTTGGTTATTTTTGATGCGGTTTATAACAAAACGGTAATATTTATGACAACATTAGCAGCTCCTTTAACCAAAAAATATCCCGATAATTCTCTTGAAAAGAAATCATACGATATTGCGGACAGATTTAAAGACAACCTTCCTATAATGAATGATAGAAACAGATTAGGATTTAATATTTATAGATATCTTAAGGGTGAAGGCGACACACCGGAAGTAATTGTTAAAACAGCACGTTTTACTTTAAATGGAATTACTAAGGAAGAGCTTGCTAAGAAATTGAATGAAGAAATTGAAAAAGTAAAAGAAGAATTAAAAACCGTCTAACAATCATTATCATTCTATAAAATTGAACGAAGTGAAGAATTAACTACTAGAAAATTTAATATTCTTCACTTCGCTCAAAAACACTGCTACAAACATTTAATAGACACCTTCAGCTTCTCTCAAGAATTTTTCCACTAGGGAAACATCTTCTTCACTTCCAATAAAAATTGGAATTCTTTCATGTAATGATTCCGGCAATTTTTCTAATATTCTGTTTTTTCCATCTATGGCTTTACCTCCAGCGGCTTCAACAATAAATGCCATTGGATTACATTCATAAACCAAACGTAGTTTTCCCTTTTCATTCCGCTTGTCACCGGGATACATAAAAATTCCGCCATAAAGTAAAGTGCGATGAACATCTGCAACCATAGAACCAATATAACGTGCCTGGTAAGGTTTTCCATTAAATTTATTTGCCTGAAGATATTTTATATAATCCTTAAGACCTTTATGCCATGAGAAATAATTTCCTTCGTTAATGCTATAAATTCTTCCACTCTTAGGAATTTTGATATCATCATGCGAGAGAAGAAATTCACCGAATGCCGGATCCAGGGTAAATCCATAAACGCCATGACCGGCAGTATAAACAAACACAGTGCTTGAACCATACAAAATATAACCGGCTACCTCCTGTTTATATCCGGGTTGAAGACAATCTTCAATAGTTCCGGGTCCATTTCCCGGAGTTACTCTTTTGTAAATAGAAAAAATTGTTCCGATACTTACATTAGCATCGATGTTGGAAGAACCATCGAGAGGATCGAACAGAAGAACATACTTACCAATTTTTTGATGAGGCGGTAGATGAATTATGTCCTCTTCTTCTTCCGAAGCCATAACACAAAAATGTCCGCCGTGATCCATTGCTTTAAGCAATATTTCATGAGCAAAGATATCAAGCTTTTTAACTTCATCGCCGGATTTATTACTCTCTCCGGTAAAACCGAGTATGTCTGCCAATCCGGCTTTGTTAACCTCCAGTGAAATTACTTTTGCGGCAAGACTGAGTTGAAGAAGAATTGTAGAAAGTTCTCCGGTAGCTTCCGGGTGAAGTTTTTCGCCCTCTAAAATGTGGCGGGGTAAAGTCATGAATCTTTTTTTTGCCATCTAAGGTGCCTCCCTTATGCAGTTTTGGTTATTTCCTGATCTTTATATTGAAGCTCGTATAATCTATAGTAAATTCCTCTTTTGGCAAGTAATTCCTGGTGAGTTCCGGTTTCTTTTAATTCACCTTTGTGCATAACTAAAATTTTATCTGCGTTTTGAATTGTAGATAACCGGTGAGCAATAACAATTGATGTTCTTCCAACAAGTAATTTTTCGATTGCATTCTGTATCAATTGCTCGGTTTCGGTATCCACACTTGAAGTTGCTTCGTCTAAAATAAGTATTTGAGGATTATAAGCAAGAGCCCGCGCAAAAGAAATTAACTGGCGCTGTCCAACGCTTAAAGTTGCCCCTTTTTCTTTAACTTCTTCATCAAATTTATTAGGAAGGTTCATTATAAATTTATCAGCACCCACGGTCCGGGCAGCATAAATTATTTGTTCATCCGAAATTTCATTGTTACCAAGAGAAATATTGGATTTAATTGTTCCGCTGAAAAGGAATACATCCTGAAGAACCATTGAAATGTATCGTCTTAAATCTCTTTTGTGAAGGTTACGGATATCAATACCATCCAGTGTAATGCTTCCCTTTTCAATATCATAAAACCGGGTAAGAATATTTACTATGCTTGTTTTACCAGCTCCTGTGGCACCAACTATAGCAACAGTTTCTCCGGGATTAATTTTGAACGAAACATTTTTTAGAACATACTCTCCCGGATTATAAGCAAACCATACATTATTGAATTCAATTTCACCGCGGATTTTATTCAGTAAAACAGGTTGATCGGGATTTTTAATCATGGTTTTATCATCAAGCAAATTAAATATTCTTTCCGATGCCGCCATTGCACGTTGAAGAATATCGTACTTTTCCGATAAATCGCGGACAGGTCGCCAGAACATTTCTATGTATTGAAGGAATGCAGTAAGAATTCCGAAAGTTAAAAATCCCTGAATGATTTCACCGCTTGCATACCAGATTACAAGCGAAATAGATATAGCGCTTAATAATTCTACGAACGGGAAAAAGATTGCATAGTAGAAAACAGATTTTATGTTAGCAATTTTAAAATCATCATTAATTGAAGAGAATTTTTCCAGTTCCTTTTTTTCTTTAGCAAACATCTGAACAACATTCATTCCTGTTACATGTTCCTGCATATAAGAATTTAATCGTGCAAGGTGTGTCCTGACATTTCTATACTGTTCTCTAACTTTTTTTCTGAACAAAAATGTAGCATAGAAAAGAAATGGTATAACAGCCAGAGTAACAAGAGTTAACTGCCATGACATGCTGAACATAAAAATGAAAATGAACAGAAGCATGAAGATATCGCTGAAAACGGTTATAACACCCGAGCTGAACATTTCATTTAATGCATCAACATCGTTTGTTACACGAGTTACGGTCCTTCCAACGGGAGTTTTATCAAAATATTTGAGTGCTAATTTCTGAACATGGGAGAAAAGTTGAATCCTGATATCGTAAATAATTTTCTGACCCATCAACTCTGTAAAGTAAGTAAGGTAATATTGAACAAGTGCCTGAATTATAAGTGAACCGAATAAGATTGCAACGATAAGAAGAAGACCATTATAATCCTTATGCATAATGTAATCATCAATAGCAACTTTACTAAGATACGGGCGTAACGGTCCTAATCCGGCAACCAGAATATTAAAAAGGATTGCAGCAATAACATACATTTTATACGGCTTAATATAAATAAGAAGCCGCTTCATTAATTTGGAGTCGTATGCTTTACCAAGTATTTCGTCTTCGCGCTGTTCAGCCATCATTAATCCATAATAGAAAGTTCTTCTTCTAATAATTGCCGCTTGTTTAAGTCGGCATAAATTCCGTTTAACTCTATTAATTCCTGATGTGTGCCCTGTTCGGCAATTTTACCTTCATGTAAGACAAATATTTTATCTGCATCCTTAACAGTGGAGATTCTATGACTTATAATAATACTCGTCCTGTTTTTCATAAATTCTTTTAGTCTTCGCAAAATTTCTTCTTCTGTATTGGTATCAACCGCAGAGAAGGAATCGTCGAGAATTAAAATTTTAGGATCGATTGCCAGTGCGCGTGCAAGCGTAGAACGTTGTTTCTGTCCGCCGGAAAGTGTTATTCCCCTCTCACCTAAAACGGTGTTGTAACCTTTAGGAAAACTCTCAACATCTTTTGAAAGCTGTGCTATTTCCGCTGACTTATGAATAATATTTTCGATTTCGTCATTAAGACCATAAGTTACATTATTTGCCAGAGTATCCGAGAAGAGGAAATTTTCCTGTGACACCATACCTATATTTTTTCTAAGAGTTTCAATTGGAATATGCTTAACGTTCTCACCATCAATTAAAACTTCTCCGTTTGTAACATCATAAAATCTGGGGATTAAATTTACGAGAGATGTTTTACCCGTTCCTGTTTTACCTATAAATGCAACTGTACTACCTTTTTCAATTTTTAGGTTGATGTTGTTTAAAACCAGAGGCAGATTATTAGCATATTTAAAAGAAACATTTTTAAATTCAATTTCTCCTTCTATCTTATCAATTTCCGTTTTGGTCTGATCGGTATCCTGTATTTCGTAAGGTTCGTTAAATATTTTGAGTAATCGTTTCATACTTGCTTCTGCTTGCTGAACCATTGTAGCGACCCATCCGAAAGAAATCATCGGCCAGATTAACATTCCTAAGTAAGCATAGAATGCAACCAATTCACCAATTGTGAAAGTACCATTAATCATCTGAGTACCGCCGGCCCATAAAACAATAATAAATGATAATCCCGCTATAATTGAAAAGACCGGTATAAACGTGGCTTGAAGTTTTACAAGATCCATTTTACGCTTAAGATACTCTTTACTTTCATTACTATAATTTTCTGTTTCGTATTCTTCTCTATTATATGATTTGATCACTCTTATTCCGGAAAAGTTTTCTTGCGCTCTCGAAGTTAAATCCGCAAACTTCTCCTGAATTTTTGTATACTTTGCATGAACCCGGCTCATAACGAAATAAACAAGAAAAGACATTATTGGAGAAGGAAGTAGCGCATATAATGTTAATAATGGGTTCATCGATAACATAATAAAGAAAACAAGTAAAAATTTTGTGCCGTTATCAATTGTGTACATCACAGAAGGACCGACAAAACTTCTAACTGCATTTATATCATTTGTAGCATGAGACATAATATTGCCGGTAGAATTATTCTGATAGAACCGAAGCGATAATTTTTGTAAGTGATTCCAGAAATCGTAACGGAGATCATTTGCGATCTTCCAGGAAGTAACAATTATGGTTTGACGAATAAGAAATCTGAATACACCGGCAACAAGAGTTGTTAGTGTTATTAAAACAACAAATTTTAAAACCTGACCATTACCCGCATGCGATGATATTGCATTAATACCTTGTTTTATTAGCTGCGGTATATAAACCTGTCCAATGTTTGAAAGAAGAATAAAGACTATGCCGAGTACGAAAGTTTTTTTATATCGTACAAAATATTTTTTCAGTTGAAATAGATTTCTGAACAAGTTGAAATAGAGTCCTTTCTATAAGCAACGATAAAGAATCTTCTGTTTAGTAACAACTAAATTTAATTAACCGATAATTTCAAAACCTGTATACTTATGCAGAACTTTTGGAACAATTACTTTACCTTCGGGAGTCTGGTTATTTTCCAGCAGAGAAACCATCAGTCTGCTTGTAGCCAATCCTGATCCGTTAAGTGTATGAACAAATTCCGGTTTTTTTGTTTCTTCTCTTCTAAATCTAATGTTAGCTCTTCTTGCTTGGAATGCTTCGAAGTTACTACATGATGATGCTTCGAGCCATTTGTTTTCTGCCGGCGACCATGTTTCGATATCATAGCACTTTGCTGCGGAAAAACTTAGATCCCCGGTGCAGAGCATTAATATTCTATATGGAATGTTTAACGCTTTCAATATATCTTCGGCATCATTAACCATCGATTCAAGCTCGTCATAGGAATTTTCCGGCTTGCTGAATTTAACCATCTCAACTTTGTTAAACTGATGAACACGCAAAAATCCTTTCGATTCTTTTCCGTATGAACCAGCTTCGCGGCGGAAACAGGGTGAATAACCAACATACTTAATCGTCAATTCTTTCTCGGCTAATATTTCATCACGATGAATATTGGTAATCGGTACTTCAGCAGTTGGAATCGGATACAAACCATCCTTCTCAATAAAGTACATATCCTCTTCCATTTTGGGAATTTGTCCTGTTCCTTTCATTGATTCCCGGTTAACAAGAATGGGCGGCATTATTTCTTTATATGAATGATGATGCAGATGATAATCGAGCATGAAATTTATTAATGCTCTCTCTAAAGTAGCTCCTTTATCTGTATAGAGTGGAAAACCGGAACCGGATATTTTTGTGCCCCGTTCAAAATCGAGTATTTGTAATTTCTTACCAAGTTCAATATGATCCAAAACTTTGAAATCATTTTTGAAATTGAATCCTTCCGGCAGCCATTGGCGGACTTCAACATTATCTTCTGCACTTTTTCCAACCGGAACAGATGAATGTGCAATGTTGGGTGTATTACGCAGAATATCTTCTATTTCGTTTTCAATATCTCTAAGCTGTCCATCAAACAGAGCAATTTCATCTCCTACCCGTTTCATCTCGGCAAATATTTCATTTGTATCTTTTCCTTCTTTCTTAAATTGAGGAATTTGGGAAGAGACTTGATTCTTTTTCGATTTAAGATCTTCTGTTTTAGTAATAAAAGAACGCCGCTGCTCATCCAATTTTAGGATTGTGTCTACAATATCAGCAGCATTTTTGTTAAGCAATCCCTGTCTAACTAATTCCTGATTCTCACGAATAAATTTTACGTCAAGCATTTTTCCCTCTTTAATTTTCCTGTTCGACCTTGTTTCTCATCTCCATCCTTGAAAAGAAGATAGAACGCGGATTTCACGGATTAACCGGATTAACACTGATTTTATTTCACTACGATATTATAAATTTTATTAGGTACAAAAATTTCTTTAACTATTTCTTTATCCTGAATATACTTTATAACTCTTTCGTCAGTCTTTACAAAGTTTGCAGTAGTTTCTTTATCACAATTATTAGGTATTTCAATAGTTGCACGGAGCTTACCATTAATTTGAACAGCTATATTTACTTTGTCTTCTATTAAAGCAGATTTATCAACATCGAACCAGACCGGAGATTCGTAAATCGATTTCTGTTTACCCAATAACTGCCAGCATTCTTCACCAAGATGCGGTGCAAGCGGTGCAATCATTGCAGCAAATCTTTCGAGTGCATATGTTTTTAAATCATTCCGGCATTCATCTAAAGACTTAAATTCATTTATTAGTTCCATAAGCGCAGCAACCACTGTATTAAAGCGGAAATGCTCAACTTCTGCTTGTACTTTTTCTAATGTCTGGTTTGTCTTTCTATAAATTGATTTTTCCGAATCGTTCATTTGATCAAGTAAATACTTTTCATTTGCCTGGTGTTCCATTGAATAATTTTTATGTGTATTAAACAATGAATAAGCTCTCTGAACAAACCGGTCAACCCCGACAATTCCTTTATCGCTCCAATCGCCGCCAAGTTCGTAAGGACCCATAAACATCATATACATTCTGAATACATCTGCTCCGTATTCATTAACAAATTGGTTTGGATCTACAACGTTTCCTTTGGACTTGGACATCTTTGCGCCAAGATTTGTAATAGTCCCCTGATGAATAAGTTTCTGGAACGGCTCATCGCTATTTACAAGACCGATATCACGTAAAAACTTATGAATGAAACGTGCATACAAAAGATGCATCACAGCATGTTCGGCACCGCCAACGTAAGTATCCACCGGAGTCCATGCTTTACCCAATTCCGGATCGAACATTCCCTTATCATACTTTGGATTCAGATAACGTAAGTAATACCACGATGAATCAACAAAAGTATCCATTGTATCAACATCGCGTTTAGCATCTTTACTGCACTTTGGACATTTAGTGTTCACAAATTCAGGATTGCTTGCAAGCGGCGAACCGCCATCGGGTTTGAAATTAACATTGTAAGGAAGAACAACCGGAAGCTGATCCTCCGGCACAGGTACAAGTCCGCATTCATCACAATGAATTATCGGAATCGGTGTGCCCCAGTAACGCTGACGCGAAATCAACCAATCGCGCAAACGATAATTAACTGTTTTCTTTCCAATTCCTTTTTGTTCAAGCCATTCAATTATTTTTTTCTTTGCATCTTCCACATAAAGACCGTTTAAGAAATCGCTGTTAATTGCCGGACCATCTTCCACATAAGCTTTTCCATCAAATCCTTCCGGTGGTTGAACGGTTCTCAATATCGGCAGATTAAATTTCTCTGCAAATTCCCAATCGCGTTCATCTTGTCCGGGCACAGCCATAATAGCACCCGTTCCGTATGTCATTAATACATAGTCAGCAATCCAGATCGGGATATTTTTATTTGTAACGGGATTAATTGCATAAGCTCCGGTAAAGACACCTGTTTTTTCTTTTACGGTTGATGTGCGGTCAATTTCAGTCATCGATTTAATTGAATCTTTATACTCATCAACTTTTTGTTTGTACTCGGATGTAGTTAATTTATCAACCAATGGATGTTCCGGTGCAAGAACCATATATGTAGCACCAAAAAGTGTATCCGGTCGTGTAGTAAAAATTTTTATTTTATCATCAGAACCGGCAAGACTAAAATCAACTTCGGCACCAATACTTTTTCCAATCCAGTTGAATTGCATTGTTTTGGTTTTTTCCGGCCAATCGATTTTATTTAATCCATCGAGGAGTTCTTCTGCATAATCAGTTATTTTGAAAAACCACTGAGTCAAATTTTTCTGAACAACTGTAGTACTGCATCGTTCGCATGATCCATCATTCAGAACCTGTTCGCGCGCCAAAACGGTTTGACACGATGGACACCAATTAACCGGTGCATTCTTTCTATAAGCAAGACCTTTTTTGTAAAGCTGCAAGAAGAGCCATTGATTCCATCTGTAATATTCCGGAACGCAAGTCATTAATTCAGAACTCCAATCGTACATTCCGCCCATATGTTTAACCATAATGCGGATATCGTCAATATTTTTAAGAGTGCTGTCCTTAGGATGAATTCCGGTTTTAATAGCATAATTTTCTGCCGGAAGTCCGAACGCATCGTAACCGATTGGTTCAAAAACGTTATATCCTCTCAGCTTTTTAAAACGCGCCCACGAATCGGTTGGTCCGTAATTGTACCAATGACCGATATGCATTTTAGCTGCAGATGGATAAATAAACATTACAAGGCAGTAAATCTTTTTATCAAGATTGGTCAGGTCGGTTTTATAAACTTCTTTTTCCTCCCAAAACTTCTGCCACTTAGTTTCAACTTCCTGGAACGGGTATTTCATAGTTTTCAAAAAATTTGTAAAAAATGTTATCAAAATTAGGCAAATTGTAAAGGGTTATCAAGGATTGATTTTACCGGTTTTTTTGATAATTATCTGTTAAAAGAACTTCTTTTTTTGAACTAAAATGTTTACCTAATCATGTTTATATTGAATGCACAAAATTTTATGGAAATTTTAGAAAAGGATTTTACATGAACAAATCGGATTCGCATCTATTTGTAATTTTTGGTGCTTCTGGAGATTTAACCAAACGAAAACTCGTTCCGGCGATTTACTCCCTATTTGTTCATAACCTTCTTCCGGATAATTTTGCACTCGTTGGTGTATCGAGAAGTGAATTGGATGATTCAACATTCCGCCAGAAAATGGAAAACGCCATCAATGAATTCAATGTTATAAAGGATCTTTCTGGAATCGATAAATTCCTGCAAAAGATTTTTTACGTTTCAATTGATAGCTCCAAATCGGATGATTATATTATTCTAAAAAAAAGAATCGGAAAATTACGCGAAGAACTTAAAATAGATTCTAACACAATTTATTATTTATCTACTCCGCCACATCTTTATTCTGTTATACCAAAACATTTAGCAACTCATCAGATGAATAATCAGGATAACGGGTGGACAAGATTGATAGTTGAAAAACCATTCGGTTTCGATTTTGAATCTGCTCAGAAGTTAGAGAATGATTTAATAGAATCCTGGAAGGATGAGCAGATTTTTAGAATTGATCATTATCTTGGAAAAGAGACCGTTCAGAATTTATTGGTCACACGATTTTCAAATGGAATATTCGAACCGCTCTGGAATAGAAATTATATTCATCATATTGAAGTGACATCTGCTGAAAGTATTGGTATAGAAGACCGGGGAATTTATTACGAATCGACCGGGGCGTTAAAAGACATGATACAGAATCATCTGCTTCAGATTGTAGGATTAATAGCAATGGAACCGCCATCTTCTCTGGAACCATCTGCAATCCGGAATGAGATATTAAAAGTATTTCAATCATTAAGACCAATAAAGGAAGAAGAGGTTGGAAAAGTTACAATACGCGGACAGTATCTGCCTTCCAGAATAAAAGGAAAAAATATTGCCGGCTACCGTGAAGAGAAAAATGTTAATCCCAACTCGATGGTTGAAACATATGCAGCATTAAAATTTTATATAGATAACTGGCGCTGGGGCGGAATCCCTTTTTACATAAGAAGTGGAAAGCGTCTTCCAACAACTGTAAATGAAGTTGTAATTCATTTCAAAAAAACCCCTCACTTTTTATTCAGTAAAGATAGAGAAGTAAATTCTTGCAATCAGTTAGTGTTGCGTATTCAACCCGACGAGGGAATACTTTTAAAATTCGGCATGAAGATTCCGGGTGCCGGCTTTGAAGTTCAAACAGTTAACATGGATTTTCACTACTCCGATTTATCCGTTGATAGAATTCCACCGGCTTACGAGAGATTAATTTTTGATTCAATGAAGGGCGATACAACCTTGTTTGCACGTATTGAAGAGGTAATGGCTGCATGGAAATTTTTAATGCCCGTAATCAATCAATGGAATAATAATAAAAAAATCCCTCTGTATGGATATTCAGCCGGAACCTGGGGACCTGAACACGCTGACAAATTGATAGAAGGAGAAAATATGAGCTGGCGTTATCCATGTAAAAACTTAGCCGATGATGGAATCTATTGTGAACTCTAAAATAATTATATCGAATAATTTAGAAGAACTTTCGTCCAACTTTGCAAAAATACTTATGGATGGAGTAAATAAAAGTGAAGGTTATTTTAATCTGGTACTTTCCGGTGGTTCAACACCAAAAACAGTTTTTGATTATTTAGCGGCTAATTATAAATCAATAATTAATTGGAATAAGATACGATTCTTCTGGGGTGATGAAAGATGCGTTCCACCGGATAACAACGAGAGTAATTATTTTATGACGTATAACCATTTGTTCAGTAAAATTGAAATACCCGAGAAAAATATTTTTAGAATTTCTGGCGAAAGTGATCCAGCACAGGAAGCAATTAGATATACCAATTTAATTTTAGAAAATATTCCGCTCGTTAATAATCTCCCCTCGTTCGATCTGATAATGCTCGGTTTGGGTGAAGATGGACATACTGCTTCAATATTTCCTGATAGAATGGATTTGATTAATTCAAATAGCATTTGTGATGTAACAGTGCATCCGGTTATAAAGCAAAAGAGAATTACACTAACCGGAAAAGTTATAAACAATTCTAAAATGGTTATCTTCTTAATTTCTGGTAGCAATAAAAATAAAATTGTTGATTTAATTATAAACCGGAAGAAGGGATTTGAAAAGCTGCCGGCTTATTATATTAATCCTGAAAGTGGTGAATTGATCTGGCTCTTGGATTATGAATCCGGAAAAGGTTTGTCTTTATAAATTCCATAATTCAATTTTACACCAAAATTGATTTAGATTGGCTTACGAATTGACCATCCGGCTATTTAATTTACGTTCTCATTTTCATAATTTTGAATCAAAATAAAAACCAAATGAGGATTCCAATGAAAAAATTTTTCACTTTTCTATTATTAATAGTTTCTGTCATTTCAATATATCCGCAGAAAAGAGCTTTGACTGTAGAGGATTTATGGAAGATGAAAAGAATCGGCGGTTATGATGTATCCCCCGACGGAAAAACAATTGCATTTGCTGTAACTAATTTTGATATGGAAGCTAATAAAGGAAATTCTGATATATGGCTAATTGATTCCGATGGAAAAAATTTACGACCACTAAAAAATTCTGATGCTAACGAAAGCGCACCAAAATTTTTACCGGATGGTAAATCAATATCATACCAGATGAAAGGACAAATCTGGACCTGTGATTTAGATGGTAAAAACGACGTTCAAATAACGAATATTTATTCCGGTGCATCTGGAGTGGTTTGGTCTAAAGATGGAAAGAAAATTTTGTTTGTATCATCTGTTTATCCAGATTGTACAACACAGGAATGCAACGAAGCTAAAGATAAAGCCGAAGCCGAAAGCAAAGTGAAAGCAAAAATTTTTACCGAACTTATGTACAGAACTTTTAACGATTGGCGTGGCGATAAAAGAAGTCACCTGTTTTTGTATGATCTTCAAACAAAAGAATATTACGATTTAATGCTGGGAAGTAAATCCGATTGTCCACCCGTTGATCTTGGAAGCAGTCAGGATTATACATTTTCTCCAGATGGTAAAGAGATTGCATTTGTAATGAATCCTGATAAAGTTCTTGCAACAAGCACAAACAACGAAGTGTATATTATCAATGTTGCCGATATAAAAAAAGAAACAGTCACACCAATAAAGAAAATTTCCAAAAGTCCGGGTAATGATAATCAACCAGTTTATTCACCAGATGGAAGATTCATTACATTCCGTTCGATGGCACGCGCCGGATTTGAAGCTGATAAATACACACTCATGCTTTATAGCCGAAGCAATGGTGAGCTTAGAAACCTTACCGATAAGCTTGATATTTCAGTCGGACAGATCGTGTGGTCGCCCGATGGGAAATACATTTATTACGATGCTGCTAATCAGGTTTATAATTCAATCTACCGATTTGAAGTTGGCACAAGTAATAATTTATTATTCCTGAAAGATGGTACAAATACAGAAATGAATATGACTGCTGATGGACAGTTAATATATTTGAAACGACAGCGGAATAACATGCCTTATGAAATCTTTTCCTTGAAAACTAACGGCGGCGGCATAGAACAAATAACATTTCTTAATAAAGAATTATTAAGCCAGATTCAATTCGGAGAGTTCGACACATTCTGGAGCGAAGGTGCCGAAGGAGCTAAAGTTCAATCGATAATTATTAAACCGCCATT
>Ga0067045_1030721_pt1 | contig 14321 bp, 14 predicted proteins | sample TerdegcTABiofilm_FD_59184 | JGI IMG/M metagenome (GOLD analysis project Ga0067045, IMG submission 59184) | Combined Assembly of (Gp0054472, Gp0054536) Wastewater bioreactor microbial communities from Singapore -Terephthalate degrading...
GCCGCGTGGCACAAAGAGGTGGCGCTGTTTGAGTTCCTTCAACCGCGGGCAAAGATCAAAACCAAGCAAACGGGCATGTGACATGGCAAAGTCGGTGTAGCCATGGGTATCCACAGCAAGCTGGCTGGTGCTCAAGCTCTCGGGTGGTGAAAAGCAGCGCGTGGCGATTGCCCGCACCCTGCTCAAGAACCCGCCGATCCTGATCTTTGACGAGGCCACCAGCGCGCTGGACTCGGCCAACGAGCGCGCCATCCAGGCCGAGCTGCAGGGAGTGGCGCAGAACAAGACTGCACTGGTGATTGCGCACCGCCTGTCCACGGTGGTGGACGCGCACGAAATCCTGGTCATGGACGCCGGCCGCATCATCGAACGCGGCACGCACGCGCAACTGCTGGCCCAGGGCGGCCGCTACGCCAGCATGTGGTCGCTGCAGCAGGAGGCCCCCCCTGAGTCGCCATAGCCGCCTCGGAGCGGCCGCCACAGGCGACCGCTCTTCGGTGCCGTCCAGGCCTGCACAGGCAGGCCTGGAGCCGCGGCACTCAGCCCCTGAGGGGGACGACGCCATCGCTGCGGGGCGGCCCTTGCCAGGCGTCTCTCGCCGGGACTGCGCCAGTTTTACCCGCTCCGCGCGGAGGTAGGTGGCGCAGACTGCTCCGCGCTGGTTCTCGCAGATTTTTATTGTTGATATTGCACTGACCCATGAAGCCCGTCCTTCTTGCCCTCATGTTTTTGTCTGAAGAGCACATCGCCCAGATGGCCCAGACCTTTGAAGTGATCTACGCGCCCGACGCGCCGCAGGCCGCGGCCGCGATCGCGCAGCACGGCAGCCGCGTGCGGGTGGTGCTCACCATCGGTGCCGTGGGCCTGAGCCCGACGCAGATCGATGCGCTGCCTGCGCTCACGCTGATTTGCGCGCTGGGCGCGGGCTACGAGAACATCGCCGTGGCCCACGCCAAGGCGCGCGGCATCGTGGTGGCCACGGGCGCGGGCACCAACGACGACTGCGTGGCCGACCACACCTGGGGCCTGCTGATTGCCGCGCAGCGCCGCATCCTGCCGCTGGACAAGGCCACGCGCGCCGGCATCTGGCGCACGGCCTTGCCGCTGCCGCCCAACGTGTCGCACAAGCGGCTGGGCATCATCGGCCTGGGCACCATCGGCAAGAAGATCGCACAGCGCGCGCTGGGCTTCGAGATCGAGGTGGGCTACCACAACCGCAGCGCGCGCACCGATGTGCCGTATCGCTACTTTGCCGATGTGGCGGCGCTTGCCGCATGGGCGGACTTCCTCGTGGTCGCCACGCCGGGTGGCGCTGCTACCCGGCACCTGGTCAACGCAGACGTGCTGAACGCGCTGGGCCCGCGCGGCGTGGTGGTCAACATCGCACGCGGCAGCGTGATCGACACCGCCGCCCTGGCCGCCGCGCTGCGCGAAGGCCGCATTGCGGCAGCAGGCCTGGATGTGTACGAGAGCGAGCCCGCGCCCCCGGCCGAGCTGCTGGACCTGGACAGCGTGGTGCTCACACCCCACGTGGCGGGCTGGTCGCCCGAGGCGGTGCAGGCCTCGGTGGACCGTTTCCTGGAAAACGCTCGCCGCCATCTGGCAGGCGAGGCGCCGGTGTCTCCGCTCTGAAGTTTGAATGAAAAGTGGCTCTAGCGCTCTACAGATAAGCGCGAGCAGCTATCAAATCAGGAGTTTTTGCAATGTCTCTGGATGTCGATGCCTTGCAGGCGCGGCTGCGCGCCTTTGCCGCCGAGCGGCAGTGGCAGCCGTTTCACACCCCCAAGAACCTGGCGATGGCGCTGATGGTGGAAGCGGCTGAACTGACCGAGATTTTTCAGTGGATGACGCCCGAACAATCGCGGGCAGTGCGCGACGATCCGGCGCTCAGGGAACCCATTGCCGATGAAGTGGCCGATGTGCTGCTCTACCTGCTGCAGCTGGCCGACCACGCGGGCGTGGACGTGGCTGCTGCGGTGGAGAACAAGCTGCGCAAGAACGCGCTCAAGTACCCGGTGCCGGGTGCCGAGGCTGGAATATGAGTAAAAAATGCCTCTGGCGCTTTGCTGGATTGCGCTGACAGCTATCAATATTGAAGCAACAGCAAGTGGCGCTCGCCGCGATGCAGCGCAAAAAAAGCCCCGCTTTTGCGGGGCTCGTTCAGGGGGCGGTGCGCTCGCCCTGGCCTGTTCTTACTGTTTGCGGGCTGCAATGGCCTTTTCGGCCATGTTCACCAGGTCGGCGCCGATCTGCCCCTTCCACTTGTCGTACACGGGGCGCGTGGCTTTCACAAACGCCTCACGTTCGGCCGGGGTGAGCTGGGTGACCGTAACGCCCAGGGCGGCGATGTCCTTGAGCAGCGGCTTGTCGGCCTCGATCACGCCCTTGCGGGCGATGGCGATTTCTTCCTTGCCGGCCTCGATGGCGGCCTGCTTGACGATCTCCCGGTCGGCCGGGGTCCAGCTGTTCCACACTTCCTTGTTCACCACAAAGATCAGCGGGTCGTTCACGTAGCCCCACAGCGTGATGTGCTTTTGCGCCACGCTGTGCAGCTTGGCGGCGGTGAAGATGGACAAGGGGTTTTCCTGCCCGTCCACCGCGCCGCTGGCAAAGGCGGGCTGGGCATCGGCCCAGCTCATCTGCGTGGGGTTGGCGCCCAGGGCGGTGAAGGTGTCCAGGAACAGGGGCGAGCCCACCACGCGGATTTTCAGGCCCTTGAGGTCGGCGGGGCTCTTGATGGCCAGCTTGGAGTTGGAGATTTCGCGGTAGCCGTTTTCGCCCCAGGCCAGCGGCACCACACCGGCTTTGTCCAGCGTGGCAAAGATGCTCTTGCCTACGTCACCCTGCGTCACGGCATCGACCGCGGCGTAGTCGGGGAACAGGAAGGGCAGCGAGAACAGGTTGAGCTGCTTGACCTGCGGCGACCAGTTGATGGTGGAGCCCACGGCCATGTCGATCACGCCCTGGCGCAGCGCACTGAACTCGCGCGTCTGGTCGCCCTGGATCAGCGAGACGCCGGGGTAGAGCTTGATGTTGATGCGGCCATTGGTGCGCTCGCGCACCTTGTTGGCCCACAGCTCGCCGCCCTTGCCCCAGGGGAACGCGGGGCCCAGCACCAGCGACATGCGGTACTCGCTCTTGTACGCCGTCTGTGCGATGGCGGCTGGCGCCGTGAAGGCGAGGGCGGCGGCAGCGGCCAGGGCGGTGGTGAGGAAGGTGCGCAGTTTCATGGAGTCTCCTTACTATGAAATAAATAGCTGATGGCGCTTTTTTGACAAGCGTTAGGGCCACTTTCTACCATCAAAGTGATGTTTTGCTGGTGGCGGCGGGTGCGGCAGCCGTGCCCGCGAGGGCGGGGGCAGCGTGCCAGCGTTGCCCATGGTGCGGCGCTACGGATGGTTGTCCCGCGTGGCACCGAGGCCGAACGCCAGCGCCCCTGCGCCGCCCTGCACCAGTCCACACAGGCCATACACCAGGGCCGCACCCACGGCGCCGGCGGCATCCACGCCAAAGGGCGCCAGCGCCAGCACGGCGGCGGCCTCGCGGGTGCCCCAGCCCCCCACGCTGACGGGCAGCGCAGCCAGCAAAAAAATGGGCGCCATGGCAAAGGCCCAGGCCGACCAGGGTGCCTGCACCCCCAGGGCCCATGCACCCGCTGCCAGTGCGGCGGCCGACAGCACCTGCACCGCTATGGATGCCAGCGCCTGGCGCAGCAGCCGCTGCCCCGTATCGGGCTGGTTGGCCAGTGTGTGCAGCGCGGCCAGCCAGCGGTGCGGGGGCGCTTTGCGGCGGCGTAAATGCCGCATGCCGGCCCAGGGCAGCACCAGCCCCAGGCCGGCGGCCAAGCCTGCCAGGCCGGCCAGGGCCCAGGCAGGCACCCCCGCCCAGGGCGCGAGCACCGGGGCCGAGGCCAGCGCACCCAGGGCACCGAGCACGCACAGCATCCACACCCCGCTGAGCCGGTCCAGCACGACCGAGGCACTGGCCGCCATGGCACCCTCGCCGCTTTGCCGCAAGGCCACCGCCCGGTACACGTCGCCGCCCACCACGGCGCCGGGCAGCAGGGCGTTCAGCCCCATGGCCTGGAAGTACCAGCGCAGCGCAGACCGGCAAGGCATCTTTGCCCCCAGCCACTGCACCAGTGCCCGCCAGCGCAGGGCGGACACGATGTTGGATGCCAGCGCCAGCGCCAGCCCCGCCAGAAGCCACAACGGCTGCGCCTGTCGCAGCCGTTGCCACAGCTGCGAAAGATCCGCCAGCACCACCACGCCCAGCAAGAGGCCCAGACCCAGCAGCCCGCGCAGCAGGGCCTTGTGGGCGCGGCTCATGCCAGCGGGGCGTCAGGTGGGCCGGCTGCAGGGGCTGTGTCGGCCAGTGGGTCGTGCTCGTGCGCGTAAAACTGGGGCTGCCCCCGGCCTTCGTGGTAGATGCGGATCAGCATCTCGCCCACCAGACCGGCCACGATGAGCTGCAGCCCCATCAGCAGCAGCATCACGCCCGTGATCAGCAGCGGCCGCCCGCCCACATCGTGCCCCAGCAGCTTGAGCCCCGCGAGCCAGGCCAGCATCAGCAGGCCCGGCGTGGCCAGCCACAGGCCCATGCCGCCAAAGGCGTGCAGCGGCCTGTGGCGATAGCGCATGAAGAACACGATCAGCATCAGGTCCAGGATCACGCGGAAGGTGCGGTCGATGCCGTATTTGGAAACGCCCCGGGTGCGGGCGTGGTGGCGCACCGGCACCTCGGTGATGCGCGCGCCGGCTTCTTTGGCCAGCGAGGGGATGAACCGGTGCAGCTCGCCATACAGGCGGATGCGGTCGATGATGGGGCGGCGGTAGGCCTTGAGCGCGCAGCCGTAGTCGTGCAGGTGCACGCCGGTGCTGCGCGAAATGAGCCGGTTGGCCAGCATGGAGGGCAGGCGTCGCGACAGGGCCTTGTCCTGCCGCTGGTGGCGCCAGCCCGACACCATGTCCACGTCGGGGTCGGTCTCCAGGCGCTGCAGCAGCAGGGGGATGTCCTGGGGCTCGTTTTGCAGGTCAGCGTCCAGCGTTACCACATAGCGCCCGCGGACCCGGTCAAAGCCCGCCTGCAGGGCGGCCGACTGGCCGTAGTTGCGTACCAGGCACACCGCGCGCAGCCAGGGCCGGCCGTCGGTGAGCTCGCGCAGGCGGGCAGCACTGCCGTCGCTGGAGCCGTCGTCTACCGCAATCAGCTCAAAGCTCAGGGGCTGGGTGGCCATTGCCCCGTGAATGCGCTCGACCAAGTCGGGAAGATTCTCGAGTTCGTTATAAATGGGCACCACAATCGAGACTTCGGGCGGTGTGGTGCTGGAATCGCGCATGGGTTGGTTCGGGTGTGGTCGATGGACTTGGTATTGTGCCAAGGCAAAGGCCCGCCAAGCCGCTGCCCGCCTTGCTCTCTGGGCCGCTGCGGCTTTATTTTCTGGTTACCTACCTTGTCTTTTGCTCCGCCGCCCCGTTGGTCCCCCTGGATGCACCCGCTTGCGTGGTGCCTGCTCTGGATGCTCGCCCATGTGGCGTCGCGCGTGGCGGTGTCGCCAGCGCTGGAACTGGATGAGGCCGAACAGGCGCTGTGGAGCCAGACGCTCGCCTGGGGTTATGGCAGCCAGCCGCCGCTGTACACGTGGCTGCAGGCGGGGTGGTTTGCCCTGCTGGGGCCGAGCGTGCTGGCCTTGTCGAGCCTGAAATTCATGCTGCTGGGCCTGACGCTGGTGCTGGTGTGGCGCACGGCCCTGCCCCTGATGCCCGAGCGCGCAGCGCTGTGGGCGGCGGCAAGCCTGCTGCTGATCCCCGCCATGGGGTGGGAATCGCTGCGCGATCTGACGCACTCGGTGCTGCTCACCTGTCTGGTCGCGGCCACCTGGTGGGCGCTGTTGCGCCAGCTGCGCCAGCCCCGCCCGGCGGGGTTCGCGCTGCTGGGGTTGCTGCTGGGGCTGGGCATGCTGTCCAAATACAGTTTCGCGCTGTTTGCCGCGGTGCTGGGCGGCGCGCTGTTGTCGCTGCCGGCAGGCCGGGCACTGCTGCGCGAGCGTGGGGGCTGGTGGCTGCCGGTGTTGGCACTGCTCGTTGTGCTGCCGCATGGCCTGTGGCTGCTGGAGCACTGGCAGGCCGCCAGTGCCCCCACCATGGGCAAGCTGCAGTCCGTTGGCGACCAGCACCCGGTGGTGCGCGGCGTGCTGAGCCTGGCCAAGGCGGTGCTGGCCAACCTGCTGCTTTTTGCCCTGTTGGCGCTGGTGACGTTTCGCAGCGGCTGGTGGCGGTCCACGCCCCCGCCAGCGGTGGCGGAGCCCAGCCCGGGTCCAGGTCTTTCCGACAGTGTCTTGCCCCTGTTTGGCCGCTATGTGCTGCTGCTGGCGCTGGCGCTCGCGGCACTGGTCGTTGTGGGCGGTGTCACGCACATCAAGGGCCGCTGGCTCTACCCGCTGCTGTGTACGGTGCCGCTGATGGCGTTTGCCTGGCGGCCCGGGCTGGCAGGGCATCGGGGCGGCAGGCTGTTTGGCGGGATGCTGCTGGGCATGGCGGTGCTGGTGTGGCTGGCGCTGAGCCTGCGGGTCTGGGCCAATGGCCAGCGGGGCGCGCCCGACGAGCTGAACGAGCCCGTCGCCGCGCTGGCTGGCGCCCTGCGCGCAGCCGGTTATGACGGCCGCAGCCCGATTGTGGCGGGCGATGCCGTGCTGGCCGGGCAGCTGCGGCTGCAGTTTGTGCAGGCGCCGGTATCCGTGTGCAAGGTGCCCGCCCCGCAGGCCACGCCCCCAACGGAGCCGCCCGCAGGCGCATGCGCAGTGGAGGTGTTGCGCGGCGGGGCAGACCAGCGATGGCTGCAGGTGGCGCGCGGCGCTCCACAGCCGCCGTCCGGCTGGTGGCATACGCCCGCGCTGCCCACAACGCCCGTCACGCTGGAGCTGCCCTACCTGCACGCGAAAGCGGGCCAGCCTCCCATGCGCTACCAGTTTCTCTGGCATCCAGCCCTGGCAGCACCCCCTGCTGCCTCACCCCGACCCCCCAACCCATTGCCTTCGCCATGAACACTGTGCTTGTCACTGGCGCTGCCGGATTCATCGGAATGCACGCCTGCGCCCGCCTGCTGGCGCGCGGCGACACCGTGGTCGGCATCGACAACCTCAATGCCTACTACGACCCGGCGCTGAAAGAAGCGCGGCTGGCGCGCCTGTTGCCGCACCCGAACTTCCGCTTTGAGCGGCTGGACATCGTCGACCGCCAGGCCTTGCCCGAGGTGTTTGCGCGGGTGCGCCCCGCCCGCGTGCTGCATCTGGCGGCGCAGGCGGGGGTGCGCTATTCCATCGACCAGCCGCACGCCTACGTGGATGCCAACCTGGCGGGCTTTGTGAACCTGCTGGAGGCCTGCCGGGCCTGGCCGGTGCAGCACCTGGTGTATGCCAGCAGCTCCAGCGTGTATGGCGGCAACACCCGGCTTCCCTTCAGCGAGGCCGACGCGGTGGACCACCCCATCAGCCTGTATGCGGCCACCAAAAAATCCAACGAGCTGATGGCGCACACCTACAGCCACCTGTTCCAGCTGCCCACCACCGGGCTGCGGTTCTTCACGGTGTACGGCCCCTGGGGGCGGCCCGACATGGCGCTGTTCAAGTTCACCCAGGCCATCCTGGCGGGACAGACCATCGACGTCTACGGCCAGGGCCAACTGGTGCGCGATTTCACCTACATCGACGACATCGTCGAGGGCGTGCTGCGCGTGCTGGACAAGCCCGCCACGCCCGATCCGGCCTTCAATCCGCAGGCGCCACATCCCGGCCGCGGCCAGGCACCCTACCGGGTGTTCAACATCGGCAACAACCAGCCGACGGTGCTGATGGACTACATCGCCGCCATCGAGGCCGCGCTGGGCGTGCAGGCCAGCAAGCGCCTGCTGCCCGTGCAGCCCGGCGACATGACCGCCACCGCCGCCGACACCCGTGCGCTGGCCGAGTGGGTGGGGTTTGCGCCCAACACCGCGGTGAGCGACGGGGTGGCCCGCTTTGTACAGTGGTTCAAGGAGTTTTACGCAGCATGAAAGTCACCGTATTTGGCACAGGCTATGTGGGCCTTGTGCAAGGGGCCGTACTGGCCGATGTGGGCCACGAGGTGCTGTGCGTGGACGTGGACGAAGCCAAGGTGCAGGCTTTGCGCGCCGGGCGCATTCCCATCTATGAACCCGGGCTTCAGCCCCTGGTGGCGGACAACGCCGCCCTGGGGCGCCTGCGCTTTACCACCGATGCCGCCGAGGGCGTGCGCCATGCCGAAGTGCTGTTCCTGGCTGTGGGCACGCCGCCGGGCGAGGATGGCAGCGCCGACCTGCGCCACGTGCTGGCGGTGGCGCGCACGGTGGCGCAGCACATGGACAAACCGCTGTGCATCGTCAACAAATCCACCGTGCCCGTGGGCACCGCCGACCGTGTGGCCGCCACCGTGCGTGAAGGTCTGGCGGCGCGGGGGCTGGAATTGGAGTTCGACGTCGTCTCCAACCCCGAATTCCTCAAGGAAGGCGCGGCCGTGGCCGACTGCCAGCGGCCCGACCGGATTGTGATAGGCACCGACAGTGCCCGTGCCGAGCGCCAGTTGCGCGAGCTCTACGCCCCGTTCAACCGCAACCGCGACAAGCTCCTGGTGATGGACGTGCGCAGCGCAGAGCTCACCAAATACGCTGCCAACGCCATGCTGGCGACCAAGATCAGCTTCATGAACGAGATGGCCAACCTGGCCGAACAGCTGGGCGCCGACATTGAAGCGGTGCGCCAGGGCATTGGCAGCGACCCGCGCATCGGCTACCACTTCATTTACCCGGGCGCTGGCTACGGCGGCAGCTGCTTTCCCAAAGATGTGCAGGCGCTGATCCACACGGCGCACAGCGTGGGCCTGCGCCCCGTGGTGCTGGAGGCTGTCGAGCAGCGCAACGCCGCGCAGCAGCGCGTGCTGTTCGAGCGCATCCGCGCCCACTACGAGGGGCAGCTGCAGGGCAAGGTGATTGCACTGTGGGGCCTGGCCTTCAAGCCCAATACCGACGATATGCGTGCAGCCCCCAGCCGCACCCTGATGGAAGCGCTGTGGGTCGCGGGCGCCAGCGTGCAGGCCCACGACCCGGTGGCCATGGAGGAGGCCCGTCGGCTGTACGGCGAGCGGCCCGACCTGCGCCTGTGCGCCAGCCCGCTGCAGGCGCTGGAGGGCGCGGATGCGCTGGCCATCGTCACCGAATGGAAAGCCTTTCGCGTGCCGGACTTTGCGCGCATGGCCGAGCTTCTGCGCGACCGTGCCGTGTTTGACGGGCGCAACCTCTACCCGCCTGAGCTGCCTGCGCGTTATGGGCTGCACTACGTGTCGATTGGTCGGCCGGTCCCTGCGGCGCAGGGCCTGCCCTCAGGGCGACGCTGAAAACATTTCCCGGGATTCGCGGCGCATGAGGGACCTGTTCAGCGTTGCCTCAAGTCAGTAACCCAGCCTTGCGGGCAGCCACAGGGCCAGCTGGGGGAATGCAATCACCAGCACCATGACGAGGAACATGGCCAACAGCATCCAGCCAACCCAGCGCACGGTGGACTCCATGCGCACGCCGGCAATGCGGCACGACACCATGAGGTTCACGGCCAGCGGTGGCGTGAACTGGCCCAGGGCCACCTTCAGGGTCAGGATCACGCCAAACCACACCGGGTCCCATTGGTAGTGGTTCATGATGGGCAGCAGCAGCGGCACGAAGATCAGGAAGATCGAGATGCCGTCAAGGAACATGCCCACGGTGATGAGCAGCACGATGAGCAGTGCCAGCACGCCGTATTCCCCCAGGCCCGAGTTCACGATGGCCTTGGCCACCGGATCGATCACGCCCAGCGTGGACAGTGAATACGCAAAGATGCCCGCCAGCGATACAACCAGCAGGATCACCGCCGACAGCTCGCCCGATTCGCGCAGGATGGGAAAGAGGTCGCGCACGGAGATCGTGCGGTACACCACCATGCCCACAAACAGGCCGTAGAACACCGCCACCACCGCTGCCTCGGTGGGCGTGAACCAGCCCGCGCGCATGCCGCCCAGAATCAGCACCGGAGCGGCCAGGCCCCAGCTGGCTTCGCGCAGGCTCTTCCAGAAGGCCGGGCGGGGCAGGGTGGCCTCCAGCGTGCCCATCTTGTGCTTGCGCGCCATCCACACGGCGGGCACGATCAGTGCAATGCCCGCCAGCACGCCGGGCACCATGCCCGCTGCAAACAGTGCGGGCACCGAGGCGCCGGGCACCAGCACCGAGTAGATGATGAACGCGACGGATGGCGGGATGAGGATGTCGGTGGCCGCAGCCGCCCCCACCACACTGGCCGAGAAGGAGGGCGGATAGCCCGCGCGTGCCATTGCGGCAATCATTACTCCGCCCACGGCAGCAGCATTGGCCGGGCCCGAGCCCGAGATGCCCCCGAGGAACATCGCCACCGCAATCGCCACCAGCGGCAGCATGCCCGGCCCGCGCCCGACCATGGATACGGCAAAGTTCACCAGCCGCAGCGCCACGCCCGAGCGGTCAAAGATCGAGCCCACCAGGACGAACATGGGGATGGCCAGCAGCGGGTATTTGCCCAGGCCTGCATAGAAGTTCTGGGGCACGGCCAGCAGGCCGAACCACTGGCTGTCGGCGTTGGCCAGTGCAATCGCCGCGGCGCCCGCCAGGCCCAGCGCAGCGCCTATCGGAACGCCCAGAAACATCAGGCCCAGAAAGGCCACGAACAGCAGTGTGGCGATCATGGTTGATCACCATCAGGGGGCGATGCGGCTTCGCCGGGCGTGGCGCGTGTGCGTCTCACCAGCACTCCCAGGGCGCGGGCCGCAATCAGCGTGGACAGTATCGGCAGCCAGATCGAATACCACCACTGAGGCACGCCGATGCCCGGCGAGGTTTCGCCAAAACGGTAGTCGTCCCACACCACGCGCACGCTGAGCACGGCAATGAGCCCGAACAGCAGGGCGACGCTGATGGCTCCCAGTTGCGCCAGGCGCTTACGGCGCTGCGCTGTGCCGCCTTCGGCAAAGTATTCAATGCGGATGTGCTGGTTGCGCGCCACCGCCGCAGAGCCCGCCACCAGCGCCAGAACGATCATCAGAAAGATCGAGATCTCCTCCGTCCAGGCAAAAGACGAGTTGGTGAAATAGCGCACCAGCACATTGGCAAAGGTGATCAGGGCCAGCGTCGCCATCACGATGACGGTGAGCCAGTCTTCAAGGCGCAGCGAACGGGGTTCGGCCTCGGGGCCTGTGGCGCGGGACGGCGTGTCCGTTGCGGGCCCTGGCGTGGGAGGGGTGGACATGGAGGGCAGTGGTGGGAGGGGGGAACGTGCGAAAGCCCGCCGCCCTGCCCGGCGCTGTTGTGCGCCGGGGGCCGGGGGCGTTGCCGCCCCGGGCATGGAACAGCGCGGCAGGCGCTGCCCGGCATTATGCGTTGGCTGGCTGGCTGGCTGGCTGGCTGGCAGGCTTGCACAGCAGGGGTGCGGCGCACCGGCACCGTTCATCACCCGCTTTCCCCTGGCGCGCAAGGCGGTGAACGCGGGCGGATAATGCGCCACATGGAAACCAAGTGGCTCGAAGATTTCGTCAGTCTTGCGGAAACGCGCAGCTTTAGCCGCTCTGCGCAGTTGCGCCACGTGACGCAACCCGCGTTTTCGCGGCGGATACAGGCACTCGAAGCCTGGGCGGGCACCGATCTGGTGGACCGCAGCTCCTACCCCACACGCCTCACACCCGCGGGCAAGACCCTCTATGACCAGGCGCTGGAGATGCTGCAGGCGCTGCAGAACACGCGCGCCATGCTGCGTGCGCACACCAGTGCCGGCAAGGACATGATCGAGTTCGCGGTGCCGCACACGCTGGCGTTCACCTTCTTTCCCGCCTGGGTGTCGAGCCTGCACGACAAGTTCGGTCCGTTCAAGAGTCGTTTGATTGCGCTCAACGTGCACGACGCCGTGATGCGGCTCGTGGAAGGCGGTTGCGACCTGCTCATCGCCTACCACCACCCGTCACAGCCTTTCCAGCTGGATGCCGACCGCTATGAAATGGTCAGCCTCGGGCAAGAGGTGCTCTCGCCCTACAGCAAGGCCGACGCGGAGGGCCAGCGGATAGGAAATCCAACCACAGGAGGACGATTATGGCCCAGGTTTTGGGCATCACAGGCCTTCAGGCTGAGCCTGCCTGAGCGCTTGATCAGCGCCAGTAGCCCGAGATTTTTCGGTTTGCACATTTTTTGGCAGTGACAGACGCAGCCCTGCCGCGCGGCCAAACCGCTGCTGCCTTCCCTTACCAACTGACGCGCTGATCGACCTCAAAGTCCGGCGCCGGTTGGGCCGCCTCGCCCCAATCTGGCTCAACCTCGACACCATCGCCCATCGGCACATCGCACCCATCCCACAGCGGCGGCCCGCGTGCTGGCGCGATGCGAGGCGGCTCTGTCTCCACCCCGATGTGCTCCAGGATGTGCCGGAGGTCGGCACTGTAGGTGATGAAAGCGATGATGCGCATCTGGCCACCGCAGAGCGGGCACAACAGCGGCAACACCTCGTAGATGCGGGCGATCAGCACCGCCCACAGAATGTGAGCTGAGCGTTTGGGCAGAGCTGGCTGGGTGGGCTCGGGCTGGCTGGGACCACCGACCGTGGCCACTCCCATGGCATCCACCGCTGCGGTCACACCGCCTGGCTCGGGCTGTGCCGTGCCCGTGCCCGCGCCTGCGGTTTGGCCTGCGCCCAGTGCAACCGCCGCAGCCCGCAGGGGTGAATTGGGCGCCAGCACGCCGTAGTACCGGTGGCGGTGCGCACGCGGTGGCGGCACCAGCGCGGCAAGGCGGTCGATGAGTTCGAGCGGCGTGAGGTGCAGTTCGTCGGCCCGAACACCTCGCTTTGCCTTGCGTTGGTCGCGCCGGTCACTGCCAGGCTCGCTGTGCTGCTTGGCGCAGCGGTAAATGAGCTCACTGCCCGCTTTGCGCAGCCTATCCAGCGCAAACGGGGGCCGTGCGCAGTAGCGCAGCAGGCGCTCCAGGCCCGCTCGGTCTTGTGCTGCTATGCACACGCTGGTGTCTACCGAAAACCCACTGTGTTTGTACCCCAGCATCTCCTGGGCCTCGAAGCCTTCGAGCAGGCCCCGGCCCACAAAGGCGCGCAGGATGCGCCGACGCAAACTGGCCTGGGCTTGGGTCACCGCTTCGGGGTCGATGCCGATAGCCGGGTGAAACATGACGCTGATCGCTGTGGTGCGGGTGCCCTGCTCACTCGCCTCCCCTGCCACCGCCTCAAACATGCCATCGACCACGCACACATGGAAATGCACATGCTCGTTCAGGCTGGAGCCAAAGCGGTGAATGAAGGCGACTGCACCGATGTGCAGGGCGGCCTTGTTCGCATGCGCTGCGCATGGGCTGTTGGCTTGCAGGGTTTGCTCAATGACGCGCAAGAAGATGCGCAACACCATGCCCAGCACCACGCTGTCGCGTTGCATAAAGTAGCGCAGCCGCTTGGGAACCGACAGCACCCACTGGCGCACTGGCAGGCGGGGGAAGACGTGGTCGGTGAGGTGTGCCGCTGTCTCGGCCATGCGCCGCGTGGTGCACGAGGGGCAGACGCCCCGGCCTTTGCAGGAAAAGGCCACCAGAAAGTCGTGTCCGCAGTCGTCGCAGCGGGCACGGGCAAAGCCGTGGGCAAAGATGCCGCATTCCAGGTACTTGGCAAACGCTTGGCGCACATAGGGCTTGGGGCTGCGGTGGTCGCCCTGGCCGTCGAACTGGCCGGCGCTGGCCAGATCAAGCCAGGTCTCGTAATGCTCGGCCACCGTTTGGTAGAGCAGCGTGCGCTCGGGGTGGCGCGGGTTGTAGAGCTTGGGCTTGGAGGTGGCTGGCATAAATACTGTGTAAATACACAGCATTCTGCAGACTTCTCCTCAGCCAGGCTACGCAGCAAAACGGCCCCGAAGGGCCGTTTGTTGTTTCAGGGAGCCATCGCCGCTCAGGCAGTCGCTTCCTTGGCGTTCTCCACATATTCTTCGATCTGGTCGAAGTTCAGGTACTGGTAGATCTTGTCGCTGCTCTGGTTAATGACGCCCACGTCGGCCAGATATTCTTCCTTGCTGGGAATACGGCCCAGCTTGGAGCAGATGGCCGAGAGTTCGGCTGAGCCCAGGTACACATTGGTGTTCTTGCCCGGGGTCTCCTCGTTTTCAGTGCAATAAGTGACGGTACGAAAAGCTAGCACTGGCGCGGAGGTGGTGTTGGTAGATCGTTGATTTCATTGACTTTCCTGTTCACTTTCAAATCTGCGATTCGTGGCGTCA
>Ga0067045_1005216_pt1 | contig 14319 bp, 11 predicted proteins | sample TerdegcTABiofilm_FD_59184 | JGI IMG/M metagenome (GOLD analysis project Ga0067045, IMG submission 59184) | Combined Assembly of (Gp0054472, Gp0054536) Wastewater bioreactor microbial communities from Singapore -Terephthalate degrading...
CTTTCCCCGGGAACGAGTCCCGCAGCGGTGGCCCAACGGGCCAGATCGTCCTGTTCAAACCCCAACCAAAGATCACCGCAGGCCTCCCTGGCCCAACTTTGGTTGTGACTGCATAAATCTGTCACGAGCAGGCTGCCGCCTGGTTGAAGCAAGCCGGCCATGTGCTTGAGCGCATCGGCCGGGGCGGCGAAATGGTGCAGGACCATATTCAGTACCACGCAGTCGGCTGCCAGGCTCACGCCATTCAGGGCATCGGCCAACTGCAGGCTGACGTTAGTCAGCATTTCCCGTTCACACACCTGGCGCGCCAGTTCGAGCATCGCCGGGCTATTGTCGAGCGCCGTGACCTGACTGAAACGCCGGGCCAGTTCCGGGAGAAAACTGCCATCCCCGGGGCCGACTTCAATCGCTGTGGCCGTCTCACTGAAGCTCAGCTTGTCGAGCAGCGCCAGCACGCTTTCGCGGTACTGCGGCAGGCCGGCGATCAAGTCTTGCTGGGCGCGAAATTTGTCCGCAACCCGTGAGAAAAAGTCCTGGCTGGCGGCAGCCCGTTGTCCGTGGACCTGTGCGATACGCGATTGCACGTCGCCGGGCAGGGTCAGGTTGTCGACTTCTTCGAGCAGGGCGGCATGCAGCTTGCCGCCTGGCAATTCGGTGTGGGGCAGGGCGCGCCGGTAAAAAATCGCATTGCCTTCACGGCGAGTCGCCACCAGGTCGGCCTGGGCCAGCACTTTGAGGTGGTGGCTCATGCCGGATTGGCCGGTGGCAAAGATCTGCGCCAGCTCCAGTACACCAAACGAGTCATTGGCCAGGGCGCGCAATACATTCAGGCGCAACGGATCGCCGCCGGCCTTGCACAAGGCCGCCAGCTCATCACAATCGTCTGGGCGAATGGAAGGCGCGCGTAAGTTCATAAGGCCGGCAGTCTAGTCACGCCTAGAAATCCCCGCAAGTTCAATATCAAAAAGTTTTGATATTGCTCGATGGATGGCACTTCTTTCGCCGAACCTTACTCTACAAACAAAATGCGGAAAGGTTTCACCCCGGCAATGCGCATTTATCCACAGGAATAATGTGCCTGATCGACTATCTGTCATTGCCCCAGGCTATCCGCTGAGGGAAAATGCTCGCCTTTTTTCCGTGCCGTTTTATTCACTCTCGATTCAAAATCCTCAGGAGAACAGCGATGCCCAGCCGTCGTGAGCGTGCCAACGCCATTCGTGCCCTCAGCATGGATGCCGTGCAAAAAGCCAACAGCGGCCATCCCGGTGCCCCTATGGGTATGGCGGATATCGCCGAAGTACTTTGGCGTGACTACCTCAAGCACAACCCGAGCAATCCATCGTTCGCCGACCGTGACCGCTTCGTGCTGTCCAACGGCCATGGCTCGATGTTGATCTACTCGCTGCTGCACCTGACTGGCTACGACCTGTCGATCGACGACCTGAAAAGCTTCCGTCAACTGCACAGCCGTACTCCGGGCCACCCGGAATTCGGTTACACCCCAGGCGTTGAAACCACCACCGGCCCACTGGGTCAGGGCCTGGCCAACGCTGTGGGCTTCGCCCTGGCGGAAAAAGTCCTGGCAGCGCAGTTCAACCGCACTGGGCACAACATTGTCGACCACCACACCTACGTGTTCCTGGGTGATGGCTGCATGATGGAAGGCATTTCCCACGAAGTCGCTTCCCTGGCCGGTACCCTGGGCCTGGGCAAGCTGATCGCTTTCTACGATGACAACGGCATCTCCATCGACGGCGAAGTCGAAGGCTGGTTCACCGATGACACGCCTAAGCGCTTCGAAGCCTACAACTGGCAGGTGATCCGCAACGTTGACGGTCACGACCCAGAAGAGATCAAGACCGCGATCGAGACGGCCCGCAAAAGCGAGCAGCCGACCCTGATCTGCTGCAAGACCACCATCGGCTTCGGTTCGCCGAACAAGCAAGGCAAGGAAGATTGCCACGGTGCCCCGCTGGGTGACGCGGAAATCGCCCTGACCCGTGCAGCGCTGAAGTGGAACCACGGCCCGTTCGAAATCCCGGCTGATATCTACGCCGAGTGGGACGCCAAGGAAGCCGGCCGTGCCGCAGAAGCCGAGTGGGACCAGCGTTTTGAAGCCTACGCCGCCGAATTCCCGGCATTGGCCATTGAGCTGATGAGCCGCCTCAACGGCGACCTGCCGCTGGACTTCTCGGCCAAGGCCGACGCGTACATCGCCGAAGTGGCCGCCAAGGGTGAAAGCATTGCCAGCCGCAAAGCCAGCCAGAATGCTCTGAATGCCTACGGCCCGCTGCTGCCTGAACTGCTCGGTGGTTCGGCCGACCTGGCCGGTTCCAACCTGACCCTGTGGAAAGGCTGCAAAGGTGTCTCGGCCGAAGACGCCAGCGGCAACTACATGTACTACGGCGTGCGCGAGTTCGGCATGAGCGCCATCATGAACGGCGTTGCCCTGCACGGCGGCCTGGTGCCTTACGGCGCGACCTTCCTGATGTTCATGGAATACGCCCGCAACGCGGTGCGCATGGCCGCGCTGATGAAGAAGCGTGTGATTCATGTCTACACCCACGACTCCATCGGTCTGGGCGAAGACGGCCCGACGCACCAGCCGGTCGAGCAACTGACCAGCCTGCGTACCACGCCGAACCTGGACTGCTGGCGCCCAGCCGACGCGGTCGAATCCGCCGTGGCCTGGAAGCACGCCATCGAGCGCAAGGACGGCCCTTCGGCGCTGATCTTCTCGCGCCAGAACCTGCAGCATCAGGTGCGCACCGACGCACAGATCGCCGACATCAGCCGTGGCGGCTACGTGCTCAAGGACTGCATCGGCGAGCCTGAGCTGATCCTGATCTCCACCGGTTCGGAGGTGGGCCTGACCGTTCAGGCCTACGACAAGCTGACCGAGCAAGGCCGCAACGTGCGCGTTGTGTCCATGCCCTGCACCAGCGTGTTCGAAGCCCAGGACGCCGGCTACAAGCAATCGGTCCTGCCGTTGCAGGTCAGCGCCCGTATCGCCATCGAGGCGGCTCACGCCGACTACTGGTACAAGTACGTGGGCCTGGAAGGCCGCGTCATCGGCATGACCACCTACGGCGAGTCGGCGCCTGCGCCAGCCTTGTTCGAAGAGTTCGGCTTTACCCTGGAGAACATCCTGGGCCAGGCTGAAGAGTTGCTGGAAGACTGATCCAGAAAAGGTGTTGCCTGAGCCGACGCCATCGCGGGCAAGCCCGCTCCCACAGGGATATATACCGTCCATGTGGGAGCGGGCTTGCCCGCGATAGCGGTCGCTCAGGTGACGCTGCATTAATGGACTCACCACGGTAATCGAGAACCCCATGCCTCAACCGCGTCCTTACAAAGTTGCACTCAACGGCTACGGCCGCATTGGTCGTTGCGTCTTGCGGGCGTTGTTCGAGCGAGGCTCGGCGGCCGGGTTTGAAATTGTCGCGATCAACGATCTGGCTGACATGGCCAGCATTGAATACCTGACACGCTTCGACTCCACCCACGGCCGGTTTCCCGGCGAAGTGAAGGTCGAGGGCGATTGTCTGCATATTAATGGCGACTGCGTGAAGGTCCTGCGCAGTGCCACCCCCGAAGGCATCGATTGGGCGTCCCTGGGCGTCGATCTGGTGCTCGAATGTTCCGGTGCCTACAACACCCGCGCCGACGGCCAGCGGTTCCTCGACGCCGGCGCGCCACGGGTGTTGTTTTCCCAGCCGATGGCCAGCGAGGCCGATGTCGACGCCACCATCGTCTTTGGCGTCAACCAGGACTGCCTGACCGGCGCTGAGCTGCTGGTGTCCAACGCCTCCTGCACCACCAACTGCGGTGTGCCGCTGCTGCGCCTGCTGGATCAGGCATTCGGCCTGGACTACGTGTCGATCACCACCATTCACTCAGCGATGAACGACCAGCCAGTGATTGATGCCTATCACCACGAGGACCTGCGCCGCACCCGCTCGGCGTTCCAGTCGGTGATCCCGGTGTCCACTGGTCTGGCGCGTGGCATCGAACGCCTGTTGCCGGAACTTGCCGGGCGAATTCAGGCCAAAGCGGTACGGGTGCCGACGGTGAATGTGTCCTGTCTGGATATCACCATGCAGACGGTGACCGACACCGATGCGGCCGAGGTCAATCGACTCCTGCGCGAGGCCGCCACCAGCGGCCCGCTCAAGGGGCTGCTGGCCTACACCGAATTGCCTCACGCCAGTTGTGATTTTAACCATGACCCACATTCGGCGATTGTCGATGCCAGTCAGACCCGCGTTTCCGGCCCCCGGCTGGTGAACGTCCTGGCCTGGTTCGACAACGAATGGGGTTTTGCCAACCGAATGCTGGATGTTGCAGAACATTATCTGCAAACAGCTATCAAGAAACCTGCTCTCTAACCTGAGCTAACAGGAAGTGCGACCCATGACCGTGTTGAAGATGTCCGACCTCGATCTGCAAGGTAAGCGCGTATTGATCCGCGAAGACCTCAACGTCCCAGTCAAGGACGGTGTAGTCACCAGCGATGCGCGTATCCTGGCTTCGCTGCCGACCATCAAGCTGGCCCTGGAAAAAGGCGCGGCCGTGATGGTCTGCTCGCACCTGGGTCGTCCGACCGAAGGTGAATTCTCCGCCGAGAACAGCCTGGCACCGGTTGCTGCGTACCTGAGCAAGGCGCTGGGTCGTGAAGTGCCACTGGTGGCCGACTACCTGGGTGGCGTCGACGTCAAGGCCGGCGACATCGTGCTGTTTGAAAACGTGCGCTTCAACAAGGGCGAGAAAAAGAACGCCGACGAACTGGCCCAGCAGTACGCGGCCCTGTGCGACGTGTTCGTGATGGACGCCTTCGGCACCGCACACCGTGCCGAGGGTTCGACCCACGGCGTGGCCAAGTTCGCCAAGGTGGCCGCTGCTGGCCCGTTGCTGGCTGCCGAGCTGGATGCACTGGGCAAGGCCCTGGGCGCCCCGGCCCAGCCAATGGCCGCCATCGTGGCCGGCTCCAAGGTGTCGACCAAGCTGGACGTGCTCAACAGCCTGAGCCAGATCTGCGACCAGTTGATCGTCGGCGGCGGCATCGCCAACACCTTCCTCGCCGCGGCCGGACACCCGGTCGGCAAGTCCCTGTACGAGCCGGACCTGCTGGACACCGCGCGCGCCATCGCCGCCAAAGTCAGCGTGCCATTGCCGGTCGACGTGGTGGTTGCCAAGGAATTCGCTGAAAGCGCCGCGGCCACCGTCAAGCTGATCGCTGATGTGGCTGAAGACGACATGATCCTGGACATCGGCCCACAGACAGCTGCGCATTTCGCCGAGCTGTTGAAGTCGTCGAAGACCATTCTGTGGAACGGTCCAGTCGGCGTGTTTGAGTTCGATCAGTTCGGCAACGGCACCAAAGTGCTGGCCCAGGCCATCGCAGACAGCTCGGCGTTCTCCATCGCGGGCGGTGGCGATACCCTGGCGGCCATCGATAAATATGGCGTTGCCGAGCAAATCTCCTACATTTCTACCGGTGGCGGCGCGTTCCTCGAATTCGTCGAAGGCAAAGTGCTGCCAGCCGTAGAAGTCCTGGAAAGCCGGGCCAAGGCCTAAGGCCGCCCGTTGACCAGGCAAAGGAGTGTTCACATGGTCAAGACGTTAGCGACGTTGATCGCCGCGGCGGTGCTGGCCGGCTGTGGGAGTCATCCCAAGGCCGCCAAGGACCCGGATACCGGCGCGCCCGATAAAGGCTGTTACCAGGCCGACTGGCAGGCGGAAACCAACCCGGTGCTCAACAAGCGTTCCGGGCCCGAGGGCCTGGATAAGTACGAGACGCACACTCCGGCCAAGGAACAGGGTTGTCCCTGACCGGTCTGATTCACTAACGCCCAGTGCGGTTGGCATGTGCCGAGCGCCGAGGAAGATGGATGAAAGGCTTGATCGCCGTGGCGTCCCTGGCAGTGCTTGCCGGTTGCGCCAGTTTGAACCCGTTTGCATCAGCGCCGGCAGCGTCCGGCACGTGGACCGACTGGGTCTGTGATAGCCAGGCCCAGGTGCACTGGCGCTTCACCGACACCACGCAGGAATCCGTGGAAGTACGGCTGGGGGATGACCAGGTGCATCGCTTGAAGCTCGAGCCGGCCGGCAGTGGCGCGTTGTACAGCGACGACCAACTGGCATTTCACCTCAAGGGTGAGGAAGGCCTGGTGTACTGGGTGGCTACCAATGATTTGATCGGCCGTGGCTGCAAGGCCAAGTAATACACAGCGAATGCACGCAGGTCGGCTTGACCCCCGATCTGCAATAACTTGAATAGCAGCCGCCGCTACGGCAGGCTTGCACGATTAACGACCCTAAACCGGGAGAGACACACACAATGGCACTTATCAGCATGCGCCAGATGCTGGACCACGCGGCCGAATTCGGCTACGGCGTTCCAGCTTTCAACGTCAACAACCTTGAGCAGATGCGCGCCATCATGGAAGCCGCTGACAAGACTGACTCCCCGGTGATCGTCCAGGCTTCGGCCGGCGCCCGTAAATACGCTGGCGCGCCATTCCTGCGGCACCTGATCCTGGCGGCAATCGAAGAATTCCCGCATATCCCGGTGTGCATGCACCAGGACCACGGCACCAGCCCTGACGTCTGCCAGCGTTCGATCCAACTGGGCTTCAGCTCGGTCATGATGGACGGCTCCCTGGGTGAAGACGGCAAGACCCCGACCGACTACGACTACAACGTCCGTGTCACTCAGCAGACCGTTGCCCTGGCCCACGCCTGCGGCGTATCGGTAGAAGGCGAGCTGGGTTGCCTGGGTTCGCTGGAAACCGGCATGGCCGGTGAAGAAGACGGCATCGGCGCCGAAGGCGTGCTGGACCACAGCCAGATGCTGACCGACCCGGAAGAAGCGGCTGACTTCGTCAAGCGCACTCAGGTCGATGCCCTGGCCATCGCCATCGGCACCAGCCACGGCGCCTACAAGTTCACCAAGCCACCTACCGGCGACGTGCTGGCGATCGACCGCATCAAGGAAATCCACAAGCGCATCCCTAACACCCACCTGGTGATGCACGGCTCTTCCTCGGTTCCGCAAGAGTGGCTGGCGATCATCAACCAGTACGGCGGCGACATCAAAGAAACCTACGGCGTACCGGTTGAAGAAATCGTCGAAGGCATCAAGCACGGCGTGCGCAAGGTCAACATCGACACCGACCTGCGCCTGGCGTCCACCGGTGCGATGCGTCGCCTGATGGCCACCAACCCGAGCGAGTTCGACCCACGTAAATTCTTCGGCGCCACCGTGACCGCTATGCGCGACGTGTGCATTGCCCGCTACGAAGCCTTCGGCACCGCCGGCAACGCTTCGAAGATCAAGCCGATCTCCCTGGAAGCGATGTACCAGCGTTACCTCAAAGGTGAGCTGAACGCCAAGGTCAACTAAGCCTCGAGCGTTGCACCGCCTGCATAAAAAAACCCGCCGAAAGGCGGGTTTTTTGTGCTCGGTGTGGGCTTATTTGTCGACCAGCAGTTTCGGGTTGGAGTTGCCCCACACCGTATACAGGTCGGCCAGCAGCGCGCCGTTGATGTCTTCGACTTCTGCCTGGGCAATCTCGGCGTTGCCCTGCTTGCCGAACAACACCACCTCATCGCCGCTTTTCACGCTCGGTACATCGGTAACGTCGACCATCAAGGTGTTCATCGAAACCTTGCCAACGACCGGCACGCGATGGCCGTTGATCAGCACGATGCCCTTGTTGGTGAACGCACGACGGTAGCCGTCGGAGTAGCCCACGGTGATGTTGGCCAGTTTCGAGTCACGGGCCAGGGTGAAGGTGCGGTCGTAGCCGACGGTGTTGCCCTTGGGGTAGCTGTTGACCGAGGCAACGTGGGATTTGAACTGCATCACCCGGGTGTATTCGGTATGGGATGGCACGGTGTCGCCGAACAGCGCGCCGCCGGGACGGACCATGTCCAGGTGCGACTCGGGCACTTCCAGGGTGGCGAAGGAGTTGGCCGCATGCAGGGTGATCTTGCTGCGGTCCAGTTGGGCCACGCTCATCAGCCATTTGGCTTGCTGGTTGAACGCTTTGAGGCCAGCACGCACGTCGGCGGCGTCCTCCACCGCGAAGTGGGTCATGATTGCCCGCACGTCCAGGTTCGGCACCTTGGTAATGGCTACCGCGTCGCGGCGACCCTGGGCAGTGGTCATTTCCACGCCGTTGCGGCTCATGCCGCTGGAGTTCAGGCCAATGTGCACCACGAGCGGCCGGCCATGCTGTTCGGCAATCAGGCTGGCTTTGACGGCGAAGTCGAGGTTACCCACCAACTCTTCGACGTTGTAGGGCAGGGCCGCTTCCAGCTCACTCAAGGCAGCCGTGCGCACGCGGATCAATTGGCCCTTGAAGCCGCTTTCGCGCACCACACGGATTTCCTCGTTGCTGGCAACGCCCACGCAGGGCACGCCCATGGCGATCACCGACGGCATCAGCAGGCCAATGCCGTGGCCGTAGGCGTCCGCCTTGAGTACGGCGCAGAGTTTTGATTTATCGGCGAGGGTGGCTTGCAAGGCGCGAATGTTGTTTTCGAACGCGCTCTTGTTGATTTCGACCCAGGCGTTGCTGTCCTGGGCGTGGACCTGAGCCACCCCATCGGTCATCGACAAAGGGGGCGCCGCGAAGACCGGGTTGTGCAACAAAGCCATGCCCAGAGAGAGTGCGAGAAGGGAGCGAGTAAAGGGCATCGGGTGTGTCTCCATGACGTACTGATAGGGGGTGTCGTATTTACGCGGGGCAATACTCAGATTGTCCTACAAAAATGTCGACCCCCTCGACGCGGATCTGTCTGAAAGCGTCGTGGTGCTGCATCTGTGTCCCGTCTCGCCCGTGCCACACCCGTTTATTTGTCGTGATCGATGTCCAGCTTGCTGAAGGTCACCTTGCCGCCTTCCTGGCTGTTGCCACTGTTGTCCTGCACATAGACCCCGGCCTTGAAATACAGCGGTTTGTTGCGCCAGGTGGAGCTGATCTTGCTGTCCCACTGGGCGCCGGCGGCGCTGATGCCCAGGGCGCCGCCCGGGCTCAGGTGGATCAGGTAGGAGAAGTCGCGGTCGAGCTTGACCCCACTGGCGATGATGATCACCCGGCCTTCAGCATCGTCCGGGCGCATCCGCACCTTGGCGACGATGTTGCCGGTGGCGGTTGTGCTTTTGTACTGGTACTCGAGTTTCACCAGCGGTTTCTGGCTGTCGTACGCGTGGATCTGGCCGATCACCAACTTGCCCGAACTCGGCACCTGATTCACCGCCAGGGTCGCCCGCAACGAGTTGTCGGCGTCTGGGTAGAGCCAGTTGCGCAGGGTGCCGTTGCTGAAGGTTTCGCGCAGCTCGGTGCGTGGATAGATCGCGTTTTCAGTGCGGGTGCCGGTCACCGGTGCCCAGAAAAACAGGGTGCCGGTGTCGGAATGGAAGTATTGGTTCTTGAAACCACTGACCAGTTTCGGGGTGTCGATGGTAGCCGGGGGCGTGCCAACGGGAACGCTGAGGTTCCAGGTTGCGAGATCGATCATCGTCAAAGAATTCCACGGGTTCTGGCGGAAATGGCGCGGCATAAGCTCTGGTCCGGCCATCTTGGGGGCGGCCTTTATAAGCTCGGGAGCGCGCGTTGTTAATGCCCGTCTGGCGGTTAATTGGCGCCAGCCAAATGGCGACGTGCCACACCTAGCGGTTTGCGGGGCCTGCAAAGACAGTCCGTTAGTCGGGAGCCGCCTGCTTTGGTGCGGTGATGGCGTGTTGATGCCTACTGATTGGGCAAAACCCGGTCTAGAGTGAAACCACAGCAATTGTCCGGTTTTTTCGGTAAGCCGTTTCACCCCTCCCCACAAAGAGAAGCAGCATGGAATGCGCGCAACCTAAGCCAGGTGACGGCCGCTCGGTTCTTTTGATCGTTGATGATTACCCGGAAAACCTGGTCAGCATGCGTGCCTTGCTGCAGCGCCAGGACTGGCAGGTAATGACCGCGGCCTCGGGCCTGGAAGCCCTGAATCTGTTACTTGAACACGAGGTCGACCTGGTGCTGCTGGACGTGCAGATGCCGGGGATGGATGGCTTCGAAGTGGCCCGCCTGATGCGCGGCAGCCAGCGCACCCAACTGACCCCGATCATTTTCCTGACCGCCAACGAGCAATCCCCGGATGCCGTGATCAAGGGCTATGCCCATGGCGCGGTGGACTACCTGTTCAAACCGTTCGACCCACAGATTCTCAAGCCCAAGGTCCAGGCCCTGCTAGAGCACCAGCGCAGTCGCCGGGCCTTGCAGCAGTTGAGCCGGGACCTGGAGGCTGCGCGAGCCTTTAACGCCTCGGTGCTGGAGAATGCCGCCGAAGGCATCCTGGTGGTGGGCGAGGATGGGCGAGTTCGCTTTGCCAACCCGGCCATGTGCCGCTTGCTCAGCGCCAGGGTCGACGAGTTGCAGGGGACAGGCTTCATCGATTTTCTGCAAAAGCCGCCGATCACGCTGTGGAGCGGTTCGGATATCCACGCTCACTACCGCCGTGGCGAGACCTGGCGCGCCCATGATGCGATGCTGCGCACCGCGTCCGGGCAGCAAGTGCCGGTGGCGCTATCCTGTGCGCCGCTGCCGCCCGAGCAGCGGGCGATGGTGGTCACCGTGCTCGACATGTCGGTGGTCTGCCACCTGCATCAGCAACTGGAGTTCCAGGCGGTCACCGATCCGCTGACCGGCCTGCTCAACCGCCGGGGGTTCTACCAGGCCACGGAAAACCTGCTGCTGCGCGGCGAGCGCGCGGGCAGTGTCTGGGTGTTGCTGTACCTGGATCTGGATGGCTTCAAGCGGGTCAACGATTCGTTGGGGCATGACGCCGGCGATCGGGTGCTGCGCTGGGTTGCGGAGCAGTTGAAGGCCTGCCTGCGCCCCTTCGATATTCTGGCGCGCATGGGCGGGGATGAATTCACCGCGCTGCTCGACCTCGAGTTTGCCGAGCAAGCGGCGAAGATGGCGGAAAAACTCATAGAACGGGTGTCGGTCTGTCAGCAGATTGACGGGCTGGACGTGGCGCTGGGCGCGAGCATCGGCATCGCCACGTACCCGGATTGCGGCGCCAGCCTCGACGACTTGCTGCGTACCGCCGATATCGCCATGTATGAGGCCAAGCGCGCGGGTCGCCAGCAGTACCGCTTCTACGACCACGACATGAATGGTCGCGCGCGGACCCGCTTGATGCTCGAGGAGAGCGTGCGCTCGGCCATCGAACACAAGGAGTTCAACCTGGTCTACCAGCCTCAGGTTTCGTTGGTCGATGGACGCATACGTGGGTTCGAGGCCTTGCTGCGCTGGCAACATCCCAGTGTGGGCGATGTCTCGCCGGGGCTGTTCTTGCCGTTGCTGGAAGAGGCACAACTGATCAGTCGCCTGGGCAGCTGGATCTACCAGAGCAGTGCCCAGCAACGAAAGACCTGGGACAAACTGTTCAGCGAAGACATGGTGCTGGCGGTCAGCCTGAGCCACACCCAGTTCGGCATGCCCAACCTGGCCACCGAGTTGCGGCTGGTGCTGGAGCGCCATCAGTTGATGCCCCGTCAATTGGAGCTGGAAATCACCGAAGAGGCCTTGCTGCACAACCCCGAGGAAGCGCGCAAGCAACTGCGCCTGCTGCGCAGCCTCGGGGTGCGGGTGGCGCTCGACGACTTCGGCTCGGGGCCTTGTTCGCTGACCCATCTGCGCGATGTCGAACTCGATACCCTGAAGCTCGACCGGCATCTGGTCGCCCGGGTCCTGGACTCCCCCCGGGATGCGGCGCTGGCGCGAAACATCATCGAGCTGGCCCGGCAATTCGGCGTGCTGGTGATCGCCGAAGGGGTCGAATCGATTGCCCAGTATCAGTGGCTGCTGGCCAATGGTTGTCCCTTTGCCCAGGGTTGCCTGGTGGCGCGGCCATTGATGGCGGAGGAGGTCAGGGACTTTGTGCAGCCGTTCGACTGGAGCGCGACGACCGTCTGAATTCGCTACACTGGCGATCTTTCGTGACTTCTGTCGTTGCCCCATGACCGCGCTTAAATACCTCCAGGCTTATCCCGCCGCCCTGCAACAGCAGGTGCATCAACTGATCGAGCAGGATCGGCTGGGCGAGTACCTGAGCCAACGCTACCCGGACAAGCACGCCGTGCAGAGTGACAAGGCGCTGTACAGCTATGCGCTGGAGCTCAAGCAGGAGTACCTGCGCAACGCGCCGGCCATCGACAAAGTGTTGTTCGACAACCGCCTGGACCTGACCCATCGCGCACTGGGCCTGCATACCGCCATCTCCCGGGTGCAGGGCGGCAAGCTCAAGGCCAAGAAAGAAATCCGCATCGCCTCGTTGTTCAAGGAGGCCGCGCCGCAGTTCCTCAAGATGATCGTGGTGCACGAACTTGCGCACTTCAAAGAGTCCGACCACAACAAGGCGTTCTACAAGTTGTGCGAACACATGCTGCCCGGTTATCACCAGCTGGAATTCGATTTGCGGGTTTATCTGACCTGGCGGGACATGCAGTAATCATCACCAGCAGGAGTGTCTGGATGGACGTGAGCAAGACCAAGAGCAGCTTCTACCGTCGCCTGTACGTGGCGTACCTGATCGACAGCGGGCTGGCCAGCAGTGTCCCGGCGCTGACCGAAATCACCGGTATGCCCCGGCGCACGGCCCAGGACACCATTGCCGCCCTGGCGGACCTGGATGTGGTCTGCGAGTTCGAGCAGGAGGACGGCGCGCGCAACCACGCCGGACGTTACTGCATTCGCGAGTGGGGGGCGATCGATCCGCGCTGGATCGAGCAGCATCTGCGGCAGATCAAGGCGGTGTTGGGGTATCCCTGAGTTCGCACAGTCGTGCTGGCAAACCAGCACGACTGTGCGAAAAGCCTTCAGGGCCGGCGCATGCCGATATGCGCAATGCCGTCTTCCAGGTATTGCTCGCCGGCCACGGCAAACCCGTAACGCCCGTAATACCCCTGCAGATGGGCCTGGGCCGACAGGTAGATCGGAGTCTGCGGCCAATGCTTCTCGGCCTGCTTGAGTGCCTGCGCCATCAGCTCATGACCCAGGCCCTGGCCCCGGGCCTGCGGTGCGATCACCACCCGGCCGAGCACCACGTCACCGCCTTGCGAGGTCGGGTCGAGCAGGCGCACGTAGGCCACCAGTTGATCACCGTCCCAGGCCATCAAGTGGCAGGTGTCGCTGTCCAGGTCCAGGCCATCGACTTCCTGGTAGGCACACTTCTGTTCGACCACGAACACCTCTGTGCGCAACTGCAAAATGGCATAGAGCTGCTCTTTGCCCAGGTCACTGTGGTGTTTGCAAACCCATTCAACCGTCATCTTCGCGTCCTTAGAAAAGTCTGGTCCTGATACTAAGCGTCTGGCCGCGTGATGTCTTGTCTGCAGGAAATTCTGTGACAAAGACCAAAATGCCATCATTCATTTCGCGCGGCGTGGTCATCTTTGTGTAATCTGCTTTGAGGCACTTTGCCGAAGCCGTGGTCAGCTATTGTTATAGCCCGGGTTGTGGCCGCCAGTCGGCGTACGGGGTATCGAATCCGGCTCAACACACGCTGGGCTTCGCGCCCTTTAAGGATCCATGGGCATGCCGCGATTGCATCGAGTCTTGGCCTTGATTGGCCTGCTGTTGCTGAGCCAGAGCGCTGCAGCAGACAAGTTGCGCCTGGTGGCCGATGTCTGGCCACCCTTCACTGACGCCACGCTGGTCAATGGTGGATTGGCCACTGATATTGTCAGCACCGCGCTGGCGCGGGCCGGTTATGCCAGTGATTTCCAGCAAGTGCCCTGGGCCAGGGCGTTGCTGGGCCTGGGCGAGGGGCGCTACGACGTCCTGGTCAATGCCTGGTACAACGAGGAACGCACCCATCTGGGGCAGTATTCCGCCGAGTACCTGCTCAATCGCATCCGCTTTCTCAAGCGCAGGGATGCTCCCATCGAATACAACAACCTGCAGCAGTTGCACACCTACCCGATCGCGGTGGTGCGCGGTTATGCCTATTCCCCGGACTTTGACGGCGACGCCGCCCTGCAGAAGGTCCAGGTGCACAACTTCGCCATGGCGGTGCGGATGCTGGCGGCTGACCGGGTGCAATTGACCCTGGAGGACGAGTATGTGGCCCGCTACTACCTGGCGCGTGAGTCACCCAAGGTGCGCAACGCGGTGGAGTTCTTGCCCCGGCCCTTGAGTGAAAACAGCCTGCATATCCTGGTCAGCCTGAAGAACCCGGACCACGCGAAGATCGTCGCCGGATTCGACCGGGAAATCGCTGAAATGAAGGCTGATGGGAGTTACGACAGGCTGC
>Ga0067045_1030723_pt1 | contig 14313 bp, 9 predicted proteins | sample TerdegcTABiofilm_FD_59184 | JGI IMG/M metagenome (GOLD analysis project Ga0067045, IMG submission 59184) | Combined Assembly of (Gp0054472, Gp0054536) Wastewater bioreactor microbial communities from Singapore -Terephthalate degrading...
GGGGCTGACCCCCCGCGCTGACGGAACGAAGCCCCTTCGGGGCTTTGCTCGTTCAGCCCGACGGCTTTAGCCTCGGGCGGGGTGGTGCACGCGCGGCGTCCTCGGCGGTGAAATCCGGCGTTCGCGCGCCTACGGTTGCGCCAGGAACTCCCGCAGCGCCTGCACCAGCCGCGCCACCTCCGCCTCCAGGCGGGCGGCGGCTGCCGGAGCATCGTCCATGCGCCCCTCGTCGCCGATCTGCTCCACTTCCAGCGCCGCCTGGGCCGCCTGGTCGGCGCTGAAGTTCCGCGCTAGGCCCTTCAGCGTGTGCCCCGCCCGCTTCAGCAGCGCCGCATCCCCCTGGGCGATGGCCTGCCGCACCTGGGTCAGCAGGGTCTGCGACTCCGTGAGGAACATTTCCGCAATCTCGCGCAGGAGTCCCTTGTCGCCCCCTACGCGCTCCAGCGCCGCGCCCAGACGGAACGCCGGCTCCGCGCCCACATACGGCTCGGGCGCGGTCGGTTGGGTCTCCTTCTCGCCGGGCGCCAGTCGCTCCACGATTTCCAGCAGTTCCTCCACCTTCAGCGGCTTGGAGATGTACTCGTCCATGCCGGCGGCCAGGCACCGCTCGCGGTCGCCCTTCATGGCGTGGGCCGTCATCGCGACGATGGGGATGTGCTGGCCGGTGCTCTTCTCGCGTTCGCGGATGGCCGCCGTCGCCGCGAACCCGTCCATCTCGGGCATCTCCACGTCCATCAGCACCACGTCAAAGGACTCGCGCTCCAAGAGGGCCAGCGCCTCCCGCCCATTGTTCGCCACGGTAACGATGTGTCCACGCTTCTCCAGGAGTCGGGTCGCCAGGCGCTGATTCACCGGATTGTCTTCGGCCAGCAGCACGCGCACGCGCTTGCGCATCTCGCGGATGGCGTGGCGCGTAACTAGCGCAGGGGCGCTGGGCTCCCCCTCCTTCGGCGCCATAACCGTCAGAATCGTGTCCAACAACTCCGACTGCTTGACCGGCTTGATGAGATACCCATTCACGCCCAGGTTGCGGCACCTCGCCGCGTCGCCGGGCATCCCCGCCGATGACAGGATGATGACCCGCGCGCCGGCAATGTCCGCGTTGGCCCGAATCTGCTCAATCAAGGAGAACCCGTCCATCTCCGGCATGCGCACATCGGTGATGACGAGGGGGAAAGGCTCCCCGCGTCCGCTGGCATCCCGCATCAGCGCAAGGGCCTCGCGGCCACTGGCGGCCGGCACCGGACGCAGCCCCCATGACGCCAGCATCCCCTGCAGGATGCGACGGTTCGTCTCGTTGTCGTCCACCGCCAGGACGGACATCCCGCGCATGTCGCCGAGTTCAGCCGTGGGCCACGCGCTCACCCCTTTCTGGATGCCGAACCGCGCCGTGAAGTAGAACGTGCTCCCCACGCCCACCTCGCTCTCCACCCATATCTTGCCGCCCATCATCTCTACCAGGCGCGACGAGATGGTCAGGCCCAGGCCCGTCCCCCCGTACTGGCGCGTGGTAGAACTGTCGGCCTGGGTGAACGCCTCAAAGATCGCCTGCTGCCGTTCGGGCGGAATTCCAATGCCGGTGTCGGCCACGGCGAACTGGAGCACCGCCTCGTCGTCCGTCTCCTCGGAGCATTCCACGAACAGGACGATTTCGCCCTGCTCGGTGAACTTGATCGCGTTGCCCACCAGGTTGGCGACAACCTGCCGCAGGCGACCTGGGTCGCCGATGAGCGCGTCGGGCACGTGGGGCGGGATGTCCATGGCCAACTCCAGCCCCTTGTTGTGCGCGCGCACCGCCAGCGCCTTCATCGTATCGCCCAGGCAGTCGCGCAGGCTGAAGGGCACGGATTCCATGTCCAGTTTGCCCGCCTCAATCTTGGAGAAGTCCAGGATGTCGTTGAGGATGCGCAAGAGCGATTCGGCAGAGTTGCGCGCCATGGTCAGGTATTCGCGCTGCTCGTGTGTGAGTTCGGTATCCAGCGCCAGTTCAGTCATGCCGATAATGCCGTTCATGGGGGTGCGGATTTCGTGGCTGATGTTGGCCAGGAACTCGCTCTTGGCGCGGCTGGCGGCCTCCGCGGCCTCCTTCGCCTGGCGCAATTCCTCCTGGATGCGCTTGCGCTCCGTGATGTCCTCCAGACTGCCCTCGTAAGCCATGATGCGACCGTCGGCGTCGCGGATGGCGCGCACGTTATCCAGCACCCAGATGACCGAGCCATCCTTGCGGCGCATGCGCTGCTCAAAGGCCCGCGCGACGCCCTCGCGCTCCAGAATCGCCTGCTGGCGCTGACGGTCGGCGGGATCTAGATAGACATCGCTGGCGTTGACGCGCTGGAGTTCCTCCAGGCTCCCGTAGCCCAGCATCTCCAGCAGGGCGGGGTTGGCGTCCAGGATGCGCCCATCGGGGGCGGTGCGGTACAGGCCGATGGGGATGTTGTCAAACAGCCCACGGTAGCGCGCCTCGCTTTCGCGCAGGGCCTGCTCGGCCTGCTTGCGCTCGGTGATGTCGCGGAAGATGCCCCGCGTGGACACGGGCTTTCCGTTCTCCATGCGACAGGAGACGCTCCCCTCCACGTGCACCGGCCGGCCGTCCTTCGCCACAAACGTGGCTTCCACATTCACCGCGTCGCACTGTCCGCCGATAAGCGCCGAGAACAGGTTCATGCAGTGATCCATGGAATCGGGGTGGATGATGTCCGGCAGGGTCAGGGCGGCGACATCGGCCTCGCTGTAGCCCAGGGTCTTGCGCCAGGCGCGGTTGACGTACAGGAACCGCCCCTGGGGGTCCACCATCTGGATCAAGTCCGTGGCGTTGTCCAGGAAATCCTGCAGCCGCTCCTGGCTCTCGCGCACGGCCTGCTCGGCGCGTTTCCGCTCCGTGATGTCGGTGTACACGGCCACCGCGCCGATGAAGTGCCCTTCCACCAGCACCGGAGCCGACGCCACGACGACATCTACCGGCGTCCCGTCCTTGCGGTAGCGCACCACTTCGGTGGGTGGCACCACCTGGCCCTTCATCACTTGAGCCGTGAGGGCCTTCGCCTGGCCCACGGAGTGCGCATTGGTGATGAGGTCGTCCAGCGATTTGCCGACGGCCTCATCGCGCGTGTAGCCGAACAGGCGCTCGGCCTGCGCGTTCCACTCCACGATGCGGTGCTGGGCGTCCAGGGTTACGATGGCGTCGGGCGCGGCGGCCAGCACCGCCTCCAAATACAGGCGCCGCTCGGCGAGTTGGCGTTCGGCCTCTTTGCGCTCCGTTACGTCCCGCGCAATCCCCAGCACCAGCGACTGTCCCTGAATCTGCACCGGATAGGTGCGAATCTCCGCCACGACCTTGGAGCCATCCTTGCGGGTCAGGACGAACTCGTCGGGGCCGGTGGGCTGACCCAGGAGATTGCGGGCCAGCAGCGCTGCCGCCTTCGGTATCTGCGACGGCGACAGGAGTTTCAACTTCAGGAAACTGCCGCCGATGAGTTGCTCCCGCTTGTAGCCCACCATCTGTTCGGCGGCGCGGTTCCCGTCCACAAAAACGCCCTTCAGGTCGCTCAGGTAGTAGGCGTCGGGCGCGTACTCAAACAGGATACGGAAGCGCTCCTCCGACGCCTTGAGGGCTTCCTCGGCCCGTCTGCGCTCGCTGATGTCCTCCACGACACCCTCGTAGTACAGGATGTTGCCTTCGTCGTCGCGGATGGCGCGCGAGGTCTCGCGTACATAAATGCGGCTTCCGTCGCGCCGCGTCCATGAGGTCTCCCAGCCCGTGATGAAGCCCTCGCGTTCCATGCGCGCCTTGAATTCGGCCCGCGAGTACTCGTCGCCGAACCTTTCCTTTTCCAGGTTGCGCCGCATGAGTTCCTCGGGCGATGCGTAGCCCAACATGCGGGCCAGTGCGGGGTTGGCAAGCAGCACCCGTCCGTCGGGTGTCGTGCGGTAAACGCCGATGGGCAGGCCGTCAAACAGGGTGCGATAGTCAGCGTTGCCGTCTGGTAACGCGGTGGGTTTGGGTGGTTTCATGGTTCTCGCCTCCTCGGGGCAGCGACATCGGGGGGACTGCCCGCGCCCAAGCGGATTCTAGCGCATTCGGCCTCAAGATGCAAACGCCGCGCGCGGACAAGCCCTGCAAATCTGAACGAATGCTCTTCACGAGTAGCGCGAATCTGCACGGGTGTTCGGGCATGGGTTCGCGTGCATTGCATCCATTCACGGCGGCCGGCGCTACGGGGTGGGCGTGGGGGTCGGCGTGCGCGTGCCCGCGAGCCACACGAAACTGCGCGGCGCGCTCTCGGCGCCCGCAGCAGGCCACAGGTCGGCGTTGCCAGGAATGCCCTCGCTGGCGCGCACCCGCACGCTCACGCTCCAGAACAGCCTCCCCGACGGCGGCCGCAGCAGCCAGACGTAGGCGGGAACCTGCCACTGGGTGTCGCGGGTAACGCCTACCTCCTCGCCGCGCTCGTGCGGGATACGCACCACGTACCACTCGTCGTCGGCCAGCGGGCCTACGTCCGTCCAGCGCAAGACGATGGCCTCCTGCGGCTCAAAATGCATCTCGTTGGGCGGCGACAGGAGCGTGGGCGCAGGATGCAGGGCGCGCGTGGCCGTCGGCGTGAGCGTGGGCGGCTGGGGCGTGCGCGTGGGCGCTTGGGTCGGCGTGGGTGTGGGCGCGGGCAGCGTCGGCGTGTCGGTGGGAATCTCGGCCGCCGTGGGCGCGACGGTGGGGCGCGGCGTATCGGTCGGCGCGATGACGATGACGGGCGTCGCTGTGGCCGTGGGGCGCTGCACCTCGGTGGGGCGCGGGGTTGGCGCCGCAGTCGCGGGCGCAGGCGCGGCGCTGTGGGGCCTCGTGAGCGCCCAGATGCCCCCGCCGACCGCCGCAGCCAGCGCGACGATGGCCAGCAACGCTGCGGCATATCGGCGGCGGGGCGTTGCGCGTCGGCGCGCGGCGGGCGCGGCTTCTGGAGCCTCGCCGCCCAGGACGCGCGTCGCCCGTCGTAGCCATTGGCGCGCCTCGGCGTCCTTGGGGTTGAGGCGCAGGGCGTGCCCCGCCAGTTCGGCCACTCGCTCCCACTGGCCCAGTCGCGCGGCCGCACGGGCCTGCTGGGCCAGAGCCTGGGCGCGGCGCCGCTGCTCCTGGCGACGCTTGCGGCGGCTTTCACGCGGGGGCGGGCCTGCCGTCTGCGCGGCCTGCACGAACGCATCGGCGAACTCGCGGAAGTCCGAGAACGGCTTGCCCTCGTACCCCACGCCGCGCATGAGAATCTGCCACATCTCCGGCCCCAGGCGGTCCTCGGCACGCCGCCAGGGGATGCCGGGGCGGCGCATGGTCGCGTCGGTGCGCGAGAACGGCGCGCCCACCACCATCTCGTGCGCCAGGTTCGCCAGCGCCTGCGCGTCCTTCTCCGGCGTGTGAACCCCCAGCGCCATGCCGAAGTCCAGCAGCGTTACCTGGTCGTCATCGCTGAGCCACACGCTGCGGTCTTGCAGGTTGCCGTGGGACAGCCAACGCTCGTTCAGGTACTGGAGCGCATCGGCAATCTGGCTGACGATGAAGGCCGCCCGCAGGGGGAATATGGGGCTTTCGGCGCGCAACCGGTCGGACAGGGTAACGCCCTCCGCCGGCCGGAAGGAGAGGAACGGCAGCCCCTCGGCCTCGCCCACCTCGTACACCAGCGGCAGGTTGGGATGGCTGAGACTGGCGGCCAGGCGGGCGGCGCGCTGAAACTGTTCCGACGTGGCGGGATCCGACGCCAGGTCGCCGTCCAGCACCCGAACCCACACGTCGCGGTCGTAATGGGTATCGTGGGCGCGATAGATGGTGCCAAACCCATCGCGCAGCACCACGCCCTGGAGTTCGTAGCGCCCGAATTGGCGCGGGAATGTCTCGGCCATGACGCCCCCATCGCATTGCAACGCGGCTGCATTCTAGCACAGAATGCAGAGGAGACGCAAGCGCCTGTCCGCCCAGCCTCCTGGCACGCCGCGGGCCGTTATGGCCTCAAGCCCCAATCCGTGGCGCGGATGCGGTCGTGGGTGGGGTCGTCGCGGAAGTAGTCGTACCATCCGCAGAACCACTGAATGCGCCCGCCCATGTCTACCGGCCCGGCCGCGTATTGCCACAGCAGGTAGCCGCTGGCTCCCGAATCCAGGCTCTTGCGGATGTCGGCGGCCACAGCATCGGCCCGCTCGTCCAGCATCTCGGCGCGGATGGGCTGGCACCTGTCGTCGTACACCCGAGAGTACACCTCGCCGAAGAACCACGGCTTGCCTAGGTCCCGCGCCAAGTCCACGATGTCCTTTTCCTCCGACCCCACCTGCTTGTGGATGCTCACCAGGTCCACCGGCGGGAGCGCGTGCATGCGGCGGAAGTTGTCGCGGTCGGGGGCCGAACCCCACAGGTAGCCCGTCGTCCCAACCGACACGGGCCGGCACGGGTCCAGCGCCTTGATGGCCTCCGACGTCTCCTTGACCCAGCCGTACTCGGCGTCCAGGCAGGACCGCGAGAAGTTCTCGGGGCCGCATGTGGGCTCGTTCATCAGTTCCCAGGCGGCCACCGCCGGATGGTTGCGAAAGCGTCCCACTACTTGCTTGACGTGGGGAAGGTACTCCATGCGGAACGTGCTCTGGAACCAGTGCTCGCTCTTGCCGCGATAGTAGTCGTCCAGCGTGATGAGGAAGCGCACGCCGTACCTGGCCCCCGCGTCCAGCACGCGCCCCAGGCGATCCAAATCCCACCCCGGCAGCACCCACAGCCGCAGCACGGCGTTGGGGAATGTCTCGCCGATGAACTTCAGGATGGGCGCGATTTCGGCCTCGGGGAAGTAGGACTCCATGAGGTAGGCCGAGTTGGTTCCCAGGAAGCGGAAGGGCCTGCCGTCCAGCGTGAGTTGCGCGCCGGTCCGCGTAACGATGCCCGCGCACTGTCCGGTGGCCGCGCTGAAACCCAGCGCCGATGTGGGGGCCTGCGTTGGGGCGGGCGTCGGCGCGGGGGGCGGCTCTGCGGGGGCGGGGGCCGTCGTCGGCAGGGCGACCTGCGCCAGCGCGATGGTCGGCGTGGTCGTGGCCGCCGGCACCGACACGTTGGGCAGGGTCAGTTGGTATGCCGGCGCGGTGGGCGTGGCGCTGGCCGCGGCGGGTGGCGGGAGCGGTGCGGGGGCGCGGCCAACCTGCGGCCACCACACCGACAGCCCCAACACGACCGCCAGCGCGGTGAGACCCACCAGCCCCAATGCCACGAGACCCTGATACAGGCGATGCATAATGCCCTCCGTCGGGGTATGGTATCACGGAAGGGCGTTTCGGGCAAGACGGGCTGCGGGTGTGCGTTTCACCGCCGGGGCGGCCGCGGACGCGGAGGATGACGGCTATGGTCGCGTGGCGGCCCGACGCTGAAGCATCGGGCTGAAGGGCGAAGCGTTGCGCGGGTTGGGGCGAATTCGCGTTCATTGGCGTGGATTCGCGGTTCCTCGTCGCCCGACGCTGAAGCGCCGGGCTGAAGGGGCGAAACCTACGGGCGCATGTCCGGCCGTAGGGGCGACCCGCGGGTCGCCCCTACGCGGTGCGTCGTGCGGGCGCGGGCGACGCTCCTCACCCTGGGCCTCTCCCGCGGCGGGAGAGGGGACAACGCCCGCGTGCACCACCCCGCCCGAGGCTAAAGCCGTCGGGCTGAACGAGCAAAGCCCCGAAGGGGCTTCGTTGCGTCAGCGCGGGGGTTCAGCCCCGCGCGGCATGCGCGCATGCGGCCGCGGTTTTCGCGCCTTTCGCGCCGTTTCGTGTCCTTCGCGATCCAAACGCCCCTCACCCTGGCCCTCTCCCGCGGCGGGAGAGGGGACAGCGCACACCCGTCTCCCCCTTCTCGCCCCGCGTGCGGGGAGAGAAGGGCGCCAGGGGGATGTGAGGGGTGATCCCCCGTGCGCGGCATCAGTAGTCGGTGATCTCGCCGCCGGAGATGGGCCGCGCCCCGCCCCCCAAATCCAGCGGGTGATCCATCCCCGGCTCAATGTCCCCGCTGATGGAGTACGGCCCCACATACGACCAGTAGCCCGGCCCGTCCTTGTCCGTGAACGTCAGCGTGTGCACCGCTTTCGCTCCCTTGTAGCCGTACTTGGACGGCAGGATCATCCGCAGGGGCGAGCCGTACTCGTCGGGCAGGAGTTCGTCGTTCATCTTCAGGACGAACAGCACGCGCGGCGCGCGCAACTCCTCAATGGAGACCACTTCCCAGTACTCGTCGGCGCAGTCAAACCGCACGTGCGTCGCGGTGGGCAGGGGCTTGACGATGGCGGCCAGCGTGTCGTAGGTGAACCCTTCCCACTTGGCCTTGGCCGACCAGCACTCCACGCACTTCATGCGGGAAACCTGGGCCACACTGGGCCAGCCTAGCACCGTCGGATAATCAAACTCGCCCGGGCTCTCCACCATCCCCTGCACGCGCAGCCGCCAGGCATTGCGGTCGGGTGCGGGGAAGGCACGATAGTAGCGGATGAAGAACCCTTCGCGGTTCTCGTTGCCCAGCATCTTCGGGCCGGCCGTGGGCGCGACGGTGGGCGGCGCGGGCGACGGCGACGGGACAGGAGCGCCCGCCGATGGCGTTGCGGCGGTCGGGGGCGGCGTCATTTCCACGCGGACGCCCAGGCATGCGCGCAGCCAAGATGCCACGCCGGTGAGAAGCACTGCGCGAATGAAATTTCTGCGGTTCACGGGTAGCCTCCGAGAGTAGGGAGCAAGCGGCCTAGCGGGTCTTGCCGCCGAGAACTTCCGCCACTTCCTCCAGTTGCTTGATGATCGGGATATGTTGCGGGCACTTGGGTTCGCACTCGCCGCACTGGATGCACGCTTCGGCCTTGAGGCCCTTGATCCATACGTTCTTCGGGTCGCCCAGGAACGCATACGCCTGGCGCGCGTATTCCGCGAGGCCGTACACCCGGTAGTAGTTCATGTACTTGAAGTTCTCGGGGATGTTCACGCCGTTCGGGCAGGGCATGCAGTAGCCGCAGCCGGTGCAGTACAGGTTGGCCAGCGCGGCCAGTTGGTCCATGGTCCGGGCAATGGCCTGGCGCTCGTCGGCGCTCAACGGCTCCTCGCGGGATGCGGTGGCGGCGTTCTCCTCCACCATCTGGATCGTGCTCATGCCCGACAGCGCCACGTGGACGCCGGGATGCGACAGGACGAACCGCAGGGCCAGTTCGGGGCTTCCCGACACGCCGTTCGGCAGGAGTTTGCGGATCTCGGGCGAGGTCTCGGCCAGGCGACCGCCGCCCACCGGCCCCATGATGACGACGCCCATGCCGCGCGCGGCGGCGCGAGCGATGGCCGCTTCGTTCGCGCGGTCCAGCAGGTTGTACTGGACGGTCATGCTTTCAAAGTAGCCGGTGTCAATGAACCGCTCCAGCACTTCGGGCGTGTCGTGGAACGAAAAACTGATGTGGCGGATGAGGCCCTCCTCCTTAGCCTTGCGGGCCTCGTCCAGGCGGCCTCCGGGCGTGGCGACCATCGTCTCGTACTTGACTTTGTTCATGCCCCACATGTGGTAGAAATCAATGTAGTCCACATCCAGTTTGCGGAGCGATTTTTCCAACCAGGCGCGGAACTCGCCGGGGTCGGGGTTGTCCAGCGGGTTCTTGGTGGAGATGTACACGCGGTCGCGCCAGCCCTTGATGGCCTTGCCGAGCACGATTTCGCTCTCGCCCTTGCAATAGTAGGGCGCCGTGTCCAGGTAGTTGACGCCCAGTTCCAGCGCGCGCTGAATGACGGGAATGGCGCGGTCCTCGTCCACGTGCTCGCCGTCGGGGGTCATGGGCAGGCGCATGGCGCCGAAACCCAGGGCGCTGACGGTGGCTCCGGTGTTGCCAAACGGGCGATATCTCATGGGGGTTCCTCCTCCGAGTGGGTGATGGGCGCGGCGAGGCGCCGGTCAGTCTTCCTTGAGTTTCTGGGTGAGGGCGCCGAGTTCCTGAAGTTTGCGCCAGGCCGCGCGGGAGTCTATGGCGGCTTCCGCCTGCTGGATGCCTTCGCGCAGGTCCAGGGCGAGTCCTGCGGCCACCAGCGCCACGCCAGCGTTGAGCACGACGATGTCCCGCCGCGCGCCGCGCTCGCCCGAAAGGATGGCCTGCGTGATGGCCACGTTCTCGTCGGTGCTGCCGCCCGCCAGTTCGTGGAGCGATGCCCTCGGCAAGTCAAACTCCAGCGAGTCCAGCGCGAAGGTGGTGATGGTGCCGCCTTCCAGACGGCTGACCTTGTTGACGCCAGTCGTGGAGAATTCGTCCATGCCGTCGGCCCCGTACACCACGTAGGCAGAAGCCGCGCCCAGGACGCGCAGCACGCCCGCCAGGAGTTCGGTAAGCGAGCCGGCGTACACGCCCAGGACGCGCGCCTCGGCGCCGGCGGGGTTGGTCAGCGGGGCCAGGATGTCAAACACCGTCTGGATGCCCAGGTCGCGGCGCGCCTCGGCCACGTACTTCAGCGATGGATGCAGGCGCGGCGCGTACAGGAACCCGATGCCCAACTCGTCAATGCAGCGGGCGATCTGTTCGGGGTCCAGCGTCAGGCAGATGCCGAGGCGCTCCAACAAATCCGCGCTGCTGCACCGGCTGGACACCGAGCGGTCTACATGCTTGGCGACGGCCGCGCCGGCCCCCGCCGCCACAAAGGCCGCCGTGGTGGAGATGTTGAAGGTGCGGGCGTAGTCGCCGCCGGTCCCGCTGATGTCCACTAGGTCGCGGCGGCGCGTGCGCACGGGGATGACCTTGCTGCGCATGGCGCGTGCAAAGCCGGTCATCTCCGCAATGGTCTCGCCCTTCATCCGCAGGGCGACGAGGAACGCCGCCGTCTGGGCGGGCGTGGTGTCGCCTTCCAGCACCTGGGTGAGGGCTTGCTCCGCTTCGCGTTCGTCCAGGGCCTGCCGATGGACGAGCCGCGCGATGATCTCGCTGAACTGCATGGCCATTCCTCGCGTCGTATCGGTCTGGCGGAAGTGTAGCACAGGGCGAGAGGTACGTCAAAGCGGCGGCGGTAGTGTATACGTCATCCACGAAGAGCACCGGATCCGCGAATCACACGAATCTACGCGAATGGAGGCAGGCGTGCAGGCACCTCACCCCCGAAGCCGAAGGCCGGGGATGAGGTGCGCTGGGGCCGGAGAGTGTAGGGCAGGTTTCCGTACTGCCCTCTGCCTCTGTAACCGCGAACAGCGCGAATCTACGCGAATGGGGAACAGCAGGGCAGGTTTCCATACCTGCCCCGGCATCCGGCAGGTATGGGAAGCCGCCTTACGAACTTGTGTTGGCGGCCAATGTGCGACGCACTTCCGGGAGTGCGTCGCACATTGGATACCTGCCCCTGGCCTCCATTCGTGCGAATTCGTGTTATTCGTGGATACCGATCCGGCGGCTGTGGGTAGCCGCCCTGCGGGTTTGACCTCACCTAACCCCTCCCACACCCTCCCCTTTCCTCTTCGCGCGCGGAGATGAAAGGGGAGGGCCGGGGTGAGGATGGGTGAGGTAGACAGCGATCTCCGCGTGGGCCGTGGGATGGTGTGGAGCCGAGCCGCGACGGTTGCAAAACTGCGGCGCTGTGATATTATGGGGCGCAGCGGCAGGCAGCCGCCTGTGGATGGGAGCGACATTCGGTATGCGGCTAACTCGGCACGAGAAGCAGATGCTGGCGGGCAAGGAAGGCCCCGCCGTGCAGAAAGCGATGGAGATCGTTACCGCGCTGGGAAGAATCTACGGCGCGACAGATTTGGTGCACGTGGAGAGCGTCCAGGTGGCGGGCGTGAGTTACAAGAACCTGGGCGAGGCCGGGCTGCTGTTCCTGCGCGAGTGGGCGCGGGAAGGGGCGCGGGTGCGCGTGCCCACCATGTTGAACCCGGCGGGCGTGGATCTGGAGCAGTGGCGGGCGCTGGGCCTGCCCGAAGAGTTCGCGCAGCGGCAGATGGAGGTGCTGGACGCCTACGCGCAGATGGGGATTGAGATGACCTGCACGTGCACCCCGTACCTCATCGGCAGGGTGCCAGGGCTTGGGGCGCACCTGGCCTGGAGCGAGTCGTCGGCAGTGGCGTTTGCCAATTCGGTGCTGGGCGCGCGCACGAACCGCGAAGGGGGGCCAAGCGCGCTGGCGGCGGCCATCTGCGGGCGCACGGCGCGCTATGGGCTGCATCTCACCGAGAACCGCCGCGCCACGCACATCGTCCGCGTGGCGTGCCCGGTGCGCACCGAGGTGGATTTCGGCGTGCTGGGCTACGAGGTTGGGCGGCGCGTGGGGAAGGGAATCCCCTACTTCGTGGCGGATGGCGCGGCCTGGAACGCGGAGACAGTCTCGGCGGGGCTGCACCTGCGGATGCTGGCGGCGGCGATGGCCGCGGGGGGCGCTGTGGCGCTGTTCCACGTGCAGGGGATGACGCCCGAATCGGAACTGGACGAGATCGTGCGGCCCGACGCCGAGGAGATACGCATTGACTCGCTGGCCGAGGGGCATGCGCGCTTGAGCAGCCCGCTGGGGTCTATTGATTTCGTGAGCATCGGCTGCCCCCATGCGTCGCTGGAGGAGTTGAGGGATGTGGCGCGCTACCTGGCCGGCAGGCGCGTGCGGAGCGTGTTGTGGATCACCACGGCGCGCGAGACGCGGCGACGGGCCGAGGCGGCGGGCTGGGTGCAGGCGATTGAGCACGCCGGCGGCCATGTGGTGAGCGACACCTGCCTGGTAGTGGCCCCCGTGGAGGCGCTGGGGGTCAAGACCATGGCGACGAATTCGGCCAAGGCGGCCTTCTACGCGCCCTCGCATTCGGGCCTGCAGGTGCGGCTGGGGACGCTGGGCGAGTGCCTGGACGCGGCGGTGCAGGGCCGTTGGTCGCCGCGAAGGAGGCCCACGTGTTGAAACTCCGCGGGCGTATCATCAAGGAAGGCGCGGTTCACGGCGAGGCGCTTGTCTCGCCCGAACCCATCGGCTTCCTGGGCGGCGTGGATCCCGAGACCGGCGTCGTGGTGGAGGCGGGGCACCCGCTGCGCGGCCAGTCGGTGGCGGGCAAGATCCTGGTCTTCCCCACGGGCAAGGGGAGCACGGTGGGGTCCTACGTGCTGTACCGCCTGGCGTATAAGGGCCTGGCCCCGCTGGGCATCATCAACGCCGCGAGCGAGGCCATCGTGGCGGTCGGGGCGATCATCTCCAACATCCCGATGGTGGATCAGATAGACATCGGGCAGATACGCACGGGCGACGAGGTTACGATTGAGGGCGAATGGGTTACCGTCCGCCGCGTGGCCCGCGCACGGCAGGGGGCAGAGGCGGAATGAGCGCGGAGGGCGCAACGGTCTTCGTGAAACTGGGCGGCTCGCTGATCACCGACAAGACGCGGGAAGCCACGCCGCGCCTGGATGTCATCCGCCGTCTGGTGCGGGAGGTGCGCGCGGCGCTGGATGCCGCACCCGGCCTGCGGGTGGTTCTGGGCCACGGGAGCGGGTCGTTCGGGCACTTCGCGGCGCGGCGTTACGGCGTGCACCTGGGGCTGGCGGGACAGGACGACTGGCGCGGCCTGGCCGAGACGAGCGCCGCGGCGGCGCGCCTGAATCGCCTTGTCGTGGACGCCTGCCTGGAAGCCGGCGTGCCGGTCCTCTCGTTCCAGCCGTCGGCGTCGGCGCGGAAGCGCGCGGGGGCCGTGGCGGAGATGGCTACCGGGCCGATTGAGGCGGCGCTGGCGCATGGCCTTGTGCCGCTCGTGTACGGCGACGTGGCGTTTGACGACGACCAGGGGACGGCCATTATCTCCACCGAGGACATCTTCCTGTACCTGGCGCGGCGCATCCCCCCGAACCGCATCCTGATGGCGGGCATCGTGGACGGCGTCTATGAGTCGGATCCCCTGCGGCATCCCGACGCCCGCCGGATTCCGGTCATCACGCCGGCGACGTTGGCGCAGGGGCTGGGCGGGCTTGGCGGGTCCCACGGCACCGACGTAACGGGCGGGATGCTGGCCAAGGTGCGGGCGCTGGCGGCCCTGGTGGAGGAGCAGCCGGAGTTGCGCGTGCATTTCTTCTCGGGCGAGATCCCCGGCCGCCTGACCGAGGCGCTGGTGGGCCGCGAGACGTTCGGGACCATCCTGCGGGGCGTGGTCGTCCACGAATAGCACGAATCTGCGAGAAGGGTATTGGGCCTGGCGTAGGGGCGACCCGCGGGTCGCCCCTACGCGGTGCGCCGCGCAGCAGCCCTCACCCTAGCCCTCTCCCGGCGGGAGAGGGAACGGCGCACGCTCGCCCGACGCTGAAGCATCGGGCTGACAGAGCAAAGCCCTGCGGGCGCATGTCCGGCCGTAGGGGCGACCCGCGGGTC
>Ga0067045_1003914_pt1 | contig 14312 bp, 7 predicted proteins | sample TerdegcTABiofilm_FD_59184 | JGI IMG/M metagenome (GOLD analysis project Ga0067045, IMG submission 59184) | Combined Assembly of (Gp0054472, Gp0054536) Wastewater bioreactor microbial communities from Singapore -Terephthalate degrading...
TCGTCCAGATGACAGGGCCCCGCACGCTGCGGGAACGGCGCCGTGGGGCCCTGTGTCCTGAGAGCGACCGCCTGGGGTCGCCCGGACGCATCCCACGGCTGGTGATGTCTCAGCCCGGCTACTCGCCCAGCGCCGGATGCTGCCGCAGGATCTCGAGGTCCCGCCGGCTGCCGTCGATGATCAGGCTGATGTCCGCCCGGTGGCAGACGAACCGCGCGCCCTTGTTCAGCCAGTTCTGAGTGGCTTCCACCGTGAACCCATGCAGGCCGGGGGCCACATTGTTGCGCCGGGCCGACTCGAAGATATCCTCCATGGCCTGCACGACCTGCGGGTGGCTGTGCTGGCCGGGGAAGCCCATGCTGAGGGACAGGTCATTCGGCCCGATGAACACCGCGTCGATGCCGGGAGTGGACAGGATGCCCTCGCGGTTGGCATGCCCGGCCGCGGTCTCGATCTGCGCGATGACCAGTATCTCCTCATCGGCCTCGCGGCAGAAGTCCAGCATGGGCCTGGCGACGTACTCGTCATGGGCGATGTTGTTAGCCATGCCGCGCTCGCCCACGGGCGGGTACTTGGTCTGGCGGATGATGTCCGCGGCCTGTTCGGCATTGTCCACGTGGGGGCAGACTAGCCCATCTGCGCCGAGGTCGAGGTAGCGCGCGAGCCAGTGGCCCTGGTACGCGGGGGCCCGCACGATCACCAGCAGGCCGATATCTCGCGCGGTGCGGATGAAGCCCGCGATGGTTTCCACACCATACCAGGAGTGCTCTGTGTCGAAGATCACGAAATCGTAGCCGGCCTGTTTGATCATCTGGCAGGTGCCCGGTGAGGCGACTTCGAGGAACATGGTGCCGATCATTGCCCGGTCGGACCGCAGGCGCTCTTTCGCTTCGCGTCGTGTCATGATTTGTCTCCCGTGGTGGTTGCCTTCTGGATCGCCGCCATCATGCCCGGTGAACGCTGCAATATGCCTTGATTGGTGCGCCTTGGTGCGAACGCTGCTTCGAGAAGCAGTGGGGCCCCTTTATCCACCGGCTTGCGCCTATTCTCCCTGCAGGATATGATTGCCTGCGGCCCGTCGGGAACAACAGAGCACACCAGGATGAACTACTGAGCGGACCATGCATCGAAACCTGACGCCATTCAGCCACCCGACCCCACTGTCTGTCGCGCTCATCATTCTCGCCGTGGGATTGTGCCCTTCCTACGCCGCGCGGTCAACTGCGAGAGAGACTCCGGTGCCGCCGCACATTCACGACCATGTGCCGGGGGAGCCCCCGCCTCCGGCGCCCGAGCCGGAACCCGAGCCGGAATCCGAGCCGGAGCCCGAGCCGGAGCCTGAGCCGCCGGTGGAGATCGAGCCCCTGCCGGCGGAGCCAACCATCGCGCTCCCGGACACCGACGTTCTGCGCTTCATCAGCCCGAAGCCCAACGGAATCTGGCGGGACCGGGAGACGGTGACCATCCGCTGGATTGCGCCCGAGTTGGCAACTCAGGTGCGCATCTACTACTACGGTGAGCGCTGTCAGCTTGGGGGCAAGGACCGCGGGCGGTTCTCAGGTGTCGTCAAGGGCGATATGCTCCCCAACACCGGGCACGTTGCCTGGCAGGTGCCGTGGCTGGATGGGCCGGCCTTGCGCTTGAGGATCGGCGCGTATGATGCCGCGGGCAAGCAGATTGCCGCCCACGAGATCCCGGTGCTCCTGTTGCCGCGGGAGTTCGGGGATCTGCCGGATACCTGCATCGCCATCAGCAAGCGCCTGCAGCGGCTGTACTACTTCGAGGGCGGCCGGATCAGGCGCATGCACATGATCTCCACGGCGGTGCCGCCCTTCCAGACACCGAAGATGAAGCCAGGTTCCCGTGGAAGCCGAGGTGCGATGGGCAAGGTTTTCAACAAGGCGCTGAACCCTTTTAGCAGCCTGTATCGCGTTCACATGCCCTATTGGCTGGGCATCACCTCCAGCGGGAGCCACGGAATCCACGCAACCTCGCCCGGGTATTACCGGCTCCTCGGAAGGCCCGCGTCTCACGGTTGCGTAAGGCAGCACAAGGCGGACGCCCAGGTGCTGTATTCCATGGTATCCGTGGGCACGCCGGTCTATATCTACTGAGTCCATCGGCGACCAATGAAGATGCAGCTTGAGGGCATGGACGAACACAGCCTGGACGGCGTGCTGGAGCGCATCACTTTCCATGCGCCCGACACCGGCTGGACTGTTGCCCGCCTGCAGGTGAGTGTGCACCAGGTCGTCAATGTTGTGGGCAACATGCTCAGCCCCGATGTGGGGGAGAGCGTGCGGCTGTTCGGCGAATGGGCCGACCACCCCCAATACGGCCGGCAGTTCCGTTTCACCCGCTACCAGCTTGTGCGGCCGACTTCCGCTGCCGCGATCCGCGCGTACCTGTCCGGAGGCCTCGTGGAAGGCATCGGGCCGGCATTGGCAGAGCGCCTGGTGAAGCGCTTCGGAGACAAGACGCTGGACATTCTCGACTCCGCGCCCGAGCGGGTCTGCGAAGTGCCAGGCATCGGCGAAAAGCGTGCGGCGTCGCTTCTCGAAGCCTGGCAGCGCCACAAGACCGTGCACCGCATCATGGTCTTCCTGCACGAAAAGGGCATCGGCGGGGCAATCGCCGGGCGCATCTACGCGCGGTACGGCGACCAGTCGGTTGAGATACTCGAGCGCGAACCGTACCGGCTGGCCAAGGACATCCGGGGCATCGGGTTCCTCACTGCCGACCGGATCGCGCGGGTGGTGGGCATCTCCGCCGAAGACCCTTCGCGCATTGAGGCGGGGCTGCTGCACGTGCTGGACTCCGCAACCGGGGAGGGCCACCTGTTCCTGCCCGCCGAACCCCTCATGGAGCGCGCCGAATCGCTCCTCGACGTCTCCCGGCAGCACATCGAGATGGGCCTGGACCGCCTGGTTGCCTCCGAGAGCGTGGTGCGCGAGGCCCTGGGCGATGAGACTGGGATATTCCTCAAGCGCATGCATGACGCGGAGTGTCAGGTGGCCCATATCCTGTCGCGCTTGACCAATCTTGAGATGCCGGGAGCGCCCGGCAAGGACCACATCCTCGCCTGGCTCAAACGCCGCGAGAGCATGGGCGCGACTGAGCTAACCCCCGAGCAGGCGCAGGCGGTGGTGACCTCACTGCGCAGCGGGTTGTGCGTCATCACAGGCGGCCCCGGGACCGGGAAGACAACCGTCACCCGCGCCATCGTGGATGCCTGCCAGAGCCTGGGCAAGCGCATTTCCCTCGCGAGCCCGACAGGCCGCGCCGCGAAGCGCCTGGAGCAACTTGCCGCTCACCCCGCGACAACCATCCACCGGCTCCTTGTGTATGATCCTTTCCGGGGCGGGTTCAAACATGGCCCGGAACAGCCCCTGGACACGGACGTGGTGCTGGTGGACGAGGCCAGCATGCTGGATATCCTGCTGGCCCGGGATCTGCTGCGGGCACTGCCGGACCACGCGCGCCTGATCCTCGTGGGCGACGCGGACCAGCTTCCCAGCGTGGGCCCGGGCAATGTGCTGCGGGACCTCGTGGCTTCACGGGTGGCCCCCGTCTGCCGGCTTACCCAGGTCTTCCGCCAGGCCGAAGGCAGTGACATCATCCGCAGCGCCCACCTGCTGAACCGCGGCGAGTCTCCGCGTTTCCCGAAACACGAGCAGTGGCTAAAGGAACGGGGAGACTGCGTCTGGCTGGAGGAGGAAGACCCGGAAGCCGCCGCCGAGCGGGTCATCCGCACCGCCACCCAGAGCCTGCCGAAGATGGGTTTCAACCCGCGGGAGATCCAGATCATCACTCCACTTCACCGCGGGCCCATCGGGGTCAAAGCCCTGAATGAGCGGCTGCAGGAGGCACTGAACCCGGCGGGGCCGGGACGGCGAGAAGTCCGGCGCGGGGAGACAGTGTTCCGCGAGGGCGACCGGGTCCTGCAGACCGCGAACAACTACGACAAGGGCGTGTACAACGGGGACATCGGCTTCATCAGCGCCATCGACCGCGAGCGCGGGCTACTGGTGGTGGAGTACGAACTGGGGCGGGTGGAGTACGGGTCCGATGAGCTTGAGGACCTGGCGCTGGCGTATGCGCTCACGGTACACAAGTCACAGGGCAGCGAGTATCCGGCGGTTGTGATGGTGATACACGCGAGCCACTACATCATGCTCCAGCGCAATCTCCTGTATACCGCACTGACTCGCGCCCAGCGCATGGCGTGCATCGTGGGTAACCAGCGAGGCATCTGGCGGGCGATCAACAACGTCTCCCAGCGCGACCGGTTCACCCGACTTGCGGAGCGGCTGTCGGGGAGGGTGTGAGGCGGGCCCGTTGGCGCGGGGCTGTGGCGCTCCAACCGGTTGGCCGGCGGGTGTTGTCGTTCGGAGGGGCCGTATAGGGGGAACCGAGACCGCGAAGCGGTTCTGGTGGGAACCTATCCGGCCCGGTCGTGCGCTGTCCCCTCGTCGATGCCAATGAAAAGGCAACAGCCGGGCCGGATGGGTGCAGGCGCGTCGTGCCGACGCGCTTCCCCATGCGGCCCCTCCGTACGGCGGACAGGTAGGATTACCTGTCCCACTGAAGACAAACGAAAACCGGCAGACAGCGGAAGAACGGGTGGCACTGCTTCTCGAAGCAGTGCTTCCGCGATCAGAGAAGCACACCAGGCGGGGCCTGATCTGGCGCCTGCGTTACTCTCGATCAGTACCCCGGCGTTCTCCCGCCAACTCAATACCCCGGAGTGCTCCAGGGCTCGCGCATCGCTTCCTCCACCGCATCCGCCCAGCGTTCGACCTGCCCGGCCTTGCAGATCACGATCAGGCACGTCATGGTGTCCTCGGTGAGGTTGATCTCAGTCTTCCCCGGGTGAGTCTCGTAGGTTACCCATCTGCCGTCGATGATGTCCCCGACGACAGTCACCATCTCGTCGGCCGGCAGGCGCGAGTGGAACCGAGTCGCGCCGTCGGAGAACGGACAGAGCAGCACCGCTTCGGATAGGGGCAGCGCCTTGCCGTCCAGTGACAGGCAGGCCACCTGCGCTTCACCCGAGATGAGCGGCGCGCTGTCGAAGGTCGCCTCCCCCGAACAGCCCACACCCACCAGAATCTGCTCGCCCCTTGTCGCGGTGAATGCCGGGTAGCGATTGGCCAGCCGAACCTGCACATCGGCGTCTCCGGCGGGGAGAGTAACCTGCTTCGCGCCCGGCGGCATCTCGGTGTTGAAGGCCATCACGAATTGGCCGCCGGAACGCAGGGGCTGGCGCGCGATGTGCACCCCATCCCAGGGCTCGGGAGGCCCGGAACCCCTGACAGCCACGCAGTACAGCGCCCGCAGTTGCTCGAAGACCGCGTCCGGCGCGCCAAGCTCCAGCGGATCGGTGCAGTAGTAGACCATTCCGGCGCCGACCTGATTCGTGAAGACCACCGGATCGCCCGTCTCGGTGGTGACCAGTTCCGTCGCCCCAGCGCTGCGCACCGCGACACACGGCTTCGCCTGCCAGTCCTCCGGCAGCCCGCGCAGCCCCTGCCCCGGCTGCGCATCACGGTTGGGCGGCAGATAGACCTCGCGCACGAACTCTACCCCGCAGAGCTCTTCGAGCCTCCTCTGCCGGGTCCGCTTGCGGTCCCAGTTAAGGGACAGGTCGCCGGTGACCAGGAGGCGTCCTCCCGCGCTCACCCAGTTCAGCACTTTCTCGTAAGCCGCATCATCGGGGCAGAAGGGCGAGGGCCAGAGGAGCACCTTCGTGTCGGCGCCGAGAGCGTCGACATGGTGCTCGTTGATCACGTTAAACTCGGTCTTCAGTGACAGCAGGGCGCGGAAGGCGTTGTGGGCCACCTCGACACCCACCTGAGCGTGGGAACCCAGGCGCAGGTTGTCCGGGAGCAGCACCGCGACTTCGGGTGCCTGGTACACCGGCCGCAGGTGGCGCAGAACCAGGGACAGGTTGCGGTGCCAGTACGCCACGTCCTTGGGCAGATAGCCGTTGGGGTAGAGGACGCCCCAGGGGAAGACCCATTCGCTGGCGTCGCGCAGGCACCAGTTCTGCACCTTGCAGCCGCCCATGCCGAACCCGTAATGCGCCACCGCCATGAACAGCCGCTTCTGCTCCTCCTCGGTGCGCACTGGGTGATAGCCCCCGGCGCCGTTGTCGATGGTCCACGCGGGATGGGTCTTCACCCCATACTCGCCCAGCCCCAGGGACTTGCCCCGCATGCGCAGGTCGATGAGCCGCAGCGTGAGCGGCAGCTTGTTCACGTCCTCGTAAGGCCGGTCGAAGTAGCCGATGTTCGAGGCATCCTGCCCGTCGATGGTGAGGATGAGGTCCAAACCGCCGTAGGGGCGCTGGTAGTACTCAGAGGTGATCGGGTGATCGGTGTCCTTGCCCCGCACCGCCTTTACGTGGCGCTCCACCCAGCGCTTCGTGAGCCAGACCTCGAACCGCATGCGGTCACACTCCCGCACGCTGCCCCATCCTCCCGGCGCGGGCGGCGGAAAACGCAACTCGCCCCAGTCGCCGTAGGCCTCATCGCCCCAGCTTGCCCTGAGCGCGTCCGCCGAGCCGTACTTGTCCGCGAGCCACTGGTTCCAAAGTCTCTTCAGGGCTTCGGTGTCGTCGAACTTCATAAAGAAATCGCCGTTCAGGTAGTACAGGAGGCCGGGGTACTTGCGCATGGTCTCCCCGTAGGCTTCGCACTGGAGCGCCTGCTTTTCGAGGTCTTCCTCGCTGATGGCCACATTGTGCCCCACAAGCTGGCAGGGCATGAACACCAGGCCCGCGCGCTGGCAGGACTGAGCCATGCCCTCGAACTGCCGCCAATCTTCGGGCCGGAACACCCAGCCGGGGCGGCTAAACTGCAAGTTCTCATAGACTTCGAACCCGTAGTCCCGGGCGGCGGTGTGCTCTTGCATCCACGCGTACGGGTTCTCGTGGGCCGAGTTGTAGGTGTATGCGTAGGTGTCGCTGCCGAAGAGAAAGATCGGCTCGCCATTGAGGTGAAAGTAGTTGTCATGGAAGCGCAGTTCGGGTCCGCTCGCGGCCACCGTGTCGCGCTGCACGATGAACCCGCCCACCATGCGGTCCACCGGGGCATCTCCTGTGATCAGCGTCGCGGTGATGCGGTACAGGTCCGCGGCGAATGTTTCCGGCGCGAAGGTGGCTTCCGCTTTCCCACTCTCTCCCGGCCCCACGGTGAGCGTGGCCTCGAGTTCCTGCGCTTCGCCGCTGCCCTGGGGCTCCAGGCGGAAAACGACGCGGCAATCTTGTGCATCTCCGCCCCAGTTCTCAGTCTCGACGGACAGCTTCACCGGCTCGCCGTCTTTGTACGAAGCCAGGTCGGTGCGCAGGTTGTGCAGGAACAGGCCCTGGGACATGAACCGCGCCAGTTTCACCAGCGCACGGTCAAGTTCGGGGCTGGCGCCGTCGAACAGGTCGCGGTTTTCGACGCCGAAATAGCCCCACATGGAGCCGGCGTAGAAGCCGTTGTAGTTGACCATGAGCGCACCGGCGGCGCCGCGCTTGCGCCCGAACCGGTCGCGAGAGTCGAGAAGCTCGACCCAGCGTGCGTTGTCGTAGCCCTGCACCCCTGCGGCAACCCAGCCGCTCATCTCGCCCCGCATTCTGCACTCGGGCTCGACGATGAACTGCTCCTGCCCGGCGCGCAGTTCACTCGCCCGGCGCAGCGGGTAACTGGCGTCGAACACGCCGATCTGCGAGGGCGCAAGCTGCAGCCCGTCTTTGGGGTCTCCGGTGCTGGTGTTCATCGGGCGCGGGTCGGTGCCGGTGATGTCAGCAAGGCGGATGTCGTCGAACCACGCGGTTCCGGTGGCCCGGTACAGTCCGGCTTTCAGGTGCAGGCGCGTGGTGCTCGCGGCGGGAGAGAAGTCATACTGGAACTGCTGCCAGTCCGTGGTCCCGCGCACCACTGCGAAGTCCTTCCACTTCCCCAGCTTGTTCGCGTCGCCGTATTCGTACAGGGCGAGGTACGCGAAACCGTTGCCCAGTGGCTGCACCTCTTCCGTCCGCACCCAACCGCTCACCCGGTACCGTGCCCCGCGCTTCGGAGCGATGTCCAGGTACCAGCGGTCTTCGCGGGGCTCCTGCGGGGTCACTGCTATCTTCGCGCAGAAGGCGCCTTCGCGCGGGTTCTCGTCGGAGATGGTGCACACGTCCCCGTCCCGCCGCCACTTGCCGTCAAGTTCCATGCCGCCGACAGGCGCGTCCCGTGAGCTCTCGAAGCCGCCGTCGGGCAGCACGGACCTGCCCAGCGCCTCCTCGAGGGCCTTCTCGAGGGCTTGCGCCTCGGGCAGCCAGGTATCGCCATCTCTGACCAGCAGATTCTCGAAGGCATATCCGCCCGTGGAGATGAAGTGCCCGCCGGAGCGCAGGAAGCGGGTGAGGTTCTCCCGCGCCTTCGCCGGGAAGGACTGGCCGTACGGCAACACAACGATCCCGAACTGCTCGGAGTTCAGTTGCGCGGGTGAGGCGAGTTGCTCAGCGTCCAGGAAGCTGACGGTGAAGCCGCTGCCGGACAGAAGCTGCCCGAGCCGCGCGGGCGAGGATGCCGCGCCTCTCACCGGCATGTCCGGCTGGCGCAGGATCGCGATGGCATTCTCGCGCCGCGCGCCTGCGGCACCCGCGCTCACTTCACCGAAGCCGAAAGCACGTGGGCCGGCGACCAGAGTCCAGTTGTCGAACCACGCCTTGCCCCCAGCCGCGTATATCCCGCAGCGCACCGAGATCATCTCCGCTCCGGGAACCAGGCTGAAGGTGTAGTCGTAGCGTGTCCAGTCCTGCGTCCCCCGCACCTGAGCGAAATCCTTGAACTCCACCCAGTCGCCCGCGGCGTTAAGCTGGTAGATGGCGGCGTAGGCGTATCCCTGCCCCTGGATGTCTTCGGTGCGCATTTCCACCGAGCAGGAGAAAGTGTTGCCCGCGCCTCCGGGCATGACTTCCTGGGAGCTTCCGCCCTCTCCGTCGAACATCAGGGCGCGTCCGGCGCGACCAGTCTCGACGATCTGCGCCGATGCGGGCTTCGACCAGCCGCCAGTGCGCTCGTAGCCACCGTTGAGCACAAGCGAGGCGGGCCGATCCTGGGCCACGGCGGTCAGTGCGGTGAAGAGCAGGGGGATCCACAGAAGGGCGCAAAGACGCATTGCGGGGTCACTCCCAGGGCCGCCGGACGAACTCACGGCAGCAGGCTCATGAGCTTTGCGGTCATGTTCCTTCCAGCGCGTGAGCAGTCCTTCCGCGGGGGCTTTTGGGGGATGAGCGTGTGGGCGCCTGGTTCCGCGGAACCGGGGTGATGTTACTCCTCAGTGGTCTTCGCTGCGTCGTTGGCTTCGAAGGCCTCGCGGGCCAGGTCTTCCACCGCCGGCTGGCTCGTGGCCGCAGAGCCGGCTTCATCCGCATTCTCTTCCCTGGGGGGGTCGGTGGCCCAGCGCTTCAGGATTTCGGTCCGGTCCAGGCTCCAGTCCTTTGCCTCAGACTTCGTCTCGTCCACCCACCCGTTGAGGCGCTCAGCCAGTCCGTCGCCCGTGCCCCGGGGAGTAGGCCGGATCGGAACCTCGCCCTCTTCCCGGTACTTGTAGAACAATCTGCGGGCCTGCTGCTGTCCCTCGGGGGAGCGAAAGTGGGGGATCGCCCGGTGGTACTCNTCAAGCTCGCGCTTTAGAGCGTCGCGCTGNTGCTCGCGCTCAAGAAGCTGTCGGGCATCTGACCAACCCACGACAAGGGGNAGGGTAATCGCACCGCGGGTGAGAAACAGCAGCCAGAGAAGTATNGCCCCGGCGACCACATATCGCCGCGACCCCGGCCTGAGGACGTCCCAGATCCGGTCCATGAAGCTGCCGTCGTTATCGTCGCGATCGTGGCGGCTCATCAGCGGCAAGCGACCCCAGTGGCTGGAAAAGTTCAAAGATGCTCAACACGCCGCGACAGAGCAGGTTCGGTCCAGTATAGCGCGGGCACCTGGTGATGACAAGCCTCATCAGGCTGCGTTCAACGGGCAGGTTCATCGGTTCAGCCAGAGGTGTTCCGGCCTCGTGGGTGACCAGCGTCCCGGCCCGTGGTGCTGGAGCTACGCTGCTGTCACCCTCCGACAGGAGCCGTCCGCCTAGAGCCCCTTGCGGAAACCGAGGGACTACGGGCTCAGGCAAGGGCCCCCAAGCCCTGGAGGGGCGTTCGGGCTCGGTGCACGGACAAACTCCTGCCGACCCCGTTCGGGGGCTCAAGGCGCAGTGTGGGGCGGGAACTCGGGGGCTTTCGCCCCCGGCTATAGGCTACCACCCGCTCCGCGGGCTGTGAGACGGCAGTCCTGTTGGTCAAAGCCAGATAAGCCCGGCCCAGCCATCAGATCACGTCCAAGCACCGGCGAAACTGAAGCGCCTTTCTTGGGGACAGCGACGACCTTCCCGCGAGATCATCCTTAGCTACAGGAGGGATTCCCGCCCCGGTGCTGGAACAGGCGCCGTGTGCTTTCCAAGGCCCCGCATGCCGGGCGGGGACGCCACGCTTCCGCCGCCAGGGGCCGGGATGACGTCCGCTGAGGTGCTCTGAGATGGCTACTGCCAGAGTTGTACAGGCCCGTTCCCCGCTGCGCATCGACTTCGTGGGCATGACGGACTACGTGCCTGCCTGCCGCGAGTTCGGCGGGAGCATCGTCAACGCGACCATCAACAAGTACATATACGCCACCTGCGTCGAGCGCTACGACGACCTGATCGTCTTCCACGCCCCCGACCAGGGAGACCGGCATGTGGTCGTGGAGAGCAGGGACGCGCTGTCTCCGGACGGCGAACTAGGCCTGGCGCAGGAGATCGTCCGCAGGTTCAAGCTGCAACACGGGGTCGAGCTCACCACGTACTCCGAAATGCCCGCGGGCGCCGGTCTAGGCTCATCTTCCACCATCGCCACCTGCATCATCGCCGCGCTGGACGCGTTGACCGGGTACAAGCTCACAGCCCACCAGATGGCCGAACTCGCCCGGGAATGCGAGATGGTGGCGCTGCGGACCACCTATGGCTGGCAGGACCAGTACTCGCCCGTAACCGGCGGCGGGTTCAAGTACATGTGCTACTGGCCCGACCAGGTCGGCTGGCACGTCGAGGTGGACAGGCTCCCCCTGGGCGCACCCGCCATCGCGGAGCTTGAGAAGTCACTGGTGGTCTGTTACTCGGGGATTTCCCGGCCGGCCAAGACCATCCTGGATGCGGTCGCCAGCGGTTTCGAGCGCAAGGACCCGGCGGTGATCGGCGCGCTCCAGGCGATGAGCCGGTGCGCCGAGGACATCAGACTTGCGCTGCTCCAGGGACGCCTGCACGCTCTCGGGGACATGCTCACTCAAGTCTGGGAGTTGCACAAGCGCCTGCACCCGGACGTCACCAACGACCGGATCGAGGAGCTCTTCGACGTGGCCTGCAAAGCCGGAGCCATCGGAGGACGTGTCTGTGGCGCCGGAGGCGGCGGCGCCATGCTCTTCCACTGCGCGCCCAATCGCGACTACGCAGTGCGCCAGGCACTCATGCAGGCCAATGCGCGCGTGTTCGACTGGTCCACTGATCACCACGGTGTGCTCATCTGGTAGTCCCAACGCGAATTGGCAGGAGGCGCCGACATGCCCGACAGTCTCGGAATCGCGATCAATGCAAGCGGATGGGTATCCGTCGAGTACGCGAAGGCCATCACCCGCAACCCCCGGGCTCATCTCGTGGGCATCACCAGCCGCAACCTGGACAACGCGCGCCGTTTCGTCGCTGAACTGGGCCTGGATTGTACCGTGTTCCCGGACTACGAGGCGCTGCTCGCCGACAGCCGCGTGGGTGCCGTGGTGATCACCACCCCCAACTACCTCCATGCTTCGGACGCCATCGCGGCCTGCAAGGCGGGCAAGCATATCATCCTGGAGAAGCCTCCGGCCATCACCCGGGACGAGTGCGATGCGCTGCAGGCAGCGGTGGAGCAGGCGGGGATCACCAGCGTGGTGGGCTTTGTGCTGCGCTGGAATCCGTTGGTGACCAACATCCGAGCCCTGCAGGATCAGGGGGCGCTGGGTGACATCATCTTCGCCCAGACCGACTACTGGCATGGCGCCGGGCGAGTCATCAGCCCGGATCGCTGGATCGCGAAGCGGAAGTTCACCGGCAGCACCATGCTCGCCGGAGGCAGCCACGCGGTGGACATGATCCGGTTCCTCGTTGGCAGTGAGGTCGTGGAAGTGGCCGCTTTCGCCCGCGAGGGCCTGGACACGTTCGAGTTCGACATGACGGAGTCGGGCATCCTGCGCTTTGAGAACGGCGCGGTGGGGCGCGTATCGGCCTCCCTGGAGATCGTGGGACCGTACCAGTTCAACATCGAGCTACTCGGCACCGGTGGTACAGTGCGGGACAACCGGCTCTGGTCGAAGAAGCTGGCGCCGGAACAGTCGGACTTCATGGAGATCCCCTGCATCCAGCCCAACAGCGGCGACGTGGCCCATCACCCGTTCCAACAGGAGGTGGACCATTTCGTGGACTGCGCGCTGTCAGGCCGGGACTGCGCGCCCAACATCGCGGACGGCCTGCGGACGGTCAGAGTGTGTCTTGCTCTGGATGAGTCGGCCGCGTGCGGTCAGATGGTGCGCGTCCGCCCGTGAGGAACCTCGGCGCATCCTCCGGCGCGCGGGGCTCGTCCGGCGGAATGAACAGATAGACAGTGATATGGGACTCGGGCACGGGCCGCCTGAGGAAGAAGCTGCGGAACTTGCGGTCCATGGGTGAGTAAGGCATGAAGCGCGTGATCTCGACCCGCGCTGCGCGCGGGGTGAGGTGCTTCACGGTGGTCTCTTGCAGACGCCGGGCCTCCGCCGACCCGCGGTCCCTGCCAATGAGCCAAAGCCGGAAACCGCCCCCGGGCCAGTTCTCCACCGGCTCCAGCTCGTGCGGCGCGTAGTCAGGCCGGCCTGTGATAAATCTCCCGAACTCCCCATAGCGCCCCGGCGTGGACTCGAAAAACGCCAGCACCAGGTCCCCTGGCTGCTCGCTCTGCTGGATGGTCGTGACGATCTCCCGCCATGGCACCGCATACCCAGGATTGAGGAACTGGGTGCCCGCGAAGTAATTGCGCAGCCCGTACACGTTGGCCACCAGCAGCACCGCGATGGCCGCAGCGCGCAGCGACTTGGTTCCGATGCGCGTGGCTCCGACGGCCATGAGCATGTACGCGAGGGGCGCGGCAAAGATTGTGGAGCGCGCGGCGGCCGAGAGGGGTTCACCGCGGGCAATCGTGGTCAGGACCGCTGCGGCGACGACCACCGAAATCAGCCATGACCAGCGCATCGGAGCCCAGGCGGCTTCCCTGGGACTGGAGACCAGGCCCAGAATGAAGAACCCTGCCGCCGCCGCGAAGGCCGGGAGCGTCACCCAGATGCGCCACGGATCAGTGGTTTCCCCAACAGCCACGATGAACGGCGGCAGCACCAGGCGAAGCAGGACATGGGACAACGATGCATGGGCGGCGCCGGCTTCGATGGCGCTGATATTGCCGGTAACGCGCAGCACCCAGGCTCCCACGGAGACGGCTGCAACTGCGGTCGGCGCCATGGCGGTTAGCAACCGCCAGACCTGACCCCGGCGCCAGTTTATCCACCCCAGCCACAGGAAAAGCGGCCCGAGGAGCAGGGCTGCCAGATAGTTGGTGTAGACCAGAGAAGGGCTCACCACGGCCAGTGCTACCCAGTGACGGCGCTTGCCCACCTGCGTCACAAGCACCGCGCAGTAGGCCACCAGCAGGACCAGCGCCGTGACAAGCGAGTAGAACCGGGCCATGCGGAAGTACAGGATGAGGAACGGCGAGAGGGCGATCAGCCACAGCGCGAGCGCGGTCTGGCCGGGCTTGAGCAGGCGCGAGGAGATGGCCCAGGCCAGCACGAATGCCAGCATCGCCCAGGGAACCGAAAAGGCGCGCAGGGCGAGATCACTGTCGCCGAAGATCTGCTTCCACCCGTACAGGAGCACATAGAAGCCGCGCGGGTGGAAGGCATCGGCGGTCGACGCGAGGGTTCGCACGTGCCCGGCGGTGATGATCTCGTCGGTCCAGAACTCACGCACGCCCAGACCCGCCGAGATCAGCGCGAGAAAGGTGCCGGCGGCCAGCAGCATCAGCAGTCGATAGAGCTTTTGCGGGGGGGCATCAGGTGTCATCGCGTGGCTCGTGCTCCAGCGACTGCAGAAGCCTCTGATAGCGTTTCTGTCCTGGTTCGAGACGAATTGCGGCTCGCGCGGCCTCCACGGCCGCATCGCGCTGGCCCAGTTGCGCCCGGCAAAGCGCCAGC
>Ga0067045_1030724_pt1 | contig 14312 bp, 11 predicted proteins | sample TerdegcTABiofilm_FD_59184 | JGI IMG/M metagenome (GOLD analysis project Ga0067045, IMG submission 59184) | Combined Assembly of (Gp0054472, Gp0054536) Wastewater bioreactor microbial communities from Singapore -Terephthalate degrading...
CAGCGTGCGCCGTGCCGCTGGCCGCGATCCGACGGCTGCGGCGCCGATGGGGGCCCCGGGTGGCCATCGTCGGCAAGGTCTTCGGGCCGTGGACGCTGGGGTACCATGTGTACGGGGTGGAGGAGTTCCTGATCCACACGCTTTTGCGGCCGGAGGCGATCCGGCGGGCCATCGACCGGCTGAAGCAGGTGGCCATCGTCTTTGGCCGGGCGCAGGTGGAAGCAGGCGCCGACGCCCTGTGTCTGGCGGATCACGCCACGCGCGATCTGTGCTCGCCCGACGCGTACCGAGACTTCCTGGTGCCTGTCCATCGCGAGCTGGTCGCAGCCCTGCCGTGCCCGGTGGTGCTGCACATCTGCGGCGACACCTCGGATCGCATTCGGCACATCAACCGCACCGGAGTCCACTGCTTCCACTTCGACTCCAAGGTGCCCGCAGCCACAGCCCGACGGCTGGCGGCCGCACACCTGGCGCTGATGGGCGGGACCAGCAATATCGAGGTGATACGCAACGGCTCGCCGGCCGACGTGCGCCGCGACGTCGCCGAGAAGGTGCGCGTCGGTATCGACATCATCGGGCCCGAGTGCGCCGTGCCGCTGGACGCACCCTGCGCCAACCTGATGGCGTTGACCGCGGCGGTCCGCGCCCTGGACCGCCGCCGCATGACCAACGGGTAGACCGGCGCCGCCGGCCGCGACATTCGGGCGCGACCGCCGGCCCAGCCGGAGAGGCCGGCAATCGAGCAGGATGGTGCCGAACGGGCGGGCGCCGCCGGCCGCGGTGCCTCAGCCGACCAGCCCCACGGAGCGAAGGTGGCTCACGCACTGGCCGATCTTGGCGGCCAGATCCTCAGGCTGCCGCGGGTCGAAGGCCTTTCCCTCCAGTTCCAGGCAATACGGGCCGGTGTACCCGACAGCATCCAGCACTGACCCCACGGCTGCGAAGTCCACGATCCCGGCCCCGAACACCGGGAAGTTGCCGTCGTGGTAGCCACCCATCGTGTCCTTCAGGTGCACGCCGCGCACGTGCGGGGCGACCGCCTTCAGCTCGGCCGCGCCGTCTATGTGCTCGTTGTAGTAGTAGATATTCGCCGTGTCGAAGTTGATGCCCACCCACGGGTGGCCGACCCCGGCCATGGTCGCCAGCATGCGGCTGGCGTTGTCGCACAGATCCGGATGCGTCTCCAAAGCCAGGTACACGCCGCGGCGGCCGACCGCATCGCCGGCCTGTCGCAGCCGGTCGTACGCGGTCGCCAGCGGCAGATCGCCGGCCCGCACGCTGACGAACAGATACCCGGCCCCCAGGCTGGCGGCGATGGCCGCGTAGGGCTCCAGCTTGGCAGCCAGATTCGCGTCCTCCAGCGACGCCGGCACCTGCAAGGAGGTCACGCGCAGACCCGCTGGCTCCACCGCAGCCCGCACGGCCTCCACCGTCGTCTGGTCGTTCCATGCCAGCTCCACGCCTTCCACTCCCAACTGCGCCAGACGCGTCCAGGGCAGGTTGGGTCGCTGCAGCGTGCCGATGCGGTAGGACAGGACATGGCTCATCTTTGCGCCTCCTTGTGCACAGGGCCGCGATGCACTATACGTGTCGACACCCCGGGCGGCAATCCGCCCGGCACCTCGCCTGACGGCATGATGGCAGCCGCCGGATGCTGGACCCACGCGGAGCGCAAAGCAAGCCCCGAGCCTCGGCGCCGGCAAGTCGGCAGCCAGCGGAGATCGAGATGAGTTCACAGGAACGCATCGCCGCGGTGCTGCGTCACCAGCGGCCCGATCGGGTGCCGTACCAAGACGCGTTCTGGCAGAGCACGATCCAACGATGGCGGGCCGAGGGCCTCCCCGCGGGCGTCCCGCCGGAGGAATTCTTCGGGTGCGAGATGGCCGGGTTCAGCGGCGACTACACGCTCCGGTTCCCCGAGCGCGTCCTGGAGGAGACGCCGCGGTACCGGGTGTACGTCGACGCCGACGGAGCCACGCGCCGAGATCTGCGCGTCGGCGACGCCTGGACGCCGCAGTGGCTGGACTTCGCCATCGCCGGCCCCGAAGACTGGGAGCGGCACCGCCAGCGGAGCGCCTTTATGCCGGAGCGGCTGCCCGCCGATCTGGCCGCGCGCTATGCCGAGGCCCGCGCCCGGGGCCGCTTCGTAGTCTTTCGCGCGCACGCCTGCTTCCATCCGACCTGGCACAAGATCGGCCTGGAACGCCTCCTGATCGCGATGCTCGAACAGCCGGAATGGATCGACGCCATGTTCGCGGCCCATACCCAGCTCGTCATCGAGCTCTACGAGGGATGCAAGGCGCGCGGCGTCCGGTTCGACGCCGCCTGGCTGGCCGACGATCTGGGGTTCCGCAGCGCGCCCCTGATCTCGCCGCGGCTGTACCAACGACTCGTGCAGCCCCATCACCGCCGGGCCTGCCAGCATTTCGCCGCCGACGGGATTCCCACCATCCTGCACTCGGACGGCGACGTGCGCCTGCTGATTCCGCACTTCTTGGAGGCTGGCTTCTCGTGCCTGCATCCTCTGGAGGTCAAAGCCGGGCTGGACGTGGCCGAGCTGAAAGCCCGGTACGGTTCGGCGCTGGTCTGCTTCGGCAACGTCGACGCCCGCGCCTTGGCCGGCACGCGCCAGCAGATCGAGACCGAGGTCTGCAGCAAGCTAGAGGCGGGCATGCGCGACGGAGGCTACATCTTCCACACCGACCACTCGGTGCCGCCCGACGTCTCCTTCGACAACTACTGCTTCGCTGTCAGCCTACTGGCGCAGCATGGTCGCTATGGCTGACGGCGCGATGACCCCCAAGGAACGCGTGCTGGCGGCCCTCGAACACCGGCCGCCGGACCGCCTCCCGATCTTCGATTCGTTCTGGGACGAGTTCCGAGATCTGCTCGTGCGCGAGCGCGGCCTGCCCGCCGATGTCGACCTCACCCGGCACTTCGCCATCGACGTGCGGATCGCCGCCGCCGATGAGACGCCACTCCCCAGCCGCGCGCAGGTCCTCGCCGACGATGGTCGCACCCGGCGGGTCCGCGACGGCTGGGGACGCACCACCGAGTCGGTGCGCGGGGCTTTCTTTGCGCGCGAGCTGGAGGTGGCGGTCCGCCGGCCGCGCGACCTGGATCGCCTCCAGTTCGACTCGCCCGCGCTGGACGAACGCTACGCTGGCTTCGTGCGCCAGGTGCGCGCCTGGTCGGCTCACCACTGCGTGTTCTGCAAGATCGGCGGCCCGTATCTGCGGACCACCTTCCTGCGGGGCGAGGTCAATTTCCTCATGGACATCGCCGCCGATCCGGCGTTCGCCCGGGCGCTGGCGGACCGCGTGGCCGACCATCTGATCCAGATCGGCCTCGAGTCGCTGCGCCGCGGCCAACTGCACGACACGGGACTGTGGATCTACGATGACATGGGCAACAACCGCCAGCCGATGATGTCGCCGGCAGCCTTTGCCCGCGTGTTCCTGCCTGCCTATCGCCGGATGGTCTCTTCCTTCAAGCGGGCGGGCGCCGCCCATGTGGTCCTGCACAGCGACGGCAACATCCTGCCCCTGCTGGACATGCTCGTCGACGCGGGCATCGACGGGCTCAACCCGCTGGAGCCGCGGGCGGGGTTCCACCTGCCGACGCTCCAGCGCCGGTACGGCAGGCGCCTGGCCCTCATCGGCGGCATGTGCAACTCCCAGGTGCTGCCGCGCGGGCCCGTGGAACGCATCCTGGCCCAGGCCCGCCAGATCATCGCCGCAGGACGCGACGGTGGGGTGATCATCGGGGCCCATTCGATCGGACCGGATATCCCGATCCGCCACTACGAGGCCTACCGCGAGCTGGTCGCCCGCGAGGGCCAGTATCTCCAGCCGTGACCGGCCGCCGCCCCGCCAGCCGCTCGCAGTGATCGCGCCGGGTGCGCCGCAGGCAGCGTCGCCAGCAGCGCGGCGACGCTGTCGACCTCTGCTGGCGGCCCGGGATGGTCACCGACGCAGAATCCGGATGTCGCCGTTCGTCGCGCGCAGTCTGATCGCATCGCCGCCGCCGTCGATGGCCCCCTGCGCGGTGATCCTCGCTGTCCCCTCGCCCCGGACCTCCAAGGGCACGTCGGCCTCGATACGGTATCCGCGGCGGCCCATCCCCTGAACGCGGATCTCGGCATCGATGGTCACCGGCAGTCCAGCCGGCAGGCGCACGGCGATGTCGCCACCGCCCGTCTCCAACGAACAGTGCGTGTCCGCGGCCGGATCGGCCAGCGCCAGTTCGGCTTCGATCGGGCCGCCGGCGGTCTGCGCTTCGATGAACCCCATCGCGTTCGCGATGGCGATGGGGCCTCCGGTGGTCCGCGCCACCACGGGTCCTCCTGCTCTGCCCACCGTGATGCCACCGCCTGCGGTCACGGCTCGGACCGAATCCCCGGCTGCAGAGACGACGATCTGTCCGCCCGCCGTCTGTGCCTCCACGCAGCCGGCTGTCGGCCCGACGCGGATGCTGCCCCCCGCTGTCTGCGCCCGCACGGACCCGCCCGCATCCCCGATGTCGATGCCCCCGCCCGCCGTCTCTACGTCGACCGCACTTCCCCCGTGGTCGACGCGCACCCGCCCCCCTGACGTTCGGGCCTCGAGCTCGCCGCCGACCCGACCGACCGAGATCGATCCGCCACTGGTGCGGGCATACAAGTCGCCGCTGACCTCGCCCACGCTGATCTGCCCACCGGCCGTCACCGCCGAGCCGTTGCCGCCGGCGATCGCCTCGATGCGGATCGGACCGCCAGCGGTGCGGGCGTCGACCGACCCATCGCGCACCCGACCGATCGCGATCCTGCCGCCGGCAGTGCTCGCCCTGACGCTGCCGTTCAGGTCGCCGACGGTGATCTCGGCGCCCGTGGTCTGCAGGGCCACGCTGTACCGCGCCGGCACCTGGGCTGCCAGCGCGATGTCCAGGTCGCGCGGCGACCACTCGCTCGCTGTCGAGGCTGTCACCCGCACGCCTGTGCCGTCCGTCCCGAATCGCACCTCGCACGACTCCAGCAGTTTCCTGGCCTTCGCCTCGGCGAACGAGCCTGTGCGCTTGGTCAGCGTCACGTGCACCTCGTCCCGCTCCCAAGGAGTCACCTTGACCGGACCGCGGGGCAGCGACACGGTCAGAGTCTCGCCCGGAGTGGTCTGCACCGTCCGCTCGATGCGCTCCTGCCAGCCCTGCCCCCACCGCTCGACCTGGCCGCGCTCCTGCCCCACCGCGGCCACCGAAGTCAGCAGGGGCAGACCCAGCGTGCATGCCACCCGGATCGCTCTCATCGCCGATTCCTCCCTCCATGAGACGCACCGCTCTCGAGGAACGCGTTCCGAGACGCCGTTTCGCGCACCGTCACCACCGGACCACCACCACGCCAGCCTCGATCAACGTGCGCACGGACATGGCCAGGCCCACGACGATGATCACCAGGGAGCTGACGAGCGGCAGCGCCCGCATCAGCCGGCCTTCGCCGGTGAACCGGTCCAGCACCGGCCTGGCCTTGACCATGAGCACGCCGATGGCGATCAGCACGGCGGCCAGGCCCAGGCTGAAGCAGACGATCACCAGCAGCCCGAAGGCGAGCCGCTGCAAGGCCACGGCCAGCAGCAGGATGACCAAGGCCCCGGGACAGGGCACGATGCCGCCCGAGATGCCCAGCGTCAGCAGGCTGCCGAGCGTGACCTCGCCGGGCGGTGCATGGTCGTGATCGTGGGCTTCGACCGCGCCCACCCCGCCGAGCTGCGCGCTGCCAGCGGCCAGACCGACAGGCGCGGGCGCATGTGAACGCTCACCCTCGTGGTCATGGGCATGCGGGTGGCCATGCTCGTGGCCCGATGACAGGCTGCCCGCCGACGGCGCCGCCGGTGGGCTCAGGCTCGCCTGGGCGTGGCTGGTCTGCGCTGCGTGCGGATGCGGATGCTCGCCGCGATCCACGCCGGCTGCGGCCGACCCATGTGGGTGCGGATGGGAGTGCCCCGCGCCGTGCGGATGCGCGTGCTCGTGCTCGCCCCGAACCGCGCGCGCGAACAGCCACATCCCCAGGCCGACGATGAGCAGCCCCGAGCTGGCGCCCAGCCAGGGGAAGATCCGCTCCGGCAACACGTAGTGCGAGGCGAACAGCGTCACCGCTCCTAGCACGAGCACGCTCGCGGTGTGCGTGAAGGTCACCACCCCGCCAAGCAGCACCGCGTGGGCCACGGTCCCGCGGGCCCCGATCAGATAGGCCGCGACGATGGTCTTGCCGTGGCCTGGCTCCAGCGCGTGCAGCGCGCCCAGAAACACCGCCAGCGCCAGAGCGATCAGCACGATGTCCAGGCTGAGCCGCTCGGCTCGCAGCGTGCTCTTGAGCCGCTCCATCCGGGTCACCTGGGCGCCGCTGGACGGGGTCACCGTGGGCGCGGGCGCGGACTGCGCGGCAGCGAACGGGTCGGCCCACAGCACCCCCGAGGGGGTGAGGCGCACCGCGGCGCGCACCGGCGCGGTCCGCGCTTGCACCTGCACGAGCTTGACCGCGCCGTGCAGCGGTTCGGCCGCCTCGATGTCGACCAGCGGCATCCCCTCCACCACGATGTCGGCGTGCACCAGCCGCGGCAACGCGTTGCCGTCTTCCAGCTCCAGGGCGCGGTCCTCGGTGAATTCCCCGGCGATGGGCGCCACGGCGAATCGCCAGGTCATGGGTCCTGGCACCACCAGGGGCTCGCCGGGAAGCACCTCGCCCTGGCCCAGCCTCACGGAGATCGGCGCACCGTCCAGGCGCAGACGCAGATTCCGCTCCAGCTCGCGGGCACGCCGATCGAGAAAAGCCCGCTGCTCCGCCGGGGTCACGCGGCCATCTCCGTCCGCGTCCATGCGCCGGCGCTCGTCCAGCGCCGCCAGTTCGCCGAACTGGACCTCGTACGTACCGGCGAGGCTCCGATGGTCCACCTGCAGCCTGGCTACGGTGGCCACCTCGGTCCCTGTGAGCGTGTGCGCCGCGGCCTTTCTGGCTCCCCAGCAGACGGCCAGCGCCGCCAGCAGCAGCCACGACCGCCGCACACGCCAGTTCCAGCGTCTCATCCGCTGCCCTCGCACCAGGTGCGCTCCGGTCCCAGGCCGCCGATCGCTCAGTCGCCCCTGTCGCGCACCACCGCCAGCTTGGCCGTCGCCCGTCGGCCGTCGGCATCCAGCACGCCGTAGTAGATCCCGGAGGCCACGGGCTCGCCGGCGCTGTTGGTGCCGTCCCAACTCAGGATCTCGCTGCGGGCCGCGCGCGCTCCCAGGTCCAGCGTGTACACCAGATCGCCGCTGGCCGTGAAGATCGCGAAGCGCGTCTGCCGGCTGGCTAGGTCCAGGTCGTAGCGCCACCGCGCCTGGCTGTGGACCCCCGGCCGAAAGGGATTCGGGAATACCGGCCCCAAGCGCAATGCCAGGGGGGCCGGCACATCGACTAGATCGGGATCGTACGCGACGGTGGTGGAGTACTCGTACGCCGAGCCCCGCAGTTCCGATTGCGTGAGCACGACGACGATCTCGCGGTACCGGTCCCAGTCGGTCACGTATTCCACGCCCTGCTCCAGCGGCCGCACCAACACGGTATCGCTGGCCCCGAGCACCAGATGCAGCCGCCAACGGCTCGTGCCGCGCGGCACCGCCTCCAGGCGCACGCCTCCAGGGGTCAGATTGGGCACCAGGCGCAGGTAGGTGCTGCCCAGATGGTCCACCCTGGAGACCTCCTCGACGGGCACCTTCGGGGTGCTGACATCGAGCTGGATGTCTCGCACAAAGACCGCCGGATACTTTTCGCCTTCTTGGTAGTATCCCGGCCGGTGTCGGGTTCCGGTGAAGTAGTTCCAGACTCCGAACTCGCCGACCGCATTGGCCAACCCTCCGGGGTCGTAACGGCTGATCACCTGATCGAAGTGGCCGATGTCGGCGTTGCCGTAGCTGCCGAACGCTTCCCAGATCTGCCGTACGGCAGCGTAGTGGTGCCGCTGGTGCAGAAAGTGCGCGAACAGGCAGGCCCCGTACACGCGGAGATCCGCAGCGTAGCGGCTGCCGCTGTCCAGGGATTTCTCCGGATACCGCAGGAAGCTGTCGAGGTACTGCAGGTAGTCGTCCACGTCGGGATAGGCCACGTCCTCCATCCAGGTGGCCGTGGCCTCCTGCCACCACACGCCGTCGTCGCCTTGGTAGTACCCGAACTGGATGGCGTGGTTGAACTCGTGGGCCGCGGTGACATGCAGGGCATTCAGCCCCTGGGTCTTCACGTACACGTTGGCGTCGGTGTAGTTATTGTCGAGCTGCAGGTAGGAGTAGGTGGTCTTGCCGGCCTGCTCCGGATACGTGAAGCCGTACGCCCGCCCCGGGGCTAGATCGGCCAGGTACACGTCGTACTCCGGGCCGCCGCCCAAACTGCCGTCGCTGGGCGGCCGCTGGAAACCCAGCGAATCGACCTGGAGTGCCCACACCGCATCCATGGTGCGCGCGACCTCGTCGACATAGTCCGGGATCCTGTTGGCGTCGGTGTCCCGCGCGTCGACCGCGCCCGGACCGGTCACGTCGTAGTGGATGCGGAAATGGCCGGACGGCGACAGCGTGGCTCGCTCGGTGACCGGGCGCGCCAGGATCTTGCCGAGTCGGGCCACGTACTCCGGCGGCGCGTCTCGAGTCGCTGCCGCCAGCGCGTACACCAGCGCCGGGGTTCCGCATACCGGGTGAGCCGGCTCGTCGCGGAATCGCGCCGGCAACTGGTCCGGGTCTCGCACTGCGAGCACCTGGTACAGCAGGGCCGTGTGCAGGTCCAGCTCGCCGGCCGCGTACGCCTGCTCGCTGGCGGTCCGCGCGTGCACCCCAGCGCTGCTCAGGATCAGCAGGGCCAGACCAGCCACCGGCGCCACCGTGTTGCGCATGTCGACCCCCCTACCTTGGAGGACGTGGGGCGGAAATCCCGCGCGCTGCCGTAGTCCGAACCCCGGCCAGACCCTCTCGGGCCGAGGCCCTCATGGCACCAGCGGCACCTCGATGATCCGCCGACCCGGATGGAACACGTACCGAGACACGCCACTGGGACGCCGCACGGTCAACGTGTTGACCTGCTGCGGAAAGAGCTCGAACAGGACATCGTTGCGCACGCGCACGCTGGTCAGAGCTTCGCTGCTGGCGACGCGGAAGCGAAAGATCTCGTTGTCCCCGTTCTCCTCCCGCTCCACGATCTCCAGCGGCAGCGCGCCCGTGGCCGCGATCGTCTGGAAGTGGGCCTCGAGGTACCGGCGGAGGAGACGGTCGAACTCCTCCGGCTGGGCTGACTCCACCTCGCTCCCGTGCAGCCGCACCAAGGCCTGCACCAGATCGGGCTTGTTGTAAGCCAACTGCCCGCACAGCTCGCGCTCGCGCACCTCCACCTGGCCATAGCCGATGTAGATGTCGTGCGCCAGCGCCGCCACAGCACCCACCAGCACGGCCAACACGGCCGCCAGATACGCCCAGCCACTGCCCCCCAGCAAGCCACGCCCACGCATCGCTGCGCCTCCGCGTCCAGACTGCCCGGCCGGCCGGCGAATACCGCTGGGCGCCGGCCGTGGGCGCGCCCGGGCTTCGCCGCCTTCAGCGCACCACCGCGATCTTGTCGCGCCCGAGCACGCGGCCATCGCTCGCCGAGATCACGTACAGGTACACGCCGCTGCCCACCAGCGGTGCCTCGCGGTCGCCCGTACCGCTGCTGTTCACCCCCAGCCACCAGACCTCCCCTTGCGCAGCGTCCAGACGCCGCTGCCGCGCATCGTCTTCCCGCGCCGACCACACCAGCTCGCCAGTAGGCGCGAAGACGCGGACCTGGGCCGCCAGCGGCAATCCCGTGAACACCAGCCGGCGATCGTTGCCCGGGTGGAACGGATTCGGATACACCGCGATGCGGTCGCGCGCCTGAAGATACAGACGCTGGTACACGGAGTTGTCGGCTTCGGACGACTCGGCGACGCGATCGCCGACGTCGACTTCGACCCGGAATACCGCCAGCCCTAGCTGCTCCCAGGGCACCGGCAGCACCGCCGCACCGCCCGGCGCCACGGTGTCTGGGTACTCGTCACGGAACACCTCGCGGCAGTCCGCGGTGTCCACGCCGCAGTGCGCTACCGTGACCGTGAACGGACCCGCTGCCGCGCTCCGGCCCACGTTGGCCACGCGCACCTGAAGACCCGCGGCCCCCGATGGTCCGGGCAGCAGGTCTCCGGGGAACACCGCCAGGTTGGGCAGCCCGTCGGGCTCCGCGTACTGGCCGAGCGCGGCCACCGCCAACCGCGCGATCTTGTCGACGAGGGACCAGTTCAGGCTGTCGGCCACATCACCGATGGTGTGGTACTGGGTGTTCAGCCGGTACAGCCCCTGACGCACCGCGTAGTGGGTCGAGTCCGTGGGCAGGTAGTTCTCGATGGCCAACACCGCGTCGTACCCGCGCGCCCAGAACGATGCATGGTCGCTCAACCGGGCTCCCTCGTCCTGCCGCACATCCACGCGCAGCCCGAGCCCGTAGGCCGCATTGCTGCCGACCAGCAGGTCTGCCAGCCACCGCGACGCGGCATTGGTCGCGATCTCCACGCGATCGGTCAGCGAGTTGTACCCCACCATATCGACGTTGAGCACGCCGAGGACGTGGTCGCCCTGCCCCTCGGCAGCCGCCGCGTACGCCCGACTGCCCAGCAGCCCCAGTTCCTCGCCGGAGAAGGCCACGAAGCGGATCGACCAGGGGAAACGCTGCGACGCCAGCACGCGCGCCGCTTCGAGCACGATGGCCACGCCCGTGGCGTTGTCGTCCGCGCCCGGAGCCGGATCGGTACGCCAGTTCCAGCCAGGAGTGCGCACGCCGGTGGCATCGTAGTGGGCGCAGAGCACGTAGTACCCCGCGTCCGGCGAGGCGCCCGCCAGCTCGCCCACCACGTTGTACGCGCGCAGGTCGACCTCGCCCTCGCCCAACCGACCCTTCAGGTGGCCGCTCAGACGATCCACTCCCACCGCGAACTCCTCCACTCGCACCGCCTCTGCGCCCAGCACGTCAGCCAGTTGGGTGCGGATGTACTCGGCGGCAAACTCGCGGGCCTCCGGATGCACCGTGAAGCGAGTCCGCAGGTTGGCTGGCACCGAAGGCCCCGAGATCTCGCGCTGCGACAGCGCCAGCACATCCCGTCGCAGTCGCTCCGGCTCCACGCGCGCCAGCAGCGCGGCCAGGAATCCCGCCTCGCGCACGGCCGCCGGCCGGGGCCGCGGTGCGGCCGACACCCAGCCGCGGATGCTGTGCTCGTCCGGCAGCGGGTACAGGAAATACGGCAGCGCTGCCTCGCCAGCGCGCACGTGCACCAGCACCCAGCCAGCCGGGTCGGCGTACACCAGCCGCGCCGAGGCGGGTACCGGCCCGTGACCGGCATCCGCAAGATAGTACTCGCCGGAGCCGTCGTCCTCGTCGACCACGAAGGGCTCGTGCCCGGCCGCGCGCAGCGCCGCCAGCTCCTGCGCCGCCACGCGCATCAGCACCTTCCCGCTGGTCACGTACCGCACCCGCCCGCCGCTGGCCGCGATCGTCTGCAGTTCCGCCGCGGTCTGCCAGCCGCAGCCGACCAGGCTGTCCGCCGCCAGCCTCGCCGGCACAGCGCCGATCAGCAGCGCCAGCAGCACCGCCCACGCAGCGAGCCTCTGCCACGGCCCGTGACGCCATCGGCCGGCGGGTCGGCGCCTTGGTAGAACCCGCTCTGCGCCGCCCGAGTTCCGCCGAGCACCAGCAAGCCGCCTCCACGTTGCCTTCATCGGGCTCGGTCTCCAGGAAGCGCAGGCCCGATGGGTTCCGCCGCATCTTGCTGCGGCGGCCCCCGACGGACGCGCCGCACGGCCGAAACGAGCAGCAGCACCACCCCGAGCAACAGGACGATGGTCGCGCCCGACGACAGATCCAGCCGATACGAGACCCACAGGCCCGCCACGGCCACGACTACGCTGACCCCTGTGGCCGCCGCCATCATGCGCACCAAGCTGTCGGTGAACTGGCGGGCGATGGCCGCCGGCATGGTCAACAGCGCGATGACCAGGACGATGCCGACCACGCGCATGAGCACGACCACGCTGCAGGCGACCAGCGCCAGCAGCAGCAGGCCGATTCCCCGCGCCGGCACGCCCACGACGAGGGCGAATTCCTCGTCGAACGAGATGGCCGTAAACTCGCGGAGGAACAGACCTACCGTCGCCACGATGAGCAGGTCGACGCCGCCCATCAGGAACAGGTCGAAACGCGGCACGGTGAGGATGCTGCCGAACAGATAGCTCTGCAGGTCCGGGGTGTATCCCGGAGTCAACTGCACGAAGAGCACTCCCAATGCCATGCCCATGGTCCACAGCACGCCGATGGCCGCGTCTTCGCTGACGCGCAGGCGGCTGTGCAGCAGGCCGATGGCCACCGCAGCCGCCAGGCTGAAGGGCACCACTGCGATCAGGGGATGGATGCCGAGCCAGTACCCCAGACCGACACCGCCGAAGGCTGCATGCGAGATCCCGCCGCTGATGAACACGATCCGCCTGGCCACGACGAGCGTCCCCACGATGCCGCAGGCGATGCTCACCAGCAGCGCCGCCAGCAGCGCATGGCGCATGAACCCGTAGGCCAAGAAGTCGAACATCACCGATGCTCGTGCAGCACGCGGTGCGGGTGACCGTGGGCGATCACCTCGACCGGGCATTGGTACACATCGTCCAGCCGCGCCAGGCTGCCTTCGGCGGAGCCGTGGTAGTAGAGCCGGCGGTTCAGGCAGGCCACGCTTTCCACATAGCTGGAGATCGCGCCGACGTCGTGCGTCACCATGACGATCGCCAACTGCTGGCGCAGCTCGGAGAACAGCTCGTAGAGCGCGCGCTGGCTCTGCGGATCGACGCTCGCCGTGGGTTCGTCCAGCAGCAGCAGACGGCTGTCCCTCACCAGGGCGCGCGCCAGGAGCACGCGCTGCTGCTGCCCTCCGGACAGTTCGCCGATCTGCCGGCGCCAGTAGTCCGCCATGCCCACTCGGTCCAGCGCCGCCAACGCCGCCTCGCGGTCCTCGTGCGTCCAGCGCCGCAGCGGCCCGCGGTACCGGCCCATGAGCACCACGCCCAGCACGTCGATGGGGAAACCCCAGTCGAGCCGCTGCTGTTGGGGCAGGTACCCGATGCGGCACCGCTGGGCAGCCGGCGCTTGGCCGCACACGCGCACCGTGCCGCGCGCCGGGACCTCCAAGCCCAGGATGACGCGCAGCAGCGTGGTCTTGCCCGCACCGTTGGGCCCGATCACCGCGAGGAAATCCTTGTCGGGCACGGTAAGGTCGATGTCCACCAGCACCGGGAGGCGGCCCCGGTAGACCGACACGCCCCGCAACTCGACCACCGGATCGTCCGCCTGCATGCTCACCTTCCGACCCCTGTCAGAGCCTCGCCGAAGCGGCGCATCTCGGCCAGATAGTGGCGCGGCAGCGGATCTGCCGTCATCACCGTCGCGCCGATCTCAGCAGCCACCGCCTGCGCGCTGCGGAGCTCGAACTGCGGTGCAGCGAACAGCACCGGGATCCGGGCGGCGCGCAGTTGCTCGACCAACTGCGCCATCTGCTGGGCGCTGGGCTCGTGGCCCTCGTCCTCCACGCTGAGCTGCTGCAGGCCGTAGTCGCGGGCGAAGTACCCCCAGGACGGGTGGTAGACCAGGAATGACCGCACCCCGCTGCCGGCAAGCTGCTGGGCCAGCGTGCTGTCCAGCGCCGCCAGCTCCGCGGCGTATGCCTCCCAGTTGCGCCGATAGGTGGCCGCCCGGGCTGGGTCCAAGCGGATCAGGCCGTCCCGAATCGCCGCGGCCATGGTGCGCGCGTGGCGCAGCGACAGCCACACGTGCGGATCCGCGTCCACCCGCTCGATGCCCGCGGCGCAGTCGATGATCAGCATCTTCGGGTTGGCATCCCGGATGCGCTGCATCCACGCGCGTTCGAACGCGATCCCCGACCCCAGTTGCGCGTAGGCCTGCGCCGAGCTGAGCTGGACCAGCTGCTTGGGGGTCGGCTCGTACGTGTGGGGCTCGGCACCCGGCGGCACCAACACCACTGGTTCCACGAACTGGCCGCCGACCCGCTCGACGAACTCGGCCTGCGGCGGGATGCTCACAGCCACGAGCAGGCGCTCCCCAGCCGGCGCGCGGCCACCGCCGCCGCATCCCAGCGCCAACCCGATCGCCAGGGCACATACCACTGTCCGCTTGTCCACCGTCGCTCTCCCCAGCGGCCCGTTCGTGTCCGTTCACGCCAGCCGCCGGTGCGCCGCCGTGCCGGCGGCCGTCGTCCGCACCT
>Ga0067045_1030725_pt1 | contig 14308 bp, 12 predicted proteins | sample TerdegcTABiofilm_FD_59184 | JGI IMG/M metagenome (GOLD analysis project Ga0067045, IMG submission 59184) | Combined Assembly of (Gp0054472, Gp0054536) Wastewater bioreactor microbial communities from Singapore -Terephthalate degrading...
AAGGCATCCTTTTGCCTGAGGGGTCTCATTATTCTCATCTTTCTGTTTTTAATGTATAGCAATCTTTCACGTTTAAACTATAATATAATTTAGCTTTTCCGGAAAGTGAGGGGCTTAGAATGCAGTGGCTTAGCTGGATTATTTTAGGAATTATCTTAAGCATCATCGAAATTTTTACCCCAACTTTTTTTGCTCTTCTCTTTGGTATAGGTGCTTTCTTAGCAGGACTTGCTTCCTATCTTGGGGCATCAATTACAGTTCAGTGGATAGTATTCTTGGGAGTGACTGCTTTTCTTGTTCTTTATATTCGCAGATTTTATATTAAGTATCTTTATCGAAAATCCTCTAAAGAGGCAAATGTTGATGGTTATATTGGTAAAACTGCTCTTGTTTTGAGTGATGTCATAAAAAACTCTCTAAAAGGAAGGGTAAAGATAGAAGGCGAAGTTTGGCTTGCAGTAACAGAAGAGGATGAGCCTATAAAAACAGGAGAGAATGCAAAAATTGTTGGAGTCTCTGGAACAAAATTAATAATTAAGAAGGAGGGGAAATGAGTATTTTTCTGTGGTTTGTTTTAGCTATTTTTCTTATCATTGTGGTCTCTAATTCTTTAAGGGTAATCTTACCCTATCAGAGGGGTGTAGTGGAGAGATTGGGTCGATATGACAGAACTTTAGGATCGGGCTTGAATTTGATAATGCCATTTTTTGAAAAAATCAAAAAAGTTGATATGCGAGAAAATGTAATTGATGTCCCACCTCAGGAGGTAATTACGAAGGATAATGTTGTAGTAACAGTTGATGCAGTTATATATTATGAAGTTACAGATCCATTTAGAGTTTTGTACAATGTTTCAAATTTTACTCTTGCAGCTATAAAGCTTGCTCAGACAAACCTCCGTAATATAGTAGGAGACCTTGAACTTGATCAGACTTTGACATCTCGAGAAATGATAAACACAAGACTGAGAGAGGTTCTTGATGAGGCTACCGATAAATGGGGAGTTAAAGTGACAAGAGTCGAGATTCAAAAAATTGATCCACCTCATGATATAACTGAGGCTATGAGTAGGCAGATGAAAGCTGAGCGAACAAAAAGAGCTGTCATTTTAGAGGCAGAAGGTATCAGGCAATCCGAAATACTTAAAGCTGAGGGAGCAAAGCAGGCTGCCATCTTACAGGCAGAGGGAAAAGCAGAAGCTGTAAAAAAAGTTGCTGATGCAGAGAAATACAGATTGTCTATAGAGGCAGATGGTCAGGCGGAGGCAATCTTAAAAGTTTTTACCTCGATTCATCAGGGAAAACCCACTAAAGATTTAATTGCCATTAGATATTTAGAAGCCTTAAAGAATATAGCTGATGGTAAGTCTTCTAAACTATTTATACCTTACGAAGCGAGCGGAATATTGGGAAGTCTTGCAGAGATAGCTGAAGTATTTAAGAAAGAGGAAAAGATAGATAAAGAAGAAACCTGATATTTTTCTTCTTTTGATCCCTATAATTCTTTGGTCATCAAACCCTGTTGTTACAAGGTTTCTTGTAACAAGAGGAAGTGGTGTTTTTGAGTTAATTACTTATAGAAGTATAGGTGCTCTATTTTTAAGTTTGTTTCTTTTTCACAGAAAAGATAAGTCTGGTTCAAAATTATTTAGTTCATTTTCAGAATTTTTACCAGGAATTTTTCTTTTTCTAAATTTTGCTTTCTTTAATATTGCCTTAAAGTATCTTAGTAGCTATCTTGTGATGATAATCGAAGCAAGTTCATTTGTCTTTAGCTTTCTTCTTGCAAGATTAACGAAAGAGAAAATTAAATTTTTTAAACCCTCTTTTTTACTTTATTTCATTGGAATTTTTTTACTTCTGTTTGATGCAGTAAATAAGGGAAGCAATACGCTTGTTTCTGGTTTAGTCTTTGCTATACTTACTTCTCTCACATTTGGTCTTTATAATTCAACCTTGAAATGCATTCGTAAAAATGAAAACAAGCTTTTTGCTACAGTCCTACCTGTTTTCTTATTAAGTTTACCATTTACAATTCTCGAATTTGGCGAGAAGATATTTCTACATTTGAGAGCGTTTAATTTGATTATAATCTTAGGATTTATTTTAACTGCTATTCCTTATTCGCTGTGGGCTGAGGCAGGAAAACATTTTTCAGGTTTTAGACTATCTGAATTTTTCTTGCTTACACTTCCAGGAACATTCATTATTGAGTATCTTTGGCTTGGTGTTTCAGTAAGTTTATTACAGGTAATTGCCTCTATCATACTTATTTCTGCATTAATTTTAGAAACATTTCTCTCTTTCAGTCACCCTTAAGGCTCGGTAGCGACGAGTGGTCTCCTCTTCTGCGCTTCCTTTCTGTCACCCTGAGGAGCACTTTCTCCCTTCGTCATCCCGAAGGCGTCTTTTTGCCTGAGGGATCTCCACTCTCTTTCTAAAATATTTATAATTGAAAGTAGCCTTTAAAAAAATTATAATCTTAGACATCTATTGGGGCGTGGCCAAGCGGAAAGGCAACGGCCTTTGGAGCCGTCATTCGGAGGTTCGAATCCTCCCGCCCCAGTTGAATTAAGAAGTAAGAGAAGGGAAGCGGAAGAATTGGAAAATCTTAATGTAATGATTCTTGCAGCTGGTATTAGCAAAAGAATGAAATCCAAATATTCAAAAGTTTTCTACCCATTTCTGGGTAAACCCTTAGTTAAAAATGTTTATGACACAGCAAAGGCATTAAACCCATCTAAAGTAATAGTTGTTGTGAAAGAATTTGATTTTGAAATAGCCCATAAAATATTCGGAGAAGAAGTCATAATAGCTATACAAAAGGAACCCTTAGGTACAGCAGATGCTGTAAAAAGGGGACTGAATTATGCTGATGATGACGCCCAGATTCTTATACTCTGCGGAGATACTCCTCTTCTTAAAGAAGCAACTCTTAAAGAGCTAATTTCAAGATTTAAAAACAGCAAAGCTGCCGCTGCTATAATTACAGCGATTATAAAGGAGCCCAAGCAATATGGGAGAATAATTCGCAGTGATAGTGGAGAATTCTTAAGAATTGTAGAGTTTAGAGATGCAAAAGAAGAAGAGAGGGAAATAAATGAGATTAATGCCGGAATCTACTTATTTAACAGTAAAAAACTAAGGAAAAGTTTACAAAATGTAGGAAACATAAATGCTTCGGGAGAATTTTATTTTACTGATACTTTAGAACTTATAAAGAATCAAGGGGATAGAATTGAAACTCTGACTCTTTTTAGAGAGGACGAAATCTTTGGAATAAATTCTAAAAAAGATTTAGCGGAGGCTCTTAAAATAGCTTACAGAGAGAATAATAATTATCTAATGGAGGAGTGTGGAGTTGTAATAATTGATCCAGAAACCACCTATATTGATAGAAGTGTTCAAATAGGCAAGGATACAATTATTAAGCCTTTTACAATTATTGAAGGAAATGTAAAAATTGGCGAGGATTCAATTATAGGTCCATTCGTTTGCATAAGGGGTGGAGATGAAGGAATAATAATAGGAAATAAATGTGTGATAGGACCATTTACTTCGATAAGAGATGGCACGATTATTGAAGACGAAGCAAAAATAGGCTCCTATGTTGAAGTTAAAAAAACTAAATTTGGAAAGAAGAGTAAATCTATGCATCTTGCATACTTGGGGGATGCAGAAATTGGGGAAAATGTCAACATTGGTGCAGGAACAATAACCTGTAATTACGATGGATTCAAGAAGAATAAAACAAAGATAGAAGATGACGCATTCATTGGTTCAGATACAATAATAGTTGCTCCAGTTACAATTCATAAAGGAGCATACACTGCTGCTGGCTCAACAATAACTGAAGATGTGCCATGCGATTCACTTGGCATAGGCAGAGCGAGACAGGTAAATAAAGAAGGTTGGTCTAAAAAGAAGAAGGAGGAAAAGAAAAATGAGTGATAGTGATAGATTACTGATTTTTTCTGGCAGTTCCAATCCTGATTTAGCAAAAGAGGTATGTGATTATGTTGGAGTTAGAGAAGCTAAAATTACAATGTCTAAGTTTAGTGATGGGGAGATTCACTTAAAATCTGAAGAAAATGTTCGAGGAAAGGAGATATTTGTTATTCAATCAACTAATCCACCCGCCGAAAATATAATTGAGCTTCTTATAATCATAGATGCTTTAAAAAGGGCCTCTGCTGAAAAGATAACCGTGATTATTCCCTATTATGGATATGCAAGACAGGATAGAAAAACACAGGCAAGAGAGCCAATAACAGCTAAGCTAATTGCAAATCTTATAACGACTGCTGGGGCAAGTAGAGTTATAAATATAGATCTTCATGCTGGTCAGATTCAGGGTTTTTTTGATATACCATCAGATAACTTAACAGCCTCACTATTTTTTGCTCAATATATAAAAAGCAAAAAGCTTGATAATCTTATTGTAGTTTCACCAGATGTTGGGGGAGTTCCAAGAGCAAAACAGTTTGGAACTCTTCTTGGTTCAGGACTTGCAATATGTTCGAAAAACAGAGAAGAGAAAGATAAGGTTGAAAGCATAACATTGATTGGAGATGTAAAAGGTAAAACTGCTATTCTAATTGATGATATAATTTCTACAGGAGGAACATTAGCAAAAGCATCTATCGAGGTTAAAAATAATGGGGCAGAAAAAATATTTGCCTGTGCTGCGCACGGGTTATTTACAGGAGAAGCCCTGAAGCTAATAAATGAATCTCCTATAGATGAAGTGATAGTAAGCAATTCCGTAAAAATCGACAGGGAAAAACTTGATAATTGTAAAAAAATCAAAGTCATATCAATAGCGCCTCTAATAGGAGAGGCAATACTTAGAGTAAGCGCAAGGAGATCTCTTTCAGAACTGTTCTATGATTTTCAACGAATCTCCTTGTTTGACTAACCTCTTTTGCTACTTCGAGAGCATACCTTCTCCTATTGTCACCCTTAAGGTTCGGTAGCGAGGAGGTTCTCTTCTTCATTTTTACTCCGCACCTTTACTTTCACTCCATCTTGCACTTGATGCGGAATCTATTTTTCTGTTATTTCTATAAAAAGGAGATTCATTCCTTTTCTGGACTCCAGCTTTTGCTGGAATGGCAAAGTAAAATGTCATTTCCTTGCTTTTTGTCGTTCCCTTGAAAAAAGAGATCTATTTCTTTGTTTTTGCGAACTCTGGAAGCACAAGGAAGCTAATTAAAAGGCAATTTGACAAAAGTTGAATTTTTAATTATCTTTTTAATTTTGATAAAATAAAAATTGGTTTAGGAGAGAGAAAATGAAAATCATTGATATAGAATTAAAAAATAGAGTAGGGAAGAAAGATAATCATTACATTCCTGCAATTTTGTATGGAAGAGGGTTAAAAGAAAGTTATCCCTGTATGGTGAACCGAAAAGAATTCATCCATATAATCAAATCAAACTCCAGAAATGCAGTCTTTAATTGCAAATTAGAAGATGGGAGAGTTTTTCCAACACTCATAAAGGAGATACAAAAGGATGTAATAGATTTTGAACCAATTCACATTGATTTCTTTGCGATAACTCTTGAGGAGAAAATTCAGATGAGTGTTCCAATACATCCAATTGGTGAGTCAAAAGGTGCTAAAAAGGGAGGTATTTTGGAGCAAGCAACCTTCAAGCTCGACCTGAAAGGAGAACCGACCAGAATACCAGATAGATTAGATATTGATATATCAGATTTAGATATAGGTGATTCAATTCATGCTGGAGAGATTGAATTACCTGAGGAAATTGAGTTAATTACTTCCCTCGATACTCCAATATTTACAGTTGTTCCACCAAAAGTGGAAGAAGTTTCTCCAGCTCCAGCAGTGGCGGGAGCTTCAACTGAAGAGACTACACCCTCTACTGCAGCTAAAACAGAAACTTCTTAAATTTCTCTTCTATGGAAGAACAGTAGTCGAAGCCTGAAGAAGCAATAAGGAAAAGTGGGGGTTATTATTGCGAAGAGGCTATATTAGAAATTCTGACATACTAATAAGCATAGGAAGGAAGTTCAGAAACGAGACTCATCCTTTCGAAAGAGAGAATTCTAATATTGAAACATTTGAGGAATGGGAATATAGAAAGGCAAAAGGCACTCTTTCATATTTTTCTAATCAAATAGACTTTGAAAGTGCCTTTAGAGAGGCAAATATTCTTGATATAGGTTGTGGTGGAGGTGGTAAAACTGCCTATATTGCTAAAAATTATAAAGTAAGAAAAATTTATGGCGTAGATCTCTCAACTGATTTTATACAGAAGGCGCAAGAGTTTTCAAAGTCGTTGGATCTTAAAAATATTGAATTTTTAGTGTGTAATGCCGAAAATCTTCCATTTCCTGATGAATCATTTGATTTTGTAATTATGTTCGACACATTTGAACATCTAAAAGACCCTGGTAATGTTTTAAAAGAGATAAAGAGAATATTGAAAGTGGGAGGAGAGGTGCTTATTAGCTTTCCTCCTTACTATCATCCTTATGGGGCTCATATGAATGATTTGATACCTCTGCCCTGGATACATTTATTCTTTGATGAAGACTCAATTGCAGAGGCTTACTGGGTGTTATCCTTTTTAAGAAGTGACGGCGAGAGGCGAAGGAATCTTAAAATAAGCGAAGCGAATAATGGCAAGTTCATAATTAGCTATATAAACAAGATGACAATTAGAAAATGTAAATCAATATTGAAAGCTGTTGATTTACGAATAAAGTATTTTAAACTAATTCCGTTGCGGGATTTTTTTTATCCACTTTACGGAATTAAAATTTTTGATGAACTAATAACGCGAAATTGTGTGATTTTGCTTAAAAAGGAGGATTAGTTTTTAAGAAATGAACAGGAAAGAGCGCGAAAAATTTGATCTGCATACAGGTAGAATAAAGCTAACTCCAGAAGAGATTAAAAAAAGAGAAGAGAAGGAAAGAGCAAGGAAAATTGAGGTAAGAAACAGAATTGTAATAATACTATCTTCTCTGTTGATAATTATCTTGCTGATTTTTGGTATTACCTACTATAATAATCTTAAAGTAAAGACTGCAAAAGAGATGGAGGGAGCACCCCCTAATGTGAGTAAGCCAACTAAAGGAGAAATTGAAGAGATAAAGAATGAATTAGTTGTTCTGGAAACAACTATGGGGACAATAAAGATAGAGCTATACCCAGAAGCTGCTCCATTAACTGTGAATAACTTCAGGAGACTTGTGAAGGATGGTTTCTACAACGGGAAAATTTTCCATAGAGTTATAAATGATTTTATGATTCAAACTGGGGGGTATACGCAGAAAGGGCCTGAGGATGTTGGCTATAAGTTCAAAGATGAGATAAATCCGAAAGCATTAGGACTTTCCGATCAGGAAATTTCTGCTCTCGAGCAGCAGGGATATAAATTTGATTATTCACTTCCTTCAATAAAGCTTGATAAGGGTGTTGTGGCAATGGCAAATGCAGGACCAAATACTAATGGCTCTCAATTCTTTATAATAACTGCTAAAGATGGAACTCCCTGGCTTAATGGCCGACATACTGGCTTTGGTAAAGTGGTAGAAGGTATGGAGGTTGCAGATAAGATTCAAAAGGTAAAAACTTATAAAAATGATAAAGATCCGAATGATGTAAAAAATGATAAGCCGCTTACAGATGTAATTATAACTAAGGCTTATATAGAAAAAAGAAAGAAGTAAGGAGTCTCTTTTGGAGCGAACCAAAGAACTCTGGGAAGAAATAGGAAATCTTGAGGAGACCGTAGCGCGTGATCCCACTGATGATGTAGCAAAGAAGAAATTACTTGAACTGTATCTTGAAGCAGGAGATAAGTGGACTGAATTTAACAAACTAGCCAAAGAACTTGTTGATAAATATCCGAATGATATCTCTCTCCTGCTAATCCTTTTTAAGGGCTACTCGGAACAGAATAAACTTGATTCTGCTAAAGATATTGAGGAAGAAATATTAAAGATTACTCCTTCTACAAAGGCAGATTATCTCTCCTTAATAGAGTTTCTTAAGATGGAGGGTAAGCTTGATGAGGCTTTTAAAGTAATAGAAGAGGCAGAAACTAAGAAAATAGCGTTAGATGAAATTTTCCTTGCTAAGCTTGATATTTTGATTGATAAAGGAGATATTCAAGGGACACTTAAACTTTTAAATCCTGATAAGTTAAAGGAGCTTAAAGACCCTGACCTCTATCTTGTAAGAGCAAAACTTCTTATGGAGTCTTCCGAAAATAAGAAGAATGTAGGTGGAGAGGTTGAGTATTTATGTTTAGAGGCAATAAAACTTGCCCCTAAAAAAGTTGATGCTTATATGCTTCTTTTAGAAGCTTATACTGAAAGCTTTGAATCACATGATAAGGTGATATTCCTGTTTAAACTTGCAGAAACTAATGAAGTTGAAAATATTTCCTTCTACAAGGATTGTCTCTCATCCTTACTTTCTATGAATGAAGTAAATTCAGCAGGTGAACTCTATGAGGTTATTGAGGAATATTCTTCAGACAGTGAGAGAGTTCTACTCAGCTTTATAAAGGTCATTCACTTAAAGCTTGCCAATATTGGCCTTGCGAAGCTAATATGGAGTAAATATATAGAAAGGAAAAATCTTTACGATTCTAACTTTTATATCTCTATAATATCCATTGGAGAAAATGTTTTAAATGACATTGATTTAAAATATATTGAAGAGCCAAAGAGTAATAAAGAACTCAAATTTAATGCTGATCTGGATGAAGCAAAAGAAATTGTATCAAAGGCAATTCTATACTCCTATGATACACTTAATTTACTTGAAGCTTCTAACCCTGAATTTTACTTTCTTAAGGGAATGTTTTTGCTAAAAATTGATGAGAGATCAGCAGAAAAATCCTTGCGTGAAGCACTAAAACTTGATTCAACCTTTTCTTTTGCCGCTTATGAGCTTGGGATGCTTTACCTTAATTCAGGGAGACTACTTGAGGCGTATGACCAATTCAGAAATGTCTTTAAATCAAATGTATATGATGTGAATCTCTTTCTTGATACCTATATGAATCTTTCTGAGATATGCATAAAATTTGGCTGGATAGATGAAGCAGAGAATTATCTCGATGAAGCTAAAAACATTTCACCGAAAGATTATAGAGTTCACCTATCTTTAGGAAAAATTTTTTTCAAAGAGGCTAAAATCGTTGGTTCAGAAGTTGCTCTTGAAAAGGCAGAAGAGCATTTAAGTGAGGCACTTGAACTGAATCCAGAGAATTGTGAAGCAGCATATTATCTTGGAGGGGTCTTTTATGAAGAGAGGCTCTATCTTCCCGCAATAAGATATTATCAGCTTGCTTTAAGTAAAGGACTTGTCAATGAAAGAGGAGAGAGGTTTGCGACACCTGCAAATTGTTACTTCTGGGTGAGCAGAGCTTATTATCAGATGTATAAGGACTTACTCTTTTCTTCTAAAGAATATATTAATGAGGCGATAAAATTTGCAAAGGCTATTCCTGTTGATAAGAATACTCCTCCTCTCTTTCTTGAATATCTTTTAGAACTTTATAATATTAATGACTCAAAGGATGAAATTGCCGAGATTTCAAAACTTCTTTCTGAAAGACAGAAAAAGAGAAGGAAAATTTCCTCGACCAAGGATAATAGAGCTGGCATTATAAGAATTTTGACAGTATTCTCTCCATCTACTTCCTCTTCTGAAACAGGTGAAAAGGCAGTATTTTCTAAGGGCAACTTGAGCAGCATTCAAGTTGTATCTCTTGAGGGAAGTGGAAAACTTTCTATTACAGGGCACACTGGTGAGAGTTTTAGAAATTCTATAAATGTGGCTTTTGGATTTGCCCAAAATTATCTTAAAAATAAAGGTTATAGTGAGCTTGCAAGGAAAAGAGATATTTATGTTGATATTCCTGGCTGGTTTCCTAAGTATGATGGGCCAAGTGCTGGCAGTGCTGTAGCGATTGCAATTTTATCTTCTCTACTCGATATTCCTATTCCAGAAACCATTACAATTACGGGGGAGCTTTCAATATTAGGTGATGTTTTACCTGTTGGTGGGATAAAAGAAAAAATTGAAGCAACAGTAGATAAAGGTATTGAGCGAGTGTATATACCAAAAGATAATAAGTGGGATTACCTTGATATGCTCCTCAAGGGGGAAGATACTTTGTTAAAACTTCCAGAAGTTGTAGATATTTCAAATGTTTCTGAATTGATAGAGGAGCATCTTCCGCTTACTAAAGATAGATAACCACTTTTGATTTGTCATTCTTAAGCCTTTATCCTTTTAAAAGCTAAGAATTCCTCTTCGTGTTATTTTCCTTCTTCTTTCGTCATTTTCACCTCTTCTCACTCCCCCTCCGTCCTTTCCATTATTCCTAATCTCCTCTTTGTCATTCTCACGAAAGCTTGAATCTATGTCATTTTCATGTGTCTGTCCTGATAGTAATAGATAAATAAAATTTAAGTTTTAAAAATTTCAAAAATGCTTAAAATTAATTTTAAAAATACTTAAAGTTTAAACAGATTTATCTTTTGACTGAAAAGATAGGAAAAATAGTAGCTTTTTGATATTTAGGAGAATAATGTTGAATTTTTTCAATGATTCATATTTAAGGCGATATGGAAAGACTGAAATTCTTAAAGAATTAGTTGAAACTCTTTACGGTCGCCTTTGCGATTTATCATCTTACAAAAGATTATTTACTATCCTTATGGATAATCACAAGAGCAAGAATATTTTATTAGAATCTTCTGTTGACAGAATTATATCTCTTCTTTCAGGGTTTAATCTTCCTAATATTGACGAGAAACTCTTTCCATTATACGGGGGCTTATGCACCACATTTTCACCCTTTTTATGTGAGAGTAATTTTGTTTTGCTCCCTTCTGATAATTTTTCATGCTTCAATTTTTTTGATGAATTTGAAGTAAAAGACGAAAATAATAATGATCCTCTCTTTATTGCTACTTTACCACTTTATGTCTATTTTACTCCTCTTCTTGTTCCAGCAATCTCTCCATACATTTTTACTATATTTGGAAGCGATAATCCTTATCTTTTAGCTGAGGAAATATTTGGGCCTGCTACTATTTTCGCAACATATTTTGCAAAAGTAGATACAAAAAGCTTGACTAATTATTACTTCTTGTTTAAGGATGAACTTGTAAAATATGAGGATTTAGAAAATACTGGAGAATTTTATTTAGAGCTTTCTCAAGAATCTTCTGCATTATTAGGCGAAATTAAGCATAAAGAATTAAATTCCTTTTCTAAGTGGAATCTGGATAAATCTATCAAATTATTTAAGGAATATATCTCACTAAATATTCCACCATCAGAAATATATTCTAATGGCGTAAATGAAGCAGCAACATTGCCTGATATTATTAATGCCTCGTGGTTTTACTTATTTGAGAATTTCCCAAATGTATCTATTGGGAATCTAAAGGACTCGGAAGTGCCTGCCTCCTCTGTTTTTGTGAATATAACGCAATTTTCTGACCTTTGTGCTTTGATAATTAGAGGTATTGAAACCTCCAATATTTTTAGGAGACTCTTATAATTATGGTAGGGCTAAATTATTATTCTCGAATTCTTCTCAGTTATTCCGAATGGATCTCTCGTTAAGGCAGGGGGTGAAAGATAAAAGTGGCATTGGGATGGCAGAGGGGTTGCTACTTCTACTTTCTCTTCTGCCATTCCTGCTCCGTAATCTGATATGGGGTAAACTCCAGCGAGAACCCAGATTATTTGAAAGAAAGAAGAATGGATTTCCTTTTTGGAGAGAATGACAAAGGAGGGGTACGGAGATGAAAAAAAGAGAGAGCGGGATGATAAAAGAAGACAATGGAATGACACAAAAAGAAAGATAGGTAAAATAATATGGCTGTTCTAAGTTCACAAGAAATAAAAGAGCGTATAGAGAAGCGAAATTTGATTGTCTCTCCTATTGTCTCTTTTGTTGAGCAGATTAAAAATGGCTCATTAGATTTAAGGTTAGGACCTAAACTTGTCACCACAAAATTTACAAATGTCCCAGCAGTAAACTTAAGAGATGGTGGAGTACCCGAGAGGGAGAGGTACAAGTATTATGAGACGCATTATATGAAGGATTCAAATAAAAATTCCTCTTCCTCTTTTGTTCTCCATCCGGGAGGTTTTGTTTTAGGTAGCTCTCTTGAATATTTAGGATTTCCATCTGACTTAATGGCTTATGTTATAGGGAGGTCTTCTCTTGGGAGATTAGGTTTAATCGTTGCAACTGCTGTGTTGGTTCAGCCTGGCTTTAGCGGATATTTAACTTTGGAGATAACAAATCTTGGCAATCTTCCGATTGTTCTCTATCCTGGACTAAGAATTGCTCAGCTTGTTTTCCATACTTTAAATTGTATAGAGACTCTTCCATATAAAGGAAAATATTCCCACGGAGTAAGAAATTTTGAGTACCCAAAATTATAATAATGTATCTATTTTTTAAAAATTGCTATACTTAATTTTGTATACTTAAAATAATTAAAATAATATGATAAATTTTAGAATAAAATTCTTGACATTTTTAAAAAAATTAGAAAACTTAAAGTTAAAGTTATGGATTCATTTTATATGAATAATGAAAACTTCTCTTTGTAAAGGAGAGGACAGATGAGAAAGTTATTGAGTATTTTAGTAATTGTTTCATTCTTGATTGTTTCGTTTCCATTTGAGGGCAGAATTAATTCACTCGTTCGTTCTGCTACTCCCAATAAGAAAGCGACTATGATTTTTGTTAAATTTAATCCTGTAGGCTACGACCGTGATGGCAAGAAGCTTGAAGGCGACAGGAATTTCCCTTGGGAGCGAAAGGGGACAAGTTATTGGGGTAGATTTTTAAGAGGTGACCCTACTAATTCGTATCTTATGCCCTATGTGCCTCGTGCTCGTGATTTATCAGGTAGTCCTAAGCAGGTGCAACTTCCGGGTATAGCGGCAGCCTGGCCTATGTACTGGGCTGAAATTTATTTAAACATTGATGCTAATGGTGGCGAATCTCAGGAAACAATAAAGTGGTATGCAGTGCTGGATGATGCAGGGCAGCTCTGGCTTGACCCAGATGGACAATTCCATGATCCAAGATATGACGAAAGGGCTGATCCGTATAGCTCTCGGTATAGTCCTGGTTCCTGTTCTGATAACATTATGTCAAGAATGGACCCAATTAGGTCTAATAACACCCAAGGTCCTTATGTGCTGAATCCGAGGCATCCAGATTTCGAACAGAAGATTTATTTCTGGGATAGAAATACTCAATATAAAGCTGGCACAGATAGAGTATGGCGAGTTGGCTGGGTAAATATGCCTGACTATATTAGAGAGGGTGGCATTGATAAAGATAATTCCATTTCTAAGGGTATAGTTAAAGCGAATGACTGGGAAGTTCAGACCACTATGTGGGATCCATTCTCATATAAGGAGAGAGCTTTGAGCGAATTTGGTTCTGTTCTTTATGAGGGAACACCAGTATTTAATCCTGTTCAACCACATATCGTGAATCTATATCAATTCTCATCTGACTATATGTTTTATGATACTAATGGGAATGGAACTTATGATTCTGATGAATATATTTATAAGAAAAATACTTCTATACCAAATACCTTGCCAGAAGTCCAGGAAGGTGATTTTAGATATACACCTGTTTCAGTTAGGGATGGAGATAGAGTTTATAATTATCCTGCCTCTAATCAGATTGAGGTAATGGCGGGAGATAAAGATTTGAAACTTACTTTAAAAGCATTTACGGCAACACCTGATTTCCAGATAAGATTTGCCGATAATAAAGCTCCTAATGGTACATATGATGTAGGTGAATACATTTACAGAGACTATGCACCATTTGGGAAGGTAAATGCTGGTGATGTTCGATTAACTAATGTATATATTGGTGGGAATTATTTAAGAGAGTCTGGAAATTTTTCTTTTGCAGAGATTATTTCTCCTGGTGATGTACTTTGTCTGGTAGAAGTTTTGGAGGCAAATTGCGATAGTGGAATAAAGTATGACATATCTGTTGAAACGGATGTTTGGGAGGGAGTTAACCCATCTGTTACTGCCGCTCGCTTCCGTTCACCAAACAAAGAGGTAACTGAGGCTTCAAATAGAATTCAGAAAAACACAGTCTTAGACCCTACTGGGGATAAATTTGCGGTTCCTGCGGCAACATTTAATGGCATAGAGGTAAAATATAGAAGTTATATCGGCGTTCAAGTTTTTAGAGATTCTGGAGCTGATAATAATAGAGGCCTTAACTTACCAGGAGATATTGCATCTC
>Ga0067045_1030726_pt1 | contig 14302 bp, 14 predicted proteins | sample TerdegcTABiofilm_FD_59184 | JGI IMG/M metagenome (GOLD analysis project Ga0067045, IMG submission 59184) | Combined Assembly of (Gp0054472, Gp0054536) Wastewater bioreactor microbial communities from Singapore -Terephthalate degrading...
CAAAAAAACGTCCCTAGCGCGAAAAAATAATTCTTGGGCGCGAGATAAATATCCATAAGCCGCGATAATCGCGAGGAATCTATCGCGAAAAATCTTGACTCTTCAACGCTGATGCGGGTTACCGTTGGAAAGCCCTTCACGGCTGATGATGAGAGCTCCTTGTTGCAAGAACAAGACGAGAAACTGTCAGGCTTTTCTGATTCGCACCGAAACCGGGCCCTTGGTCGTAAGGAACACCGAAGCATTGACCCCGGCGCCCCGGGGCTCCTCGGGCACCACGGAGATGCTGTTTATCTCCTGAAGGACGGCCCCGCTCCCGCGGTATCCGAAGCCTCGAGCCAAGGCTACCACACCTTGTCTGATGCCAGGCACCACCATGGCCCTGCAACGGACATATGTTCTGCCGTCGGGGCTCTGCACGACTATGCTCTCCTGCTGTTTGATCCCGAGAGCCTGGGCATCCTGTGTGTTGATAAGAAGCCTGTTGTCCGGCAATATCTCCAGGAGCCAACCATTGACCCCGGATTCCGGAGACCGGCGGAAGGGTAGGGTATAGGCTATGAGTAAGAATTCGTCACCGGAACCCGAGCTCCCCGCACTGCCGGAAACGGGACGCGGCGGAAAAAAGGACACGGGTGAGTGCGAGCTTGACGTGGCAGAAACAGTCCGGCGGTCAAAAAAGACCCCAGCCCGTTGGATGACGGCAGAGAGGTACTCGGAAGAGTTCTCCACCGGCAAATCTTCTTGCTTCATGGCATCCAGCACGGATCTGAGAGCGGTCCGATGGTAGTCCCACGCGTTCTTGATCCCGCCTGGCACATGGGCACCGAATCCGGGGATATTGAGTGCGACCGCCACGCGTAGGAGGATATCTTCCATGAGCCGCGTGTCGCTCAGAATCGGGAAGTACGCGCCTGTATCGCCTGCAATTCCGCCAACAGCGGGGACCCGAAAGCCGAATCCCTCCGACGCCACTGCAGGAGGAGATGCGCATATGTCCCAGCGCTCCAAATACGTGGTGTCAGGCAGGATATAATCCGCAACGGATGCAGTTTCGGTTATGTCCGAGGACACTGCTACGATAAGGGGAAACGTGGACAAATCCTTGAGCTTCTCTGCCAGAGACGGATCGTCGTACCCAGGGTCAGCATTCCAGAGCATGAGACAGGAGGACGAGTCGGGCATGGCCTCCATTCTTGGAATACGGCCGGCATCGCCGCGTAGCCTCTTTTCAGCCTGCGCAAGGAACGAATCGCTTCGAGCGATCAGCCCACCCGTTCCTGGGACTGATCCCACGGCCCTGTTCAGAGTGAGCACGGCCTTGGCAACGGCGAGACTATCCTGCTGTGCCATAATCCCCGCCCCCGGAATCACCGCAGATTGCGGGCCGCCTTGCGCGAGCATCCGGGCGATACGATTAAAGTAATCGGGAGCCAATCCGCACAATTGTGCACACTGATCGACGGTTCGACCGGAAACGAGCTTCTCGATCTCATCCCGGCTCATACGGAGCGCATCGGGGTACGAGTCCAACAGTGCCCTGAGAATCCCGAGAGCCAGGTGGATGTCTGTGCCCGGAACGATTGGAACCCACAGGTCCGACTTGGACGCGGAGGTGGAAAGCCTGGGATCGACCACCGCCCACTTGAGAGAACAGTCAAGCCGAGCATCCGCAATGCGTCGAGCGATGGAAACGAGGGGAACACCTGAATCGAGGGGGGCATCTCCGAAGCTGACCAGCACTCGACACTGAGAATAGTCGGCGTCAACCGTTCCAGTACCCGGGCCGAACACGGCTTCTGCCGCTTGGCGAGCAATCTCCGCATGAAGGAGCCTTCGGCTCTGCACGAAGGACGCACCAGGAATCCCGGCGAGAAACTTCTCGATGAAGATACGAGATCCCCACTCCGCCCGGTCCAGCAGAAAGCTCATCGTCGCGCCAGAATCCCTGATCTGCTTCAGGCCTTCAATCCACCCGTCTCCGAAGAGATTGCCCCCGAGAGTAATCTCGGCAACGGCCTCATCCCACGTCACGGCCTTCCATTTCCCAGCTCCACGCGCTCCTACCCGCTTCAACGGTACTGCAACGCGGAAGGGGTCGTACAGGGTCTGGATTCCGCTCCCACCCGCCGCGCAGACACCTGCATTGGCAAGAGCGGCCTGTTCAAGAGGAGTATCAAAAGAGAGTGGATGTGGGGACGAAACAGCGCTGTACGGATTGCCTCCGATCTTGACTACCGCTCCCTCAGCTACTCTGCAGCAAATACCGCAATTTCCCGGGCAGAGTCCGCAGACAGTGTAGATATTCTTGATTCCTGCAAGCGTTTCGGTCGGGTCTACGGCAGGCGCGCCCTTGATGTACTCCGGCACTGGGTCCGGTTCCTTGAAAAGGGTACATCCTGCGAAGAGGGATACCCCGCCCATCAGGGTCGCTCTTCGGATGAATTCGCGTCGAGATATAGTCATGGTGCTTAAAATCCGCACGGTCAGCTTAAGGGGATATCGTATCCGATGAACACTACCGAGTACCGCATGAGAAAGACCCCTCCGATGATGAGGAGGGAGGCCACGTACAACCACATTCTGCTGGACCTGGTCGCGGGAAACACGAGCAGGACTAGGGGAACCAGCATACCTGCTACAATCTCGCCGTACACGTAGAGCTTCTCGTGCAAAGCGTACCAAATCGAAGCGTACCCGTCCGCGGTGGAAACCATGAGGGTGAGCCAGAAAGAGCCCATCCAAAACAGGTCCACGAGAAGGATTCCCACCATCATGAGGCGCAGGCTCGTGAAAAGCTCCGGATCGAGCTTTTCTTTTCTATACTTGTCCACGAGCAGGGCTACCACCATGAGCAGCGCAATTCCGGAAAGCAGAGCGGAGGTGAGGAAGTATCCGGGCATGAGCGCGGAATGCCACCACGCCCTCGCTCGGACGAGAGCAAAAGCGAATCCGGTGTACGCGTGCACGAATATGGCGAGCGGGACCGTGATCATACCGAGAATTCGGGTGACGCGATCGTTCTTGACGAAAATGTAATAGATGTAAATCAGGTTAGCGATGGGATATGCAGTCAGGAGCCATGACCCAAAGGAGAGAGCAGACATCCGATTGAAGTACTCGGGCACGAGGGTGTGCCAGAACCGGGTGGGCTGCTGCAGGTCCAGGATGAGACAGGCCGGTGCGAGGAGCAGCAAAAGGAAAGAGATGATTGCCGCGGGCAGGGCCATGGGCTTGAAACGCTTGATCCCGAAAACAGTGGACAGCGTCGAAAGAATGAAGGACCCTGCTGAAAGGCCCGTGAAATAGAAGTAGAGCGGAATGTATACCTTCCAGGGCACCTCGTGCGGCACGTTATAGAGAACAGTTGCTTCCATCACTCTATCGACCTTTTTTCCAGTACGACGCGTCGGGGCTGGGAATGTGCTTGTGGTATTCCATGATCTCGTCGTTGAAATCGTTTGAGAACTTGATCCTTCCCATGAGGTCTCTATCGGCCTGAATATAGAAGACCTTGGGCTTGGTCCCGAGCTCGGGCTTAATCACCTCAGTACCAACCGAGGCCATCTTCTTGGAGATTTCCGACGATGGGTCGTCGATATCCCCGAACACGAGGGCCCCGGTGAGGCATGCGGAGACGCAGGCAGGCTCCAGCCCTTGGTCTATGCGCGCTACACAGAAGTCGCACTTGTCTGCTGTTCGGCGAATCGGGTTGAAGAATCGTGCGTCATATGGGCACGCGGCTATGCACATCCCGCATCCGATGCACTTGCCGTAATACATCACCACCACACCGTCTTCTTCCCGCCTGACCGTTGCCTGCACAGGACAGACCTGAACGCAAGGAGGGACGTCGCAATGGTTGCACAGCCGGCGCAGGAAAAAGGTTCCCACATGGGGGAATACCCCCTTCTGGAGGCCTTTGATCCACGAGCGCCAGTATCCGAGAGGCACGTTGTTTTCGCTCTTGCACGCGACCGTACAGCTATGGCACCCGATGCACCGACGTTGATCCACGAGCATGCCCCAGCGTTTCGGACGAGGCGCACCCGAATCGATGGATTTCGTCTCTTCCGTAGGAGACGGCTCCTGGGGTACTGTTCCACCATCCGGGCTTACCAGTTTACTCATTGTGATACTTCACCTTTACTTTTCCGGTCCGCGACCCCCTCGATGTACCGGTTCCGCCATCATTTCCTGCGATGACATCCCAGGCAGTCGAACCGACCGAACGATTCCTTTCCATCGTGACAGGATCCGGTGGAACAGGTTTGGCACACCCTGGGAACCTCGTAGGTCACAAGGGCTTGCTCTTCCTCCGCAAGGGTTCCTGGCACATAGAGAGTCGAGGTATCCCTCCCGATGCGAACCTTCTTAGGAGGTGAGTCCTCAAGTGCTCGCACTTCGTACGTGCCGTATTTCTGTGCCGCGAAAAGCTTATCGTGGCAGGTCTTGCAGTCCTTGTACTTGCCCTGCTGAAACCACATGTGGCTGTAATGGCTGAACACCACAGGGCCCGGAGAACCTTTGGCCTCGTACACTATTGTGCCGCCACCGAACACACCAGACAGACCTACTATAGCGAAGAGCACCACCGTTCCGACGACAACTGCAATGATGACTCCCCACACCGAAGCTTGAACGCGCCACTCAGGTGAAGGGTCGGGCAACTGCGCCACATACTCTTTTATTTTTACCCACGTGCCTGGTTTCTCGTTTTCCGTCTTCATGCTTCCGCCATGGCAGAAGGGAAAATGCCTCCTGCCCCTCGCACCAGGGGGATCAAACCTATGAATGGATTGATTTCACAAAGCTCTTGCCGGCCAATACCGGATCACCGTATGGTCCCCACGTACGTGGTCGTCCACTGCCGTCTCTTGACGTCGGGATTTCCATAATCGGGCAACACCATCGGCGAAACTCGATCCGTAGCGATTCCTGCCTCTTCCAGCTCCTTGTGATATCTCCTCACGTGATCCACAGTGATCTTGCCCACGTCTCCCCTGCTCGTCGCGAATTGGCCCGCAGTGACCCCTGCCAGCCGGCCGAACACCGTGATATCCAACAAGGAATTGCCCATGAGACGGTTCGCGCCATGGACGCCTCCGCCAACCTCCCCTGCCACGTAGAATCCGGGAACAGTGGTGGATCCGTCCGGATTGTAGGCAAGTCCGCCGTTCTGGTAGTGAAGGGTCGGGTAGATCAGCATGGGCAGCTTCGATATGTCTATGCCGTACCGCTTGAACAGGATGTACTTTGCCGGGAATTCCCGTTCCACTGTACCCTCCCCTTCGAGCAGGTCGATCATGGGAGAATCCAACCAAACGCCAAATTTTCCTTGCTGCCCTGGCACGGGCACACCTTTGCCTATCTTGGTGCACTCGCGAATGATGCTAGCAGACTCGATATCCCTGGGCTCCCGCTCGAACACAAACTGATTGCCGTCCACATTCACAAGGTTAGCCCCCGCGCCTCTCACTTTCTCTGTGATAAGCAAACCTTCGGCCTGTTCTGGAAACACCGCGCCGGTCGGATGATACTGAGTCGCGTGGAGGAATCGCACCCCCACTCCCAGCCTGTATCCCATCACCAACCCGTCGCCTGTGGCGCCGTAGTGGTTGGTAGTCATGAATTTCTGAATATGGAGCCGGCCTGATCCGCCGGTTGCCATGACGACTGCCTTGGCCTTCACCAGGAAGTACTCTTCCGTTTCGAGATTGTACAGGACTGCTCCCGAGCACACCCCTTTCTCGTCCGTAAGCAGCTCCACAGCGGGAGAGAATTCCAGCACACCGATCTGCTTCACCCGGTTGCGGCATTCATCCCTGAGGGTCCTCATGATCTCGGCGCCTGTCATGTCCCCCGCGTAGTGCATTCTCTTCCTGCACGTTCCTGCCCCGTGCAGAGTGAAGAGCTTGCCGTCCTGCCATTTGTTGAACATGCAGCCAAGCCGCTCCAGCCATCCGATGACTCGGGGAGCCTCGAGGACCATGGTCTTGACCAGCTCCGGGTCATTCTCGAAATGACCTCCCCCCATGACGTCAAGATAGTGGTAGTACGGGGAGTCCTTCCACCCTTTGGTGGCTGCCTGAATGCCGCCTTCCGCCATCATGGTGTTGGCGTCCCCATGACGGAGCTTGGTGGCGATGATGACGCGAGCACCTTGCTCCTGAGCCAAGAGAGCCGCGGCAGTTCCTGCTCCTCCTCCACCGATGACGAGGACATCCGTCTCGTAGTGGATTTCGTTCAGGTCTATCTTGTCCGGATCTACACGGCTGCGAGCCTCAAACTGGTCCGCAACCTCCTGAGCCAACGAATAGCCCTTGCTCGGTCCAACCTTCAGCTCTCGCAGCGCGTCCGGCCGGTAGTCCGGATGATACTTTTCCAGTCTCACCTTTCTTTCATCAAGACTCAGAGCAGGGAACTCTTCCCCTGCTTTCTTGCGTGCCACCCGCTCCGGCCGGGTTCTTTCGACTTTCTTGATTAGCTCCATCAATTCCGCGGGATATCCCATCGTGGCCTCCGGTTTGATCAGGCGTCCGGGTCGCTCCGGGCGCATCAGAGAAATTGCTTTTCCTGCGGCTCCCACATTTCATCGGCAGTGTGGGGCTCCATCTCCCGTTCCACGTACAGCGAGCGCAACGTGGCGAGATCCGCGGACATCAGCCTGTTGAGCGACTCTTCGTAACGACCGGATTCTATTCTCTCGATCATGTCCTGCAAGTGTTTGGCCCTGGGCTGTACGTGGGCTCCCGTGATCCGGCGGCACATGATCGCGATGTTGTACTGGGCCAATTCCGCGGGGCAGCGGGAAGCACATATGCCACACATGACGCACGGGAACGAGATCTCCGCAGCCTTTTCCACATCACCTCTCAGCGCTGCGGATATATATTCCATCACCGGAATGTCCATGGGACAGGACTTGGTGCACGTGTTGCAGCCCATGCACTTGAGCAGCTCGGGGTAGTATTTCAGGAGCGTCGGTGCGTCTGCTTTCAATTCGCTTAAGTCATATGTGGCGCGGTTAGCCGGAAAAAACGGCACCATGGCAAGGTACATGTTCGGTTGGACCACAGTCTGACACGCGAGGCCTACGTAGATCTTCTGACTGTCCGGCATACGGTACACGGTTGCACATGCGCCGCAAATTCCTCCCCTGCATCCGCAGCCGCGGATTAACTGGTATCCCGCGTATTCGAAGGCCTTCTGGATGGTGAGAGTGCTCGGCACAGAATACCTCTTGCCCATGATGAAGATGGGAATGAGGTCCGTACGCTCGGCGCTCTCAATCTGCTCGGCCTGCACCTGCTGGATGGGTACCGGGTCTGCTTGGGCCGTGGACATGTTCTGCAATCCTTTCTTTCCTGTATGGGGCTTGGCCTCCTCCGCTCTACCTGGCAATGAAGACGCCAATAACAATTCCGAGAATCAGAGCGATGAGGGCCATAAAATAGTTGTCCAGTGCGCTGATACGCGGAGCCGGCTGTATGGTCTCCGGAATCACCTCGTCCACAATATAGTCTTTATACGCGGTGTCCACCTGAGGGCATGCCAGGACACAGGAGTAGCACTGCTCACAATCTTCACCCACGCACGCCTCAAGTGCGAAGGATGTGCGCTGCTCGGTCTTGTCGAATCGGTCTGGGTCCTTCCTGAGGACCGGACACGAATCAATACAGTTTCCGCACGCGAGGCACCCCTTGTCTCCCACCACATCGCATTCCGGATCCCTGATATACAGCCGGTGATAGGGCTCCATTCCGCGAGAGAGAAGGCGGAAACGGGCCACAGGTGGCTCCTTCACCTTGAGAATTTGATCCGCTATCTCTTTGTCGATCTTGTCCTTGGACTGGTCTCTCGTCGTAGGCATATTGTCAGCTCCTGCCCGCTCGGGGGCCTGAGGAAACGTGGGTTCGCTGAGCTCTCTTTCCTGTGCGAGATCTTGTCTGCATCATTCACACCTGGCAGCGATCGCGTGAGCAGGAACCCCTTTCAGAGCCTGTTCCTCCGCGGATGCCTGCTGAGTCATCTTCGTCCTGTGCTCTTCAAAGTACTGCGGTGTCATCAGCTCGTGACATTTCTTGCAGTCCTCGAAGTTCGTCCCTTCTCTGCAATTCGCCGGGAATATCCGAGTCTTGAAGTGGATCTCCCCATTGTGACACCGACGGCACGTCTGCTCCGCGGGGATGGCCACCATCCATCTGGGGTTCTTGGACAGCCTGTTCCATGCGTCCTCGCGCGCTACAAGGTACTCGTCCTCCGATAAGGGGAGCAACCGCCCGGCCCTGTACGCGTGAGAGGCCTGGCTGTGGCAGGAGTCGCATGCCATGTGATTCACTTCAACGTAGTTCACGTTCTTGTCGACTTCCGATACCCCGTCCTTCTCTTTGTACCGCTCGTGGCACCTGGCGCACGTGCCTTCCTGGGTGAGCACGTGCTTCCGATGATCCATGACTAGCCCAATCTTTTTCAATTCCGGCGTGAGATCTTTCACGTGTACGGCTTTTCTTACAACCGCGGCCTGATGGCAGTAGTTACAGTTCTCGGTGGGGATGCGAGCTCTCGGGTACACCTCCGCAATATCCTTTCTCCTGGGATCGATCTGCGGTACCAGGTACGTCCCCACATGCAGGAGCCCCCGCAACCGAGACGTCACCGTTCCCGCCGGGCTTCCCTCAATGTGGCAATCCGCGCACGCGATCAATTCGTGAGAGAACCCTCGCTTGTCGGCCTTCAACCTCTGCGTCATCCAGTGAGCATAGGACGCCTCCTGCGTGTGACAGGCCATACAGGAAGAGGACTTTAGCGATACCTCTCCTGCTGCCGCAACTAGGGCGACCACGACCGCGATCGCCAGTGCATAGAGAAAGCCGAGGCGCATCAGGACATCTCCTCCTCGCGTCTGAGCCGCTCCTGCTCCTTGCGCCTTTCATGCATAGCCTGAAACGCGGCCGAGATGACCAGAGGACCTGAGTTTCCTATGGGACACTTGGCTGCGCACCTGCCGCATCCGACGCAATATTTTGAGAGCTCCGTCACCCGTTCATAGTCGCCGAGCCTGGTCAGAAGGACGAGCCCCATGGGTATCTGTATTCCCTCCGCCTCCTTCACCGGGCACACACCAACACAGGAAGCGCAATTGTAGCAGTTGATGGAGCGCCCCGTGCCGGGGGTCAGCATGGACTGGAGCGCATATTCAAACACTGCGAACGCTGCGAACAGAATCGCCAGCGTGTTGAGTGTCACTCGGCCGGGCCATTCGCCGATCAAGCCATCGAAGAACGCAGAAGAAAACGCGCTGTACCGAGGATAATCGGGTATTCCTTTGGATAAGGCAGATTCTATCGCGTTTGCGTATCCTGTGAGCGTGGCTTTCGCGCCCCTGTACATTTGCGGCTGCTGCGGGAGAGCCAGGTACCCTTTGTCCAGGATCGTCTGCTTCAGACTTGCCACATCGTTGTCGAGCACGGAAATGGCATCCGGATATTCCAGGGTATCAAGGCCGACAATGCGATGATCCTGCACTGCGACACGAACCGCGATCGGCCCACGAAACCCTGTTCCGGTCCCTGTATAAGTCCCATCCTTCACCTGTGAGATCCCCGGTCCGTATGGTCTCATTGCCAGCCGTTTCTGGTCCACTTCCACCACGTTCGTGCGGGCAAATCCATACGCTACGGCCACGAGGAGTACCGCGCCAGCCAGGTAGAAGATTCGGCGACTACCTGTCCTGCTATAGTCGCGAGTCCACATGATCCCAAGGATCACCACAAGCGCAACTAAGAGGATAAACCTGCTCGATGGAAAGAGCGCCGCGGTGAGGAGGACATAGAAGGTCAGGCGCACGCCTCTGGTGCTCACGGCCTCCCACAGGACCCCAGCGGGATCACGATAGAACCTTGACCACGTCATCGATGAATTCCTTTCCAACCAGTCCCTGAGCCAGGCTATTCTCGAGGGTCCTGCGTGGAACGATTCCTTTCTTCATGGCGTCCCGGGTATCTTCTTGCATGGCTGCAAACATTTGAGGCAGCGGGAGATACTGGACGCAGTAACTCTGACAATTGCCGCACCGGATGCACTTAAGGCCTCCATTGCGGATGAATCTGTCGTAGTCGGCTACCCTTCCTGCTACGACCAGCTCCGCCTGAAACGCGATTCCTACCGGACACCGGTCCTGAGTGGCATAGCAGGCCCTGCATTCGTAGCAGTAAATTGTGGCAGGATTGCCCCGGAGCAACGGCTTGACCACTGTAGCCAGGAGTCCGGCCACGATACCGAAAAGCGCTACCCGGTCCAGGTTCTTCGTCCATCCTCGATCCCGAAGATTCGTGAAGAATTGGTACCGATGGATCCCTGGCAGCACCATTGGCTGCGATGCGTCCTCACGTGTGTGTCCGATTTTGCCTGTTTTCTTTTCGTCTGCCATGATGGCAACACTCATTGCTGCAACGCGCAGCGAAGGATGTGACGTCTCGCCTGAAGAGGCCGGGAAATACCTTTTTCCGAAAAACACGGTTAGCCGCAAGCGCTTCTCGAAGAAAGCGCCTTTCCCAGCTCAATGCGGCAGCATGGCCGACATGAGCAAGCCCGCGATGAGACCTCCCATCGCTCCCTGGACAAGCTCTTTTGGTGACTTCATGTCCAGAGCGAATGCGATGATGACTCCCGAAAGAGTCCCCACAAAGAGAAACATCAACCACGTCAGCACGACATATCCTCGTAATGCACGCGTTCCAGAGGTTCCCCGGGAATTACGACCCAGGGGCCTCGGATCCGAGCCGAGGTCCGGTGAGGACCTCCGTCAGACGCCTCGAGAGGGTCCTTGGAACCATGAGCCCGATGAGCAGCGCGGCAACGATCCCTCCTGCAATTCCCTGCAATATGGCAGAGACGTTCTGCTCGAAGAGAGCAAATGCCAGGACTCCGCCTCCCAGTGCGCCGCTCAGCACGAATCCCGTGAGCTGGAGAGCGAAATTCTTGGAAGCACTCTCCCCGAAGAGCCTGGCCCCGAAGAAGATAAACACCACGTTTACCCCGACGATCACCAGGGCGAATTCCACGATGGTCCAGATGTCCTTTACGAACTGAGGGTTGGTCGGGTCAAATACCGACAGATTGAGAAATTTCATGTAGATCGCTGCCAGTGGTGCCATGATCGCCATGGATGCAAAGGTGTACGCCCCCTTGATGAACCCCGTTTCCGCGCGCATGGTGCCTTCGCCCATCATTCCTCCGCCTCCCAAGGGAGAAGGGCCGCATGATGTCGTGGCATTAATGATGTAGGCGGACATCACGATGGCAAGCTGCGGCCATGAGAGAAACGCGAACTTGGCCGGTCCGAAAAGATACAGGACAGGGACCAGCGCGGCTGTAAGGATTCGTGCACAGGATAGCGGAAGGATGGTTTGAAACTGGACGAAGATCGCCAGCATCCCGGCCACCCCGAGAAACGGAACGGAAACGAGACTGTTGAGCATCGCTCCCAGGGCGTTAAATCCTCCCGTTGCGGCCAGAGCGCCGGCAGCCAGGAATCCGGCGGCCATCGCTGTGACCGGCAACAGAATGATGCCTTCCATGAGATCCCTCAACCGAATCCTGCACACAACGATCATGAGTATCGCGCCGACCACGAGGACGGACTGGACTGGCATCTTTCCCAGGGGCTGGAACATGGCGATGAGGAGGGAGACCACAAAGATCACCAGTGCGAGATACCCCTCGCCGGGTGCTTCGATCTCCGGCTCTTTCTTTGTTCCGGCCTGCATGTCCGAAGGGGTTTCCCTGAGGGCCACATCATCCGGGTAAAGTCTTTGACTCACGAACCTCAGGAATAGTGCAACTATGGCCGTTCCGAGCATCAGGGAAAACGCCTGGGGCGCACGGAGAATACCCTCCGACGCTGTCGCGAAAAAACTGCCCAGGAACCCTTCACCGATCTGTCCCACACCGCCGATGGGGGACGGGCCGCACGAACCCATAGCATTGCGGGTGAATGCGCCGATAAGGACGATAAGCTGAGCCTTTGTCAGCAGCCCCATTCCGCCTTCGAGCCCGAAGGTGAAAAGCAGCGGAAGCAGGGCTGCAGCGAGAATTCGGCCACAGGGGAGAGAGCTGATCACCGGCAAATTGATGAGGATCACCAGCGTACCCACCAGGCCGATGGGACTCTTCCGCAAATACCGTAACAGCACCTTGAGCGCTTCGAAACCACCCGATGCCTTCAGTCCCCCTGCCAGAAACAAACCTGTGAGAAGCGCAGTTATGGGATGGAGAATGATGCCCCCGAGAAACTCGTTGGGCATCAACATGACGGAATCCCATCCCGAGTACCAGTAATTGAACGCCCCTCCCACGATGAGGATCAACACCGTTGCAAAGACTAGCACGGTCTGTACCGGGGTCCGGATATACCCAAACAGGGTCAGGAGCATAAGCCCCAGGAAAATGGTCAATGTCAAATATCCGAGGATTTCCACAGCAGCGGTCTCCGTTAGGACTTCTGAGTGTGTCCGCCTCCGACCTGAATTCTGTTCCGATACCCACAGATCAGCACACTCGCCCTCCGGAAGAGCATTGGGAGCGATTGAGCCAAGGCAGCTCCACCACGTACCCGCTCCGTGAATTGGTCACCCGGACCTGGTCCCCGACCTTGAGCCTTCCCAGGCATGCAGTGCAGCAGTTGAGCTGGGCTGACACTTCTCTGCCGTCCCCCAGTCTCACTCTTACGGCAGTGACCGGCAAAACGAGGGCAGAAACCGATGAATCCTCCACTGATACGATTACCCCGCGCTTGCCGTGAACAATCCGATAGATTTCCGCAGCAGCAAAGAACAGGAGGAGAAAAGCCAGTGTGAGGTGCTCCAGGGTCATGTATGTGCTGAGGTTAGAGGGTGCTTCCAATTGAGCGCGCCGCGAATCACGCGGCTCCTTTCCGATCCCGCGAAAAAATCTGAATTCTTCCGTTGCCGTTGTCTGCCACGTAGATCCTGTCCCCTCGACATCTCACCGAGGTGGGATCCTGGAGCTCGCCTGGACCGGACCCGTGCCTGCCTATCACGGAGAGGAGAGTTCCATCGGGGGCAAACTCCTGAACGCGCGCATTGCCCGTGTCAGCCACCCAGATGTGGCCGTGGGGATCCAGCTCCATTCCCTGGGGCATGTTGAGTTGGCCGGGGGCGCTTCCCGGCTCACCGAAGCCCCTCTTGAACGACAGATCCGGACCGAAAAATTTCACCATGCCGTGCTTGCTGTCCAATACCACGATTTCACCGTCAGATCGGACAGCGCATGCAGTGGGAAGGCGGAACTGATCGTTCGCGTCACCCATGTCACCGAGCACGGCGGTGAGATTGTAATTCTCAAAGATTTGGATCCGGTGATTACGAGTGTCCGAAACGAACAGCCGGTCCTTTCCATCGATGAAGACGCTCTGGGGAGTCGCAAAGGACCCTCCGATGGAGCCGATCGAGCCTATGATCTTCTCCGGCTTACCCTGTTCGTCGAACACCTGAACGCGGCAGTTATTGGAGTCCACCACAAAGGCTCTGTTTCGGGAATCCAGTGCTATTCCTCTGGGATAATTGAGTTGCCCGGGCCGAGAACCGGGCGCACCGAACCACGAGACGGGCTTGTGCTCTCCGTTAAGTCGAACTACCCGATAACCGGGGGGGTCGGTGACCAGGAGGTTTCCCGATTGATCGAATGCGAGGTCGAACGGTCCCTTCAGCTTGCCATCGAATGAGGCCGCGGGCATGACTGACGAGGCTTGTCGCGCCCCGCCCGAGCTTCCGTACAGGGGGATAACCCCCAGCAGGGAAAACATTCCGACCACGCCGACGGATTTGATAAAATCACGCCTTTCCATGGCGCCTTGCCCCACGAACCCTTTATCCGCTCTTCGGAAATCCGGACCCCAAACATTTAGACCGGAACCGTCCAGAGTGAATGATCAGTCAAATGGCGATGGGAACAAGGTCTATCATAGTCCTCGGACATGGGAGAGTCAAGGATTTGGGGCCGACCACGTGTGCATTTGCAAGGGGGAGAACACAGGAAGAAACGTCGGGTCAAGGAAACTGTCTCAAGGCTCGGGCAACAGCAGAAAAAGTGGTACGGTGAGGGAGGATACTGCCTATGGAGCCCTCTCCCCACCCTCTCCCAGAGGGAACATAGGCGTTAACTTCGTGGATGACATCACGTGATTTCAGTCCGTTGACTTAACAAGGACCCCGTCACCCCGGCGAAAGCCGGGGTCCATAACATATTGGAAGGACTGGATTCCGGCTTTCGCCGGAAT
>Ga0067045_1030728_pt1 | contig 14297 bp, 12 predicted proteins | sample TerdegcTABiofilm_FD_59184 | JGI IMG/M metagenome (GOLD analysis project Ga0067045, IMG submission 59184) | Combined Assembly of (Gp0054472, Gp0054536) Wastewater bioreactor microbial communities from Singapore -Terephthalate degrading...
TCATCGAAGGATGTCCCGTCGAGGTAAGAAAAGCCGTCGGCAAGGTTCATCGAAGGTTCGATCATGAGTTCAGGGTTTTTATGAAACGCTCCCAGGAAGGTCTCTACAATGCAGCGTCGCCCCTGCTGTACGTACTGTCCCACGGCATGGAGATCCTCTGAATAGGTGAAATAGGTAGGGAAGATTGCATTGGATGTTTTGCCCTCCGTCTCGGCAAAGAGCTGCGTCCACCACTTGGCAAAGAATACAAGGTCAGGTTCGAATAAAACAAGGCTTTCGATGCCGAACCCCTTTGAAAAAAGGATGTTTCGATTGATCGCATACTGTACCGCAGGATTTTCGGCCACATCTGTCTTCTTAAGTTTCCTTTCCATAGCTGCCGCTCCCTGCAATAAGCGTATAATATCGACACCGGCGACAGCCATGGGGAAAAGACCTACATTCGAAAGCACGGAGAATCTCCCACCAATTGATTCAGGAAACTCGAGGAAACGATACCCCTGGGCTTGTGCAATCTCGTAGAGCTGCCCTTCGCCGTAACTGCCAATGACAATGATGTGCGATGCATAGTTTTTCCCGTATTTTGCGATGAGTTCTTGCCTCAGCATACGGAATGTGATGCCTGGCTCAAGTGTCTTAAAATCCTTTGCAATAACGGTAAGCATTACTGAATCGTTTCGGACTATGTTAATGACATCCTTGAGTGCAGCGCTTGAAAGGGAATCTCCTGCCCATACAATCCGGGTTGGTGAATGGATTTTCCGATGCAGTGCTTCTATGGCGGCCCGGGCACCACGATTCGATCCACCGATGCCTATAACGATCATCGTTGTAGCTTTCTGCCAGACTCGCTTGGCTTCCTCTTGAATTGCGGCGACAGCCTTTTCTGGGGCTGCGCCGCTTACTGAAAACCATCCAAGCCAATGATCATTCCAGATTGCCCCTTGTTGCACCTGCTCGATCAGTTTCCTATTCTTAAGGATAACTTTCTGGGTTTCTTCTGGAGTGATAGGACTGTTTTGAAAATGGAAATATAGGTCCATATTCCTTTCTATTTCAAAAGTTTTAGACTTTCAAGTAAGAAACTATCGTTAAAGGCCTTTTCGAACGGATTAATCGGGTTGCCTTTAGGAACATTCGGAACCTTGCTGTCATAGAGAGATTTCATATATTTGTAACCCAACGAATCCCGGGATGCAAACCAGGCGAGGTAATCATTCCTTGTTGGAAACACTTGATTAACTGGATCAAATGAGTTCACCGGCCTCTGGCAAAGGCGCTCACCTGCCCGCATCGCTTCTTCGATATTCTCTGCTCTCCAGACAGCTGCCTCAAGGAGTGCATTTATGAAGTTTTGTGCTACTTGAGGATTCTCGGCAAGCCATTTGTTGCTAGCAACCCACGTATTGGGGAAGATTTTCTCAGGAGGGAAGTGACTTACCGTGGTGGCAATCCTTTCGACTTCCTTATTCGTCTTTAGTATTGTAAGGGTGGCGGGTGCAAAACCTGCAACAACTTTCATGCCACCGGAGGCCATACCGGCAGGGAGGTTTGAATTGAGTGTGTTGACCACGGTAACCTTGTTTGCCGGGTTGCTGTTGGGTGCAGTATACCCTGCAAGATAGGATGCGGTCTCGCAGGAAATCCAGAGTTTCTCCGCCGTTGGTTTATTTGCATTGATCAATTCAAGTAGATTCTTGAACCAGCCGCCTGGTGTTGTTCCTACTTCTATGTATACAGTCTGGCCTTTTAATCCCTGGTAGAGTTCTTCAAAGTCATATTTCCCATTCCTATTTGTATCGATGAAAATCCCCTTCTTCGCCAGAAGCATTTCCGAGTTGCTCAGGCAGTCTAGAAAGACAAATGAAAGCTGATTGCCTGCGCCATCGATAGGGTTCCAAGCTACACCGGCACCGATGTATCCAATATCGAGGGTTCTTCTATCGGCCCGCATAGCGGTCATTTCAGCAGGTCCGCTCTCCACGATGGTAAATACTGGATTGATCCCGTATTTCTTGAAAAAGCCCTTTTCCTGTGCAACTGCAGCAAGGGTTGCTCCGCCCTCATTCGCATGGATTCCGATACGTACTGTAGCAGAATCTGCTGCCATGGCATTCAATGTGATGAATACAAGGAAACCTACAACTATCAACCGTTTCATACTTACTCCTCCTTCAGAGTATTTTTATTTTTAAGGTTTACACCTTACTTCCTGAACTCTAAAAACATTTTGTAAACAGTATCCCAGATATAGTTTCTATATTTGATAAATTCGTCCTCCATCTTGGTTGCCTGCGTCCTGGGATAAGAAAGATCGATATCTACAATTTCTTTTATTTTCCCCGGCCGTGCACTCAAAATGACAACTCTTGTTGCAAGAAGGACAGCCTCTTCGACATCGTGCGTGATGAAAAGTACGGTTTTCTTTTCTGCTTCCCATGTTTTCAACAGATCTTCCTGCAGTTGGGCCCGTGTCTGTGCATCGAGTGCACCAAAGGGCTCGTCCATCAACAGCACCTCAGGATTCTGTGCATAGGCCCGGGCAATAGCTACACGCTGCTTCATACCGCCCGAAAGAGCTTTCGGGTAACTATCCTCGAATCCCGAAAGGTTAACCATCTTAATATAGTACTCTGCAACCTCACGTTTTTTTTCTGCATCGTACCGGATGCTTCCGTCAGGGGTTCGTAAGAATTTCATGCCGTATTCGATATTTTTTCGGACTGTCATCCAGGGAAAGAGGGCATACTGCTGAAAGATAACTCCCCGCTCAGGCCCTGGCCCAATAATGTCTCCATCGTGCATGGTCACTCTACCGCTATCAAAGGGTTCAAGCCCGGCTACAATATTGAGAAGCGTTGTCTTGCCGCAACCAGAAGGTCCTACAAGACAGACAAATTCGTTCTTTCCGATTTCGAGAGAAACATCATCGAGAGCTTTTACATTCTTGCCATTAGGCACCTTGTATTCTTTGTGGACGTTTTCGATTTTGATGATACTGTTTTCCATATTAGGGTGTTCCTTGTTTATTTCCAGCGGGTCAGTTTTTTCTCGACAAGGAGCAGCAGCTTGTCGAGCACAAAACCAATGACTCCAATGGTGATGATGCCGAGGAGCACGATCGCCGTATCCATGAACTGCTGAGCTCCCTGGATACGTGCTCCCAGCCCGAAGGTTGTACCGGTGAGTTCTGCGGCGATCAAGGTAGTAAGAGAAGCAGCCATCCCAAGCCGTGCACCGACTAGGATGAAGGGAAAGGATGCGGGGATCATGATGTCCCAAAAAATATCCCTGTCCGATGCGCCCATCGTGTAGGCTGCTTTAATGAGGGTCTTATCCACTTCCTTAATGCCCTGGTAGATCGTAACCACCATAACCAGAAAGGCTGCAATAAAGATGATCGTGTATTTGGGCATCTCTCCTAAACCCATCGCAAGGATGACGAGCGGAATCAGAGCTATGGGAGGGATGGTCCTAAAGAATTGGATCCAGGGTTCTACGATACTGCGTACTTTTGGATACCAGCCCATAAGAAAGGCTATAGGGATTGAGGCGACAAAGGCTACACCAAATCCTATAAGGATACGCTGGAGAGAAATCGAAATATCCTTAAAAAACCTGCCGTCTGCTGCTGATTCCGAAATCAGCGCATCGTACACCTGTTTGGGGCTTGCAAGAAATGTGTTAATGGAAGGTATACGAGTGATTAAATACCAGAGAAAGAATCCCATAAGGATCGAAAATACATTGAGTAAGGTTCTTGTTTGCCGGGAACCATCGCTGAAATCCTTGAGCTTTCGCTGTTTCTTTTTTATCACGGGTTGATCTTCTGGCTGTGGATTGGAACGGTTCATGGGAACTGCCATACCATCTCCTTCTTGCAAAAATATGAAATAATTTTCACAGAAAATTCATATACAAGTAGTATCGATCCAGTTTTTAATATTGTCAAGCAAATATTTTTATTTCAATAAATATTTTTCTTTACAAACAATAAATCTTGATTTACAATCTTAAAATAAAATAATGATGAAAATATTTGCAGGAAATTTGCATAGAAGGAGCACTAATGAAATATCTTTTTCTTAATTTGAAGCGGTTTGATATTCCTCCTGAGGTTGGAGGAGTAAATAGGCTTGCTCCTCCACGAGAATGGGGGGGATTCATTGCAAATGCTATAAAGGAAGGCCTTAAGCAGCGGCCTGGATTAAAAGGTGAATTTTCCCTGGCTGTCTTTTTTCCCGAAGCACATATTATCGGTGCAATGAATGCGTTGTTTTCAAAAAAAACCCCACCTTCCGAAGGGGAACTTTCTCGAGGCAATCATCTTCCAGAGGGTAACCTTCTTGATGTTGGCTGCCAGAGTGTACACTATGAAGATACTGCACCAAAGGGTAATTTTGGCGCATTCACAAGCTTTCGTACTGCACATGCGATGCGCCAGATAGGCTGCACGTGGGCTATCATCGGTCATAGCGAAGAGCGGAGGCATATGACCAAGCTGATGATGCTCTCAGGTGCCAAGCCCGAAGCAGCAGAGCATGCCATTTCCCATATCCTTTCCATGCAAGTAAAGGCAGCAATTCAAGCTGGCCTGCGTGTACTCTTCTGCATTGGAGAAAGATACGAACAGGTCCCTGAACGTATCTCTGTACTGCGCAGTCAAATTGAAAAGGGGCTATCAGAGATAGATGTATCAAGAATTGTTCTTGCGTATGAACCGATCTGGGCTATTGGCCCAGGGAAAATACCACCCTCGGCTGAGGAGATTGCCGGTATTGCAGCGGATATAAAAAAAATTACGAGCTGCCCTCTTGTGTACGGGGGCGGCCTTAAAAAGGACAACGCGGAATCGATTGGATCGATCCCGGAGCTCGATGGAGGGCTTATCGCATTAACCCGATTTGAGGGCGAAATAGGATTCTACCCTGAGGAATTCTTCGAAATCATCGATGCATACAGAAAAGGATATGAAACGATTGCAGAAGGCATATCCGTAGAGGAGGAAAAAAAGTTATGAAACTTTCATTCGAATATGGACACGGAGTGATGGACGCTGAACTTCCAGATACGACAGATGTGTTTATTCCGGGTGAGACTATTCCTGATCCCCCTGTTCTATCGGATATAGAAGCTGCAACACGGGACTCCATCCTCAACCCTATTGGGGTAGAGCCCATCCAGCGTCAGGTACATAAGGGATCGAAAGTGGCCATTGTATTCCCCGATCGGGTAAAGGGAGGAACCCAGGAAAACTCCCACCGCAAGGTTTCCATCCCCATCATCATCGAAGAGTGCCTCAAAGCTGGCGTAGAAGAACGGGACATTAAACTTATCTGCTCCAATGGCTTACACAGGAAAAATACTAAAGAAGAAATCCGAAGCCTCCTTGGCGATGCAGTATTCGAGCGTTTCTGGCCCACAGGGCAGATCGTGAATCATGATAGCGAAGACTGGTCCAACCTTGTAGACCTGGGCTACGAGGATGCCTACCATGCACACGTCATCATGAATAAGGACGTATTCGAATCAGACCTTGCTGTTCTCATCGGCCATGTGCTGGGAAACCCGTACGGAGGCTATTCAGGCGGATACAAGCACTGTGCAACAGGAATTACCCACTGGCAGAGCATAGGATCTCACCATACTCCCGATGTCATGCACCGAGCTGACTTTGTGCCGGTTAGTACACACAGTCTCATGCGAAGTAAGTTTGACGCAATCGGGCAGCATATGGAAAAGCGCATGGGAAAGAAATTCTTCTGCTGTGACGCAGTACTGGATACCTATCAACGGCAGATCGCAGTCTTCAGCGGTGCGGCGGATCAGATCCAGCCTCTATCCTGGCAGATCGCAGATAAGAGGACCTATGTGCCCTGGGCGGAAAAGAAGTATGACGTACTGGTCTTTGGCATGCCACAGTACTTTCATTACGGCAACGGCATGGGGACCAATCCCATCCTGATTATGCAGGCGATTTCTGCGCAGATTATTCGCCACAAGCGGGTGCTTAGGGAGAATCCCGTAGTCATCTGCTCATCCCTCTGCAATGGGTATTTCCACGACGAGGAATTCCCTGCCTACCGAGAGGTATTCAACCTTTTTCAACAGAATTATGCGAATACCCTCCCCGATATCGAAAAATACGGAGAAGAGCTGTCGCGAAAGCAGGAGTACATCGATAAGTACCGCTACGGCTATGGATACCATCCCTTCCATGCGTTCTCGATGATATCCTGCGCTCACATTGCCGAAAGACACTGTGCAGCGATCTACATCGTGGGAGCTCAGGAACCAGGTTACGCACGTGCCATGGGTATGAAGACGCGGGCTACTTTCGAGGAAGCCTTGAAGGATGCGCGTAAGTATGGGGGAGATAATCCGAATATTCTCGCGTTGCCAAAGACCTTCAAGACTGCTGCGGTACATCTGTGCATGAAAGAGTAAGTTGAAAATAAAAACTGTTTGACATCTGGGAAATCTCATGATAAATTCTGACATATGTCATATGTCAGAATTAAGGCTTCCAAATGACGGATTTCAAGTCGTTAAATCTTCCTTCGATGAAGCAGCTGGTGGTAAAAGAACTTGAAGATAAAATATTAACCGGCAAGATTCCCTGTGGAACGAAGTTGCCGTCGGAAGCAGAACTTTCAAAAAGTCTTTGTGTAGGCAGAAGAACCGTACGGGAAGCGCTTCACATTTTACAAACCCGGGGGTTGGTAGAAATTCTCCAGGGTAAGGGAACGTATGTTATTCGGAACGATCTGGACAACTATTTATTTTCCTTATCCAGCAATATCTCTAATTACCTCCTTATCCATAAGGGGAAAATTGAAAACGTACTGGAAATTCGTGAAATATTTGAAACCTACGCTTTGAAGGTAGCTATAGAACGAGAAAATACAGCTCTGATCGAAAAGCTTAAAGAGAATATAAAGAAGCAGAAGACAGCTTTGTCTAAGAATGATGCTACATTCTATCACCAGAGCCATTTAGAGTTTCATTCGTTACTCATTCAAAATTTGAATAACCCTATTATCCAGATGGTGTATGAGCAGGTAATGAAACTGATTGAAGACATTGTTCTGTTCTACGCAGGGATTCAGAAACAAATGGCACGATCAATTTCCGAACATGAGGATATTCTTATATCTCTAGAAAGAGGGAACCTATCGCAGGGGATCCAGAAAATGTACTGCCACTTAGCCAATGCACATGAAAATTTTAAAAAAAGACAGATGGAATCAGGGGTAGCTTTATGAAACCATTTTCGATCAATACTCCCATGCATGTATTTATCGGCGAGGGGGAAATTTCACGGATCCCGGAAATTCTGAATTCGCAGGATTCAAAAACAAAGGACGTTCTTGTCCTTACCGATAGAGGGGTAAAGGGAACCGGGATACCAGAAGAAATAGTACAAACAATAGAAGCTGCAGGTTTCCGGACGGAATTGGTAGATACTGTGCCTCAGGAGCCGTTTACGGAAGATATCGATGCACTTTCGGCTAGACTAATAGGAAAAGATATCGGGTATATCGTAGGAGTCGGCGGGGGCAGCGTGCTTGATACAGCCAAGATTCTTTCTATCCTGCTCCACCAAAAGGGAACTACCGTCCTATCCTTAATAGAAAACGGCATAAAGCAGTCTGGACTTTCTACCCTTCTTATCCCCACAACAGCAGGAACAGGATCAGAGGCAACTCCCAATGCAATTGTCGCCTGGAGAGAAAAACAACTTAAATACGGTATCGTAAGTAATTACTTTATCCCTGAGTACGTTATCCTGGATCCTGCCCTTACAAAGGGTCTTCCTCCTCCGTTGACTGCATCTACCGGAGTAGATGCTCTCTGTCATGTACTGGAATGTTACACCTCTAAAAAGGCCAATCCGTTTAGCGATCTTATTGCGCTGGAGGGAATACGTCTCATTACCGGCTCCATTCGGACGGCCTTTAAGAATGGAGCAGATATCTCCGCGCGTTCTAATATGCTCCTTGGATCTTTTTATGGGGGGGTAAGCATCGGCACGTCCAGCACAACTGCGGTTCATGCATTGTCGTATCCGTTAGGGGGAAAATACCGGATCCCTCATGGAGTGGCCAATGCGATGCTCCTCGTTCCGGTGATGGAGTTTAACCGGGATGCAATACCGGAAAAACTTACTGCAGCAGCAAAAGTGGCAGGGATTCATTCTTCTTCGAAGGATGCAGATCTTTCTATTGAATTTATCCAGTTTCTAAAAGAGTTAGTGAAGGAATTGCAAATACCCTCGAGTCTTTCTGCATTTGGTATAAAAGCGGAAGCTATCCCGGAGCTTACGGAAAACGCTCTTCAGGTTACACGCTTGCTTTCGAACAATCCAAAGCCGATGAGTTCATCCGATATTACGGCGATTTATGAAACGATCCGGTAAGTGCCAAATAGCTGAGAGGGCCGGCTTTTCTTTTTCAAGTATCTAAAATTAGAAGGAAGAGGAGATAAATCTTTATGTTTCAACCCCATGGAATCATTGCCCCTCTCGTTACCCCCTTTACCCGGGATGATTGTATCCACAGGGAAGAGCTTAGAAAACAAGTAAATCGTTTAATAAACGCCGGTGTTCATGGTCTTTTTGTCCTAGGTACTACAGGGGAATTTTATGCTCTATCCGAGAAAGAAAAACTTGACGTATTACAAACCGTAATAGATGAGACCAATGGAAGGGTTCCTGTGTATGCAGGTTCAGGATGCATTAGCACTTCAGAAACGATCGCGCTATCGAAAAAAGCCAAAGAATTGGGAGCTGATGCTTTAACTCTTATCTCACCCTACTATGTGGCAGTCTCACAGGAAGATATTTTTATACACTTCAATGAAATCGCAGAATCTATTGATGCTCCAATTCTTCTGTATAATATACCTGCCCGAACAGGGAATAACATCGAATACACAACGGTAAAAAAACTCTGCTCTTGTTGCAGAAATATTGTGGGAATAAAAGACTCAAGTGGCAATTTTGATAATACCCTTCGATACATTGAAGATACGGATGAACGGATAGCAGTCCTTTCGGGAAATGATTCGCTGATTCTCTGGACATTGCTTGCAGGAGGCAAGGGAGCTGTAGCTGGAACATCGAATGTTTTTCCAGAACTAGTTGTAAATATTTACAATGCCTGGGAAAAGGGCGATATAGAAAAAGCAAAAATGCTTCAAAAGCAGCTTCGTCCGCTTCGGGATGTAATGAAGCTAGGAAATTCCAATACGATTATTAAACATGCAATGCTATTGCTCGGCCATGATGTGGGAGGTGTAAGAAAACCTGTCGATAGGATTAGTCCATCGGCAGAGAAGGAGTTGAGAAAAGTCTTACAGCGGGAATAGTTAAGGGCATTAACTATAGGAGAAAGATATATCTTCCTATAATTAAAATAATTAAGAAGGAGAAGAAAGATGAAACGAATCATGTCTGCAGCTCTCATCTCTCTAGCGTGCACTATGGTGGTATTCGCTGGAGGAGGGAAAGAAACGTCTTCCGTGGAGTCAGGGCAGGTGCTCCGGATTGCGCATCCTACCTTAACCCAGAGCTGGTCCCCTTTACAGGGAGGAGGCCACCAGGTTCGGTGGCAATCGCTGATGTGGGCGGCTCCTATGTATTTCGACAAGGAAGGGAACTTACAGCCATATGTGATTTCCAAAGCTGAACCGAGCAGCGATTTTGTCACGTGGCGTCTTTCCGTAAATCCAAAGGCTGTTTTCTCCGATGGGTCGCCGATTACCGCGGAAGATGTTAAAGGTACGTGGGATCTTTGTGTGATCCCCAGCACAAAGCATCAGCGGGCCGACCTGTTCCTGGGGGGAGTCAAGGGCTTCAAGGAGGTAGCTTCCGGAACGCAAAAGTCCCTATCCGGTATTGTGGTGAAAGACTCCAGGACACTCGAGGTAATCCTCTCTGAGCCGGACCCGATTTTTGATCAAAAAATTGCTACAGCCCTTATTCCTCCGGTAAAGATTTCCCAGGCCAGGGATGCTAACGGTGAGGAAAAGAGGGAATGGTGGCATCCTAAAAATAAGGTTGTAGTGAGCGGCCCCTTCATGCCGGAATCCATGGATCTTGATCAGGGTATAGTTGTGTTGGTTCCTAATCCGAATTTCTTTGGCCCAAAGCCCAAGCTTTCCAGGATCATCATTACTACAGTAAGTGATGCGAGCACAGCAACTCTCATGCTCAAGACTGGTAAGATGGATGCACACACAGAGCTTATCACTCCTACTCTCATTGATGATCTGGGCGCAGATTTCGTAAGTGGTCCTCCCCTTGCAAAGGGGCACCATTTTTGGTTTGACTACAGCAAGCCGCCGATGGATGATATCAATGTTCGTAAAGCACTGATCATGTGTATCAATTCTGAAGATCTTGCAAAAGCGGCGTATCCCAAAGGGCCTTACATCCCTGCAACGCAGATCCTGAATAAGGTACCGGGTGTGGATCCGAATTTCCAGAAATACCCGTATGATCCCGAGGGAGCTAAGAAAGCGCTGGCTGCTTCCAAATACAAGGAAGGAAGGCTCCTGCCGAAAATCATGTTTGTAGGAATTAGCACCCCTACTCATGAAGCAGCTGCCCAGTACATGGCTGAGCAATGGCGGAAGATCCTCGGTATCGAGGGTGTAGAGATGAAGGCGGATCTAGATTCTTATTCCGGTCCAGACCAGAAGAGTGTCCAGATTTTCAGGGATGATGTGGGTACCCGTGTCCCGGATGCTGTCTCTTATCTTCTGGGTTCCATCCATTCTAGTTCCGGGAATGCACGTGGAAAGATGGGCGGATATAAGAACCCTAAGGTGGATGCTCTTCTCGATGAAGCAAAAACGAAGGGTGTTAAGGATCCTGCCCGTATCAAACTTGCTCAGGAAGCTCAGCGGATTTTCCGCGATGACTACATGTACATTCCTTACTATTATGATGTAATGTCCAAGTGGGCCATGCCCTGGGTAATGAACTTCGACAAGAATGATGATTGGCAGGTGATTGAACCCTGGAACGTCTACATTGACGAATCGAAAAAGGTTAAAAAGTAAACCATGAATTTTCCGCCCCTTCCTCCGCAACGTTGGAGAAGAGGCGGATTTAGTTTCAATCTATTGACTGAGATGAAAAAGGGGATATTAAATGGGAAAGTACATAGTGGGCAGATTGCTGAGGTGGATACCCTCGATATTCATTCTCTTGCTGCTCATATATGCACTTGTGTTTTTCGGTGCGGGTGATCCAATTAAGTTGATATTTCTAAGGGCTCCTGGCGATGTTGCATACGATGAAGCCCGTATAGAAGCAATACGAGAATCGGCAGGGCTTAATCGTCCATTCCCTGTACAGTTTGGAGATTATATTTCCCATATTATTCGAGGTGACTTTGGTAATTCATTAGTATCTGGACGTTCCGTCAATGAGATGCTTTCTGCTGCGGTTCCTGTTACTCTGCAGATAGGCCTTACGGCCGTTTTCTTTCTCGCTCTAATCGGAATTCTACTCGGGGTCATTGCTGCTCTGAATCAAAATAAACTTATTGATAATTTGATCGTAGGATTTGCATTATTTATCTGGGGGATCCCTGTATTCGTCTCCGGGCCACTCATTATTGTGTTTATGGTAATGGTTATTGGAGCGGATATTCCCTATGGATGGTCCGGGCTCTTCAGTCCTAAAGTCATTGTTCCACTTTTGGTTCTGGGCTTGAACCCGATGGCCCTTATTATTCGTCAGGCTCGTGCGGCTGTTCTGGAGGTGATGAGTGAAGATTATGTTCGAACAGCACGAGCGAAAGGCTTGCCTTCCCAAATTGTAGTATTTAGACATATGCTAAGGCCTGTACTAATACCTGTGTTTAGCCAGCTGGGCCTCATTGTTATCAACACACTGAATAATTCAATTTTGATTGAAAAAGTTTTTGGCCTTCCCGGTTTAGGAAGGCTCACTGAATCTGCTATAAAGGATTCCGACTATCCAGTAATACTGGCGATCGTGCTTATCTTTTCCATAGTTGTCATGCTCTCTAACCTGCTCGTCGATATTATGTATCCGCTTCTCGATCCACGAGCGGAGTATAAAAGGAAAGGAGGAGAAGAATAATGGATGCTTCGGAACGACAATACAGCCTTACGAAAGATGCTTTTAATCGTCTCGTAGCAAATAAATTAGCCATTATCGGACTGGTTGTAATCGTATTGTTGATTCTCGTGGCTGTGTTCGGTCCTCTCCTGACCCCCTATGATTTCCTTTCTCAGGATCTTACCGAACGCAATGCTCCGCCCTCGGCAAAACACTGGTTTGGAACAGACGATTTAGGGCGCGATATACTAAGCAGGGTGATCTACGGTGCCCGCACTGCCGTGATCGTGGCATTCTCCGTTACCATCCTGAGTTTTCTTATTGGAATAATCCTTGGATCAATAGCCGGGTACATGGGAGGAAAGGTAGACTCGTTCATAACCTGGCTCATCGATATTACCATGTCTGTTCCTTCACTGCTTATAGTTATTGTTATCAATGTGTCCTTAAAGCCGACGCTGGTAAACTGGATGGATGCACAATTCATGGCAACGCACAACGAATTCTGGCGCAATACGATTATTGTAGATTTCGGAATCGTTTTTGGTTCGCTTGCCTTAATTAAGTGGCCTAAAGCTGCGCGGCTTATCCGGGGTCAAATTCTCTCCATCCGGAACAAGAATTATGTGATAGCGGCAAAGGCAATCGGTGTGCCGACTCCCAAAATCCTTACTTCGTATGTCATCCCCAATGCAATTGGTCCTATCATCGTGTTATTTAGCGCAACGCTGGGTGAGGCGATGGTGCTTGAGTCTTCTTTCAGTTTTCTCGGTGTAGGAGTCCGTCCTCCCATGCCAAGCTGGGGTAACATGATTAGCGACGGATTACGGGTATGGCAAGTATACCCGCATATTTTAGCAGCGCCGGCGATCGTATTGGGAATTGTAACAATTGCATTTAGTTTCCTGGGAGACGGCCTGAACGATGCGCTGAATCCCCGGCAGTGGAAATAGCGTTTTCGAAAGGAGAATGGCGTGACCAATCTACTGGAAGTGAAGAACCTCGAGACTCGATTCAAAGCACGCTCAGGGTACGTGTATGCGGTGAATGGTGTTTCATTCCATGTGCAAAAAGGTGAAATGCTCGGTGTCGTGGGGGAAAGTGGCTGTGGCAAAAGTGTAACGATGATGAGCCTCATTAAACTTTTGCCCCCTTCTGCGCAAATAACAAATGGAAGTGTACTGCTGGATGGCCTTGAGTTAACAAAAGCAACTAAGAAGACGATGAACGTTATTCGAGGTTCCAAGGTGGGTATGATCTTCCAGGACCCCATGACTTCTCTCAACCCCTTTCTTAAAATAGGATTGCAGTTATCGGAAGGTCTTGTATACCACAAGGGCATGAAGATGAAGGATGCGCTGGAAAGAAGTGCCGCATACCTCGACATGGTTGGCATTTCGAACAGCAAGCACCGGCTTGACGAGTATCCCCATCAGCTTTCCGGCGGTATGCGGCAGCGGGTCATGATTGCCATGGCCCTTCTTAATGAGCCATCCCTTATCATAGCAGACGAACCGACAACTGCCCTCGATGTAACGATTCAGGCTCAGATCGTAGAGCTTGTGAAGGACATCCGGGCGAAACTCCACACTTCGATTATCTGGATCACCCATGACCTCAGTTTGCTGGCAGGAATGGTTGACCGGATTATGGTGATGTACGCAGGTACCGTGGTAGAAGAAGCGGTCCTCGATGACATCTATAAGGACCCCCGCCACCCCTATACTGTAGGGCTCCTCAATTCAATACCGCGAGTGAGTGCCTCAAAAGGTAAGCGGCTATCATCTATCGGCGGCTCGCCTCCAAACCTGTTTGTAAAACCGGTGAGTTGTCCCTTTGCACCCCGCTGCCAGTTTAAAATTGAGCGATGCGAGAGGGAAATCCCTATGCTCGCAACGGTTTCAGGGGTAGATGAAAACTCTCAGCATCGTATCGCCTGCTGGATCGATATCCGGGGAAAAAAATGAACTCAACAAACTCAATGAACCACGCAATTCCAATAAACCAAACACCCCTTCTTCGTGTCCGTAACCTGGTTAAGCATTTTCCCGTGAAACTAGGCGCGTTTGGCGAACGCTCGGCTATTGTTCGGGCCATCGATGATATCTCGTTCGACATCTACAGGGGAGAGACCCTGGGACTTGTGGGTGAATCCGGCTGCGGGAAATCAACCACCGGCTTTTCCGTTCTTCAACTGTAC
>Ga0067045_1030722_pt1 | contig 14290 bp, 11 predicted proteins | sample TerdegcTABiofilm_FD_59184 | JGI IMG/M metagenome (GOLD analysis project Ga0067045, IMG submission 59184) | Combined Assembly of (Gp0054472, Gp0054536) Wastewater bioreactor microbial communities from Singapore -Terephthalate degrading...
GTAGTCGCCGAAGACCGATGTGTGCTGCGGATCTGGCGAGCCGTCGGGCAAAACGCGCGCCCATTCAGGGTGCAGTTCCATGGCACGGTTGTCCCAGACGCCCGAATAGTGCACGTACAATCCAATGGATCGATCAGCCGTCACTTTCCGCCAGATTGCCAGGGCATCCTGGACGATGCCAGGTGAGGGGGATCCGATCTTCGTCGGATAGCCTGCGTATCCGGCGTGTCCTTTGCAGTCGTATTGCACATAGTCCGGCTTCACGCGATCGAGAAGCTCGGCGACGTTGGCTTCTGTCGTGTCAGCTCCGAGAACCGTATCGCCGGCGCTAGGGTGCAGGTCGAAGTGCATACCGAAGAACGCATCACGCCGCGGTATCGGGCCGTGCTTGGCTCGCGATGGCATCGAGGGTTTCTCCTGTATTGGTTGGCCTGATGTAGGATGCTGGCCGGTCAATACGCCGGCAAGCAGGATTATCAGTCCTGTAGAAGGAAACATGCGTCACTACCTTTCTCGCCCGTAGCCACCGATTCTGGCTAGGGATCCCGCCATCCTGCAGGAGGAACCGTCAATGCCGAAGATACTGGTGGCCATGTCGGCCGATGCTTACGAACGGGTGATGTCGGCCGCCTCGCGCGAGAGACTGACTCAGCTCGGCGATGTGACGCTGTGCCTGAACGCGCGCGATCTGGATGAGGAAACCTACGGATCGCTCTGGGCTGAGGCAGACGTTTGCCTTAGCGGCTGGGGGGTGCGCGTGCCCGCCGTCTTGACTTCGTCCACGACGCTGCGTCTGAGGGCGATCTGCCATTCTGCCGGGTCTGTGCGCATGTTTCCCCGCGGCGTCATCGAAAGAGGGATCACTGTGACCAGCGCCCGAAGCGCCATCGCGCGCACCGTGGCCGAGTTCGCACTGGTGTGCACGTTGATGCTCCTGCGGCGCATGAGCCACTATCTGCACCGGCGAGAGGGCAAGCCAGATTCCGAGACCCTGTTCGACAAGACGGTATCCCTCATCGGTTGCGGGTGCGTGGGACGCCACTTACGCGATCTGCTCAGGCCGTTCGGATGTCGTGTGCTAGTCTATGACCCCTACATGACTGTCGAGCAAGCTGCGGAGCTTGAAGTGGAGCTGGTGTCGCTGAAGGAAGCGCTTGCGCGAGGACGCATCGTCTCGCTGCATGCTCCGGACACGCCGGAGACCCGGGGAATGATCGGGCGCGAAGAGCTGGCGCTACTCGGCGACGGCGCTGTTCTCGTGAACACCGCACGAGGGCGTCTGATAGACACCGATGCCCTGGTGCAAGAGCTCGAGGAGGGAAGAATATGGTCGGCTCTGGATGTGACCGAACCAGAGCCGCTGCCTACGGATCATCCATTGCGACGTCTCGACAATGCCCTGCTGACGCCCCACATAGCAGGACCGACCACAGACGACCTCAAGCGTCTCGGTGAGCTTGCGGTCTTGGAGATCGAGCGAGCTCTCCATGGAGAGCCGCCGCTATATCCCATAGACCTCACGGCATACGATCGGATGAGCTTCTAGCGATCGTCGGTACTGGCGGCTGCAGGCCGTCATGGCTGCTGGGTGGAACCGGACCATGCGAACTGCCGTCAAGTAGCATGGTTGTCCGACCGACCGGTGTTGGCCGGACCAATGGCCGTTACGGAGCGAATGCGGATGGCATATGAAGCAGCCGCCTCACGACGAGAGACGTATCCGGCTACCGGCGTTCGCGTCGCCGAATACGAGGACATGCTGGCGGTCAGAGCGCGAGACGGCGATAGAGGAGCCTTCGACGTGCTGGTAGGCCGGTATCAGGCACGCCTGATCCGGTTTGCTCTGAGAATGGTGAAGGATGGATGCGACGCCGAGGATGTCGTCCAGGCGACGCTGGTGCGTGCGTACCGAGGTCTGGGCCGGTACCGACCCGGAGGCTTCTTTTCGAGCTGGATCTACCGCATCGCGCTGAACGAGTGCAGGCGCAAACTCCGCACGCGTCCTCCATCGCACGAGCCGCTCGAGCGTGGAGCAGAGGTGCCGGCGCGGTTCTCCGGCGCCGATCCTGAGCGCGCGATAGTGACGCAAGATCGTAACCGGCTTGTGCGTGATGCGGTTTCATCATTGCCGGTGCACTATCGTGAGGTCATGATGCTCTTCTACTTCGAGGACATGTCGGTTGAGGAAACGGCGCGTGCGCTCGACCTCAGCATCAGCGCGGTCAAGGTGCGGCTGCACCGTGCCCGAGCCCGACTGAGCCAAACCCTCGCGGAGGCTCTATGAACGTCCGGCTGGGCACACGGAGATCAAGATGCCGCCGCATACGCGGCGCGATGGACCGCTGGCTCGACTCCCGTGCCTCTCATCCCATCCCGCCCGACGTGGCCGAGCATGTTCGGGAATGTCCGAACTGTCGCTCGTATATCACGACATGGAACGCAGTCGAGTTGCGCCTGCGCTCGGCCAAGGAATCGTGGCCGACCCCCGATGCGGTTCAGCACGCGATGGTCCGCATGCAGCACCCCGCAGAGCTTCCCGAGGATTGGCTGCGCCGGCGCCCCGCGCCATTCGGCCCACGGCTCTGGGTCGTCGGTCTGGCGAGCACCGCGGCGGTGATTCTGGCGATCGCGATTTACCTTGGAGTGGTTCTCCGCTCCAATACCACGCTTGCGACTGGCCGGCCTGCCCCTCCGACCATCAGCGTGGAGGCCATGGGAGCCGTGCAGCGCGACGCGCCCATCATCGCACCCAGATAGATCTTATGATCCGAAGCGCTGGCTAGAACGCGGTGCCGCTCGAGAACGTGAATCCGTCCACTTTGACGGGCGGAACCACCCCGTATCCGTAGGCTGCCGCCGGTTCGGGGGCGCCGATGTCCACGATGTTCTGGAACATGCGCAGCGGGCTCTCGTTGAACCGCATGTTCTTCACGCCTCCAACAATCTCGCCGTCCCGAATCTCGAAGACGCCGTCCCGCGTCATTCCCGTCAACAGCAGCTTCATGGGATCAACGAAACGGATGTACCAGAAACGCGTGATGAGCAAGCCGTACGAGGTCTGAGCGATCAACCGCTGGACGGGCACGTCGGTGCCCTCCATGATCAGATTGGTGGGTCGTCCGGTGAAGGGTCGTCCGGACTTCTGAGCCCAGTAGCGGGAGTGACTCAGGTTGGCCAGGACCCCGTTCTCGATCCACCGGACGGTTGGCGTCGGCATTCCGTCTTCGATGAACGGCGAGCCCGGGCAATCGGGATGCGCAGGGTCGCTGAGCACGGTTAGTTCCGGTACGCCGATTGGTTGGCCAAGCTTGCCGCTGAGCGCACTGCGTCCTTCATCCGCCGCCTTCGCGTCCAGTGACCAGGCGAAGAAAGCGAGTAGCTCGGCCATGGCTGCCGGTTCGAGGATGACCGTGTACGGCCGAGCCTCGACTTCTCTGGGATCGCGCGATTTCTGAGCTTTGGCTACGGCCATTCGGGCTATCTCGGTGGCGTCAATGTCCGCTAGCCGAACAGAGGCCCGCTCGGCCCAGCCTGAGCTGTTCGACGTCATGGCAGTACACACGAACCGCGCATCGGTCCGTCGGTGGTACGCGAACATCCCGCGGCTGTTGAGGAGTGCACTGAAGCCGGACTCCGTGGCGAAGCTGCCAGCGCTGTTGACGCCCTCCTGCTCAGCGATCTGGATTGCGGACTGGATCGCGCGCGCGCGGACATCAGGAGCCGCTTCTGCGGTCGTATCATCCCAGGCTTGAACGACTGGCACCGAGCATGGCTCGATCGGCGGCATGTACTCGGTGTTTGGCGCGGCGCTGCGGGCAATCTCCTCAGCGCGCTTCACGGCCTCCGCTATCTGATCGGGCGTGAGCTGGTTCACGCGTGCTATGCCGACGCGGTTGTCGAATGCTGCCTCCACCGTGAGCGTCGTATCTGCCTTGGCAACGTTCTGCGTAATCGCATTGTTGGCGAAGCGTGTGGACGCCTCCCGAGAGCCGGAGAGGACCACTGTTGCGGCATCCGCCTTGCTGTGGCTCAGGGCCAGTTCCAGCATGTCCCGGGCTTGCTCTGATGTCATGTCATTCCCCTTATTCTGCGGGTCCGGTGACCGGGCGGCGCTGCCGTCGCCAGTCAACTACCTGCATCGAACTCGTCATTGAGACGGACTGTCGCCCAACTGAGCAGCGAGAGCAAGCTCAGAGCGGCGAACCACATGAGGCCGACGCGGCCATTGTCGTCAACGTGCAGCCCCACGTATAGCCAGATGAACCCTATCACCGCCCAGATCATCGCTGCGGCGAACGTCATCGCCCAGAACATGAAACGGCAGAACCAGTGCCGTATGAAGATGAGCACTCCGGGGGCGCACACCACTGCTCCCGTCCAGAAGTAGTCACCCCACGTGATCCCGGGATGGGCCGGATCTGCCTTGATCATGAACCGCCCGCAGTAGGCTGCCGCGACACCAAGCACAAGCCAGGCGACGCCAAGCAAATCGAACCCCCATGAGCGCCGCAGCGGCTTGATATCGGGAAGCGGCTCAGCGATGACTTCGAGCGGCTGTCTGCACTTTCGACACGCAACGGCGGTTTCCTCGTTCTGGATGCCGCACGTCTTGCAGAAAGTGATACGAAGGACCTGCTTGGCTTCTGGCTCACCGCCCTCCGGCGGCTGCTCCGGAGGCGGCGCGTGCAGCGTCGGCCTGGTCAGATACGATAGGTCGGGTACCGGTTCGTGCTCGGATTGACCGTCATCGGAGGTGCGTGGTAGCTCGACAACCTCGCCTGTCAGAGTGGTTATGGTCCGGGGGGCGGTGTTTGCCTGCCCGTGCGCGCCTTCCCCGGGGGCTGACTCTGCCGAAAAGTCCCGAAGGTGTTCGGTGGCTGGAGCATCTGACTGCTGATGAGCGATCAAGGACGGCCCGACGGGTTGGGAGGTCGACCGATCGGAGAAGTCAATCTCCTCGGGTGCGTCCTTGGCCGCTCCGGCAGCAAGATCCGCGCCGCAGCGCCAGCAAACAGTCTCCCCCCGCAGGCACAGGCAACCACACCCGGGGCACTCGATCCGAGCGGGAGGATCTGGCCGTGCCGCGCTCATCCTACCGAATCCGGACGAAGGGCTTCAGTTGCGACAGACGCTTCTCGCCGATTCCTGAGACATCGAGGAGCTGCTCGACCGCTGTAAATCGGCCTATCTCTTTGCGGTAAGCGATGATGCGGGCGGACATGGCGGGGCCAATGCCGGGAAGCCGCTGCAACTCCTCGGCATCGGCCGTGTTAATGTTCACTGTGCCGTCGCTCGGCGATCCTAGCTTCTCGGTGATCTTGGCGGGCGCGCTCTGCGATGCCGGTTCCGATCGCTGTGCCGGAGCCGCGGCGGCATCTCCGTGAACGGGTACCACGATCTGATCGCCATCAACAGCGTGACTGGCCAGGTTGATGGACTGCAGATCCGCATTCGACAACGCTCCTCCTGCGGCCTCAATCGCGTCAATGACGCGCTTACCCGGCGTCAATCGGACCACGCCCGGTCTTTGGACCGCTCCGACGACATGCACAACGATCTCGGAGGTAGCCGCAGCGGCTGCCGGCGCTTCGGCGCTATCGCTGGCCGCATCCGCAGAGGCAGGAACGACGGTCAGTCCCTGTGATGTGGGGGGAGCGCTCTGCCGATACGCGTATAGAAAGGCAGCGCCGAAGAGCGCGAAGACGAGAAGCAGCAACGCTGCGGTGGTCCGCACTGCAACAGACCGGTTGTCGTTGCCGCTCGGTGTGTTCTCGGTCATGGCGGTCACATGCTAGAAGTCGGCTGAACCCGGGGTGCGCGGAAACGGGATGACATCGCGAATGTTCTTCATGCCGGTCAAGTACATCATCATACGCTCCACGCCGAGCCCGAAGCCGGCGTGCTCGACGGCACCGTACTCACGCAGCTGCAGATACCACCAGTAAGGCTCTTCGGGCAACCCGCATTCCTTGAGCCGCTCGCGGAGCACCTGCGGGCGCTCCTCGCGCTGGCTGCCGCCGATGATCTCGCCGATGCGTGGTACCAGCACGTCCATGGCCCGCACCGTTTTCTCATCATCGTTCACGCGCATGTAGAACGCCTTGATCTGGCGCGGGTAGTCGGTTACCACGACGGGGCGACGGAAGACCTCTTCGGTCAGGTATCGCTCATGCTCCGCCTGGAGATCGGAGCCCCATTCCACGGGGAACTCCCACGAGCGGCCCGAAGCTTTTAGGACCCTGATGGCTTCCGTGTAGGTGATGCGCTCGAAGCTGGCTTGCGCCACGTGTTCCAGCGTCTCGACAACCGTGGGCTCGATGCGCTTGGCAAAGAATGCCAGATCGGCCTCGCAGGTGTCGAGCACGTAGCGGATGATGTACTGCAGGAACTCCTGGGCAAGCTCGACATCATCGTCGAGATCACAGAAAGCCATTTCCGGCTCAACCATCCAGAACTCGGCGAGATGCCGCGGAGTGTTCGAGTTTTCAGCGCGGAATGTCGGACCGAACGTGTAGACGTTGGCCATGGCAAGAGCGAGGATCTCCGCCTCGAGTTGCCCGCTGACAGCCAGATAGGCTGGCTTGCCGAAGAAGTCGTGCGCGTAGTCCACGGCGTTGTCGGCGAGACGCGGGGTCGCCGCAACGTCGAGGGTCGTGACCTGGAACAGGGCTCCGGCGCCCTCGCAGTCCGAGGTCGTAATGATCGGAGTGTGAATGTAGATGAAGCCGCGATCCTGAAAGAACCGGTGAATGGCATACGAAAGCGCGTTGCGCACGCGGAATACGGCGCCGAAGGTGTTCGCGCGAGGTCGAAGATGGGCGATCTCGCGCAGGAACTCCATCGTGTGGCCCTTCTTCTGGAGAGGGTACGATGAGGGGTGGGCCGCACCATGAACGGTGCATCCCGATGCCTTGAGCTCAACGGGCTGTCCAGGCGCCGGGCTCTCCACCAGAGTGCCGGTGAACTCCACGCACGCGCCGGTCGTGATCTGTTCGAGCGTTTCCGGCGGCAGCGTGCCCGCCTCGATCACTACCTGCAGATCCGTGAAGCAACTCCCGTCGCTGATCTGGACGAAGCTGATGCCTTTGCTGTCGCGCCGGGTCTTGACCCATCCCCGTGCTACGAGCACGGTTCCGACAGGTTGGGCGAAGATATCGCGTATGTACTCGCCGGGCTTGATCATGTGCATTCCACCTCTAGCCGACCACGATGTTCACAAGCCGACCGGGCACATACACGATCTTCCGCACCGTCTTGCCGGCGGTTGCCTCGGCTACTTTCGCTGAAGCTAGCGCGCGCTCCTTCACATGATCCTCATCGGTGTCGGGTGGCACGGACAAGCGGTCGCGCAGCTTGCCATTCACCTGCACGACAATCGTGATCTCTTCGTCGGCGGCGATTGCCGGATCCCAGTTGGGCCAGGCGGCGCGATAGGTCGAGCCCGAATGGCCGAGGCGCTCCCACAGCTCGTCGGCGAGATGCGGCGCGAAGGGAGCCACCATCAGGGTCAGGCAGGTGACGATCTCGCGGAGAAGGCCGGGATTGGCTGGCCGCTCTGCGTGGCTTCCAGACACGTCAGCGGGCGACCACAGGTAAAGATCGTTGACGAGCTCCATGATCGCGGCGATTGCCGTGTTGAAACGAAACCCCTCGATGTCGTCGGTCACTTTGCGAATGGTCTGATGGAGCTTGCGGCGTATGGCTCGGTCGGCGTCGGTCTCGGCAGAACCGCTGCTCGTCTGGGGGGCTTGCGCTCGGACCTGCGGAAGCCTGGGCGCCATCCACCGCCACAGCCTCTGCAGAAAACGAAGCGATCCAGCCACGCCTTCGTCGTTCCACCGCACGTTATCCTCGAATGGGGCGACGAACATCTCGAAGACGCGCAGGCTATCGGCGCCGAACTTCTCGACTACCGCATCGGGACTGACGACGTTTCCCTTGGACTTCGACATGCGCGCCCATCGCCAGATAATCTGATCTGGCGGGAACGTGGCAATCTCCTCTGGCTTCAGTGGGATCCAGTCCACGATCTGATCGCCATCTTCGTCTGAGTCGCTCTGCTCATCTATTCGCGGCGCGCGGCCGGGGGTATATGCCAGCATGGCTCCCTGACTGCGCAATCGTGGGAACGGCTCGTCAAAACCGACAAGGCCGGCGTCATGCATCACCATGGTCCAGAAGCGTGCGTAGAGCAGATGCATGACGGCGTGTTCTGCGCCGCCTGTGTACATGTCAACGGGCAGCCAGGCGTCTATCTTGGCGCGGTCAGCGAACGCCTCCGAGTTGTGGGGATCGGCGAACCGCAGGAAATACCACGACGAGCATGCGAAACCGCCCATCGTGTCGGTCTCGCGCCGCGCGGGTTGGCCGCATGAGGGACAAGGGGTGTTCACGAACTCCGGAATCGTCGCGAGCGGTGACTCGCCCGTTCCCGATGGTTGGTACTCATCCACGTCGGGCAGCAGCACGGGCAGGTCACCCTCCGGCACCGGGACCTCGCCGCAGCTCGGACAGTGAACGATCGGAATGGGAGCGCCCCAGTACCTCTGCCGGCTGATCAGCCAGTCGCGCAGTCGGTAGTTCACGCGACCCTCACCGGCTCCATGCTCTTCCAGCCAGGCGATGACCTCTCGGACTGTCTCCACGGAGTTGGCCCTGCCGGCGAACGGCGACTTGGGGGTGAGCGCCTCGGGCTTCGGCGTGAAGTCACGCATGTAGCCGCCGTCCGGGAGCGCCTGCGCCATGGAGTCGCCGTCTTGCGGACCGCCCACCATGGTGTAGACCAGCTCAATCGGTATGCCGTACTTGCGCGCGAACTCGAAGTCGCGCTGATCGTGGGCTGGAACTGCCATGATGGCTCCCGTGCCGTAGCCCATCAGGACGTAGTCAGCAATCCAGATCGGGATGGCCTCCCCGTTCACCGGGTTGCGGGCATAGGCGCCGGTGAAAACGCCGGTCTTCGGACGATCCACGCTCATCCGCTCGATCTCGGTGGCCGACATGGCGCGTTGAATGTAGTCGTCCACGTTCGCGCGATGCTCTGGCGTGGTAAGGTCATTGACCAGGGGGTGTTCCGGAGCCAGCACCATGAATGTCGCCCCCCAGAGCGTATCCGGGCGCGTCGTGAATACGCGTATCTTGCGCGGATCACCGATGATCGGAAAGTCAACGTCGGCGCCTTCGCTTCTTCCGATCCATTCGCGTTGCTGCAGCTTGATGCCCGTTGGCCAGTCGAGAGATTCGATGCCGGCCAGAAGCCGCTCGGCATAGGCGGTGATGCGGAAGTACCACTGCGGCAGCGGGCGCTTGGTTACCGGCGTGTCACAACGCCAGCAACGGCCCTCCTTGACCTCCTCATTGGCCAGACCGGTCTTGCATGTCGGGCACCAGTTGATGGGGGCCGTTGCGCGATAGGCGAGCCCTCGTTTGTACAGCAGCAGGAAGAACCACTGTGTCCAGCGATAGTACTCGGGCTCGCTGGAGTTGATCTCCCGGGACCAGTCATAGCTGGCGCCGATCAGCTTGAGCGTCCGACGGTAGTTGGCGGCGTACTCGGGAACCATCTCGCGGGGATGACGCCGACGCTTGATCGCCTCGTTCTCCGCGGGCTGACCGAAGGCGTCCCAGCCCATCGGGTGGAGGACCTCAAAGCCCTTCATGCTCTTGTAGCGGCAGTAGGCATCAGCCGGCGCGTAGTTCTTGCAGTGACCGACCGAGAGCCCTGCGCCGGACGGGTAGGGGAACATCTCGAGCACGTAGTAGCGGGGACGATCGGATTCGTCGTCGGCTCGGAAGGTGCTCTCGGCCTCCCAGCGTGCCTGCCATTTGGGCTCTATAACACGGAAGTCATATCGATCGGTCATGCACATACCCCACGCTTGAGCGTTGGCCTCATTATAGTCGGCTGGCTCGGAACGCGTCAAACGGAGCGACGCTCAGAACAGGCCGCCAGGTACCGCGCGGATGATCATCAGATCGAAAGTGAGCGCGCAGGCCCAGTGGAGCACGAAGCAGTGGAGGAAGGACCGGCCCTTGAGCGCAAGGATGCCGAGAGCAATGCCTGCCGCGAACGAGCCGATGATCTCGGGCATCGGTTTGCCGATGTGCATGATGCCGAACGCCACGGCCTGAAGGATGACTGGCGCCCACGGCCCGAAACCTCGCGCAAGTCCAAACGTCAGGAAACCGCGAAAGAAGAACTCCCATGTGAGCATGTACATGCCATAGGTGAGCTCGAAGTAGGCCAGATAGGCCCATGACTGCGCGGCCTGGGGCTGGATGGGATAGTACTGCTGGAATGCAGGCAGCCTCGCGGCCCAGAAGAGGACCGGCAGCATGGCGATGTACAGAGCGGCGGCGATCCGCGCTGATGCGGCGACAGGGCGACTCCAGCCGTAGGCCGCCGGGGTTTCGGCGGGCATCACCAGGACGGCGAGCATCGGGAGGAGAAGCAAGCCCGTGACATTGACCAGAAGGTACTCCTCCCAGGATCGGCCCAGGCCGGAGCCTGTGGTCGCCCATACCGGGTACGGCTGCATGTTGTAGCGAGTAAGGAAAACCACCACCGTGAGGCCGACGACGCCGACAATGGATGACACGAAGAAGTTGCGTGCTCTGGTTCCGCCGACAGGTTGGCGCGGCACAGCCTCGACAGCCGTTGTGGCTTCGGTCGTGGGTTCTTCTCTTCCAGTGTCGGTCATGTTCATGGTAACCGCGTGGGCTGTCCAGGATCGGCCCAAGAGTACCACGCGCTGATCCGTGTCAGTGCGGACATCGGCGAGGGAGGCGCAACGGACCGTCTATGCGCCGGGCTCGGGCAACGAGCGCACCTTGGCCGTTGCCCTGCGCAGGCGACTGTGCGCTGCGCGCAGACCGTGACCCGCCAGGCGGCCCTTCTCGTAGACGGGAGTGCCGGCAATGACGGTCATCATCACATCCCGAGCATTCCCGGCGAAGACAACGGCCTGAACGGGATCATGCATGGGCGAGTAGCGCCGATCGCGCACGGAGATCGCCACGATGTCGGCGAGCGCGCCTTCGCGCAACGATCCGATGGAATGTTCCATGCCCAGAGCCCGGGCGCCTCCGATGGTCGCCATCTCGAGGACGTCACCCGCCGACGGCTTCCCGGGATTCCTGCCCAGCGCCCGCTGGATCATCAACGCGAAGCGCATCTCCTCGAACATATCCATGGTTCCGGCGCTGACCACGCTATCGGTGCCGAGCCCGACTCGGGGCGGTCCCGGTCTCCCACAGGTGCGCATCCAGCGCAATGGAGCGACTCCCACCCCCAGTCGGGCGTTCGAGCGGGGACAGTGGGCCCACGCGGCGCCTGACTGCGCGATGATGGCCCGATCCGATGAGGATACCTGAACGCCGTGCACAAGGAGCGTTCGGGAGGTTAGGAGGCCAAGGTCATGGAGGTACGTCACGACCGAGCTTCCCGGCGGATGCCAGGCGATGCCCCGCGCAGCGAGGCTATCTGCGATCGTACCCGTTCCGCGGCGCACGAGCTCCACCTCGGCATGGGACTCGGCCGCGTGAATGCATATCGGCAACCCGTCCTCGTCCCCGTACGCGGCTATGGAGCGCAGCAAAGCGGGTCGAACCGTGTAGGGTGAGTGAGGCGAGATACCGACGCGGTGCAAGCCCGGTTCGGCACGCCGCGCCAGTTCGGCCACCCTGGCCTTCAGATCGTGGATCGCCTCGTCAACCGGGACATCCTCGCCTATACCGAACGCCTCCTGGTAGACGAGCCCCCGCGCGCCCAGCGCGAGAAGCCCATCGAGGGCTGCGCCCGAATCGGTGCAGTCTGCTATCGTCGTGGTGCCGCTCGCAACCGCCTCTGCGGCGCCAACCGTGGCGGAGGCGATCCAATCGTCCGTCTCACATCGCGACTTGAGAGCGGTCAGCGCTCGGATCCACTCGAAGAACGGCAGGCCGTCGAGGAGCCCGCGAAGGATGGTGTACTCGACGTGCGCATGCACGTTGACCAGACCCGGCATGACAACGGCTTGTCCCAGATCACGGACGCCGTTCGTCGGAGATCCGTCCATGCGGCGGCTCCGGACCTCGACGATCTCGGCGCCCTCGGCAATGACTTCGCCGTCCGGAATGGGAGGGCTTCCCACAGGCAGAACCCATTCGGCGCGAAGATGGAGGCGCTGGGCCATGAGGGGTCGGAGGAGCGGACCTACAGCGGGTTGTCCCAGAGCATCAGCACCTGCATGCGATTGAGGTTCTTCGTATGCCCATCTCCGTGGAGGACGTTGTAGCGCATCTGGTCAAAGATCAGGCCGCCGTGCCAGCGTCCGGACGCATCGAACATGACGTTGATCTCCGACGGGCGATCCATATTGGCTTCGCCCATGCGCCGGAACGCGATCTCAGTTCGGTAGTTGTAGCTCGTTCCGAACTTCAGGTAGCTGGTAGGACGGGCGTCCAGCGGCATGCCGTTGAAGTCCTCCGTGTCGTAGCCTGTGTCAGCGGGGCACCGGAAGAGCTCCTTGGATCGTACATAGGGCTGCAGCGCCTCGTGGATCATCGGCATGAAGGGTATCTGGGCCTGAAACTCGGGAAAGCCGAACCATATCTCCGGCGTGTATTTGTCCGTGGCGTCAACGGCCCAGGGGTAGAGCTCATCGTAGTCCTGCGCGTACATCCGGATCGCGAGACCGATCTGGCGCAGGTTCGAGACGCAGGTGATCTCGCGCGCTTTGCCGCGCGCCGTCATGAACACGGGGAACAAGAGACCGGCGAGTATGGCTATGATGGCGATGACGGTCAGCAGTTCAATGAGCGTGAAGCCGTGGCGCGGGCGAGCTCGGCACATTATAATGTCTCCTTCGCAATCGGCTGCGGCGGCGCGACCACCCTGCTACCACGGCCGCCGTGGCAGGTACCATCTCGCAGCATACTACTATTACCGCAAGGGATTCGAAAGCGTTGCATGACAACAGTGTCGAGATACAGTACGACTGCATCATCGAGGGCGGCGAAATCCTGGACGGCAAAGGCGCAGCTGCCTACAGAGGAGATGTCGGCATACGGGACGACCGGATCGCAGCCATCGGCGATTTGACCGGAGCGCGGGCCGGGCAGAGGCTGTCTGCAGCGGGCCTCCGCGTGGCGCCCGGATTCATAGACATCCACACCCACTCGGACATCTCGGCCACGTTCCATCGCGAGATGCTCAGCATGATATCGCAGGGCGTGACGACACAGGTGGTAGGGAACTGCGCCCTGTCCCTTGGCCTCGCGCTCGACACTGACGCGTTCGCGTTCGAGCGTCGGTGGCTTGGCGCCCACGGCGCTGCCATCGTCTGGCGCGATATGGGCGGGCACCTCACCCATGTGGCCGGCATCGGCATTGCAACGAACTACGTCATGCTCGCCGGGCACGGCACCATTCGCAAGCGAGTCATGGGTCTCGCGGATCGGCATGCCACCCCGGAGGAAATCCGAGCGATGGAGGCCGAGCTCGCGGCGGCCATGGAGCAGGGAGCCTGGGGCCTCTCCACGGGCCTCGAATACACGCCGTCGGGCTATGCCAACCTTGAGGAACTCGTGGCCCTTTCACGGGTTGCGGCGCGGTACGGCGGGCTCTATGCCACGCATCTGAGAAACGAGGGCGACGCCTTGCTCGATGCCGTGCAAGAGGCGCTGAATGTCGGGTATGAGGCGGGCATCCCGGTGCAGCTTTCGCATCACAAGGCGGAGGGACGCCAGAACTGGGGCAAGGTGCGCCAGACGATTCGCATGGTGGAAGAGGCGCGGGCTCGGGGCGTAGACGTCCAGATGGACCAGTACCCCTACACGGCATACATGACCAATGTAGGCGTGCAGTTCCTGCCGATGTGGGTGCTATCCGGAGACAATGAGGCGGTTGTGGCCAGGCTGCTGGATCCGGCCGTGCGGGCGAAGGTGGCAGCGGAGATGCGGTCATCGCATCCTGACTGGGATGATGCTGGGCCGGAGGGGCCCTGGGCCAGGGTGCAGGTCGGGATTGTGCGCGGCAATCGGGCGCTGCAGGGGCGTACCATCGCTGAGCTTGCACGGGAAGCTTCACAGCATCCCATTGACTACGTTCTCGACCTCGTCATTGCGGAGAAGAACTTCGTGGCAGCAACCAACTTCGCCATCAGCGAAGACGACATCGCATTCGTGATGCGTCACCCGCTCACGATGATAGGCTCCGATGCCGTGGGTACCGGTCCCGAGGGACGAACCGGAGAAGATCGCGTGCATCCCCGATGCTATGGGACGTTTCCTCGTGTTCTGGGCCGCTATG
>Ga0067045_1003940_pt1 | contig 14289 bp, 7 predicted proteins | sample TerdegcTABiofilm_FD_59184 | JGI IMG/M metagenome (GOLD analysis project Ga0067045, IMG submission 59184) | Combined Assembly of (Gp0054472, Gp0054536) Wastewater bioreactor microbial communities from Singapore -Terephthalate degrading...
GCCAGTAAAAATTTAACATGGAGAAGTAGCGAAGTGGTCGTAACGCGCCGCACTCGAAATGCGGTTGTCCGCAAGGGCACGTGGGTTCGAATCCCACCTTCTCCGCCATACAGACCGTGCAAACCCGCATGAACACTGAGTTTATGCGGGTTTTTTCATGTCCTTCTCATGGCGGAAAAAGAATCCCCTGCCCTAATTGTTATCAATGTTATCCGAATTGTTATCAAAATCTATCCTTTTTCTTCCATATGCAAAACAGCGATTTTCAAGAATTGTTGTAAAAATGTTATCAAACTGTGCGGACGGCTATAAAAGCCTATGGGAAAAAACAAGGAAAAACGTGTGATTGCAAAGGAGGCAAAGGCCATGAACGAAAATAACATCAACTATGACGCGCTCATAAACAAGGGCATCCTCAGTTCAAAAAATGAAATCAGCCAGGACAAAATCAATCTCATATCCGGGGCCACGACCGCCCCATTGCTTGAAACCATCTGGACATTCTCCGGCTATGATGCCGGGATTATGGACAGGATTACGGGCGTCTTTATTCATCTATATAGCGAGGGACGGGAAAGCGAAATGCTGGATATCCTGCGAATTCTATATGGTGTTGCAGGCATGGAATTCCCGGAGGACGTGGATCTGCTGTCAACCCACCCGGGTGCCCGGCAATACTTCCTGTTTTCCTTCCTGCTGGACATGGACGATTTTTTGCAGGATTTCATGGCTGAGGCAGTTGGAGAATAAAATAGAATTCGGTACATGAGAGAAGTATGCTCATTTGCAGGTGTGAGGCGGGCGTTTGTTTTCTCTATCCGCCTTTCATCTGCTGATAAGTGGAATGGAGCCTTTTTCTATACCCAAATTAACAATTGAATTAATATAAATACTCGAAAGCATTAGAAAAATGGTATATTTTGTGATATGATATCATTAATAATTATGAAGGTTTGACATAAATGGAATGGTGTAGGAGAGCGTGACTATGTCGGTAGAGAAAAACCTTTATGAATTAATTCAAAAATGTGATATCTGCCTAAATGGAGAAGTGATTTCAAGAGAGCTCCTTCTAAAAACGTATGCTCAATTTGTTTCTGAAACAATTTGCTCCGACAAGCATGAAGTTGGGGTCTCTTTACATACCGGTTCCATTTGCTTTGATTTGATTATTATTGTTTATGCGGCTTTAAGCTGTTTGCTGTATGATCAGACACCTCCGGAGGATATTGTCAATTCATTAAAAGAAGGCGATTTAATTATATACAATGGACGTACAAGAGCTGTTTTCATGGGTATGGATGAGAATGGCTATGCACGTATAAGGCAAGAAGTTGTAAGCCATGGACATAAAACCCCTCTTATAAGTACAATTGCCCCCCGTAATTTCTATAAAATCAAACCTTACCAAGGAAATTCAACTACGTTAGACGGTAGGGGTATTCGAGAAAATCCTAATGCAAGAATTGATTTTATCGAAACCGTGTTTCAAAGAGATAGGACGAACATATCAGGCTTGATCCATAAATCAGTAGTTATTGTAGCCGGTAGAGAAACCACAGATATGATAATTAGAGGTACGGTAATTTATTACGACGTTGACAAGAGTATTAACTTAACAGAACTTGTTAGCGCATCATACTTTACTGAAAATGATGAATATACATACTTGGGAAATCCGGGAAAAACAGAAGCCGTTCTTAAATTTATGAATCGGGTATCATTAGCCCGAGAGTATATTATTGATGATGAAAATCAAGAAATCATCGGTCTTATTGTTTTAGGAAAACAAAATGTAGATATCGGCAAATTTGAGCTTACAGGACTTATGGGTAGACAAAGTTTAAAGTATGTCTTTATTTCTTATGCTCTAGACTGTGACGACAACAAAGGATTTCTTGAAACATATCCGGAAACTAAATTGTTTGCATGTACCAAGGATTTATTATTATCTTGTTCGGTTCCTGCTGTTTGCCGTACCGGTTTTGTGGATGAATTAAACACGCAAATCGATAATATTATCGATAAAGAAATTAAAATTGTCGAGATTTATAGCGAAATTGATTGGAATACATATATCAGAACAAAAAAAGACATCTATTTTATAAAAAATTATGAGTATTCCGATAACGATACGGAATATTTTGTTATTCATAGTTTTTCTTTGCTTAATCTACTTTCTACGGCTGTGTTTTGTGTGACTTCCATTGAAAAAGCTATTACGGACGGAACAATCGGATGTCTATCTCCCCTAGAACAATTGAACAAACTTGAGGAAATAGCAAAATCTTTTTCGGGTATATTGGGAGAGAAAATGAAGTCGGTAACAGCCGTCTTACAAATAATGCATTCCAATATACTCTATAAAAACTTAAAGTATGAGTTTATCAGAAACAGACTTACTAATAAAGCTATAGGCGAATATATTGCATTTGTTGTTCCCAAAGCGTTTTATAAAACTTTACTTTCTGCTCAACTAGAGAGTGACGGGTTTAGCGGATTACAGATTGACATTGTAACCGCCGGCAGATTGGATACCTCAAAGCAATACAATGAGATAATAGTTGTCGGCGTATTTAAAGCAAAGGGATTTGACATGTTTTCTACACCTTCTTCCTCTCATATAGTTTGTTTGTTGTATCCATATGAGATCGTTCTGCATAGCGTTGAAAGCCGTCGGCATAAAGAAATGGAACAACTGTATAATGAGCATTCATATATAAAGCTAGATTTAGATGCAATTCAATCGGAAGAAAAAACAGAATCATTTATTGAAGGGCAAAACATGGACGAGATTGACATTGAGCTTAGTAAATATATAGAGGACATTACAATAAAGTCAACTATAAATTATATAAGCAATGTTGGAGGAAGTTCCGGCACCGCATTAATGGCAGATATTATCCGAGTTGCAATATTTCATGACGGCGAGAAGGCATTTTTTTCAAAATACTATACGCCGTACGTTTTAGATCGAGAACAATGTATAGTGATCGAAACAAATGTAAAATCCCTACAGCCCGGCGATACTCTTATTTTTACGAGATATACAGAACAAACCAAGGACATTGTTGATGAAATAATTCTTAAAATTCTTGCATCCCCAAATACGGGACAAGATATAAAAGAAGCTTACAGAAAGTCTAGATATTGGAAAAATGTACTGAAAAAGCACATGTTGGATAATGGATTATCGTTTAAGGATATTTCTAAGCAAATGTCCTCCTACGGTAAAGCCAAACATGAAGTGACACTACGTTCTTGGATAAATGATGAAAGCCATATTGTCGGACCGCGTGACGTGGATTCTTTTTATCAAATTGCTTTGATTTGCAATGATGAGGAAATGCTTGCCGATCCGGATAGTTTCTGGGAAGCATGTGATATGATACGTTCCTTGAGAATAAAAGTATTAAGACTTATAGGTAAAAGCATAATTCGCAGTTTCCAAGGGATACAAAATGAATCTGATGAGTTGCTTTCAATTGTTAAAGAAAAAGTAGAGGAATTATCTCATGTTATACAAATTGAGGCTATTGCAGATGTTACCGGTGTTAAAGTACCGGTGTATTTAGCCAATCGGCCGATTCAGTAACGGGGGGAGATATTAAATGAATGATTTTGATTTGCGTAAGCAGGCATATGCGGCACGGAATGTTTTAATTGATGAGATAAAAAAAGAACTACTTGGACCCGGGTCGGAATACTCTATTCCGGATGCAGATCACGAAATTATTACCGACTTACCGGAAGTAAGGTATTCCGTCGGTATTTTATTTCCTCAAAAAGAAAGATATGAGGCAGATAATAATGATCCCATACGTCCCAGCGAGAATATGGTTGATATTGATGAAAATGTACTTGATGAAAATGAAGAACCGGAAGTGCCGGAGATACCTTCATGGTATAAAAGCGCCGTTGGTGATGCCGAAGAAGATTCCCTCGATGAAGAAATCAATTTAGCTTCACAACGTTTACCCTCATCAATGGGATTTACCTTCTTTGTTAAGGGTGAATGCACTCAAATTCATTTTGAGTTAAGCTTCGGTACATACCGTAAAACTAGACTCGAAGATTGTATGGTTCCTTTCAAACCGGAATATGATGATTATGAAATTCCTACACCCTTTTCGCAATATGTTGAATTCGACAAGGATAAAGCCCTTTTACGGCTTAAAGCGCCTTTAAAAAAACAGGATGTATTTAAAGCTTATGAGTCGGATAATATTGGAGATTATGTATTGAAAGAGCGATTAATCAGCCTATGCAATCAGTTAGGTCGTAGCGGATACATACGTGTTCCTCATAATAGCAAGGTAATCGTTAATTTTTCCGACTCGGATTATGTGGATAATATTGATAAAATAGACGGAACTACTGCTAAGATTACCGCTTTAAGACGCAAAATGGGAGATGGGGTTTACGCCGTTACCATAATGATGGTAAACGAAGCCGTTGGTAGCTATAACGGATTGAATTCAATCTTTCAGCCGGTTATTAGAGTGTCTTCCGAGGCGAACAGCCCGTTCTTGTTTTGTGCGTATGATTCTTTAAAAGAGAAAATTACCAGTGACGAAGAAGAGTTGTCTCTCGCATTGCTTTATAGAAATAGACATATATATGGCACCGGTCACGGAACATCTGTAAATTGGTCTGTTGACGCCGAAGGGCATGGATATATTGAAAACGACTTTTTCCCAGTAAATGAGGTTCCTCAAATTGATTTCGATATCCCAAAATCTTTCGAGGTAAATGCCCGCTGTTTATCCATGAAGTATTTATCGGATTTAGATTCCAGTCCCGTTTGCGAAAAAATCAGATCTATGCAAACGCTGATAGACGCATACTCATCATGGATAGATGATTTAGTGGCTATGAGTCGAGATACAACAAAGGTAGCAGTCATATTTCAACCAAAAGCACTGGAACACATTGCTAAGTGTCGTGAATCATGTAATCGAATGTATAAGGGTTTGGAATTGCTGAAAGACCCTAAAAACAAACTTGTATGGGATGCATTTACTTTGGCAAATAGGGCCATGTTCATGCAGCGAATCCATTTGAAAATACAAGAAACCGATAAATATCCCGATGACAGGGAACTTCAAAATGAAATGCAGTCTTTAGATTATTATAATGCCGAGGATAAATACACATGGCGTCCATTTCAGCTTGCCTTTTTACTTATGAGTATTCGATCCATTGTCGACCAAACCTGTGATGAACGTGATATTGTGGATTTAATATGGTTCCCTACCGGTGGTGGCAAAACAGAAGCATATTTAGGTCTTACGGCATTTACGATTTTTTTCAGAAGACTTGCATATCCGGAGTTGTCGGGTGGTACTGCGGTAATTATGAGATATACGTTGCGCCTATTGGCGGCACAGCAATTTATTAGAGCTGCAACGTTAATCTGTGCATGTGAAACAATAAGAAAAGACTGTAAAAAAGGCAAGAAATATCCTACTTATCCTCTTGGAGAGGAATCTATATCCATCGGATTATGGATCGGAGGGGATCATACACCTAATAAAAACGATCAAGCAAAAAATTTTTTGGTAAAGTTAACTGATCCTTCCGTCAAAGATATACGATACGCTAAAGACAGATATAATAAATTTCAAGTTTTAAAGTGCCCATGGTGTGGAACAAAACTGGTTAAGGACAATGATCCCCAGAGTGGAAAAACAGTTGGACAATGGGGTTATTTCCTAAAGAATAACAGAAATTTTTATATAGCTTGCACTCAAGAAGGGTGTAAATTTGAAGCAAAACTACCAATTCAAATTGTAGATGAAGAGCTATATGAAAATCCTCCCACATTATTATTTGGAACGGTCGATAAATTTGCTATGCTTCCATGGAAGAGAGAAGTCGGCTCTTTTTTTGCAACAGACAGTCACAATAGGACGCCCGAATTAATTATACAAGACGAATTGCACCTTATTTCGGGGCCCTTAGGAACTTTGGTCGGATTATATGAAACTGCTGTTGATGCGCTATGCTCGGCTAAAGGTGTTAAGCCAAAAATAATTGCCTCTACGGCAACAATACGTAGGGCAAAGGAGCAATGTTCCGTCCTTTATAATAGAGAGGTCCATCAATTCCCCTCCCCCGGACTTAATGCGGAAGATTCCTTCTTTGCGCGTGAAGCAGAAATATCTGCTGAGAATAACCGGTATGGTCGCATATATGTCGGGCTAATGCCTTCCGGGAAAACTAAAGCTATGATGGAGGTTAGAACCATTGCGGCAATATTACAGAGAGTAGATATGATGCAACTTCCCGATGAAGTTAAAGATAAGTTTTGGACACTGGCGATATATTTTAACAGTTTAAGAGATTTAGGGAAATGTTCAACATTAATTGACGACGACGTAAAAGACTTTATAAAAAGAACTGCATATCGCTTTGGTATTGGAAGAGGTCGTGTTATAGGGGGTACGGCCGAATTAACAAGCCGCGTATCAACCTCCCAGTTAAATGAGACCTTGGAAAAATTAGAAAGATTTCAATATTCTAAGAAGAATATTGAAAATAAAAAATATGCCGTCAATACCTTACTTGCTACCAATATGATTTCCGTCGGCGTAGATGTTGCAAGGCTTAACGTAATGCTCTTAGTCGGTCAACCGAAATTAACCAGTGAATATATTCAAGCATCGAGTCGTATAGGACGTTCATATCCCGGTGTGGCGTTTACCTTATACGACGGATCCAAAAGTCGAGATCGCTCACATTATGAACAGTTCAAAGCGTACCATGAATCATTTTATAAATATGTTGAGCCTACCGGTGCAACTCCATTTTCAAAACCTGCAAGGGATAGAGCGTTGCATGCGGTAGTCGTTACTTTTTTAAGGCATATTTACGGACTATCGCAAGACAGTGATGCGGCAATGTTTGACAAAGACTCCGATCAACTAGGTTTGGAACAAATTAAAGAGTTTATTGTAAAAAGAATTCGTGATATAAATAGCCGATCTACTTCTAAAATAGCAGATGAATCGGAAATTACTTTAAAAGAAATTAACGAATTCTTCGAAACCTGGCAGCAAAGAGTAGAGATTGCGGGCAGGAAAAGCTTTTTCTATGGTGACAGATATATGATTAAACCTCCGGCCGGAGATGCAAAAAGACTTATGAAGGTATATGGAAGCAGTGGGCTAGATCCTGCTATTGAAACAATGACCTCTATGCGTAATGTAGACAAAAATGTAGCAGCCAATATGCTGATATGGGAGGATGACATATGAGTGAATTAAAACCTCAGAAAGAAAAAATTCCGCTTAATAGTATTACACATACGGTTCGGACCGCCCAATCCGTCCTGCAATACGGGGTAGGAGCAATGGTGGATTTCCCGGATCAAACGTTAATGACTGCGGCACCGGAGTATTGGAACGACAAAATTATTAAAATACATGACGAGCGGCTTGAAAAAGTTTTAGGTGTAGACTATTTTGGCATGCCCGGAGGTAAAGACGAAACAGCCTTTCAAGAAGGGATTTCTTATGTAAGGTTTCCCCAATGGTATTTTTGTCCGAAATGTCGTAGATTTCAGCCTATTAAAAAATGGTATACCGAATATAAACTAAAAGCTTCTTCAAAGCAGAAAGAAAAAGACCCTTACATGAGTCGATTAAGCTGCCTGGAATGTAGGCAAGAACTTGTTGCCGCCCGTGTTGTAGTTGCATGTAAAAAAGGACATATCGATGATTTCCCTTGGGTTAAATGGGTCCATAAACGCAATACAAACGTTAACGCGAAACCGAACTGCGACAATCCGGACCTGACATTTGAAACAGGTGCTACGGCAACCGCAGGCCTCGAAGGACTTGTGATCAAATGTAAAAACTGCAATGCCAGAGCAACGCTATACGAGGCATTTGATCCTAATATTTTTATCCGATTAGACGGAAAACAAACAGACGGCAATACAGGTGATAACACAAATGAGTTTGTTTGCACGGGTAATGAACCTTGGAAGCACAACTCCGTACTATGTAACGAATATCCTCGTGCGATGCAAAGAGGTGCGTCGTCGATTTATTTTCCCAAAACCGTTAGCTCGCTTGTTATTCCGCCCTATTCCGACAGAATTAACAAAGAGATAGAAGAATCACAAGCGTACCATGAATGCTTAGTAAAAATTGCAGATTACGACGAGGATGAACGAGAAGAGAAAATAAAAAGACGAATTGACGGCTGGGCACATGATATTGCAATGCAAAAATCGCTTAACGAGACTGATGTAAGAAGGATACTAGAGCGTAAGTTGCTTTTTCAACAGGATGAAGAGAATATCGGATATAAAACTTCCGGGGTTAAATATCGAGCAGAAGAGTTTGAAGCTCTGACGGGAGCAATTGTCGGTATTGATTCGAAATCCGGGGATTTCTTACGGGAGGAAATTGATGCCGAAAGATATAATATTCCAGGCATTAAACGTGTTTCACTGATACATAAAATTCGGGAAGTCAGGGCTATGACAGGATTCACTAGGATTGATCCACCCGGCTCATCTGATTTGGGATATGGGGTATATGGATTTGTACCCGTTAAAGAACCTGAAACCCGGTGGTATCCTGCTTATGAGGTGCGTGGCGAAGGAATCTTCTTAGAATTTGACGAAGAAGCCATAGCAAGCTGGATTAAAAGATGCCCTGAAGTTGTTCGAAGAGCACAAGAGCTTAATGGAAACTATGAACTCACAGTGCAAAGCGAGTCTTCGCCTAAAACTATTACACCAAAATTTCTACTTTTGCATACCATATCCCATTTGTTAATCCGACAAATGAGTTTTGAATGCGGTTATTCCGTCGCATCGCTCAGAGAAAGAATTTATTGTAGCTCTCATGAGGAAGGCAAAGAGATGGCAGGAATCTTCGTTTATACGGCAAACGGAGACTCCGAAGGCACCCTCGGTGGACTTGTCAGGCAGGGATATCCGGATTGTTTGCCACATGTATTTAAAAAGGCTATTGAAAGTAGTTTAGTGTGTTCCAACGATCCTGTTTGCATTTCTACCGAGGACGGACAGGGGCGTGACGCATTGAACTTAGCCGCCTGCCATGCCTGTACACTTCTCCCTGAGACCAGTTGTGAAGAGTTCAATGTGTTCTTAGACAGAGGGGTAGTTGTTGGAACTTTTAAAAACAAAAACATAGGCTTTTATGGCGATTGGGTTCGATAACTCCGATCAAGAGCAATTAATGATATAAAAATATCTCTAACAACCCAAGTATATGATATAATTATTGATAATTTTGTTGTTAATATGTTTGGCATTAAGAATGTGCTAGAGTTGAACGGAGACTTATTTCTATATTTGGTTAAACACGGAGGTGGTAAAAATGCCGGCTTACAATGCCGTTGATATATTTTGCGGCTGCGGAGGGATGACGGAGGGACTTAAACAGGCCGGCTTTCAGGTTATCGCCGGTATTGAGATAGATGAGCATGCTGGTAAAACATATAGGATGAACCATGAAAAAGACGGCACAATTCTATTCCAACAAGATATTCAGTTTTTTAATACAAACATTATAAAGGATATTTTAAACGGACAACCGCTTCATCTATTAGCAGGATGCCCCCCCTGTCAAGGCTTTTCGTCGATAAGAAGAAAGAACAAAAAACGTTCCGTAAAGGATCCTCGTAATAAGCTCATAAATGAGTATTATCGTTTTGTAAAAGAGCTTATGCCGATCACAATTATGCTTGAAAATGTACCGGCATTAGCAAACTACACTTACTTTAAAAAAATAGTCGGTCAAATTAAAAAGCTTGGGTATTTAATTGAGTACAGGGAAGTTAATATTGCCGATTACGGCGTTCCCCAGAGGAGAAAACGACTTGTTATGGTGGGGTCACTATTAGGCTCTATAAGAGTTGCGCCTGAGACAAAAACAAAAGTTACGGTGAGAGATATTATTGGGAATTTAGAAAGTGTTAATATTACGAATGACCCCGTACACAAAATTTTTCCCGTACATACAGAAGCCGTACGAACACGAATTGAACTAACGCCTCGCGATGGCGGAAGTCGGAGTGATTTACCTGACGAATATACTCTTGAATGTCATAAAAAAGAGGGCGTCGGTTTCAAAGATGTCTATGGACGGCTTAGATGGGATGATGTTTCATCGACAATAACCGGAGGTTGCCTTAATCCTTCAAAGGGAAGGTTTTTACATCCTGAAGAGAACAGATGTATTTCAGCAAGAGAAGCTGCTATGTTGCAAACTTTCCCTAAAAACTATATATTCCCGGTTGATATTTCAAGATCTGCAATTGCGCTAATGATAGGTAATGCGTTACCTCCGGAGTTTTGCAGACAGCAAGCACAAAATATTAGCAAACATTTGGATGTGTTCTTTATGTCGGATATATATGATAATGATAAACGCTCTGAAATAATGAGCCATGTAAAAAATAAGGGTACGGAACCTGAATTGTATATTAGAAAGCTTTTATGTGAGTTGGGATATAGCCACTATAGGTTAAAAACCTCAAAGTTAAATTGCTCTCCGGACATTATATTTCCAGCTCTCAAGAAAGCAATTTTTGTTAACGGCTGTTTTTGGCATGGGCATAATTGCTCAAGAGGAACTCTACCAAAAAGCAATGCGGAGTTTTGGCAGGATAAAATCAATAAAAATATTGAACGAGATAAAGCAAACTATAAGGAGCTACAAAATTTAAACTGGGATTTTTTGATTATTTGGCAATGTGAGATCAAAGTAAAAAACCGTTATGAATTGGAACAAAAGTTAAAAGACTTTATGACCTCCAATTCGAAAAACGGAGTGAAATCATGACCCATTTTTATGCGTTCGCTCACTGTTGTTTTTGACATGTACATTAGGGATGCAAATTCTATCGTGGTCCTAAAACAAATTCAAATTTTTTACTTATGATACCGGAGGAAAACTTCATGAGGTATATGCTCCAGGTATGAAATTTGCACTTCTTGAATCAGGTATTAATCCTATTGCAAAAGTAAAAGGTATTGATGGAATAATACGCAGACCTGCAATACTTATTTCAAGTAGTCCACATAAGGCAGGCTCGTTAGAAACGCCATGGGAGGATACTTTTGATCCAGATAATGGTCATATTCGTTATTATGGTGACAACAAAGATCCGGATACTGACCCATCCTTATCACCGGGTAATCGAATATTGATTGATGCTTTTAAAATTCATCTTTCTCCTGAAAAGGAACAAAGAGAAAATTATGGGGTACCAATTATATTTTTTAGAAGGGTCGCACATGATGGGCGAATAAAAGGAAATATATTGTTTCAAGGTTATGGTATTATTCAGTCAGTACAGTTAATAACCCAATATGATCAAAAAAATAAGAGATATTTTTCAAATTATGTTTTTGATTTTGCTGTATTTAGCTTAGTTAATGAAAATGAAAACTTTTCTTGGCAATGGATAAATGATAGAAGAAACAGTGATTTTACTGTGAAAGAAACTTATCGACTTGCTCCGGTCAGTTGGCAAAATTGGGTTAAGTATGGTTATGAGGCTATTGAAAAATGTAGGCGAAGAGTATCTAATTTGATGATAATAAAAACTACTGATCAAAAACCTAATGCTGGAACAAAAGAAGAAAAAATACTTCAAGCTATTTATGCTTATTATGAAGGGAAAAAGCACAGTTTTGAAGCTCTAGCATTATTTATTGCTCAGCGCTTATTTGTAAAAAGTGGAGCAAAATTTGTTAAGGGATGGATTACACCATCAACAGGAGATGGTGGGGCCGACTTTATTGGAAGATTAGAACTGGGTTCAGGTTTTTCTACAATAAAATTAATTATACTAGGACAAGCTAAATGCGAAAAACTGAACACACCTACTAATGGAAGGGATATAGCTAGAACAGTAGCTCGTTTAAAACGAGGTTGGATAGGGATATATGTTACTACTTCTTATTTCTCTGAGTCTGTTCAGCAAGAGATAATTGAAGATCAGTATCCAATAATGTTGGTGCATGGACAAAAAATTGCAGAGGAAATGTCTGAAGTTTTGTATCAACGTGGAATATCTGATGTAAATATACTTTTAAATGAAATAGATAGCGAGTATGAACAACTTATTAAAACACGACGGCCAGAAGAAGTATTATTTGAATAAATTCAAAGCATAATTACATCCGAATTGTAGCTATAACGGATGTCGAAATTAAATTTAATACAAGGCAATGATTAAAAAACGCTATAGATTTTTATCCAGCGTTCTTTTTTTATATAAACTTGTAAAGGAAGCCGTTTGCTTTATTGAATAATAAAGCAAGCGGCTTTTTTGCGTGAAAGACTGCGGTAAAAGTCAAGTAAATTGCTGAAAAAAATTTGGAGTTTTTGATGGCACAAACTGTAAGTTTTCAGGAAAAAGGGTATAGAAAACTAAGCCTACACAGGAGAGAGGGCAGATGTAAGCAACTGGAAATTACTCAATCAATTTAACACTCCGTAGGTCTTGACTATTCGCCCCAAAGATGCTAGATTTAGGGTAAGTGAAGACCTACGTGTTGACTGCTCGACCCCGCGCATGTTCCTGCTGGCGAGGCAGAGTTCTTTTAGGGCGTGCGGCAACTGTTAGTGTCTTCACTTTTTTTGTTGCCGTTTCCTTTGGCTTTTGCGACGCCTGAGAGTCCTCTGACTGCACCTTGGGAACAGAGGTCCTGGACACCTCCTTATGAACAAGCTTGCGGTGCTCACGTATTTCCGGAGCCATGTACAACTGGTTCCTGGATAGGAGAGCATAGACCAAACGCACAAGCTTGCGTGCTGTGAGCGACAGCGCTCGTTTGTAGGGATGGCGAGCGGTTTCCTTGAACTTGCGGTTAAAGTACTCCCTGTACTCAGCATTGTGGTTAACCATACACTGAGCAGCCTGGATCAAGTAGTAGCGAAGGTAGGAATTGCCTGTTTTAGTCAAGGGAGTAACATTACCGCTAAAGTTGCCGGACTGGTTTTTCCTCCAGGTAAGCCCGGCATACTTAGCCAACTGAGCCTGACCGGGAAAGCGAGAGATATCACCAATTTCAGCAAGGATACCGGCAGCCAACACAGGTCCGATGCCCGGAATGGATTCCAGCACAGTGCTAAACTTCCGCATTTTCTTGGCAATCTTCTTATCCAAACGGGCAATATGCTTTTCTAAAAGCTCAAGCTGCTGCAAAGTCTGCTTAATCAGCATATGTACCTGATCTGCCAGTTCTTTTGGGATGGGAAAAGAATCCCTGGCAGTCTGATAGACCAGGTTGGCCTTTTCATCCACATCGCGGAAGTGCCCTTTGCTGAATTCATGAAGCAACTTTCTGAGTTCACCAGTGGAAACCTCCGCAATGTCTTCAGCCGAATGAAACTTCTTCAGCAGCTTCCTTGGCGTGGCACCAAACATGTCCGAAAAAGGCTTGGTCCTGCTCCATTCACTGAAAGTGAGGAACAAGAAGGATTTGGCATAGTTTTTTAGCTGTGATACATGCTGTGTCAGATGATAGCGGAACCTTGTAAGTCTTTGTAGCGCCAAGAAATCAACATTAGGGACCTGGCCTTGAGGTATCCTACCAAAACGCAAGCGGTCAGCAATGACAAAAGAATCCTTGATATCAGTCTTATCCATATCGGGATAAGAACCACGAAAATTGCTAACAACCTTGGGATTGAGAGGTAAAACCTCGGCGTCCTTATCGCCAAATGAAGCACTGGAAGCCAAGAAATTGAACAGGGGGAACCAGTACAAAGCGGTAGCTTCCATGCCGATGATCAACTTCTCGAAATCCCCTGCATCCATGAGGGAATTGAGATATTCAACCATGGCCAGGGCACCAGGCAGGTTGTTAGCGAAGCTTAGGGACTTTCCGACAGTATTGCCGTCATAGTCCATTAGACAAAGCTGATTGTTTTCCAGACTGACATCAATACCGGCAAAAAGTCTTTTACTCATTAAGATCACCACCTTAGAAAGAAATTGAAATTGGAATAGGGGTCCCAGCATCCCTGGCAAGCTCAACATCCTCGCCAGAATCAGAATTCAAAGAAACAAACTGCGCGTTAGAAGTACCTGCCAGGGGAGGGGGTACACTCTTAAAAAGAAGTCACCTAAAAGGCGCAACAAGGAGGAGGCGTACTTCCCCTATACCATAGTTGATTATGCTGGAAAGCCCTAAACTTGTAAACACTTTTGATTTTTCAAACAGCAAAACTCAAACTTTTTTTGAGAAGCTCTCAACCCCTGGAATTACAGGGCTTTGGGCTCTCAAATTGA
>Ga0067045_1030732_pt1 | contig 14278 bp, 11 predicted proteins | sample TerdegcTABiofilm_FD_59184 | JGI IMG/M metagenome (GOLD analysis project Ga0067045, IMG submission 59184) | Combined Assembly of (Gp0054472, Gp0054536) Wastewater bioreactor microbial communities from Singapore -Terephthalate degrading...
CCGAAGGCCCAATTGGTAGCGTAGTCTCAATAGCTGACAGGATGGATACGATTTGTGGTTGCTTTGGAGTAGGTCTTATACCCTCTGGAGCAGCAGATCCATATGCCCTAAGGCGTCATGCCCTGGCAATTATACAGATTCTAATCGACAAGAACTGGCATTTGAATCTGCCTCAGATAATCCAGTATTCTTTAAAACTCCTCAAAGACAAACTTGTTGAACCAATTGAAAACATAGAGACGCAGGTTCTAGATTTTTTCAAGGCTCGTTTTGTTAATTTTCATTCGAGTAGAGACTTTTCTCTGGACGTGGTTGAAGCCGCTGTAAGAGCAGGATTCATCGACATTGTCGATGTGAGGGCCAGAGTGGAAGCTTTGAACATTTGGAAACAGCGGAAAGATTTTGACGCAATTATGGTGGGTTTCAAAAGAGTTGTGAATATTCTTAAAGATGTTGATTGCGGACCGGTAGACCCATCCAAATTTGTAGAAGAAGCTGAAAAATTACTTTTCGAAGCATATTCTGGGATCAAGGAAGAGTGCGACGAAGCAATCTATTCGGGAGATTACCAAAAAGCCCTCGAGATGATAGCCGATTTAAGGACTCCAATTGACAATTTCTTTGACGGTGTCATGGTGATGGTTGAAAACTCAGAGTTAAGGACCAACAGGCAAGCCCTTCTTGGACAGGTTTCTTCGCTGTTCAAGAATATAGCTGATTTTTCGTTTATTGGATCAACAGCCAGCTAATTCGAATTGCTAAGCGTTTCCATCGAGTTTGACAAAGTTGAAATCAACCCATCCCGCTCTTCCGGTGGGCGTTATGATTCGGAACCATACTCGGTCCTTTTGAAAACGCTTTTCTGTCACTTTAACCAGCTTGCCAGCACTTAGAGTCTCAACAACGTCCGAAGTCTCATCAGGGGACTTTCGGACCCTCAGGCCGTTACCCACAACTGATCCACGTCTATTCAGACGCATGGAATGAACGGAATCTGATTCCTCACTGACGGACTCAGAGTCCGACGTGTTTTTGTTGTCAAGTGAAACGCGCTCTTTAGAAGAAGCTTTGGCCTCCTTGTCAAAGGAACCCGTATTCAAGGATGCTCTGAGCTGTGTAGATTTGGCAGCCGCTTCGTTCGGGGTAACCTTGAGATCATTGTTTATCTTTGAGGATCTAACTAACGAAGGAAGATCTTTGGAAAATAATTTTACAGCTTTGGTGTTAAGTTCCAATTCACGGGCAAGTTTTTCAACGATCATCTTAGTTTCCTCAATCTGCTGCCCGTGCTTTTCCGCCATCTGATAGACATTTTTAAGCGCTAAGGCGTTTTTTTCAAAATTATGCGACATCCAGACGTAATGCGTCTGTGCCACCGAAGTAACTAAAAATACTGCTAAAAGTACCCATGAAAAATATTTGAAAGGAAATGTGATCCTGTCTTCATCTTCTATGAGGAATGAGGCGGTCAATTTTTTCCTGATCCACAATCTCCACATAATCATGAAGGCGGCCAGAGTCGCAGCCTGAACGAAAACGAATATGAGATGATAAGCCACTATCAGACCTCCTGGAAAAAGTTGAGCGATAATTACCATTTTATTCAATATATTGCAAATATTTTTAGATAAAATTGTTTAAGAAAAGTCCTTTTTGTATAATATTGATTATCATGCTATCAGTTTAATCTATCTGAATCATGTAAGTTATTCGTCTAAAATATGTTTTTACAAATAGTTTTTGGCTTGGCGCCAAAATTGCTTAATAATTAAGCAGAAAATAATACGAAACCATACCTTTCACGCCCTTTCAATAGGGCTTTTTTTTTGCTTGTTTTGTGTGGGAACGTCTATATTGGGATTTTTGAGAGGTTTGGCGTCGAGCGCGTTCAGATCGTTTTTTACATTGGAGGTTGTGTATTGAGACGAATGTGGGAAATTATTTCACTAGTGTCTTTAGTGTACTGTTAATTTATTTCTCATGTGTCTTGGATGTCATTATTGAACCTCTAGTTCGAGCGAGTTGAAATGGCTTGACTTAATTAACTGAATTTGTTTAGATGTCTGTTTTAGAGATAAATCGGAAAGGGTAGGGAAGTACAGTGAAGAGAACATATCAACCCAGTAACTTATCGAGAAAAAGGACACATGGCTTCAGGGTTCGGATGAGAACCCGAAGTGGACAACTTGTTCTTAATCGTCGTAGAGCCAAGGGCAGGAAGCGACTTTCTGTCTAGGTGTACTTCACATAGTTTTTCCCGGAGTTACAGACTTAGGAAGTCCGACGAATTTGAAGTGGTGATGAGAAGCGGGTCATCACGCCAGACTTCACACTTCAAAATCAGGGCTCTCCGGAATGTGTATGGCCTGAGCAGGCTTGGCTTGGTAGTGGGGAAAAAGGTCGGCAACGCCTGTGTGAGGAACCTGGTGAAGAGGCGTTTAAGGGAATATTTCCGGTTGAACAGGCTCAAATTGCTACCAGGTATTGATTTTGTGATAATCGCCAAGGTAGGTTCCGGGTCTATTACCTCAGGTGACGTCAACAAAGAACTTGATAGCATATTCTCTAGAAGTTTAGTATAGGTATGAAGTATTTCTTAATAGGTTTAGTACGGTTCTATCAGGTCTTTCTTTCGCCCCTGTTTCCCTCCTCATGCCGATTTCATCCTACATGTTCAGAATATGCTATTGAGGCAATAAAAACGCATGGGCCATTTAAAGGGGGAATCTTGAGTGTAAGACGAATTCTCAAATGCAGGCCCTTTGGCCCCTGTGGCTTTGATCCTGTTCCCTAATATTGGAGTAGGGGAGAGGCTGTTCGCATTTTTCATGTTTTCGACCTTATGCCCTGATCGAGAAAGGTAATGATGGACAGAAATCTTGTCTTGGCAATAGTGTTGTCGGTGCTCATTATAGTCGGATTTCAGTATTTTCTTCAGCCACCCCCAACTGTTCCGACTCAAGTCCCCTCCAAATCTGGAGAAACTATTCCCAAACCCGAGACCTCACCCGTTTCACGAAGTGCTGGCGCCTCAACAGATAGGCCTGAACCCGCTGCTGTGACCTCCGCGCCGTCAGCCGAAGCAGTAGAGAAGCCCATTGTGCCAGCCGGGCCAGTAAAAGATACCAGGATTACAGTAGATACTCCGATCTATGAGGCAGTTCTTTCGACTGTAGGTGGTCGGATTGTTTCCTTCAAGCTCAAGGATTACAAGACTAGCCCGGGATCGGGCGATCTTGTTAACCTATATCCTCCAGAAGGTCCTGATACATCCGGTGTTTCGATTCGTCTAACCAGGGCGAATGAGATCTTTACGGACAATTTTCTTGGTTATTCGATTGATGATGAAAAGACTGTTTATTCAATGAAGTCATCAGGCGAGAGTCATCGTCTGACTTTTAAAGCATCTGCGCCAAACGGCTTATCTATATCCAAGTCTTATGTTTTCAAGTCTGACAACTATGCCATCGATGTTGAGTATTCGATCACCAATACTTCAGATCAGGGAAGAAATTATCTTGTGACCTTTCCTTTGAAAAAGAGTTATTTTGACGAATCTCAACAATTTGCATGGAACAGCGCCGAAATCTTCCTGAATGGAACTTTAAAAGATTATTACTTCAAGGATATCAAAGGAGACGAAGAGCTTTCTGGACAAGTTGAATGGGCTGGTCTTGGTGAAGTCTATTTTCTCAAGGCCCTCTCATTTGGTCAGAAACCGGCCAGCAAGGTAACATTGCTCAAGCCCACTCAAGACCACGTGGCAGAGATTTTAATCAGGTACGGCTCGATAGATTTGCCGCCGTCTCAGCCTGTTGAAACCAGGATGGGGCTTTATCTCGGGCCCAAACAAAGCGACGCATTGGCAAAAGCCGGGGACAATCTTTCCAAGGCATTATTTTTCAGCAACTATGCAATTCTCAATATAATGGCCGAGTATCTTATGAAGGTTCTGAGATTTTTCAACTCCGGCTTTGAGGTTGCTGGCATCAAGGTTCCAGGAACCAACAACTATGGCATAGATATTATAATACTTACCATTTTGATTAAAATCTTGTTTATCCCATTGACTCATAAAAGCATGAAGTCTATGAAACGAATGCAGGATATCCAACCTCAAATAGCCAAGCTCAAGGAAAAATACAAGGATGACAAGGCGGCTTTGAACAAGGCTACTATGGAATTGTTTAGGGAACAAAAGGTCAACCCGCTTGGCTCATGCTGGCCTATGTTCCTGCAAATTCCAGTTTTTATAGCCCTTTATCAAGCGTTGTCCTACGCGATCGAACTTAGGCAAGCTCCTTTTGTCTGCTTTCCCTCCATATACCTTTGCATCAACGACCTAGCGGCGCCTGATCCCTACTATGTGACACCAATACTAATGGGCGCCACTATGGTATTGCAACAGTGGATGACCCCCTCTGCTGGGGATCCGATGCAGAAAAAGATGATGTTGCTAATGCCGGTCATTTTCACGTATATGTTTTTGAGCTTTCCCGCAGGTCTAGTGCTTTACTGGTTGGTCAGTAATGTTTTGTCGATTGGTCAACAAATGATAACCAATCGGTTGGCCTAGCCTTAAAAGGTGACTAAACAGATGAGTTATTTTGAATTTACAGGCAAGAACGTTAAAGAAGCCATAGCCAAAGCGTGCACGGAACTGGATACCGAAGAGGCGCTACTGGAAATAGAGGTAATAGCCGAGAGTACGAGAGGTTTTCTCGGGATAGTTGGACAGAGAGACGCGAAGATCCGTGTCAAGAGAAGAGACATCCTCAAAGAGGTCCTTGCCGCTGAAGAGGAAGATCTCGGGCCTGCCCCTAGCTCAGAGCCTGAAGAGACCCAGCCTTCCGAAGAGATCAAGGTAGTCGAATCGCCCGTTGCCATAGGAGAATCGCAGGAGGTTCAGGAGACGCACCCTGACTTGGAGAGAGCATGTCAAATACTTCAGGAAATTTTAAACATGATTCCTGTGGAAGTAGAAGTCAAGGGGGCATTTTCCGATGGCTGCATATATCTTGATATTCAGGGAGACAAGTCTGGTTTGTTGATCGGCAAGAGGGGGCAAACCCTGGATGCGTTGCAGCACCTACTTAACAAAATTCTCAATAGGGATAATCTGGGTAATACGAAAGTCGAGGTAATCATTGACACTGAGGATTATAGACGCAGAAAACAGGAAAACCTCAAAGAAATAGCTCTAAAGATGAGCATGAAGGCAAAAAAGACTTTAAAACCGGTATCTCTTAATCCCATGCCTGCAAGCGAACGCAGACTCGTCCATCTCATACTGGCTGACGACAAGGAAGTTTACACCAAGAGCTATGGTGAAGGCCCCTTGAGAAGAATTATCGTGTATCCAAGACGCGCAATGGCCAGCAAACGCAGAAGACACTAGATACAAAATTGAATTGAAACGACTTCATTCGGTTGTTTCAAGTAATATAAAAAGGCTCCTTCGTTGGACAATTACAATTGATCCAAACTTATTAAGGAGCCTTTTTTAGGCTAAAAATAGTTTGCAGCTGATGTCAATCACCGCGACGAAGAGCGATATGCAGCGCCCTCGCCTCATTAATTTTCTCTTCTTGTTTCATTTTTTTCATTGTAGCTTCCTGAACTTTGGCCATTAACAAGTCAAGATCGCACGGTTTCATCAGGTAATCGAGAGCTCCGAGTTTCATACCGTCAATGGCTGACCCTACGGTTGCGTGTCCCGTTAGCATTATCACTTCAACAAGGGGGTTTACGTTCTTAATGGCTTTTAATGTTTCGATGCCGTCCATTCCCGGCATTTTAACATCCAAAATTATCACATCAAAGGACTCGCCCAGACCAAGTTTCTGCAACGCCTCAGGGCCGCTATTCGCTGTCGATACAGTGAGCCCTCGTTTTACAAGGCGCTTCGATAGTGTTTCAATAAATGGTGCTTCATCATCGACCAAGAGGACTCTGGCTGTTGTCATATCATTTTCTCCTAACAAATGAAGTCTTGTTTCGACTGGTTGACGTGCGAAAATGAACTGCATCCGGCTCATTTCCTCACAATAATGTTCATAACTCCAATCTATTGTTGTTTTCCTTACTAATCAAGTCATAATATTTTTAAATCAGTAAACAAGGAGTAGGTAAGCGGATGATATGGCAAGGCTCACCAGAGTAATAGGAGTGGCCTGAGCGCAAAAAGATCCGAAAGATATCTTGTGCCCGGCCTTTTCAGCTATACCTGTTGTAACAACATTAGCTGAAGCTCCGATGATTGTGCCATTACCTCCAAAACAAGCCCCAAGAGCCAACGCCCACCATAATACTCCTGATTCGGCTCCAGGTATCGTAGTGTTGAGAAAGGCGACAATTGGAAGCATGGTCGCGGTATAGGGAATATTGTCCACAATAGCTGATGCTATTCCAGACACCCATAAGATGATGAGAATAGCTATGGTCAAATTTCCCTGACACACTCCCGATATCCAATCTGCTATTGCCTGAAGAATGCCAGTGTGTTCAGCGCCGCCCACAACTATAAAAAGCATGATGAAAAAGACCAAAGACGGCCATTCAACTTCCTTCTCCAACAGCTCCACTATGTCAGTCTTTGTAAGCAGGATAATCAAGGCGGCCCCAAAAAGAGCAGCAACACTAACTTCCATGTGAAACTTTCCATGAAGTATGAATAGCGCTATCACTCCAAGAAGAACCGCCCCTCCCACGGCGAGTATTCGCTTGTCATTGATTCTGTATTTTTCCTTCAGAAAAGACAGTAGCTTGGGTATGTCGTCCACTTTAGCTTTTTCATATACTTTCCCATAAAGAATTTTATTGTAAGCAAGCTGGGCTATCAGCACTATAACAACGACAGGAGCAAGATTGAGGACGAAATCATTGAAGGTAAGTCCTGCGTATGATCCAATCATGATGTTGGGTGGATCGCCAATCAGGGTTGCTGTTCCGCCGAAGTTCGAGGCGAGTATCTCAGGCATGAGGAACACAAAAGGAGATACGCCAAGCACCATGGCGATTTCCATCGTTACGGGAGTTAGAAGCAGCATTGTCGTGACGTTATCCAGGAAGGCGCTTGCCACTGCGGTTACAATACACAAGGCGGCAGAGAGCATATAAATCTTGCCTCTAGCGACCTGAAACGATTTATAAGCAAGCCACTGAAAGACACCAGACAATTTTAACACGCCAACTATGATCATCATGCCCATTAGCAAAAAGACCACATTCCAGTCTACGACTAACAGGGCTTGTTCCCAGGTGATGAGTTTGTATGCGTCATCAAAAGTTCCCAAAGTATGGGTGATCAACAGCAGTGTGGCTGCGCCTAGAGCTGCCGCTAGTGTCCTGTGAAGGATTTCGAAAGCAATTAACACGTAGACCGCTGCAAAGATGACCAGGGCGATCCAAAAAGCGGCTCCCTGGATTCTTGACATTTTTATGTTCGCATGAGTTACCCAGCGATGGACTCCCTTTTCATCCTTACCTTCATCATAGATCTTTTTCAGGGTTATCATGTCTGAGGGTTTAAAGCTGGGACGAGTAACCTTTATGGAGAGAGATCCTTTATCCGCCGCCTCGCCTGAGATGGGAAGTTCAAAGTTAAAAAGCCCGTTTTTTCCGGTTGTTAAATCTTTTTCCGCACGAGCGCCCATGCTTTCAGGGATGAACGGTTTTCCGTTTAAGTAGGGCATGATTTTGGCGTCATCAACAGGATGGCCAACTGAATCAACGACCTTGCCTTCTACAATCAACATTGTGGTTGATGATGCTTGGCTTGCCGCATTTACTCCACTAAAACCGAGCGCCAACAAAATCACGACGATCAATGTAATAAGAGAATTACGTGTCATTCATGAGTTCCTTTCAGAACATTACAAAGAATTAAGACGCTTGAGTATCACATGGTTTTGGGGACCAGAATGGGCATTCCCAAAATTGGCCATATGACCAGAGTGGCTAACGCGATTACAGCCATCAGTATTACACTTGCTGGAATACCGTACAAGAAGAATTCCCCACTGGTAAACTGCTTGGAATCGTAGGCAATGGCATTTGGCGCAGCGCCGACCAACAACAGGAAGGGCATACCAGCTGTAACCAGTGATGCATACATGACAACATACGGTGATACCCCCAGGTATCCGGAGATTACCAATGCCACCGGTAGCGAAATCGCTATAGCTGCAACGTTCATGATGAAGTTGGTCATAAGCATGACGAAAAACGCGATTCCAATGACGAATACCAACCAATGAGCTTCCTTAAACATCGCCAGCCAGTTTACGGCCAACCATTTTGCAGCTTCCGTTTCCCATAAACAGAATCCTATGCTCATGGCGCCCGAGAAAAGCAGGACTATGTTCCACGGGATGAGTTCCAGATCTTCAATATCCAGAATCCTTACTACGAAAAACAGGATGGTCGATATCAATATGATGGCTGTTTTATCTAATTTTTGGAGAGATGGCACCATAACCTGGAGCGACATCACTGTGATGGCTCCAAAGATTATAATTAGAGCCAGGATCTCTTTCTTGGTTATTGGCCCTAAATTAGCGCTCAGTTCAGCAACCCTTTCTCGAAGTCCAGGGATGACTTTCTTCTCTGGTTTGAAGAAAATTAGGAAAAATACCCACAAAAGCGCTACCATCAATATGCCCACTGGAAACATGTAATAGGTGAGTTCAAAGAATGAAGTGTCTACTCCCACCATTTCTTTGAAGAAACCAAGAGCCACGATACCTCTAGCTGCTCCGAGCAGTGTGATGATACTTCCTGCGCCACAAACGTAAGCCATTCCTATGAACAAACCTTTGCCAAATTTAGTCGGTTTGTCACCCTCGCCATAAAGACTGTAAATGGCCAATAGCAACGGGTACATAGTGGCTGCTACCGCAGTATGAGCCATTATCAGAGTCAGCGCTGTAATCAGAATGAACACCCCTAGATAAATGGTAGTTGTCTTTTCACCAATTATTTCAAGCATTTTATAAGCGATGCGTTTAGTCAGACCAGTCTTGGTGAAGACCATGCCAATTACAAGTGAAGCGAAAATGAACAACACCGAGGGATCCATGAAATCTTTGAAAGCTACCTTCGCAGGTCTGATCATAAACAGAGCTTGAGTAACTCCAATCAATAAGCTCGTGACACCAATGGGAATAACCTCGAAAACCCACCAGGTTCCAGCCAATAGAAATACCGCTAAGGCGCCTTTACCTTGTTGAGTAAGTGGAAAATGTTTTCCCATGGGATCCACTGCGTCGGGCCATGGTGGAGAGTAATAAACGATGAAAAAGAGGCCTAGACCTGTAAACATTGCGATCCATCTTGTCCAATCTATTTTTTTACCTTGGGCTGCCGTAATATTTTCAGCGCTCATCAAGCAAATCCTCCAAATTGTTCTATTAAACTCGAAATGATCCTAGATCTGGCATGCTTTCATCTTTGCGACTACCTGATCGAAAACATCTACCAATCTCAATAAGCCAACAGTTTCGCCTTGGGAGGTTACCACAAGGGCCTGACAGCGTTTCATTATGAGATGATGAATAGCTTTGCTCAGCGAAACTTCCTCATCGATGTAAACTTCTGACGACTGGTGTGGTATAAATTCGCCAACTTTGTGGTCGAAACATTTCTTGCAAATGTCAAGCAGGGGCGCTTTCCACAAATCGTAGTTATCAAGCATGGAATGTAGAAACTCCGGAGTTAGGCCAAATCTAGACACTTTCCTCAGTTCCTCATTCGTAAGATATTCCGGCTCAAGACAGGTGAGTATGTCCATGCGATTAAGCTTTCCAATTACCTTGCCAGATTTGTCGCAAACCAAAACCGCCATAAATCTATGACCTTTCGCGTCCAACCGTTGCCGACCCTCTTCCAGGGCCTGAACCGCCTCATAGAGAGAAGCGTCTTCATCAACTCGTGGGTAACCCTCAAATGACGTCATAAGGTCCTTAACCTTAATGGTTTCCATGAAAGCGTCTCCTTGTGGAATGTTTTTCCTTCAAGCCAGTTAAAGTTTACAGCTAGCATTGCGTAGCGCTCTTAGATTGAGCTCCAAAACTCTTTGTGTTTTTGTAAACAACTGCGCAACTCATTTGATGAGCTGTTTATGGCGCGTGCGCAACTAGTTCAGCCTAAAAACAGGCTTAATATTTGTTTCAAATTATGCAGAACAGCATACTTTCCTAATAACCTCTGGTCTTTATAATTCGATCTACTTCCGCATTCTTTATCCTGTCTTCATGCTCTTTCTTTCGCTGAAATGCCTTGTCGAGCTTTTCGATCAGGATCGCCGTATCGGTTGGTTTCAACAGGTAATCAAAAGCGCCTAACTTCATCCCGGTAATCGCAGTGTCAACAGTTGTGTTTCCTGTCAACATGACCACCTCAGTCAACGGCTTAATTATCTTGACTTCCTTGAGCGTTGAAATACCGTCACGTCCAGGCATCATGACATCTAGAATAACCACATCGATGTCAGTCTTCTCCAAAATCGCCAACGCTTCATCCCCACTCAAAGCAGTCAATACCTCAAAATCCCTCGTAACAAGACGTTGAGACAGCACCTCCACAAACTGCTCCTCATCATCCACCAAAAGAACTCGAATCTTCATTTATTGTCTCCGAATTTTTTAACTGAAGACTTGACTCGGGGCTCTAAAAGAGAGAATTGCGCGTGTCAAGCGGTACGACATAAGGGCAATAATCATGCCATGTTATAAAAATCTAATTGTTCAGTGTATTTTAGTGAAACAGAGGTATCAGGTTGGGGCGATTATAAAACATTATGAAACAAAACGAAGCGCACAAAATGACACATGATGAGACATCAGGTTGATGGGGCGGATTTTTGAGGTATGGATCGCTCCATGAGTATTGAACCTGGCGACAGCGCGCCTTTAATCGCCAGCTCAATGGCCTTCGAACTCGAACCGATCACTGAATCAACTACAGAGACTTTCTTCCAGACCAGATATTGATAATATTCGTCTTCGATCCCTCCGCAGATTACCATAGTGATTCGTTCATCAAGTATCATTCGGCATAGAGTTTCGGCGGAAGCTTCCGAGAGAACAATTGTTCTTTCTTCAACGATTTTTTGATTGTCATCTACAAGAGCAATATATGCTTCTGGGGCTAGGTCAAAGCGTGGCGCAATGTCATCACCCAACAATGGCACTAATATTTTGATCATGAAAATACCGACCTACATGTTTGCGAAACGATCAGTGGTTTATTCTATTCCCAATCTTTTCATTTTTCTCCACAGGGTGCTCCGTCCCCAACCGAGGATGGCAGCAGCCTTACTCCTACTGCCTTTGGCTTTTATCATCGCCTCAAATATCATTTTTTTCTCGGCTGCCCTCCAGTTGGGATAGTCGAGTTTAAAGACCGCGACCGGTTCTGACTCGTCATCATCTTTACTGGCTGGCGCTGAATCAAAAATGCCAGAATCCTGCTTTTCCATCAGGTAGGCTGGCAGATGGCTGACCTCAATAGTGTCGCCTTCACAAACATTCACACAATATTCCACTATGTTTCTAAGTTCCCTGACATTCCCCGGATATCTGAAAGACAGTAAGATGTCCCTCGCTTCTGGAGAAAAGGACTTGATTCTATTCTTGAATCTCAGACTCATAATTCGCAGAAAATGATCTAGCAATGTGCTGATATCTTCTTTTCTCTCGCACAGGGGAGGCAATTCCAATCTTATTACATTCAGTCGAAACAGAAGGTCACGTCGGAAGCGGCCTTGTCTCACCATTTCTTCCAGGTTTCTATTGGTGGCGGCAATTACGCGAACATCAACATGAACTCCTTTGGAAGAGCCTAAAGGGTATACTACTTTGTCATCAAGGAAAGATAGAAGCTTTACTTGAAGAGTTAATGGTAAGTCGCCTATTTCAGTTAGTAAAAGAGTTCCATTATGAGCTAATCTGAATCTTCCGAGCCTGTTCTCAACTGCCCCTGTAAATGCTCCTTTTTGATGACCGAAGAGCTCGGATTCCAGTAGTGTTTCAGGCAGTGCGCCACAGTTGACCTTGACGAACGGACCTTTTGCCCTGACGGAAGCCTTGTGTATAGCTTCAGCTAGTAAATCTTTCCCCGTCCCGGTCTGTCCAGTTATCAAGACTGATGAATCGGTTTGGGCTATTACGGGAAGCATCTGGAAAACTCTTTGAATCTGGGGACTTCTTCCAATCATATCATCGAGTTTAAGAACCCGTTCCACCTTGGTGCACTCAGATTCAAGGACTCTTACATCCTCAAAAGTTTCTATGAATCCAAGCACTTCATCGTCTTGATCTAAAAGTAATGATGACGTAATTCTGACCGGAATCTTTTCTCGATTTCTATTGATAATATTAGATTCTGTCGTGACTGATCTATTTTCCAAGCTGAGCTGTTTTAGAGGACATCCATGGAAACAATGATTGCATTTCAACATGTAACTGCATGGTATGCCATAAGATTCCTCGCATCCGAACCCGATAAGTGATTCCAACGTCCTGTTAACAAACAAGATGTTTTGTTTTGAATCCAGAATCACTATGCCGATGGGGACTTCGTCAAGAACCCGAGATGTGGACAACCGGCTGGAATCAATACCAACAATTTCATTGACCAATGACCCTGACAAAAGTGAACCTCGTATCAAAAAACGGTTATTCTAATCATACGGTATGCAACCATAATCGTCAAAATCTTAGTAGCAGATTTTCTTTTATTGGCAAGCCTTATTAGAGTTAATGTTCCAATTTGCCTTGATTTTTAATATCACAAGATTTGTCTTTAATATTTAAAACTGTTTCATTCTGGATTGATTCTAACAGAATAGGCTCTTGCATAGTTCTTGATCGTCTGCTAAAAAACCGCCCATGGAAATCAATTCAAAGAAAGAATTCACGGTAAAGTCGTCAGCGCATTGGTTTATCAAGTCATATGTGCTGTTCATATTTGTGTTGATCCCTGTTTTTGCGTTAGCCAATCCGTCCGTTAAGCCTGAGGATATTCCGTCATTTCTCTTTACAAAGGGTAAGAGTCTATCGGCTTTCAAGGCTGTAATGAGTGTTTCAACGGTTAATGAAATTGACAAATCCAGACAGGATGTCAAGGGTTTTATGATTTACAGGCGTCCTTCTGATTTTAGATTTCAGGGTGTCGGTCCGGGCGGGAACTCTTTGTTTGAATTGATTCTCAAAGCCAATCATTTTGAGCTCTACATCCCATCTGACGGAAAGATCTTGACAGGGGCCAAGGAATGCTTCGGAAGGCGGTTTCCTGATGTAGCCGAAATCGAAGGATTGATACCAATGGTTTTGCTGCAGTGGAAAGATGTACGATTCGACCGACTGCTATCAAGAGATTCTGAGAAAATAGTCATCAGGATTTCATTCCAGGGAAAGGTGTGGGGAGCGACATTAGATCCTCAAAATTTGCATGTTCTAAGGCTAGTGCGATTAAACCCCAAGGGCGAGATAGATCTTACAGCAGATTTCGGCGATTTCAAATCAGGTGATGATGGCTGGCTCCCCAGGAAGTTTGAGATTCAGTCAATTTCTGGAAAATGGAGAACTCTCGCCAAGATCAGCAAAATAGAAACAAACCCGTTCCTGGTTGAAAAAAACTTCCAACTCGAAAACACTTTTTCAGCAAAAATCGAACAATGCAAGTAATGCTTACGAAATTATTTTCATGAAACGCCTTGCATACAACCTGGCCTTGCACTGTTTTGCGGCTCCATTGCTTTTCTCGTACTTTGGTCCCCAGATTTTACTCAAGGGTAGGTACAAGCATTCCATCAAAGGTAAGCTAGGTTTCCTTCCAACTAACATCACGCCCAAGAGCCCAGGTCGAATTAGAATTTGGTTTCACGCTGTATCGGTTGGCGAAGTAGTAGCGCTTGCTCCATTAGTAGAGAAAACCAAACTGATCATACCGCAACTGGATCCATTGATTTCGACTGGAACTGAAACGGGACAGAAAAGAGCGACCGAACTAATAAAATCGTCCGAGAGTTTTTTTTATATGCCGTTGGATTTTCCCTATTGCGTAAAACGGGCAGTTGAAATCATTAAACCTGATGTCTTTGTAATGACCGAGACAGAAATCTGGCCTAACCTGATACATGAGCTGAAGGCTGCCGGCGCGAAAATTGCTCTAATGAACGGTCGAATCTCTGACAGATCATACCCCCGATATGTGAAACTAAAAAGATTTTTCAAAGAAACGTTGGACTCTATTGACCTATTTTCGATGTGTTCTG
>Ga0067045_1030733_pt1 | contig 14273 bp, 10 predicted proteins | sample TerdegcTABiofilm_FD_59184 | JGI IMG/M metagenome (GOLD analysis project Ga0067045, IMG submission 59184) | Combined Assembly of (Gp0054472, Gp0054536) Wastewater bioreactor microbial communities from Singapore -Terephthalate degrading...
CCTGTCCCCGGTTTTCGTGGGCAGAGCGCCCATCCTCGGCCTTCCGCTTCTACAGCTTCCCCGAGCCCGGCATGGGCGCTACGGTGGGCGGCTGAACGGGACCTCCGCCGCCTGGATTAGCCGCGCCGGGCATATCACGCTGGGCGGGAGCGGAAGACGCCGGAGCTTGCCGGGAGGCCGGAGGAGCAACGGCACCCGGCGGGATCTCAAACTCGCGGACGTAGCGGGGCTCGCGGGTCTTCGGGTCCGGATCCGCTTCATAGACGAGCCGGATCGCCGGGGGCAGCGCTTTGACGTGGAACAGTAGCACGCCCTGCACCCTCTCGCCCATGTGGAGGTCTCCCGACTCTGGGAAGGCCTCTTGGCCGAGGCGAAGGGTATCGCGCGAGACAGGCACGTTCTCCTTGGTGGGTGTGACCAGGCGGAACTGGCTCCAGGCATAGCGGAAGGAGAAGCGAGGGTTCACGCGGCCGCCTTCGGGCACCCGGGCGTCGAGTGTGACGCGAACACGGATCCACTCGAACCCCTCGCGCGGCAACAGGGGCTGACTGCGGCCCGGCAAGGAAAGGGCCTCCATCCGTTGCCCTTGCACGCTCATCACGACGGGGTGGGGTCTCTCCGGCCAGAAGTGGATCACACAGAACAGGGCGAGCCAGGCCATGGTCGTCCAGGCACCGAGCCGCCGGTACCGCCGCATCCATGGCTTGGCCTCGCGATGGTTCGAGAGCCAGATGCCGGCGATACTCAATCCCAAGGCCAAGGGAGCGAGCATGATGGAGAGTAGGAGCCAGATCTCGCGCCGGGCCAGGTACTGGAGGGTGATTTCATCGAGCGGCGTGCAGCGTTCGTCGGGTTTGGGTTCGGCCTCGGGAGGCGGCCGATCGGAGTCGTCGATGGCTTGCATGCAGTAGGGGCAGCCACTGACGTCGCGGGGGATCTCTGCCAGACAACGCGGGCACTTCATCGCCAATCGGAGGCGAGCTAAGCCGAACGCCGCGCGGCCTCCACAACCTCCCGAAGTTTGGAGATCAGCTCCGCCGGGCGATAGGGTTTGTGAAGGAAGGCACTCAGGGTCTTGCCGACAAAGCGCCGTTCCGCTTCCTGCTGCCCATATCCGCTACAAAGCACGATGGGAATATCCGGGCGGAGGGTCCGGATCTCGTCGAAGGCCTCCTCGCCGGTCTTGCGCGGCATGGTGAGGTCCAGCACCACCGCAACCCATTCTGAAGCCCGTTGGGCGAACCGCTCGATGGCTTCTTGCCCGTCGTGAGCAACGGTCACCTCGAAGCCCGCCATGGTGAGCACGTGCTGAGCGATGTCGCGCACATAGGCCTCATCATCCGCCACCAAGACGGCTCCGGATCCCTTCCAACCTTTCCACCCCGTTGCCTCGGCCGCGGCGGAAGCCTCGGGTACCGAGAGCCCCTCGGCCCAGGGGAAGAGCACTCGAAAAACGGTTCCCTTGCCCACCTCGCTGTCGACGACGATCGCTCCGTGATGGCCGCGAATGATCCCCAGTGTCGCGGCCAGACCGAGACCTCGCCCCGTGAACTTGGTCGTGAAGAAGGGGTCGAAGATCCGTGCGCGTGTCTCGGGCGTCATACCACAACCCGTATCGGAGACTTGGAGATAGACATAGCGGCCGGGCGGAAGTTCATAGTCGACCCGATAGGCCCGGTTCAGCTCATGAGCGCCGACCTCGGCGACGCCGGTCTCGATGGTGATGACTCCCGGGGAGTCTTCGAGCGCCTCGGAGGCATTGATGACGAGATTCATGACCACCTGGCGGAGCTGGGTCGCGTCGGCCCGCAACAAGCACGGGGTGGATGATAGGTTCCGCTGGAGCACGGCCTTCTTGGAGATGGATGACTGGAGAAGATGGAAGACCTCATCCACCAAGCGCGAGAGATCGATGGGTTCAACGATCAGCGTTCCGTGCCCCGAATAGGCGAGCATTTGGCGAGAGAGCTCGGCCGCGCGCGCGGCGGCCGCTTCGACCTGTTGCACCAGGGGCCGGGCCGGAGACTCGGGCGGCAACTGCATCAGCGCCAGATCCGCGTTCCCCAGTACACCCATCAGGATGTTGTTGAAGTCGTGGGCTACCCCACCAGCCAGCACGCTCAGGCTCTCGAGTTTCTGCATGTGCTGCAACTCGGCTTCGAGCTGCCGCCGCTCCTCTTCGGCGCGTTTGCGCTCGGTGATGTCCCGCGAGATGGAGAGCAACCCCGTGGGCTCTCCCGTGTGCGGGTCGGCCGTGGTCCGAGCGGTCGTCTCCATCCATACGGAGGAGCCGTCCCTTTTGACGAACTGGTACTGAACGGTATAGACCACATGGTTCGAGGGGATCGAGCCCAGCCTCGCCCCCACCTCGGAGCGGCTATCGTCCACGATGAACTCATGGATCTTGTGTCCGATCATCTCCTCGGGCGCATATCCAAGAACACTCGTGCAGGAGGGAGAGACGTACACGATGGTTCCATCAAGATTGTGGGAAGCAATGACATCGGTGGCGTTCTCGGCCAGTAGGCGATAGCGCTGCTCGCTCTCGCGTAGGGCCTCCTGGTCTTGCAGCCGCCCGGAGATGTCCCGGGCGAAGGCGCAGTTGTACTCCTGGCCCTCGAACTCGACGAAGTTGGCGGTGACCTCGGCCGGAAACTCCCGCCCATCCTTGGTGCGATGGTAAGTCTGCAGAACCAGAGTGGTGTGGGTCTTCAAATCCTGCCAGTGGGCCTGCCAGACCTCGGGGGGGAAGTTGGGGTCGATATCGTGAATGGCCATGCGGAGTAGCTCCGCATGGGAGTATCCCAGCGAGCGGCACGCTTGCTCGTTCACATAGATGAACCGCCCCAGGGAATCCGTCCAGAAGGCCGCTTCCGCCACGTGATCGATGGCGAACTGTGTGCGCCGGAGATCCTGCTCCATCCGCCGGCGCGCGGTGACATCGGAGAACATGACCGCCATCTGCCCCGGAGCGGTCTGGAATGCGTGGAGTTCGAAGGTTCCCTGAATCCAGCCATCGGTATAGGGTAACGACTCCGCGTGCCAGGGTTCTCCGTAGGCCGCCGCCCAACGGTAACGCTCCAAGACCTCGCTACCGACCAGGGCGGGGAAGACATCTTCGATGGGGCGCCCCATGAACTGCCGGTGGTCTATCTTGAGCATTGCATCGGCGGCGGGATTGGCCCCCCGGAAGGACAGGACACCATCCGGTCCGAGGTCATAGGTATGGATTCCGATCGGGGCCGCGCCGAACACGGCGGCTAGCCGCTCCTCCGTCCGCACGCGCTCGATGACGACACCGAGGACGGAGCAGTACACAGCCACGATGTCTTGAGTAATTTCATCGACGGGAGTGTCCGTGAGAGCCGCATCATTGAACATAAAGCCGACCAAGGTGGAAGAGCCGAGAATCGGTGTAGAGGCCACCCACCCTTGACCGATATCGACGGTCTCTCCCTCGTCGGCATAGAGCCATTCGGTCTGCCGGACGCTCCAGCTCTTTCTCCCATCGATGGCTTCGCGGAAATGCGTCGTCCATTCTGGCGAGACGAAGGAGGTCTCGTGCTCGCGAGTGGTCTGGCCATGGTTGTCGGTGCCATAGGTGCCTTTGAAACGGTCGCCTTCGCGGAGGAAGATGCTGCACCGCTCCACCCCCAGCCGCTCGCGCGCGAGCTCGACACCTCGTCGGCACACGGAGTCGAGATCGGGGAGGCCCATCAGTTCCTGAACCACGACCATGACCGTGCGAAGCCCCTCAACCAGTCGGGCTTGGCGCTGCTCGGCCGCCCGCAGAGCTTCGTCGGACCGAACACGCTCGGTGATGTCCCGGGTGATACCCACCAGGCCAATGGCTTCGCCCTTGTCGCTATAGAGCGGGATCTTGGTGGTCGAGCACCAGCGAGCTTCACCGTTGGCATAACGAACCAGTTCAGTCTTGTCGAGCAGTGCCTGGCCGGTCTGCATGGCCCGCTGTTCGTCTGCGAAGAACCCCGCGGCATCCTCTGGGCTGAAGAAATCGTAGTCGCTCTTTCCCTCGGCCTCAGAGGGGTTTTGGATGCCGAGAACCTGGGCGTGAGCTCGATTAGTGCGCAAAAACCGCGACTGGCTGTCCTTGAAATAGATCGTGTCCGGGATATGGTCCAATAGGGCATGAAACAAGCGTCGCTCCGTCAGGAGCTCGCGGAGTTGGTTACGCAGATCCTCGGGAATATCTTCTCGGTGGAGTAGGTCTTCCAGGGGCACACGGAGGCCCCCCTCATAGAAATAGGCAGGCCCCCCACTTTTCGGGCTGTTCAGCCGAACACCTATCGGCGGAACTGAACGAAGAGCACGTTACACCCTCCAACGTGGTGCGCCCTCAATGCGCTCGCTTGTGGACATTCAGGACGGGACACCTCTTCTCAGCCCCCCGCGCGACCTTCATCCAAACCTCTGGCGCATCATCAGCCCGCTAAAGTAGCCCGTTGGTTATTGCAACTTATGTACAATCCAAGCAGGGATGCCCCCCCTCTCCCGGAACTCATTATCGATGCAATACCTAAAATGAGATGGATTGGAGGTGAGCATGGACATGTTGCGCTCCACACGGAGAACGAAGATCACATCGATGCTCGTGATAGGCCTAGCTGTTCTCGTCCCCCTCGTCTGGGTGGCTGGTGCGCAAGACCAAGCGCCCATAGACGACCAGATTACCGGTGCTACGCTGGTCGAAGCGCGCAAGATAATGGCCGCCGAGACAACAGATCCGGTGGCTGATGCTGACGATACGGAGCGCTTCGTGGTGAACTTCCGCTTCATCGGCGGATGGTGGAGAGAAGAGGGACCTGATCCGACCTTCGAGGACATCCTAGGCCACCCCAGAGGGCAGGTCCCGGCGCCCATCAGCCGACAGGAGTTCTTCGACGACCAGGCTATGGCCCGCATCGGCAACCAGAGCGGCAAGCTCGATATCCGCGTGAGCCCAGTCTACTCCCTGGTTTGCTCCGCCCAGATGCCCGGCCGAGCGGAGCTCAAAGCACCCGACCGCTATTTCTACTGGGAAGCCACCGCGCGGCGAGAACTCGGGGACACCGTCACCCTTGACCTGTGCTGGAATCCGAGGAAAGGCCCGAAGGCCACGGATGAGTACTTCGGCCAGCGGTACTTCCATCGGGCTGAAGACGGTCAGCTCAAGACTGGGCTCCAGATGAAGGCGGAGTGCACCATTGGCCGCGGCCACGGCTGCCTGTGCCTTGGCCCTGGGCCCGACGATACGGATCTGCTCCTCTGCTATCTACTGGTGGACGAAGCCTGGCCGTGATGCCTAAGGAGGGCTCGATGCGACGAAACATCTTGTCCCTGGTAAGTGTGACCACCTGTTTCCTTGCCCTCCACCCCATGTCGGCTCTAGCGGGGCAGGTTGCTGTGACAGCAGACGTGGACACCCCTTCAGAAGGACAGGTATTCATCGTCACGGACACCATCACGCTCAGCAGTAGCCATATGGTAGTTGGCGCGAACCTAGCGGCTGGCGACTACATCGATATGGCTGCCAGTCTGTTCGACATGCCAGAGGCTCCAGACACTGAGTGGGTCTGGGTGCACAAGCTCAATACGTTTGAGGTCTGGATGCCGATCACTTTGTATATGTGGGAGTGGGATCTGAGTCTGACCCTCACGCCCCCAGTGCCTGGCGGAGATCACGAGGCGAAGGCGGGGACGAGTGCTCTATACAACTACATTGAGGATATCACCATAGGTGATAGCCACGAATTCCGCGTCGATCCTGCCCCCGGCGGCGATCCGGGTGGACCGCCGGGTGGCGACGCCATCGGCCAAGGCAACGATTCATGGTAGAGCATTCGCTCCCAGTGCGGTGATCGTGCTGGAGGGCGCTACCCTGGTCCGGCGTCGGTCGCGGATCCGGGCCGAACACCTATCGGCGGAGGAACCTCGGTGCCCCCCTTCGACGTTGGATTGAAATGAAGGGGAGTAGCTCCCACTCGCCCGAGTGGGTTGGGCACACCGTCAATACGCTCCTGCGGGGGCCGGTGTCCTGGGAGTCAACGCGAGACCTTCATCGCCGTACCGTGTCGCGGTGAAGGTCTTTTCTGCGACACAGGGGAGGGGGACTGCAGGATGTCTCTGCTGAAGGTTGGCCTCTTGGTCACGGGCCTGACGGCCCTCTTTGTTGTTGTCGGGCATGTCATCGGCGGCACGACCGGAGTGGTGATTGCTCTGGCCTTGGCGCTGGTCACCAACTTTGTCAGCTACTGGTACAGCGACCGGATCATCCTGGGGATGTACGGAGCCCGCCCCGTGTCACCGGAAGCCGCGCCGGAGCTCTATCGGATGCTGGAGCGTATCGCGGAAGCCGCCCAGATCCCCGTGCCACGGCTCTATATCCTCCCCGACCCGCAACCCAACGCCTTCGCCACCGGCCGAAGCCCGGCTCACGCCGCCGTGGCGCTGAACCAAGGGCTTCTCGACCGCCTGGGGGCGCGGGAAGTCGAAGGGGTATTGGCCCACGAGATCGCTCATATCAAGCATCGCGACACGCTGACCATGACCTTGGTGGGGACGCTGGCCGGGGCCATCATGACCCTGGTTCAGCTCGGCTACTTCGCCAGCATGTTCGGCGGAATGGCGCGCGATGACGAAGAGGGTGGGGGAGGGCCGATCGTTGCTCTCTTGATGCTCGTGCTCGCCCCCATCGCGGCGACCTTGATCCAACTGGGGATCTCACGAACCCGGGAATACGAGGCCGATGCCACCGGGGCACGCCTGACCGGGAACCCCGAGGGCCTGGCTCGGGCGCTGTTGAAGCTCGAGCAATCGGCGGAACAGATCCCCGGCCATGCCACGCCATCGACCGCGCACCTGTTCATCGTGAACCCGCTCAGTGGAGCTGGCGGCATGATGCTGGGGCTGTTCCGGACGCACCCGCCGATTCAGCAGCGGGTCGAGCGGCTGCTCCGCTTGGCGGGACAACCGGCGCCCGCGGCAGCGCGGTGACGCATTGGCAGGGCTCCCGAGGGAACCGCAACGGTGCGGATGGTCTTTGGATAATGAGGAACGGCGGGCGGAAACCGGTGACAGTCACCCATTTCTAGAATTCAAGAAATAGGTGACTGTCACCGGTTTCCGCCCTCTGCCGTTCGCTGACCAGGCCCCCGGGCCTCGCTCCTTCCCCAACACTCTCTCCCACGGCTAGACTGAGGCACCATGGTTCTGACGCTGCGTGAGATCGGTCCGAACGACGCCGACGCCTTCGACACCTTTGCCGCAGCCCAACCGGGCACCATCGCCATGCAGATGGCGGCCTGGGCACAGGTCATCGAAGCCGAGCCCGGCGTTCGGGCACGATGCGTGCTTCTCTCCGACGGCTCCGGACCCGTCGCATCGGCCGTGCTTAGCCTCCGGCCCTATGGCCCCGGGTTTCGGGGCCTTATCTGCTATGGAGGGCCGATCCTCAAAGACCCGAGCTCTCCGGATCTCTGGCGGGGCGTGCTCGCCGCTCTGAGCCGCTATGGGCGACGGCAGCGCGGGGTATTCCTCCGCATCTGGCCCTGGGTGCCTTTCGCGGAGTCCGCGGCTCCGTGTTTGGCCCAGAATGGCATGCTACCCTTCGAGCGCGAACACGCCTATGGATACACGCGGTATGTGGATCTCTCCCCGTCCCCCGAAGAGCTTCTCGCCCAAATGCACTCCTCCGGCCGTCGGGATGCGCGGGCATGCGAGCGGAAAGGGGTGCGGGTCGAACACGGTACATCGGGAGACCTGCTCGCCCTCTTCTGGCAGCTCTATACGCAGAGCAACGCGCAAAAGGGCCTGCGCTCGCGCCCCCTCCCAACCCTGCGTGCCATGCTGGCCGGCGGACTGGGCAGTGTGCATGTGGCCCTCTGGGAGGGGCAGCCCACCCAGGGGATCCTGCTCATCCACCATCCCGCATTACCCACGACTTACTTCCTCTGCGCGGGTACGAATCGGGAGATCTCGGGCATTCCTGCCGGCTTCTTGGTCCACTGGAAGGCCATGCAATGGGTTCGAGAGCGGGGCTTCCGGGTCTACGACCTGGGAGGCATCGGTAATCCGGAGGATCCATCCCGAGGCTCCCTGGCCAGCGTGGATGCGTTCAAGCGCCGCCTGGGTGGGGATGATGTACGGATCTTTGGTGAGCATCAAAAGGTGTTGGTGCCCGCAGTGCTCCTCCGGCTGGCTCAGCGGCTACGGGGGTAGGCCCAAAAACCGAAAACCGGCCGGTTCTTGGGCATTGCTCAGATGGCCGGCCGGTCGCCCCTACGCACTCCAGTCCAAGGTGCCCGGGCCGCCTTCACGGTACCACGCCACGGTCTGCTCCAGGCCCTCTTGGCAGCCCACGCGAGGCTGGTAGCCCAGCCGCTCCCGGGCCAGGTCGATGGCGGCGCGGGAGTCGTGAACATCCCCGGCCCGTGCTTCCGCAAACTCCGGATTGGGCGTGACCCCGATGATCCGCCCCAGGTTCTCGAGAATCTGCAGGAGAGTCACCTGGTCGTTGAGCGCGATGTTATACGCCTGCCCCAAGGCTTCTTCGGGGGCATCGAGGGCAAGCAGATTGGCCTCAGCGACATTGCGAATGAAGGTGAAGTCACGGCTTTGAGTACCGTCGCCATACACCACGGGGCGCTCGCCGGTGCAAAGAGCCGTGACGAATTTGGGGATCACGGCGGCGTACTGGCTGGTAGGGTCTTGGCGGGGGCCGAAGACGTTGAAGTACCGCAGGGCCACCGTCCCCAGACCATAGACCTTATGGAATGTCTTGCAGTATTCCTCGGCCGCCAGTTTCGAGCAAGCATAGGGGCTCTTGGGTCGAAGAGGCATCTCCTCGCGCTTGGGGAGCTCGACCGTGTCGCCATAGACGCTGGAGCTGCTAGCGAAAACCAATCGGCGAACCCCGGCATCCCGAGCCGCCACCAACACATTGAGGGTCCCATCGACGTTCACGGCATTCGTGGTCAGGGGATCGGCCACGCTGCGCGGCACACTCCCGAGCGCGCCCTGGTGGCTGACCAGCTCGACGCCCTCCATGGCTTTCCGGACCGCTTCTAGGTCTCGCAAGTCCGCTTCGACGAGTTCGACATTCCCCGCCACATGTGCCAGATTCTCGCGCTTTCCCGTGGCGAAGTTGTCGAACACGCGCACCTCGAAACCCTTCGCGAGACACGCGTCGACCAGATGACTCCCAATGAACCCCGCTCCGCCAGTGATCAGTACCCGGGCCACGGGACTTAGCTCCTCAAAGGCTCCAGTAGCAGATGCCCGCGGGGATGTCCTCGGGCCTGAAAGCAGAAGTCACATCCACCAGCACGCCGGGCCGGCGCAACATACGGCCGAGTTCCGCGGCTCCAAGCTCGATATAGGCCCGGTGCGGCACCGCTAGGACGACGCCGTCGAGCTCGGCCAGCTCGCCATCGCCCACCAGCTCGATCCCGGTGGATCGCCGGAAGGACGCCTCGTCCACCATCGGATCGTGGGCGAAGCACTGAACGCCGTACTCCCGCAACTCGGCGATGATCTGGGGCGCTTGGCTGTTTCGGTAATCCGGAATGTTCTCTTTGAAGGTCATGCCCAAGATAGCCACTCGCGAGTTCACCACGGAGTGGCCAGCCTGGTGGAGGAGCTTCACCGTCTTGCGAGCCACGAACTCGCCCATCCCCGAGTTCGTACGCCGGCCGGAGAGGATCATGTCCGGATGGATTCCGACCGTCTCGGCGGCCGACGCCAGATAGTAGGGATCTACGCCGATACAGTGTCCTCCCACGAGACCTGGCCTGAAAGGCAAGAAGTTCCATTTGGTGCGAGCCGCCTCAAGTACTTCGGTGGTGCGGATACCCATGCGGTCGAAGATCATGGCCAGCTCGTTCATCAGCGCGATGTTCACATCGCGCTGCGTGTTCTCGATGACCTTGGCCGCTTCGGCAACCCTAATAGAGCCCGCCCGGAAGACACCGGCCGGCACGATGCTCTCGTAGAGCGCGGCCACGCGTTCCAGGGTCTCGGGTGTATCGCCGGCGACAACTTTCACGATGCTCTCCAGGGTGTGTTGTTTGTCCCCCGGATTGATCCGCTCGGGTGAATAGCCCAAACCAAAATCGCGGCCGGCCACCAGGCCCGATTCCTGCTCCAGTATCGGGGCGCAACAGTCCTCGGTCACGCCCGGGTATACGGTGGACTCATATACGACCACGTCGCCCGCGCTGAGCGCACGGCCCACGGTATGAGAGGCCGCCTCGACCAAACTTAGATCCGGCTGGCGCTGTGGGGTGACCGGAGTAGGTACGGCAACGATGTAGAAGGTCGCGGCGGCCAGATCAGCCGGATCGCAGGTGAAGAGGATATCGCTGGCCGCGAGTGCATCCGGGTGGGTCTCTCCGGTGCTGTCATGACCTTGGCGAAGCTCCTCGACCCGTCCGGGGCTCACGTCGAACCCGATGGTCCCGGCATGAGCGCGGCCGAGAGCGACCGCGAGGGGAAGTCCCACATAGCCCAGACCAATGACGGCGGGTTTCTCGGGCAACTCCATCACCTTCTCTGGCCAAACTGCCCCTCAGGACACTGTTCCATATCGTTAGGGGAACCACAGGGTCATGATGCCGGTTCGGGAGGGGCCGGCGGGTGGGATCTGCCTGCACCGAGTCGCATAATCGACATTATGTTCAATGGCAAGGAAACGCGCGATCTACTAAGCGCGAGGATAGAGCAGTCCGACGGAAGTTTGGCCTCGTGGAGCCCAGGTGCGTCGCACGTTTGGGCGCTGGGAGAGCCCTCTCTCGTTGACGAAAACCACGGTAGCGTGCGCTCCTAGTGCCTCTCCCAAGAGCCGGGGCCACCCTTCAGCCTACCATGGCGCAAATCGGCTCCCATCGCGTTCCTTGGCTCGCCACGCGGGCTTCCGGCAGGTCCAGTCATGTGCTGCAGCGTCCGCCATAGCTGAGTCAGAAACAGCCGCACACCGAACGACTTCTTCGAGATGGAAAGACAAGGAGGGATATGAGTGTCGAGGATCACCATTAGGTCGCGTCTGGTCATAGGCTTCTTCTTGGCCGTGGTCTTCCCCGTCGCCATGGTGGGGTGGATGTCCTATCGCAAGGCAGCCAGCGAACTCAATGCTGGGGCGTTCGACAAACTGGCAGCGGTGACGACCATCAAGGCGGGACAGATTGCTCGATACTTCTCCGATCGGCGTGCCGATCTGGCCGTGCTTGCGGCTCGGCCCAACACCATCAAGGGCATGCGGGAACTAGCGCAGGCGTTCCGCACATCGAACGGGGCTCTGGACTCGCCCCAGTACCAGACGGTGGAAGCGCGATATCGCCCGGGGCTAGAGCACTTCGCGAAGTCCTACGGCTACTACGACATCTTCCTCATTAGCAATGATGGGGACGTGGTCTTCACACAGGCCAAGGAGGCTGACCGCGGGACGAACCTGACGTCGGGGCCGGCGGCTGGCACAGGCCTTGCATCAGCCTTCGAGGGCGGTAAGTCGGCCGTCACGATTGCGGACTTGGCCGTCTACAAGATCTCGAACGCCCCCGCGATATTCTTGGCCGGGCCCATCATGGACGGGTCTGAACGTGTGGGCGTGCTGGCCTTCCAGTTGTCCATCGATCAGATCAACGACGTCATGCAAGAGGCCACGGGACTCGGCAAGACCGGCCAGACTTACCTGGTTGGCGAGGACAAACTGATGCGGACGCAGTCACGCCTGACCAAAGATGAGACGATCCTCAAGCAGACGATCGATACAACTGCGGTCGAGGCGGGACTGGCGGGCAAGGAGGACACTCGCATCATCACGGACTACCGGGGTCAGAGCGTACTGAGCTCCTGGCGCCCCGCTGGCATCGAGGGCCTGAACTGGGTCTGTATTGGAGAGATCGACAAGGCCGAGGTCATGCAGCCGGTGGCTGCGCTACTGCGGGGGGTAATAGCGGTCAGTGGCGTTTGCTGCGTCATCTTCGTGGGCTTCGGCTTCTGGATCGGCGTCGGCATCTCTCGCGGTATCGGGCGTGTCGTCGAGACCATTAAGGACATCGCTCAGGGCGAGGGCGACCTGAGCAGACGCCTAACCGTCAAGTCGCGTGACGAGTTGGGGCAGCTCGGCTTCTGGTTCGACACGTTCATTGAGAAGCTCCAGGACATCATCCGCGAGGTGGCATCTGCCTCCCAGAATGTGGGATCCGCCAGTCAGCAGGTCGCCGGTGCGGCCAACGAGAGTGCCAAGGGCGCTCAGCAGATTTCCCAGACCGTCGAGCAGATGGCCCGGGGCGCTGAGGACCAGTCGCAGGCGATCTCTCTCATGCGAGAGCAGATGCAGGGTCTCAGCTCGGCCGTCTCACAGGTGGCTTCCAGTGCGCAGGAGCAGGCGCGGATCGTCGAGCACACCATGACCAGCGTGCATCAAATGTCTCAAGCCGTCGATCAGGTTGCCACTCTGACTCCCACCGTCACCCAAGCAGCCGAGGAAGCCTCGGAGTACGCTGAAGCGGGCGCCAAGGCCGTCAATGATGGTGTTGCCTCTATGTATCGCGTCCGCGATCGGGTGGCCGAGTCCATGCGCCTGATCGAGGATCTCAACAAGCAGTCTGAGGCGATTGGCGAGATCGTGTCGGTGATCGAGGACGTGGCCGAGCAGACCAACCTGCTGGCGCTGAACGCCGCCATTGAGGCCGCTCGAGCTGGTGAGCATGGCAAGGGCTTCGCCGTGGTGGCCGACGAGGTGCGGAAACTGGCCGAGCGATCGGCCACTTCTACGGGCGAGATCACCTCGCTGGTGAAAGAGATCCAGGCCGGCATCCAGTTGGTCGTGCGCGCCCAAGAGCAGAGCAGCCAGGAGACCGAGCAAGGAACGGCCTTGATAGACCAGGCGGGTCAGGCGCTCGGGAGTATCGAGACCTCCGTGGAGAAAGTTGTCACCATGATGACCCAGGAAGTCTCGGCGGCAGCCGTCGAGATGAGCCGTGCCGTATCCGTGGTCGTCCAGGCCATGGAGCAGATCTCGGCGATGACCGAAGAGAACGGTGCCGCGGCCGAGGAGATGTCGGCCACGTCCGGCGAGGTCGAGCGGGCCATTGACTCGATAGCCGCGGTGGCCGAGGAGAGCGCGGCGGCGGCCGAAGAGGGTTCCGCTGCGTCGGAGGAGCAGTCGGCGTCCGCGGAAGAGATAGCCGCCACGTCCGAAGAACTCTCGGCTTCCGCTCAGTCACTTCAGGCCATGGTCGCTCAGTTCCGCTACTAGCATCGCCGCGGTGCGAACCGGTGCCGGAGCAGGGGGGCAGGCCCAAGGAGGTCTGTCCCTCAGCTCCATCCTATGGAGGGCCGATGAGCGCCGATTGCCCGGTTGGGATTGGTCCCGTGCTCCGTGTTGACCAGCGACTTGCCTGAACAAAACCATTTGTGCCGATGTTGGCCACCACGACGGTTCATCGTGATATAGTCTGGCGTGTGTTGTGGGACGCGGGTCACGGTTTACGGGTGTTCTCGCCGACCGAACATTGGGCTTAAGTCAAGATAACTCCCGCGCTGCGCTCCCAGCGCTTCAGCAGAGGCCTCACCGGAGATCCCGGTGAGGCCTCTAGCACTTTCTGGGCCTGGCTAGCCGGCGACCGTCGGCGGTACGTTGGCCGCCAGGGTCTTGCTTCGCTCGATGCCCTGTAGGGCCAAGAACTGCTCCCCGTACTTCCGGACCATCTCCAGCTGGGTGTCAAACTGATCGAAGTGCGTTTCCTCTTCCATGACCAAGTCCTCGAAGAGGCGCTTGGTGGCGGAGTCGGCCTGGGCGCCACACTCATTGGCCGAGAGGTTATAGCTCCGAATGGCCTCCTGCTCGAGCCGGAGAGCCATATCGAGCATGGCGAGCGGCTCAGTGATCTTGGAGACCGGAGCCGCGGGGACCATCTCGACCTCGCCCTTGAGGTACAGGATTCGCTCGGCCAGCCGCTCGATGTGGAGCATCTCCTCAATGGCGATTCGGCGGAACAGTGCGGACAGCGGGTCATAGCCCTGGTCGTCGGCATGGAAGTGGAAATACATGTACTGATGCACGGCCTGGATCTCTTCGGAGACGGCCTTGTTCATGAGCTCAATGCTCTTCTCATACATGTGGGGCATCCCTCATCTACAGGTGGAGTACGGTCTGTTTCTCCAATGGGGGATGAGCCTTCGCAGTTCCCGCGCCCGAATCCTGGCCGAGTAGGGTGGGGCGGCCACCACAGCAACGGCGAAGAGCGGGGAACAGGATGGGCAGGATATGCAGG
>Ga0067045_1005114_pt1 | contig 14272 bp, 13 predicted proteins | sample TerdegcTABiofilm_FD_59184 | JGI IMG/M metagenome (GOLD analysis project Ga0067045, IMG submission 59184) | Combined Assembly of (Gp0054472, Gp0054536) Wastewater bioreactor microbial communities from Singapore -Terephthalate degrading...
CCTCTGCCCTCCCCCTCATCGACATCAGCGGCCTGCGCAGCCATGACCCTGTGGATCAGCACCTGGTGGCCGAGCAGCTGCGCCAGGCTTGCGAACAGCGCGGCTTCTTCTATATCACCGGCCATGGCATAGACCCGGCGCTGATCAGTAGCCTGTTTGCCGCCAGCCAGCGCTTCTTTGACCTGCCCATGACCGAAAAGCTGGCCGTGGACAAAAAGCTCTCCCGCTGCAATCGCGGCTATGAGCCGCTGCGCGCCCAGACGCTGGAGAGCGGCGCACCGCCCGATCTCAAGGAAAGCTTTTACGCCGGCGCTGAGGTCGCGGCCAACGATGCGCGCGTGCTGGCCGGCCGCTTCAATACCGGCCCCAACCAATGGCCCGAAACCCTGCCCGACTTCCGCGCCGTGATGCAGAACTATTACCAGGCCGCCTACGGTCTGGGCGCTACCATTGTGCGCGGCCTGGCCTTGTCGCTGGGCGTGCCGGTCAGCCACTTCGACGGCTATCTCAAGGAGGCCGCCGCGACCCTGCGCCTGCTGCATTACCCGCCCCAGCCGGCCAACCCTGAACCCGGCGAGAAAGGCTGCGGCGAGCACACGGACTTCGGCGGCGTGACCTTGCTGCTGCAGGACGAGGCCGGCGGCCTGCAGGTCTGGGACAAGGATCTCGGCAGCTGGATCGACGCGCCCCCCGTGCCCGGCGCCTTCGTCGTCAACATCGGCGATCTGTTCGCACGCTGGACCAACGACCGCTATGTCTCTACCTTGCACCGGGTCATCAATGTCTCGGGTCGCGAACGCTATTCCGTGCCCTTTTTCTTCACGGGCAACCCGCTGCACAAGGTGGAATGCATTCCCACCTGCCTGGACGAGGGTGAGCAGCCCAGATACCCGGCTGTCACGGTGGAGCAGCACCAGATCGAATGCTATCGCCGCACCTACGGTTGACGGAGGCCACGATGAAAAGCTCACGCAATATGGTGCTGATCCACGGGGCCTGGCAGGGCAGTTGGGCTTTTGCGGCCTGGACGCCGCTGCTGCAGGCCCGAGGCTGGAAGGTGCTTGCCGTCAATCTGCCGGGCAGCGATGCAGCCGCCGAAGATGACAGCTGCGCCAATCTCGACGGCTACACCGCCCATGTGCTGCGCGTGCTGGAATCGCTGGACGGCCCTGCGGTGGTGGTCGGTCACAGCGGTGGCGGCATGACAGCATCTCAGGTCGCCCAGGCAGCCCCGGAGCGGGTCAGCGCACTGGTCTACCTGGCCGGAATGATGCTGCCCAGCGGCATGAGCTATGACGATGTAATCGCGCAATGCCGCGCCGCCGATCCGGGCTTTGACTACCAAGGCATAGGCCCGCATCTGGCCTGGAACGAGCAGCGCAATGCCAGCAGCGTGCCGCTGGAAGCCGCCATGGCCTTGTTCCTGCATGACTGCCCGCCGACCGCAGCGCTCAAGGCGGCCAGCCGTCTCTGCGTCCAGCCCGAAGCGGGCCGGGCCATGGTAAACCGGCTCAGCGCCGAGCGTTTTGGCCAGGTGCCACGGATCTATGTGGAATGTCGCCAGGACCGCTCCGTGACGCTGCCGCTGCAGCAGCGCATGCAGCAGCTCACGCCGGGCGCCCGGCGCATCAGCCTCGACTGCGGCCATGTGCCCCAGCTGGCCTGCCCTCAGGCCCTGAGCGACGCCTTGCTGCCGGTTTTGGATGAAATTCAATCAAAACCGTTTATGAGCTTGCGCATGCCGCTCATCAATGTATAGCAACCAATTACCCAAAACTCGCATTCTTCAGGAGTTATCCATGACGCGCCCCGCCACCTACTTCAAACGCTCCGCCCTTTTCGCCATGCTCGTCGCCTGTGGCGCAGCGGCCCAGGCGGCCGACAAGCTCACGGTACAGCTCGACTGGCTGCCCGGGGGCGACAAGTCCTTTGTCTATGCCGGCGTGCAGCAAGGCTTTTTCAAGGACGAAGGCCTGGACGTGAAGATCGTTCCCGGCCGAGGCTCGGCCGATGCCGTGACCAAGGTGGCCTCGGGCTCTGCCGATGTCGGTTTTGGCGGTATCTCAGCGCTGATGATGGCCGCTGCCGAAGGCAGGATTCCCGTCAAGGCCGTGATGTCGCTGTATTCCAAACAGCCCGATGCGCTGTTCACGCGCGCCGACAGCAAGATCAGGAGCCTCAAGGACATGGAAGGCAAGACGGTGGCCATGCCCACCTTCTCCTCGTCGAATGCCTTGTGGCCCATCGTGCTGCAGAAGAACGGCGTGGACGCCAGCAAGATCACGGTCATCAAGTCGGACCCGGCCACGCTGGCTCCCATGCTGGCCCAGGGCCGCGTGGATGCGACCATCAACTGGGTGACCGTGGGTCCGGCCTTCGGCGCCGTGCTCAAGCAGGCCGGCAAGGAGCTTTCGGTCCTGCCCTGGACGCAGTTCGGTCTGGACGGCTATGGCTGGTCCGTCATGGCCAGCGACAGGACCATCAAGGAGCGCCCCGAAGTGCTCAAGCGCTATGTGCGGGCACTGGGAAAGTCGCTGGAGTTCTCCATCCAGAACCCGCAAAAGGCGGCCGAGTCGCTGAAGGCCCAGGTGCCCGAAGCCGACCTTGCCGTGGTCAAGGCCGAATTTGAAGCCTCCATCCCGCTGCTCAGGAACGAGATCAGCCAGCGCGACGGCCTTGGCAAATTCGAGCCCCGGCTGCTGGCTGCCACCTGGGGCTGGGTGGCACAGTCCATGAGTTACGACCTCAAGAAGGTCGACCCGGAAACGCTGGTGGATCGCCGCTTTCTGAGCCAGTAAATCCCACGCGGGGGCGTCGCTGCGCCGCCCTCGCGCTCCCGCCCTTGTTCTTTCCTTGATCGCCTGCCATGCAATACGTAATCGATCTGAACGCGGTCACCCAGACCTTTGTCTCCAGCGATGGCAGCCCCGTCACGGCCCTGCAGGGCGTGGACCTCCATCTGCGCCGCCACGAATTCGTCTCGCTGATCGGCCCCTCGGGCTGCGGCAAGTCCACCATATTGCGCCTGATTGCGGGCCTGATCCGCCCCAGCAGCGGCGAGGTACGCATCTTCGATCTGCCCGTGACCGAACCACGCGACGAGATCGGCATGGTGTTCCAGAAGCCCACGCTGCTGCCCTGGCTCTCGGTGCTTGACAACATCACCTTCCCCATGCGCCACAAATACGGCCATGTGGAAATGAAGGAAGAGGCCCGCGCCCAGCAGTTGCTGGAGATGATCGGCCTCAGGGATTTCGGCCACAAGCGGCCCCACGAACTCTCGGGCGGCATGCAGCAGCGCGTCGCGATTGCACGCTCCTTGCTCCACGACCCGGACATCTTGCTGATGGACGAGCCCTTTTCGGCGCTGGACGCACTCACCCGCGACGAAATGAGCCTGGAGCTGCTGCGCATCTGGAACGAGCGCCCCAAGACCGTGGTCTTTGTGACCCACTCCATCCAGGAGGCCTTGCTGCTATCCGACCGCATCGTGGTCATGAGCGCCCGCCCGGGCCGCGTGGCCGACATCATCGATGTGCCGCTGGCACGCCCGCGCAGCATGGCCACTCTGGCCGATCCCGTGTTCACCGAAATGGCCAACGAGATTCGTCTCCAGGTCTTCAGCAAACACCCCGCACACGCCTGAAGATCCTCCCGCAGCCCCAAGAGGCCCCTATGTCTGCCCTCATACAACGCCATGCTTCGCTGCTGGTTTTCCTCGCCGTCCTGCTGTTCTGGGAGGGCACCTGCCGCCTGGCGCATATACCCGAGTACATTTTTCCCGCTCCCAGCCAGATCTGGCTGGCTGCTTCCGAGATGGGGCTGCAGCGCTGGCTGGAGCATGTCACGGCCACCTTGCAGGTCGCGCTCATCGGCTATGCGCTGGCGATCGCACTGGCCATTCCGCTGGCCATCGCCATCACGCGATCGCAGCTGCTCTCGAAAATCATCATGCCCTGGCTGGTGGTGATCCAGTCCACCCCCATCGTGGCCGTCGCCCCCATCATCGTCGTCACTCTGGGCGCCGGCCTGCTGCCCCGCGTGGTCATCACTACGCTGATTGCCTTTTTCCCGCTGGTGGTTTCCACCGCCCTGGGCCTGGCTTCCGTGCCGGCAGAGCTGGTGGAGCTGTCGCGCTCGCTGCGCGCCACCACCAGCCGCCAGTACTGGCAGATTCGCATGCCATTTGCCGTGCCCTATGTGTTTTCGGCCCTCAAGGTCTCCATCACGCTGGCCATTGTGGGAGCCGTGGTCGCCGAGTTCGTGGCTGCGGAAAAGGGCCTGGGCTATCTGATTCTGTTTGCCACCTCCTCCTTCAAGGTGCCCGTGGCCTTTGCCGCACTGGCACTGCTGGTGCTGTGCAGCCTGCTGCTCTATGGTGGCGTGCAGCAGTTGCATAAGCGCTTCTTTCCCTGGAGCCAGAGCACTCCAGCCTGATCAACACAAGGACCGCCACCATGACAGACAAGAACTTCCCCCCTCAGGGCCTGACGCCCTCTGCCGAGCAAATCCAGCGCAATCTGCGTCGCGCCCAGGACGTGGCCCAGCGCGCCACCCAGATGGGCCACCACCCCTTCGGCGCCGTGCTGGTGGGCCCCGATCAGGAGACCGTGCTCATGGAGCAGTGCAATATCGACACCGTCAACCACGCGGAATCGACCTTGGCTCGCATGGCGGCCACCAATTACACGGCCGAGTTTCTCTGGGGCTGCACGCTCTACACCAATGTGGAGCCCTGCTGCATGTGCGCCGGCACGGCCTACTGGGCCAATATCGGCCGCATCGTGTTCGGCATGACCGAGCACCGATTGCTGGAGTGCACGGGCAGCCATGGCGAGAATCCGACCATGAGCGTCTCGTCGCGCTATGTCTTCGATCATTGCCAGAAGGCCTTGGAACTGATCGGCCCCGTACCCGAGATGGAGGCCGAGATCGCCGCCCAGCAGCAAGCCTTCTGGGCGCAGCGCTGAGAACCACGCCAGCAGGACGCTGCCATGCTGCTAACCCATCCCTCGTCACCCCAGGCCGCGCAGGCCCTGGCCCGCAAGCTCGGCAACGCTGCCTGCTTCATCGCCGGGGGCACGCTGCTGCAGCAGTCATGGGCAGAGCCTCGCCTGGCGCCGTCGGCCACGCATTTCATCAATGTGATGCACTGGCCCGAGATGCAGCAGATCAGCCTCGGCCCGCAATATCTGCACATCGGTGCAGGCATGCGGCTGGAGGCCGTCCGCTGTCACCCCTGGGTTCAGCAGCACGCCCCCGTGCTCGTCCAGGCCCTGGATCAGCTAGGGGCCATGGGAATACGCCGCCTGGGAACTCTGGGCGGCAATGTAGGCTGGGGCGAAGGCGACTGCTGCCCGGTATTGCTGGCCATGGATGCGCAGGTCGAGTTGACGGACGGCAACCTGCAGTCGCTGGCGCAGACGCTCAAGCTCATGGACCGGCCCCTGATGCTCTCGTTCCTGCTGCCGCGCGGCGATGTGATGGAGCCCCGGCCACTGGTATTCGAGAAGATCGGCTATCGCGCGGCATTCTCCCCCGCGCGCCTGCGCATGGCCTTGCGCTGGAGCGATGCACAAAAGCGCCTGAACCTGGACCGCATTGCGGCGGCAGCCCCGGGCATAGGCGTGCACCGCCTGCAAGCCACGGAAAAGCTGCTGAGCTATGCGCAGGAGCTGCAGATCCGTCCCTCCCTCGGCGATATACGCACCACCTGCGAGCAAAGCCTGCCTCCCGATCTGGCCCGGATTGCCAGCCGCCTGATTGCCGGACATTGCGGGCTGCTGGCCTGAACCATCATGGAATTCCACACCCCTCATCACATCCGCGAGCTGGGCCTGGAGGCTTTGCCGGTACGGCCCGATGCCAGAGCCAAGCTCGGCTGCAACCCGGGCTTTCTGAGCGACCGCATTCAGCCGGGTCAGCTGCGCGGAGCGATTCTCGGCAGCCCTCATCCCCATGCGCGCATTCTGCGTATCGATACCAGCGCCGCCCAAGCCCTGCCAGGCGTCCATGCCGTGGTTACCCATGCCGATATCCCCGGCATCAAGCACTATGGCTTGCGCAAGGTGGACCGGCCTGTGCTCTGCATCGACAAGGTGCGCCATGTGGGCGACCCGGTCGCCGCCGTTGCGGCCGTGGACATGGAGACGGCGCAGCAGGCTCTGGCGCTGATCCGGGTTGACTACGAACCCCTGCCCCCGGTCTGCGACCCGGTCGCCGCCCTTGACGGCACGGCGGCCTCCGAGCAGCCGGTCCATCAGGACGGCAATCTGCTGCATGCCGCCAGCCACCGCCAGGGCGACATGTCTGCGGCCCGGGCAAGCACAGTGCACCGGGTACAGGACAGCTATGTCACGCCACGCCAGATGCATGCCTTTCTCGAGACCGAAGGCGGTGTGGCCGAGCCCGATGGCGCGGGCGGGCTGCGCCTGTTCTTCGGCGGCCACAACCCCGCGCGGGAAAAGCAGGTCATCGCCGACATGCTGGGCCTGCCGCACGACAGGGTTCACGCCGTGGCCACGCCCGTGGGCGGCTCCTACGGCGGCAAGGACGAGCTGACGATTCAACCCATCGCGGCCCTGCTGGCCTGGAGGGCGCAGCGCCCCGTGCGCTTGCATCTGACTCGTCCGCAATCCGTGGATCTGGGTGTCAAGCGACATCCCATGCAGATCGAAATGCAGACCGGCTGCGATGCACAGGGGCGGCTCACCTACCACCAGGTGCAGATAGTGGCCGACACCGGAGCCTATGCCACGCATGGCCCCGAGGTGCTGGATGCCGCGCTCGAGCATGCCCCCGGCCCCTACCGATATCTGGCTCTGGACCTCGGCGCCAGGCTGGCCTATACGAACAACGGTATCGCCGGTGCGTTCCGCGGCTTCGGCGCCGTGCAGGTGCAATTTGCACTCGAGCAGCAGATGGACAGACTGGCTGCGCTGGTCGGCATGACAGCTGACGCGTTTCGCGCCCTCAATCTCGCCGCTCCCGAGGCGCCCGGCCCGCTGGGCCAGCATGTCGTGCCGTTTGACGGCGCCCAGCGCGCACTCGATGTCGCCCGCCAGCAGCCGCTGTGGCGCGGGCCGCATCGCTGGGCCAGCGCGGACGGCCGCCATCTGCACGGCGTGGGCCTCACGCTGATCCATCGCAGCGACGGCTTTGGCAAGGGCGGGCCCAGCGACTGCCGCATGGAGCTGGCCCTGGCCGCCGACGGTGCGATCGAGCTGCGCTGTGGCTTCACCGAACTGGGACAGAACCTGGTCGGAACCATACAGAGCCTGGGCGCGCAGCATCTGGGCTGTTCCGCCGACGCGATCCGGCCGGTGCTGGGCGATACCCGGCTGACACCCGACTCGGGCCCGGTCGCCGCCTCGCGCGCCACCACGCTGGTATGGCGCGCCTTGCAGGAGGCGGCCCAGCCCTGGCAGCAAGCCCTGCTCCTGGCCGCCGCAAGACTGCTGCCCGATATCCCTCTGCGCTGCGGCGCATGGGGCCTGGAAAGCGCTGCGGGCCTGTGCCTGAGCTACGCCGATCTGGCAAAGGCATCGGGCGAACAAGCGCCCTGTATCTCCATCGACCTGCGCGCAGAGGACCCGGAGGGCAACGCGCATGACACCCACTTCGTCTTCGGAGCCTGCGCCGCCATTGCCCAGGTATGCGTCGACACCTGGAGCGGCATGGTCCGGGTGCAGCGGCTGGTGATGTGCACGGCCCTGGGCCCCGTGGCATCGGCCCAGGGCTATCTGGGCCAGATGGAAGGCGGCGCCCTCATGGGCCTGGCCATGGGCACGCAGGAGGAGCTGGCTTGCCTGGACGGCCACTACCAGGCACGCAATCTCGACGGCTATCTGATCCCCACGCTGGCCGATGCCCCTGAAATGCAGGTGCTGGCGATCGAGAACATTCCCGAGGGCGATCCCATAGGACCGCGCGGAGCCGGCGAGATCAGCGTCAACCTGGCCCTGCCCGCAGTGGCCAATGCCCTGGCTGCCGCACTGCAGCGCCCCATCACGCAACTGCCCATGACCCCGGAGCGCGTGATCGCGCTGCTGGAAACGGGCGCGGAGTCCTCCACACCATGACGACGACCCACATCCCGGAGCACGGCGGCAAGCCACCCGCAGCCAGCGCAAAGGAGGCCTCGGCTTTTGTGCTGCAGCTGAATCTGAACGGCCAGCCGGTCAGCGCCAGCTGCAGCCCCGATACCCGGCTGCTGACCTTGCTGCGCGAGCACTGGCACCTCACCGGGGCCAAGCCCGGCTGCGAAGTGGGGCGCTGCGGCGCCTGCATGGTCTGGCTCAATGCGGAGCCCGTGAACGCATGCCTGCTGATGGCCTATCAGATCCAGGGCCAGACGGTGCGTACCATCGAGTCCGTGGCACAGGACAGCGCCAGCGAACCGGTGCGCGACGCGCTGGCGCGCTGCGGCGGCGTGCAATGCGGCTATTGCACCTCCGGCATGGTCATGAGCATGAGCTGGCTGCACCAGCAGCAGCCCCGCCCCACGGCCGCCGAGGCCGAGGCCCAGATGTGCGGAAACCTTTGCCGCTGTACGGGCTATGGCGGTATCCGAAGGGCGGTGCAGGAGCTGTTTGCGGCCGGGCAACGCGCATGATTGTTCAAGATTAATAGCTGCAATCGCTTACTCACAAGGCGACTCAGCCACTTTTAACCACATTTATCAGAAATCACGCTGTTTGTTCGCCGGTTCATGACCCCAGGCAATAAGCAGACAAGTTTTTCTTGGTTGGCCCTCTCGAGGCAAGGCCGGACAATAGAGGCCCTGGGCATAGCCATGCCCCTGACGAATCGGCTTTGCCGACTCCTGCCATGAAAAACTCTCTGACACGCTATGCACTGGGTCTGGGCTTGAGCCTGGGCGCCACCGGTTGGGCACTCGCGGCCCAACCCCTGCTCAACCCCGAACAGCTTCAGCCACTGCTGCAGCAGGCCGATGTCCGCCTCATCGATATCCGCGACCCCAAAGCCTTCGAGGCCGGCCATATCGCCCAGGCCGCCAACGCCCCCTACGGCAAATGGCGCGGCCCAGCCACCAATCCTGGCGAGCTGCCCGACCAGGCCAAGCTGGTAGCGCTGGTCCAGTCCCTGGGCCTGACGCCAGCCACGCATGCCATCGTGATCTCCAGCGGTGCCGATGCCACGGACTTCGGTGCCGCGGCGCGTGTGTACTGGACGCTCAAGAGCCTGGGCCTCAAGGAGCTGTCCATCGTCAACGGCGGCATGAAGGCCTGGGAGGGTGCAGGCAAGCCGCTGGGCAAGACCCAGGTGCAGATTGCGCCCAGCAGCTACGCCCCGACTTTTGACGCCAACTGGCTGGCCACCCAGCAGGACGTGGGCAAGCATATCGACCTCTCCAACGCAGCCCTGGTGGACTCGCGCCCCGACGCCTTCTATCTGGGCAAGACCCGCGCGCCAGCCGCCAAGCTCTCGGGCACCTTGCCCGGCGCCCAGCAACTGGATTTCAATCAATGGTTTGTGCCCGGTACCTCGCGGTTCGTGGATGCAGCCAAGGCCCGGGAAATCGCTGCCAAGGTCCAGCGCCCGCAAGGCCAGGACATGGTGGCCTTCTGCAACACCGGTCACTGGGCGGCCACCGACTGGTTCGGCCTCTCCGAAATGGCAGGCCTGCCCAATGTGAAGCTGTATGCGGGGTCCATGGTCGACTGGACGCAATCCAAGGACGCGCCGCGCATGGCCAACCAGCCGGGCCGCGCCCAGTCATTGGCCTATGACGCCCAAAAATGGTGGGAAAAAACTTTTAAATGACTCCCCTGAGTCGCTTCGCGCCTTCCCCAAGCCGGGCGCCCCCAAGGGGGACGACAACTTCGCTGCAGGGCGGCCTTTGCTCGTTGTCTCTGATCTGGGTGCATGCCCTTTGCGGAAAGTGCGTCGCAGTCCTTACCCATCAATTCCATAAAGACATATGAAACGACTTCCCATAACCGCCTTGCTGGCGGTTTTCTTTGGCTGGCTGCTGTGGTCGGTCTCGGTGCGTCAGGCGGCGCTGTTTGCCGTGGGCATAGGCCTGGGCGCGGTGCTGGCCGGCAAGCGATTTGGCTTCACCACGGGCTGGCGCATGCTGGTCGAGGAAAAGGACGGCAGCGGCATCTTTGGCCAGTTGCTGCTGCTGGCGCTGGCTGCGGCACTGGCCATGCCTTTGCTGGGCCATTTCCCGGAGCTGACGGCAGCTCTCGGCCCACCCAGCATCAGCCTGCTGGTTGGAGCCTTTGTCTTCGGACTGTGCATGCAGATCGCCGACGGTTGCGGCAGCGGCACGCTGTACAAAGCCGGCATGGGCATCCCCATGAACACGGCCATACTGCCCTTGTTCGCGATCGGCAGCTTTCTGGGCAGCCTGCACCTTGGCTGGTGGCTGGACCTGGGCAATACGGCACCCGTGGGCCTGGTCACTCAATGGGGCTGGGCTCCAGCGCTGATCGCCACGCTGGTCGCGCTGGCCGTGATCGCGGCAGGCGTGGCCCTGTATGTGAAAAAGGCCAATGCCGCCCTGAGCCGCCCGGCCAAGCCGCTGCTGGTGCGTAAATGGCTGGTGGGTGCCGTGCTGCTGGCTATCCTGGCTACGCTCAACCTGATCATTGCGGGCCAGCCCTGGGGCGTGGTCTACGGCTTTGGTCTGTGGGCCGCCAAGATCGCCAATGCCACTGGCGCCGTCGATCTGGCCAGCAACTGGTTCTGGAGCCAGCCCGGCAATGCGGCGCGCCTGCACGAGACCGTGCTGCTGGACGTGACCAGCATCACCAATATCGGGATTCTGGGCGGCGCATTGTGGATTGCCGCCGGCAAGCCCGCGGCAGCCAAGGCACTGACAGGCACACAATGGGTCGTGGCCCTGGTGGCGGGACTGGTGCTCGGCTACAGCTCGCGCCTGGCTTTCGGCTGCAATGTGGGCGCCATGCTCTCGGGCATCTCCACCGGCTCCATCCACGGCTGGATCTGGGTCCCACTGGCATTTGTAGGCACCATCTTCGGCCTGCGCATCCGCCGCCATTTCGGCTTCTGAGCAAGGAACCACCATGACCTCACCAAGCACCTTGCGCACCGTATTCTGGGCCGTGCTGCTCGTCTTTCTGGCCTGGGACTTTCATACATCGCCGGCCATTGACCTGCGCTTCGAAGCACCGCTGATCGCCGCCGGCTCCGGCCAGGCCGCACAGGGCGGGCATTGCTCCATGCCTGCCGGCAAGTAAGCGCCTCGACCCCACCCGACGCCCTGCCCAAGAAATGGTCAGGGCGTTTTTCTTTGGGGCCTGCTCAGGCCTCGGGCTTTTCCAGCTCGAAGCCAGCCGCCTCCCAGGCCGTCAGGCCACCGGACAATGGCCGGACGTTGCGAAATCCCGCACGCTGCAATTGCCTGGCCACGCGCGCGGCGGAGATCTCGTCGGGGCAGTCGCAATACACGACCAGGCCATGCTCATGCCGCTCACGCGGCAGCAAGTGCTCGTAGGCCGCCCTGCCCTTGCCCTGATGCTCCAGCCAGGAGCTGGCACCGGGAATATGACTCCGACCGAAGAGCAGGGGTTCGCGCACATCGATCACCGTCGGCGTGATGCCCTGGGCGTTGAGCCCCGCCAGTTCCTCGACTGACATTCGCGGCATCTTCAGCGAACGCACCACGCGCTGCCTCTGCCACCACTTGCGCGCCACGAAGACCGCGAACGCCACGCACAGCAGCAGCAGCCCCCATTTGCCCAGGGCCGTCAGCACATCGAGCAGATCCTGCACCGTGGAACTGAACAGCGAGCCCAGAAACACCGCCGAGCCCACCCAGATCAGGGCCCCCAGCGTATCGAACAGCACGAAGGTGCGCAGCGGTGTGCCCACCACGCCGGCCAGCGCGCTGGCGATGGAGGCAAAGCCCGGCACGAACTTGGCCACCAGCAAAGACCTGGCGCCCCAGCGACCATAGACGGACTCTGTCTGACGGATGCAGGCATCGGGCGAGAGCGAAATGCGGCAGATACGTCCCAGCACCCGGTGCCCATAGGCTCTGCCTGCGTGGTACCAAAGCACATCGGCAATCAGCGCTGCGGCCACCGCAATCACGGTGAGCCAGCCCAGGCGTGCCAGGCTGCCGCCTTCCAGCGCTCCGGTCACCACCAGCACCGGATAGGCCGGGATGGGAGCGCCCAGTTGCTCCACCAGCACGTTGAGAAAGACAATGCCGAAGCCGTATTCCCGAATCAGATCGACGACAAAACCCATGACCCACGCTCCTTACCCCGACCGGGCTTAGCCACCGATGCTAGCGAGACGTGAACATCCCCGGGGCTGCGAGGTTGTTGCGCTTCAAGCCTGGTGCAGATGGGACAGAACGGCCTCGAAATGCGTGCTCACATTGAGCGCCGGCGCATGGCCGCAGTCCGGCACTTCCAGCCAGGTCAGCAGACCTCGGGCACCGGGGCCGCGCTGCTGCATCTGCTCGGCCACGGGCCTGAGCACCAGATCGGACTCCTCGCCGCGCAGCAACAGCACGGGCAGTTGCAACGCGTCATAGTGATCCCAGAGCAGATAGTCGTTGTCATGCTCGGTGAACTGCTCGATCATGCGCGGGTCGTAATGCGGGGTGACGCGGCCGTCGTCGCAACGGCGCGTGCTGGTCTCGGTCAGCTTGCGCCACTCGAAATCGCTGAGCCAGCCATAGGGCTTGTAGGCCGCGCGGAAAAAGCCTTCCAGCTCGGCGACGGTGTCGAACACCGGTGGCCGGCCGGCGTAGCTCTTGATGCGGGCCAGTGCAGGCTCGGCCAGCTCGGGCGCATTGTCGTTGAGCGTAAGCGTGAGAATGCGGTGCCTGAGATCCGGCTCGAACAGGCCGGATGCGCAGACCGTGCCTATCGCACCGCCCATGCTGGTCCCCACCCAGTGCACCTGCTGCAGCGCCAGCGCATCCATCAGCTCGTGCGCCAGACGGGCATAGAAGCGCAGCCGATATTCCTCGCGCGGGTTGCGGCTCCACTGGCTCAGGCCGCGGCCCAGCGTATCCGGGCAGATGACGCGATAGCCCTGCGACACGAGAAACTGCGCCAGTGCATCCATGTCGCGGCCCGTGCGTGCCAGGCCATGCCAGGCGATCACCGTGGCCTTGGTGGGGCCTTGCGGCTGCCAGTCAAGGTAATGAATCTCATAGCCCTCGCAAAGGGCATAGCAAGATGCGGGCAGGGGCAAGGCGGGAGATGTCTGGCTCATGATTTTTTGGATGAATTTGGCCTTTAACGCTTATGCATCAAGCGCTTTAAGCTATAAAAATTGAAATAATCACTCCTTGAGCGATGCCGCAGCACGCAGCCGCCCGACAATGCCCGTGGGGAAGTAATAGACCGAGAGCACAAACAGCAGTCCCAGCCACAGCAGCCAGCGGTCCGGCGACAGCAGGGCCGACAGCCATGGCAGGCTGGCGGTGGCCTCGCTGCCTAGCCGCAGCAAATCCTGCAGATAGCTTTGCGCGACCAGAAAGATGACGGAGCCGATCACCGCGCCATAAATCGTGCCCATGCCGCCGATGACGACGATGAGCAGGCAGTCCATCATGATCTCGAAGGACAGCGTGGTGTCCGGCCCGTTGTAGCGCAGCCAGACCGCAAGCATGGCACCGGCCACGCAGGCGAACAGGGCCGAGAGCACGCTGGATGTGGTGCGATAGATCACCACGCGGTAGCCGATGGCCTCGGCACGGAACTCGTTCTCGCGAATCGCCTGCAGCACGCGGCCGAAGGGCGAATTGACGATGCGCAGCAGCATCAGCACCAGCAGCAGCGCCAGCACAAACAGCAGGTAGTAGCTGATGATGCGGCCGTCGATGAGGGTGCCGAAGATCTCGTTCTCGAAGGGCTCGAAACTGGGCGACAGCCATTCGGGCATCTTGAAGGTCAGGCCGTCCTCGCCTCCCGTCCAGTCGGACAGCTGCGAAGCCAGGGTCTGAAATGCGGCCGCCACGGCCAGCGTGATCATGGCAAAGAAGATGGCGCGCACGCGCAGGGAAAACAGGCCGATGGCCAGGGACAGGAGCAGCGACAACAGCAGCGCCGCCCCCAGCCCCAGGGCCAGCGCCCCCCAGCCCGCCCCCAGCTTGCCGGAGGCAATCGCCACGCCATAGGCACCTATGCCGAAGAACATGGTGTGGGCAAAGCTGACGATGCCGGTATAGCCCAGCAGCAGGTCAAAGCTGGCCACCAGCACCACAAAGATCAGCACCTTGGCCGCCACATTGAGCGCCTTGACACCGGGAAAGGCAAAC
>Ga0067045_1030734_pt1 | contig 14272 bp, 11 predicted proteins | sample TerdegcTABiofilm_FD_59184 | JGI IMG/M metagenome (GOLD analysis project Ga0067045, IMG submission 59184) | Combined Assembly of (Gp0054472, Gp0054536) Wastewater bioreactor microbial communities from Singapore -Terephthalate degrading...
CCGCGCGCCGCCGCCCCGCGCGCTGGCCCCCGGCTGCGGGGCTCGCCAGCGCCCGCCGCAGCCGCAAGACCGCGGTGGCGGCTGTTCACCGCCAGCCACGTCACCTGCCTACATCCAGCCCAACGCCGGCGGCCAGTACCGGTCCGCGATCTCGGCGGTCGTATCCGCGACCAGGTCTACGCCAGCGGCCTCGGCGCCGACCGGTCGCGGCGCGCCGTTGAGCACCAGGATCGAGCGCATGCCGAACGCGGCCGCAAAGCGCACATCGGTGAGCACGCGGTCGCCGACCATGATCATCTCGTCGGCGGCGCACCCGAAGCGCTGCTGCACGAGCTCGACGATCCACCTGTGAGGTTTGCCGGCGATCGCGGCCACGCGGATCTGCGGGCTGGCAGCCTGGAAGTAGGCCAGCAGCATGCCCGCGTCGGGCCAGGGCCCCGGACACACCGGATCCGGATGCGAAGCGACCAGCGGCAGCTTTCGCGCCAGCAGCAGCCGCGTGGCCTCGGTGAGCTTGCGGTAGGTCAGCTCCGTATCGAAGCCCACCAACACCGCGGTAGCGCGCTCGTATCCGTGGTGGTACCCCCGGCTGGCCAGAAAACGGCGGAAGGCGCGCGTCCCCACCACGTACAGCTCGGGCCCCAGCGCGAGCTCGGCCAGCATCAGGCAGGTGGCTTCGGCGCTGGTCAGCACATGGTGCGGCTCGACCTTCAGGCCCAAGCGGCGCAGGCGGCGCACGTACGCGGCTGGCCCCACGCTGCTGTTGTTCGTCAGGAAGCCGTACTGCAGGCCAGCGGCCTCCAGCCGAGCGATCAACTCGCGCACGCCCGGGTACAGCACGCCGTCCAGGTAGATGGTTCCGTCCAGATCGAACAGGATGGTCTTGGCGGGTCTGGCCATCGGCGGCTCAGATGCTCCACTGCATGTCCGCGTCCAGCGGCCAGATCGGCCGGCGCAGATGGCGATAGGGCAGGCTCGCGTAATCGACCGTGCTGACGCCCGGCGTGCGCAGCTCGATGGTGCTGGCCGCGACCTGATCGAACGAGGCCCGATGGCCCTGGTTCGATTTGGCCACGATGATCTGCTTTTCTTCCAGCAGAATGCCAGCGCTGCGGAAGAAATCGCGATCCTTGCCCGTGCTGTGCCGCGACAGGATCACGTCGATCTTGTCTCCCACCCGCAGCACCGCGCGCGGGCCCACGTGGGCTTCGCGCACCGCGGCCGGATCGGCGGTGCGGCCCCAGCCTCCGTGCGTCGGTCCCAGGATCATGTACCGGCCGTCGTCCAGCAGGCGGACGGTGCCGGTCACCTCCAGCGGCTGGTAGAAGCGCCGATCCACGGACGCGCCCACCGGCAGGGTCACCTGGGCGCCGATGCCCGCCTGCAGGCACGCCTCCACCGCTGGCGCGTCGCGCAGCGTCACGGCGCAATCGCGCGCGCCGAGCCGCAGCAGGCTTGCCAGCACGACCGGGCTGTCCGCCGGACAGGCGCTGCCCGGATCGTCCCCCAGATCCACCACGACCACCGGCTTGGCGGGTCGCTCCATGGCCAAGCGTATCCCCTCGTCCACCGGGTAGATCGGGCGCACGGTCACCAGCTCCTGACGCCGGGCCCACAGCTGGCGGCCCAGCTCGGCGCACAATCGCTCGGCCAGGGCCGGATCTCCGTCCGTCGTCGCCACGATCGACATGCCCGCATGCGGCGAATCGCCGTACCCGTACCCGCCCAGAATGGTCAGATTGATCACCCCCGGCGTCTGCTCCAGCTCCTCGCGGCGCTGGTTCAACTGGTACAGCAACAGCCGCTGCTCCTCGGCCGGATCGTGGGCCCACGTACTCTGGCCGATATTCGGCCCGAGGATCGGCACGAACAGATAGCGGGTCACCGGCCGGAGCTGCCCGGTCAGCATGCGGCGCAGGCAGCCGGCCGCCTCCAGCCCCCGCTCGTACCCGTCGATGTGCGGATTCGTGTTGTTCGGGAATGGCACCACCGCCGCCACCTCGTCCGGGCTCATGATCGCGTGGAAGTCGTACGTGGCCACGATCGGAATATCCCCCACCACCTGGCGAATGGCCCGCACCAGTTCGCCCTCCGCATCCAGGTAGGGCTCTTCGGCCACCATGGCCCCGTGCAGCGCCAGGTACATCCCGTCGACGGGAAGCGCCTGGCGCAAGCCCTCGACGATGAGGCGCCGGCACTGCTCGTACACCGGCGCGCGCACCGTGCCGCCATGCGCGAAGCCGATGGCGGCAATGGGGACCAACTCGGCGGATGCGCCCTGCATGCCCTCGAGGAAGCCGCCCAGGAAGGTCCGCGGGTGCACGCGCTCCAGCATCTGCGCACCGTGGCGCACGTGCACGCAGTCCATGGTGTCGTTCTGTTCCACTGCGAACGTGTTGGTCTCGTGCGACATGCCTGCCAAGGCGATGCGCATGGCCTCGACTCCTGTTGGGCAGAGCCTGCAGCACCCGTCGTCGGCGCTGCGCCGGCAACTCGCTGGGGCGCGATCCCTCGCTGCGCCAGCCGCTGACGCCGGTCGATTATAGCCCAGCCTGGCCGCAGGCTCAACACCGGCAGCACCGGCCGAGCCCGAGCGCGCGTCCAAGGCGGCATCGCGGCAGCAGCCTGCCAGGCTCCGTCGGCCGTGTCCTGTTCGGCGGGACGCCGGCACACGGTGGCCGATCGGTTGACCCGCACGCTGGCACGCCGCAGGTTTTCGGCACCGCGAGCACTTGTCACGCCGCCGGTGCCGCATCCGGCCAGCGTCTGTGCGTCGTGCGCACGACAGGGCGCCATGCCCTTCTCGCCAACCTTGTCACCAGGAGCCCGGAATGGAGCGAGTGCGACGGTTGCTGGCCTCTGCGGAGCCAGTGACCTGGGTATTCTACGGCGACAGCATCACGCACGGAGCACTGCATACCGAAGGGTGGCGCGACTACGTGGAGATCTTTGCCGAGCGGGTCCGGTTCGAACTGGGCCTGACGCGCCAGACCATCATCAACTCGGCGATCAGTGGCGACAACACGCGCGGCCTGCTGGCCGGGTTCGACTGGCGCGTGGCGCAGTTCCACCCGCAGGTGGTGCCGGTGATGATCGGCATGAACGACTGCAGCAGCGCCAACGACATCACGCCGGCGGAGTTCGCCGCCAACCTGCGCCTCTTGGCGGACCGCATCGCGGCCACGGGCGGGCTCATGCTGCTGCAGACCAGCAGCCCCATCCTGCCCGGCCAAGCTCCGGATCGCAGCCCCCATTTCGGCGAGTACATGGACATCGTGCGGCAGGTCGCCAGCGAGCTGGAACTGCCGCTGGTGGACCACACCCGGCACTGGGAGGAGCATTCGGACAAGCTCTTCTTCTGGATGAGCGACGCCTTTCATCCCAACGCCGCCGGGCATCGCGTGCTCGCTCAGCAGCTCTGCCGGTGCCTGGGGATCTACGACAGCACGAGTCCCTGCGGCCGCCTGTTCATTCCGTGAGCACCGAGGTGCCCATGCCCGCGCGACGCCCCAACATCCTGTTCATCCTCGCCGACGACCTGGGTTGGAACGACCTCGGGGCCACCGGCAGCACGTACTACCAGAGCCCGCACCTCGACCGCATCGCGGCCGAGGGGACGCGCTTCACGCAGGCGTATGCAGCCTGCCAGGTGTGCAGCCCGTCGCGCGCCAGCATCCTGACGGGCAAGGTCCCGCCCCGCCATGGCATCACCGACTGGATCGGGGCCGCTTGGGGTCCGGACTGGCGCCGCCACCAGCGCCACACCAAGCTGCTGCCACCCGCCTACCGCCAGGAGCTCGGCGCCGAGGAGATCACCCTGCCGGCAGTGCTGCGCGCGGCCGGGTACCGCACGCTGTTCGTGGGCAAGTGGCATCTGGGCGACACAGGCGCGCACCCCGAGGACCGCGGCTTCGACGTCAATATCGGCGGCTGGAAGGCCGGCAGCCCGGTCGGCGGGTACTTCGCGCCGTACCAGAACCCCATGCTCGCCGACGGGCCCCCGGGCGAGTGCCTGCCCCTTCGCTTGGCCCGCGAGATGAGCCGCCTGATCGAGGCAGCGGGCGATCGACCCTTCTTGGCCTACCTGTCCTTCTACTCGGTCCACGGCCCGATCCAGACCAGCAAGGATCGCTGGGAGCGCTTTCGCCTGAGAGCCGTCGCGGCCGCGGCGGACCCTGGCCGCGCCCTCCCGCAGCACCGCTTCGCGTTCGATCGGTACCTGCCCGTGCGCCTGGTGCAGGACTGCCCGGTGTATGCCGGCATGATCGAAGCCATGGACGAGGCCGTAGGCCTCGTCCTCGACACGCTGGAACGGCTCCGGCTGGACGACCACACCATCGTCGTCTTCACCTCGGACAACGGCGGCGTGGTTTCCGGTGACTCCTACTCCACCTCTTGCCTGCCGTTGCGCGGGGGCAAAGGCCGCCAGTGGGAAGGGGGTATCCGCGAGCCGCTCTTCGTCAAGGTCCCCGGACTGACGCGGCCCGGTTCCACGTGCGACGTGCCGGTGTCCGGCATCGACTTCTATCCCACGTTGCTGGAACTGGCCGGCCTGCCGTTGCCGGGGTCGCAGCACGTGGACGGGGTGAGCCTGGCACCCCTGCTGCGCGGCCAGCCACCTTGCGAGCACCTCGCCCAGCGCGACCTGTTCTGGCATTACCCGCACTACGGCAACCAGGGTGGCGAGCCTTCGTCCAGCATCCGCCGCGGTCCGTGGAAGCTGATCCACTACTACGAAGATGGCCGCGACGAGCTATACGATCTGGCGGCTGACCCGGGCGAACAATGCGATCTGGCCCAGAGAGAGCCCGATCTGCGACGCGAGCTGCGCCACGCCCTGGACTGCTGGTTGGCTGATGTCCACGCTCAGTTCCCCGTGCCGGATGCCGGATACGACCCGACCGCCGCGCGCCAGCGCCTGGCGCAGCTCGAGCACGAGCTGATGCCCCAACTCGAAATCCAGCACGCCGCCTACCTGGACCCGGACTGGCAGCCCAACCCCGACTGGTGGGGCAGCCAGGTAACGCAGGATTGAAGGGGGTCGTGGCTTGCGACGCAGGTTGCATCTTTCCATCTTGTCACCCCAACCTGCACCTGTGACCAGTGCTGCCGTCCACAGCCGCGCAGGGACGCCTACGGTGCTGCTGGTGTCGCGCGGAGAGCGCGAGCGTGACTCTGCGCTGCCCACATGGCGGACCGGAGCGCGGATCGTAGCCACCGCGGCGGGTTAGATATGTCCCTTGAGCCACCAGCGCCTGGTCCCTGGGCCCATGGGCCGAATGCCCGCGGGGAATGGCACGCCTTGACCGTCCACCTTCTGACCGTCGCGGAGCGTGCCAGTCAGTTCGCAAGCGCTTTCGGCGCCGCCGCGTGGGGCTACTATGCGGGTCTCTGGCATGACCTCGGCAAGGCTGCACCGGAATTCCAGAAATACCTCTTGGGCATCAGCAAGCAGCCGGACAGCGCCCATGCCCACGTGGACCATAGCACTGCAGGCGCCCAGCACGCTGTCAACAGTTGCCCGACACTGGGGTATCTGCTCGCTCACGTCGTTGCCGGACATCACGCCGGGCTGCTGGACACAATTGGTGATGGCCCTAGTTTGGACGCTAGGCTGCGCAAGCTCATACCCACCCCAACCGCGCTCCTGCAGGCACTACCCGCGGCGCCGCCACTGATGCTGCCTCGGCTGCTGCAGGAGCGACTGACGCAGCCCGAGCGGACCGCGACAGAGGTGGCTTTCTCCTTCGCCTTCTTTGCACGCATGGTGTTCTCCTGTCTGGTAGACGCCGACTTCCTCGACACCGAGAGATTCCTCGATCCGGAGCGCGCAGAAGCACGGCCGCGATGGCCTACAGACATCCTCGCGCGCATGGAGACAGAGCTTGCAGCCTTCATCGCGACGTTGCCGCGCCGAGGGACACCGGTTGACCGCGAGCGCGTTGGGGTGCTGCAGGCGTGCCTCGCCGCCGCGGATCTGCCACCCGGCTTTTTCTCGCTGACGGTTCCCACCGGAGGCGGCAAGACCTTATCGTCGCTGGCTTTCGCCTTGCGTCACGCGCGGGTTCACGGTTTGTGCCGCGTTATCTACGTCGTTCCTTTCACTACCATCATCGAACAGAACGCCCAGGTTTTCGCGCAGGCCTTCTCCGGGTTGACCAGAAGCGGATATGCGGATCCTGTGGTCGAGCATCACAGCGCTGTTGAGGTCACAGAGGAAGACGACACGGCTCGACTCGCGGCAGAGAACTGGGATGCTCCCTTGGTTGTCACGACTTCGGTGCAATTCTACGAGTCGTTATTCGCGAACCGGTCGAGCCGTTGTAGGAAACTGCACAACTGCGTCCGCGCGGTGGTGCTGCTGGACGAAGTCCAGAAAATCCCGGTGGACTACCTGACTCCGTGTGTGCTGGCCCTGAAGGAGTTGGTCGCAGTCTATGGCGCCACCGTTGTGCTGTGCACGGCAACTCAGCCGGCGATCCAGCGGCATCCGGGGTTTCCCCACGGTTTGGACGGCGTCCGCGAGATCGTGCCGGAACCGCAACGTCTCCACCGCGCTCTCAAACGCGTCGAGGTAGAGAATCTAGGCAAGATGTCCGACGCTCATATTGCCGAGCGCCTACGGGCAGAACCTAGAGCCATATGCGTCGTCAATACCCGGCGCCACGCGCGCGATCTGTTCGCTTTGATCAGCGATACGGAGGGAGCCGCACACCTCAGCGCAGCCATGTGCGGTGCGCACCGCAGCGCTGTGCTCGCGCGGATTCGAACCCGCCTGGCCAACAGAGAACCCTGCCGTGTCGTGGCCACGCAACTGATAGAAGCCGGCGTGGACATCGACTTCCCCGTCGTTTTGCGCTCGCTGGCGGGGCTGGATTCCATCGCACAAGCAGCCGGGCGCTGTAACCGCCACGCCCAGATACCTACGGGCAGGCTGCTGCTCTTCGAGTCGGAGCACGGCGACACAGAGCGCTTCATGCGCGACACCACCAACGTGACAATCCAGTTGCTTGGCCGGGATGGTCTCGCGCCCCTCCATGCTGACGTGCTCTCTCTGGACTCGATGCACCGCTATTTCGCGCTGTACTACTACGACCAACGGCATCGGTGGGACGCCAAGCGCATCCTGGACGAGTTCTGCCTTCAACAGAATCCCAAGCAACCTTTTCTCTTTGGCTTTCGCTCGGCGGCGGAGCGTTTCCGTCTGATCGAGCAGGTCGGCCGACCGGTGTTGGTCCCGTGGGGAGAGACTGGCCGGGCACTGTGCGACGAGCTCCGTGTGCCTTGGCGTGCGCCCCCGGTACGCGTCTTGCGTGCCCTGCAGCGCTACAGCGTCGAGGCCCCGGCACGTGCTTGGCACGAAGCGCTCGGCAGCGCCGTGGAGTTGGTGCGCGAACGCTTCCCGGTACTCGTGTCCCTGACCCCGTATTACGATGAGCAACTGGGGCTTGTGCTGGAGGATACTGCGATCTCAGCAGAGTCACTCATCATCTAGCCAGAAAGGAGGACCGATGGCCTACGGCGTCAGAGTAGAGGTTTGGGGCGACTACGCCGCGTTCAACCGGCCAGAGATGAAGGTGGAGCGCGTCTCGTACGAGGTAATGACACCCAGTGCTGCCCGGGGAATACTCGAAGCCATTTACTGGAAACCGCAGATGCGTTGGGTGATCGACTGCATCCGTGTACTGGCGCCTATCCGCTTCACGCACATCAGACGCAACGAGATCGACACCGTGATCCCAGCCAGAAACATCGAGGAGGCTCGTAAGAGTGATTCGGTCTTGCCCGGGATCCTGGTGGAAGACGTCCGGCAACAGCGGGCAGCGATGATTGTCCGTGATGTGCGCTACGGGATCGAAGCACACGTCGCAATCCGAGCACAGGCGCCTGGTCATGACCAGGCGCTGGAGCATCCTGCAGCGAAGCACCTGGAGACCTTTAAGCGGAGGGTAGGAAAGGGCCAGTACTTCCACCATCCGTACCTTGGCTGCCGAGAGTTTCCCGCCAACGTCCGTCTACTCAGCGATGACGAGCAGTTCCCACCACCACCACCCGAACTGGCTGGCGACCGCGAGCTTGGCTTCATGCTGTGGGATATTCTCTTCGTGCCCAACCACCGGGGCACCATCGTCGAGAGCAGCAGCGGCAGACGCGTGCGAGCCGTACCGCGGTTCTTTCGCGCCAGTATGACCGCTGGCGTGGTCCGTGTTCCTCCGCTCGACTCAACGGGGGGTGAACAATGATCCTGCGGGCGCTGTACGATCTCTACGAAAGACTCGTCGAAGACCCAGAGTATGGTGTCGCTCCGCCCAACTGGAGCTATCAGAGAGTGACGTTCATCGTGGTGATCGCCACGGACGGGACACTCGTGGAGATCGCGGACGCACGCCAATTCGTGGAAGGGAAGCCGCGTCCGCGGCGAGTTCTGGTGCCCGGAACTGGCAAGCCATCAGGATCTGGGCTGAATCCCTGCTTCCTGTGGGATACACCTGGTTACCTGCTGGGGTGGTCGCCTGCCGACGCTGATTCCGCAACTCGCAAGCGAGCTTTGAATACGTTCGCGGCATTTCGAGAGCGACACCTCGCACTGGAACCTCAAATCCCCACGGCTACGTACGCCGCCGTTTGCCGCTTCCTTGAGCGCTGGGATCCGTGCGCGGCCGACGACAGCGCTCTGTTGGCGGAGATTCTGACTGGCTACGGCGTCTTCCAGATCCGCGGCCAACCTGGCTTCGTACACGAGCAGCCGGAAGTCATCCAATGGTGGGACCGGTTCGCAGATAACACGGAGCTCGGACCCGAAGGACAGTGCCTGATCACCGGAGATCGCGCGCCCATTGCGCGCCTGCATCCCCCGCTCAAAGGGATTGCCGGTGCGCATACCAGCGGCGCCACGATCGCTGGCTTCAACAGTCCCGCGTACTGGTCCTACGGGCTGTCACAGAGTTTCAATGCGCCTACGTCCCACTTGGCAGCCCACAGATACACCAGCTCCCTGAACGCCCTTCTCGATGGTCCGCGGAAAGGGAAACACCGTCTCGTCGTTGGTAGTGTCACCATCGCCTTCTGGACCGACCGTCCCTCTGTAACGGAGGATATCTTCCTCCCATTTCTGGCTCAGGGCTCGCGCACTGTACCGCTTTCCCAGATCCAAGATGAGATAGTGCGGGCGAAGATAGAGGCCTTCCTGCGGGCATTGCGCATCGGCCAAGAGGCTTACGGAGAGCTCGACAGGGACCCCGAGGCGACCACGTATTTCATCCTTGGGCTCTCCGCGCCCACCCCCAAACGCGCGGCAGTCCGCTTCTTCCATTCCGCCACTCTGGGAAGTCTGCTCCGCAGCCTACGCCGCCATTACAGCGATATCGCTATTCAGCCAGAGTATGGCCACGACGCGCAGTACCCGGACCCCGAATTCCCGCCGCCGATTCTCTTGCTCGAGGAGACCTGCCCGCGCACCAGAGGCAAGCCCGATCGCGACGCCATCGCACCTTTGTTGCCTGCCGCGCTCCTACAATCCATCGTGGCCGGTGAACGGTACCCGCCAATGCTGTTGGCCGCAGTGATGCGGCGCATCGTGGCCGATCGAATTATCAACTATCCAAGGGCCGCCATAATCAAGGGCTTTCTCGTCAGGAATTTCCGGAAGGAGGTACCCATGTCTCTCGACCGCACGCGCCCAGACCCCGCCTACCGTCTAGGCAGGCTTTTTGCAGCTCTCGAAAAAACCCAGGAGGACGCCCTAGGCGCCGTCAACGCCAGCGTCCGCGATCGGTTTTACGCTGCCGCTTCTGCCACACCGGCGACGGTCTTTCCACGGCTCTTGCGCACCTATCAACACCACCTCGCCAAGTTATCCGGCGGGCTCAAGGTCAACCGAGAGCGCCTCATGCAGGACATCCTGGCCGAACTCGACGCCATCCCCAGCCACCTCCTGCTGGCGGAGCAATGCCTGTTCGCTCTGGGATACTATCACCAGATGAGGGAGTTCTTCACCAAGACGCCACCGCAGGCGCCTGTCGCCGCACCAGTGCCGAACCCAGACAACTAAGACGGGAGAATGACACCTATGAACCGCTGCGACTTCGTGTACCTATTCGATGTCCGCGATGCCAACCCCAATGGCGATCCTGATGCCGGCAACCTGCCGCGCCTCGATCCCGAGACCGGATATGGCCTTGTCACGGACGTCTGTCTGAAGCGGAAGCTCCGCAACTACGTCGCGCTGGCTCGACAGAACGCCCCGGGATTCCGCATCTATTTCCAGGACCGGGCTGTTCTCAACACTCTTCATGCTGAAGCGTGGGATAACCACCCCGAGCCCGACGTGCGTGCTACTAGTGATCGCAAACAGCTCCCGCGCGACGTCCAAAAGGCGAAGCTTTTGACCGAGTACATGTGTCGTCACTTTTGGGACATTCGCACCTTCGGTGCTGTCATGAGCACGGATGTCAACTGTGGGCAAGTTCGCGGTCCCGTACAGTTGTCCTTCGCCCGCTCCGTCGACCCGATTGTCACCTTGGAGCATGCCATTACCAGAAGCTCCGTGACAAACGAGAGGGATTTCGAGAAGGAGCGCACCATGGGCAGGAAATTCACGATCCCGTACGCCCTGTACATGGCATACGGATTCGTCAACCCCTTCTTGGCGGCCACTACTGGCTTCGATGCGAACGGCGAGGATCTCGAGCTCTTATGGAAAGCTTTGGTGGAGGCCTTTCAGTTCGACCAATCAGCAGCCCGGCCGGCTGGTAGTATGGCGGCGCGCGCACTGATCGTTTTCAAGCACGACAATCAGCTAGGCCGCGCCCCGTCCCATCAGCTCTTCGAACGGGTGTCCGTACAGCGCCGGAATCTGCATACGCCGCCCCGACAGTATGCAGACTACGAGCTGCGCATAGACGAGGACGGCATTGCAGAAGGCATTTCTGTCGAGCGGAAGTGCTGACCAATGTTCTGCGAAGACCAGCTTCTCCCGCTGGCCGCACTACAGCACCTGTCGTTCTGCGAACGTCAGTGTGCGTTGATGTACGTTGAGTTACTCTGGAGCGAGAACCGTCTGACGGCTGAGGGGGCGCTGCTCCACGAGCGAGTCCACGCGGGCGGCGACGAGACGCGCACCGATCTGCGCTTGGTGCGCGCGTTGCGGGTCCGCTCACTGCGTCTTGGCCTATACGGCGTTGCTGATGTCGTCGAGTTCCACCGGGTGGACGGTCCAGGTATCAGCCTGGCTGGTCAGCCAGGCCACTGGCGCCCCGCACCCGTAGAGTACAAACGCGGCCGCCCCAAACCTGACAACTGCGACCGTGTTCAGCTCTGCGCTCAGGCCATGTGCCTTGAGGAGATGCTTGCAGTGCCGATCGCCGCCGGCAGCATCTACTACGGCCAACCGCGACGCCGCGAAGAAGTACAGTTCGTACCATCGCTCCGCTCAGAGGTCGAGCGAGCGAGCGCACGGCTCCACGACCTCATCGCCAGCGGCCGCACACCACCGCCCATCCCCGGGAAGCAGTGCGAAAGCTGCTCGCTCAGCGCATCGTGTCTGCCCACCGCCCTTGCGGGGGCCCGCTCCGGGAGGGCTTTTCTCGACGCACTTTGCGAGAGTTCGTCCAGCCTATGAGAAAGTACCTCAACACGCTCTACGTCACCACCCAGGGAGCCTACCTCAGCAAAGAAGGGGAGGCAGTCCTCGTGAGCGTGGACCGCGAGCTGAAACTCCGCATCCCGATCCACACGCTGGAGGGTATCGTATGTTTCGGCAACGTCATGTGCAGTCCATATTTGCTCCACCACTGTGCCGATAACGGTGTCCTGGTGAGCTTCATGAGCGAGCACGGGCGGTTCTTGGCCAGAGTACAGGGCCCCGTCTCCGGCAATGTCCTCCTACGCCGAGAACAGTACCGACGCGCTGACAACCCAACAGCCGCAGCACAGATTGCACGTTCCTCTGTTCTCGCCAAGGTCTCCAACAGCCGCACAGTGCTCCAGCGATACGCGCGCGACCACGGGCCCAATCCGCGACTTACTGCGGCTGTAGCCCGCCTCGGCCATCTGCTGAGCGAAATCAGACTCGCCGCGGATCTTGAGGGCATCCGCGGTCTCGAAGGTGATGCTGGGCGTACGTATTTTGGCGTATTCGACGACCTAATCACCGCTCAGAAGAGCGATTTCCGGTTCGAGGCCCGCAGCCGTAGACCTCCGCTGGACAGAGTCAATGCCTTGTTGTCTTTTCACTATACTTTGCTGGTACACGACTGCGTTGCCGCACTGGAAGGCGTGGGTCTCGATCCGCAGGTGGGTTTCTTGCATGTGGACCGTCCCGGGCGCCCCAGTCTCGCTTTGGACTTGATGGAGGAATTCCGTTCCTTCTTTGCAGACAGGCTCGTGCTGTCACACATCAACCTGCGGCAGCTTGACAGCTCTGACTTTGTCACTCGTGAGTCGGGCGCTGTGGAGCTCACCGACGAAGCCCGCAAGAAGGTACTAGTTGCGTATCAGAAGCGGAAACAGGAGGAATTGGTGCACTCTTTCCTCGGCGAGAAGGCACCGCTGGGCACCTGCTTTCATCTTCAGGCACTACTCTTGTCTCGATATCTGCGGGGCGACCTCGACGCGTACCCGCCCTTTGTTGCGAGATAGCTCGCGGAAGGAAATCGAACATGATGGTACTCGTGAGCTACGATGTTGCCACAACCGGGGCAGCGGGCCGACGACGACTCCGCCGCGTTGCCAAGCTGTGCACGAGCTGGGGGCAGCGGGTGCAGTGGTCGGTGTTTGAGTGCGACGTCGACCCGAGCCAATGGGCGCGGCTCCGGGACCGACTGGCCGCTCTCATTGATCCCAAGGAAGACAGCCTGCGCTTCTACTTTCTGGGAAGCGATTGGCAACGCCGCGTCGAGCATATCGGAGCACGGCCGAGCCTTGACCTCAGGCATGATCCGCTGGTGGCATAGTGCTTTCTCCGCGAACCCCAAGTGGACATACCCTACCCCGGGGGCCTCGCGAGGGAAGCCTAATGTTCTGTGGCACTGCCAGGAACGACCTTCGTAGCAGGGTTTGACCGCGGTAGGTGAACGAAAGGTTGTGACGAGTGCGCACGGGTTCGCGGAAACACTGAGTGAGCTCTGTGGGGCACAAGCGGTTCGGCAGAGACTGTCGCCCTCCGCGCGGAGGGCGTGGATTGAAACTGCTTGGCGTGGTTCTTGGCCGGCCTCGGGATTGGTCGCCCTCCGCGCGGAGGGCGTGGATTGAAACCGCACGCCCGTGGCTGTGGCCGTCCGCGTCATGAGGTCGCCCTCCGCGCGGAGGGCGTGGATTGAAACTCGGGCGCGACGGCGGAAGAAGTAGCCTCCAGCGTCGCCCTCCGCGCGGAGGGCGTGGATTGAAACATGGTCTTCGCCGGGCGTCTCAACGAGACGGTCGGGAGTCGCCCTCCGCGCGGAGGGCGTGGATTGAAACTAGCCCTCGGTCGCAAGCCGCGCAAGCGCCTCTGTCGCCCTCCGCGCGGAGGGCGTGGATTGAAACGTCGCCGCTGCGTTGAGACGCGCGGCAAACCTCGTCGCCCTCCGCGCGGAGGGCGTGGATTGAAACGAGGCCATGGCACTCGACCGATGGAAGCAATCAGGTCGCCCTCCGCGCGGAGGGCGTGGATTGAAACAGATAGCTGATCATTCCCGATGTCGGGATGCTGACCGTCGCCCTCCGCGCGGAGGGCGTGGATTGAAACGCCCGGGCCGTGTAGCACAGCCCCAGGCGTACATCGTCGCCCTCCGCGCGGAGGGCGTGGATTGAAACTACAATTCCACCGGCCAGAAGAACAGCACCTCCTGTCGCCCTCCGCGCGGAGGGCGTGGATTGAAACCCTGGCCGCAATCGACTACGGTGAGACGGCATGGTCGCCCTCCGCGCGGAGGGCGTGGATTGAAACCGCAGGACCAGAAACGCTGGATGAAGCAAGGCAATGTCGCCCTCCGCGCGGAGGGCGTGGATTGAAACCCGGCCGACGGCCCGAAGGCCACCGTCGAGCAGAGTCGCCCTCCGCGCGGAGGGCGTGGATTGAAACGTCGCCGACGACGCCCAATGGGGACTGGCGACGAGTCGCCCTCCGCGCGGAGGGCGTGGATTGAAACGTCAGCGGCGCCGATCCACCGCGCGTGGGGGAGCGGTCGCCCTCCGCGCGGAGGGCGTGGATTGAAACCCGGCGCCGGACGAGGATCCGAACAGGAAGGCGTCGTCGCCCTCCGCGCGGAGGGCGTGGATTGAAACCCGGCGC
>Ga0067045_1030735_pt1 | contig 14271 bp, 13 predicted proteins | sample TerdegcTABiofilm_FD_59184 | JGI IMG/M metagenome (GOLD analysis project Ga0067045, IMG submission 59184) | Combined Assembly of (Gp0054472, Gp0054536) Wastewater bioreactor microbial communities from Singapore -Terephthalate degrading...
CGGGCCCATTCGATCTACAATACGCGGATCGTGGTGTCGGACGGGTCGGGGTCGTTTTTCTCGCGGGACGTAGGGGAGGGGGGAAAGGGAGACCCGGCGGAAGTGACAAAGCAGTACGGGATGGCAACCCGGGGAATCTACCTGGATGTTGTGGGCCGGACTCGACTGGCGTTCCCCTCCGCGGAACATTTCGAGCGGCCCGTGACCCTGGAGAAAGTGCCCGACGGCACCGTGCGAGGGAGCTTCGACGTTACGGCGCGGACGCGGACCTCGTTTGAGTGTTCGCCGCGGGTCGGCTACCGCGTCGTCCGCTCCGAGCGTTTCCGCACAAGCGGAGAGCGCACCGGCGCACGGTCTACGTACGAGTGGGAAGAGGTGGATCGCGTATGGTATGTCCGCTGCTTCCGGACGGAGAACTTACAGGAAGGCGAGGTCTCGGAGCGAAGCGAGATGCGCTACGGCAAGTTCCGGCCGAACGTCGCCGTGAACGACGACATGTTCACCCTCGCCGCCCTCGGCCTGAAGCCGGGGGACCGGGTATTCGACTTCCGGCCGGATGCCCCGTCGCCGCTTCACGAGGTAACGCAACCGACCGACGCCGCGGGCAAACGGCTCGACTCGATGGCCGCCCAACTCAAGGCCCTGCCGCGGAATTATCCGGAAAGGGCGATGACGGGAAGATGGTGGTCCCGGATGCTGATCCTGGGGATCAACGCGGTGGCGGTGGCGGCGGTGGCCCTGATCTGGATCCTGTGGCGGAGGCATTCACGCCGCAAAGCCGCCGCAGCCCCGGGCTGAAGCGAGGCGGGAGAGAATCCTATGGGTTCCGAGGAGGCACTGCCGCATTCAAGCCGGCCCGCGCGGCGAGGGAGCGTGGGGGTGGCCGCAACGGCGCTGCTGATGTTCCACGCTGCCGCACTGGCGTACAGCGCGCTCTGTCATAGCCCGACCTGGGACGAACCGGCACATCTCGTGTCGGGGATCAGCCATTGGGAATTCGGCCGCTGGGACCTGTACCGCGTGAATCCCCCGCTCGTGCGGATGATCGCCGCGCTGCCGGTGCTGGCGGCGGGGTGTGAAACGGACTGGCGGCATTTCACCGAGGCGTCGGGGGCACGGCCCGAGTTCATTCTCGGCAAGCAACTCGTTGCAGCGAACGGACCCCGCGTCTTCTGGTTGACGGCCCTGGCGCGATGGTCCTGCATCCCCTTCAGCCTGCTCGGGGCGGGCGTTTGCTTCTGGTGGGCACGCGACCTGTACGGCCCCGTCGCGGGCCTTCTGGCGTTGGGATTGTGGGTCTTCGATCCCAACGTCCTCGGCCACGCCTCGCTCATCACGCCCGATGTGGCCGCCGCCTCGCTCGGCGCAGCGGCGGGGTACGCATTCTGGCGATGGCTCGCTCGGCCGCAATGGCGCCGGGCCTTGGTGGCCGGCCTGGCGCTGGGGCTCGCCGCGGCAGCGAAGACCACGTGGGCCGTGTTGTTCCCGTTATGGACCGCGGTCTGGGCGATCCGCGCCGTCGATGCCCGCCGGACCGGATGCGCGAGCTTGCCCGCCCCTGGGCCCCATCTTGCGGCAATCTTGGCGATAGGGCTGTACGTGTTGAACGCGGTCTACAGTTTCTCGGGCAGTTGCCGGAGGCTCGATCAGTTTCAGTTCACCAGCGAGGCTTTGAGCGGCTCCCGCGCAGGGTTCGGTCGGATCGGGGAGAGCGGGAACCGGTTTTCCGGGACATTCTGGGGACCGGTCCGTCTCCCGCTGCCCGAGGACTACGTGCTGGGCGTCGATCTCCAGCGGCGCGATTTCGAAACGACCCCCTGCTCCTATTTGCGGGGCGAGTGGCGGCGAGAAGGCTGGTGGTACTACTATCTCTACGCCCTTGCCGTCAAGGTCCCGCTGGGGACTTGGACTCTGGTACTCGCGGCGGTGTGGGTCACCGTGCGACGGAGGAGTTACTCCGCCTCGTGGTGTGACGAATGGGTGCTGTTGGCGCCGATGGTAGCCGTGCTGGTCCTCGTGAGTTCGCAGACCGGCATGAACCACCACTTCCGATACGTGCTCCCGGTCTTCCCTTTCGCCTTCATCTGGACGAGCAAGGTGGCCCGCGCGGTGGAGTTCCGGGACCGGGGGCTGACTGCCGTGGCCTCGGTCTCGCTTGCGTGGTGCGTGGGCGCCAGCCTCTGGGTCTACCCCCACGGTCTTTCGTATTTCAACGAGGCCGTCGGGGGTGCCAAGAACGGCCATTGGCACTTGACCAACAGCAACATTGACTGGGGACAGGATCTGCTCTACTTGAAAAAGTGGTACGACGAACACCCCGAAGCCCGGCCGCTTGCCGTGGCCTACTTCGGCACGTGTGATCCGAGGACCGCGGGGATCGAAGGGACGGTTCCGCCGCCAAGCCCTCCACGGCCCGGAATGGCTCCATGCTTCTCCGCCCAGCCGTCCGGTCCGTTGCCAGGCTGGTATGCCATGAGTGTCAACGAAATCCATCGGCATACCGGGGAGTATGCGTACTTCCTCCGCTTCGAGCCCGTCGCCATGGCCGGCTACTCGATCTACATCTACCACGTGACCCGGGAGGAGGCCGACCGCGTGCGGCGGGAACTGGGGCTGCCGGAACTAAGGGATGAAAGATGAGGGATGGAGGATGAAGGATCAGAGCCGGGCGGGGTTTACCATTGTCGAGCTGCTCGTGGTCATCGCGGTGATCGGCACGTTGGTGGCGATGATCTTGCCGGCGGTGCAGGCCTCGCGCGAGGCGGGACGGCAGACCCAGTGCAAGAACCATCTCAAGCAACTGGGCCTCGCAGTGCAGCATCACGCCTCGGTGCTGGGGAGATATCCGAGCAACGGCTGGGGATATTGCTGGGTGGGGGTGCCGGATCGTGGCACGGGGCCGGACCAGCCCGGCGGCTGGATCTTCAACATTCTCGCCTATCTGGAACAGGGCAAGCTACGCGAGTCCGGAGTCGGGCTGCCGCCGGAGCAACAGCGCCCGATCCTGGGGAAGCTGATGCAGACCCCGCTGGCCGTGCTGGCCTGTCCGACGCGTTCGGCCCCGCGGCTTTCGCCTGCCAACCCGCTGGTCGTCCCCCGCAACGCCGACTGGATGCCCGAAGTGGCCAAGACCGACTACGCCGTGAACGAGGGCGACTACATCACGGATACGCGTGAGGGTCCGGCCACGTTGAAGGAGGGCGACTCGGGCGGGTACGCCTGGCGCGATACGCGGAAGGCTACCGGCATCTGCTACCAGCGGAGCGAGGTCCGGCCCGCCAACGTCCGCGACGGCCTCTCCCAGACCTACTTGATTGGCGAAAAGTACGTCAGCCGCGGCCAGTACGCCACCGCCGACGACCCGGGCCACGACCAAAGCGCCTACAGCGGCGTGGACGTCGACATCAACCGCTGGACGGTCGATCCGCCCCAACACGACGGGGACGAGGTCGATATGCGGCGTTTCGGCAGTGCCCATCCCAGCGGATGCCACTTCGCGTTCTGCGACGGGGTGGTCAAGCTCATCAGCTACCAGATCGACGCCGAAGTCCACCGTCGTCTCGGCAACCGCCAGGACGGCAAGCCGGTTGGTCGCGATCCGTTCTGATCGGCATGCCCGTTCTCCCTCCGGCTGTGCGTCGTGCGAGGGTGTTGCGCCGCCGCCGTTGCTTTTCGAGCGGGGCTGGGACACAATAGGGCTTTGGGTGAACATCGTGCTGTCAGGTTCAAGAATGGTTTCCGACGAACGACCGTTGCGGATCATCTCCAGTGTGGCGCCGATCCGGATCGCCGATTTCGGCGGATGGACCGATACCTGGTTCGCCAAGTTCGGCAGGGTGCTGAACATCGCCGTCTACCCGTATGCCCAGGTGCAGATGCGGGTCTTCTCCCGCTGCGACGACCGGCCGCCGGTGACGATCTTCGCCGAAAACTACGGGGAACGATACACGCTGGAGGCAGTCAGCAGCGACTACGACCGGCATCCGCTGCTGGAGGCGGCACTCGACTTCATGGGCGTGCCGCAGGACCTGGCCCTGGAGATCGACATCTTCAGCGAGGCCCCGGCGGGCGCGTCGACCGGCACCAGCGCTGCGGTGAGCGTGGCCCTCGTCGGGGCGTTGGACCTGCTCAAGCCCGGCCGGTTCACGCCGCACGAGGTTGCCAAGGCGGCCCATCGCATCGAGACCGAGCGTCTGCACCAGCAGTGCGGGGTGCAAGACCAGTTGGCCTCGGCTTACGGCGGGATCAACTACATCGAGATCCTCGACTATCCCCATGCCGTGGTCAGCCCGTTGCGTCTGCCCCAGGCGACCGAATGGGAACTCGAGGAGCGGCTCTCGCTGGTCTTCCTGGGCCAGTCGCACAGCTCCTCGAAGGTCCACGAGTTGGTGATCGCCGAGTTGGAGGACGCCGGCCCGGACGCCGAGAAGCTCCGCCCCCTGCGCCGCACGCCGCTATTGGCCCGCGACGCCCTCTACACGGGCGATTTCGCCGCGCTGGGCCGGGCCATGATTGAGAACACCGAGGCCCAGGCCGACCTCCATCCCGACCTGGTCAGCCCGCGCCACCAGGCCATCATCGAGGTGGCCCGACGCCACGGCGCCCTGGGCTGGAAAGTCAACGGTGCCGGCGGCGACGGCGGGTCGGTCACGCTGCTCGGCGGCCCGAAGGCATCGACCAATCGGGCGATGTTGCGGGCCGTGTCGGCCGAGGTGCCCGGCACGCAGAACATCCCCATCTACCTCAGCCCCCTCGGCCTCCGCGTCTGGGATTCGCCGCTTGCGCCGCCTTCGGCGGAACGACGGCCGCCGCCCGCGGGCCGCCGCACCGACTGAACGCATGGATAGTTCGACAAGGTCGCTCGGAACTTGGAGAGTATTCAGCGGAATCATCTGTGTGTGAGCAAGGGAATCTCGCAATCCGTGTGACATTTCAGCCGTATGAAGTTGCAGGAAGAGGAGAAGGGAAAAGGAAAAAAGCAGGGGAAAAGGGGAAAGAAGAGGAGAAGGTTTCCGTTTAGAATTGTGTGATCAGGGCACGGCTTCCGGCCTTTCCCATTTTTCCAGTGCTTTTCCTTTTTCCTTCCCCAATTCGCACTTCATTCCGCTGGATACTTACGAATCGGTCATTCGTCGAAGGGGGCTGCGGTGGGGCTTTTCTCCGGGAAGATCGGTCTGGTGATGGGCGTGGCCAACGACCACAGCATCGCCTGGGCGATGAGCCAGTCGCTCTACGCCGAGGGAGCGGAGTTGGCGTTCACGCACCTCCCCACGCCCTCCAACCAGCGCCGGCTCCGGAAACTCGTGGAACCCTACGCGCCGAAGCTGGTCGTGCCGTGCGACGTGCAGTCCGACGACGACATCGCCCGCGTCTTCGAGTCGGTGCGCGACACCTACGGGAAGCTCGATTTCCTCGTCCACTCGATCGCCTTCGCTCCGCCCCACGAAATCCGCAGGCCCTACGTCGAGACGAGCCGGGAGGGCTGGCACCTGGCCATGGACATCAGCGTCTACAGCCTGGTGGCCGTGTGCCGGGAGGCGGCGACGCTCCTGCCGGAGAACGGCGCGATCGTCACGCTCAGCTACTTCGGCGCCGAAAAGGTCATGCCCGGCTACAACGTGATGGGCGTGTGCAAGGCCGCCCTCGAGCACAGCGTGCGCTACCTCGCCTGGGACCTGGGCCGCGAGAAGAAGATCCGCGTCAACGCCCTCAGCGCCGGCCCCATGCGGACCCTCAGCGCCATGGGCATCGCCGAGTTCGACCAGATGCGCGAGCACGCCGCCAAGAAAGCCTGTCTCAACCGCAACGTCCTGCCCGAGGAACTAGGCGCCGCCGGCCTCTATCTCCTCAGTCCCCTCTCCGCCGGCCTCACCGGAGAAGTGCTCCACATCGACTGCGGGTACAGCATCGTGGGGTTGTAGGGGAGTGTCGGCCCCACGCGGCAGGCAGGCACGCCGCGGAGCTTCAAGCAACAAGCAACAGTACGCCCGCACGAGTGCGGTGGCGTTCTTCCGGCCAGACGGGGGGGCGGTCTGGATACCGGTATGACATTTCCGTACGCAGCGCGACGGGGATCAAGTTGTGGCCCAGTTTCCCCCTTGCCAAACCCCTCTGATGGCGGTACGATTGATTATGGACTTCGATTCCCAATTCCTCTTGCCGAAATCCCGGACGCCAGTTTCCACGGCTCATCAGGGCCTGTAAGGTATTGGGGTGGGCGAGAAGGAGCCTCGCCACCGATAAGTCTAGAAACGGCCAAGGTGGTTGAGGAATCTCGGGTGGCAAGAGAGGAACGCACAGGAGAGGAAAAGTGAGCGACTTTTCGATCGTCCTTTTCGCGAGGCCGTCCTTTGCTGAGGGCATCGGTCGTATTCTTGACTTCCAGAATAGCTTAAACGAATACAATCGATGCATGACGCCGGAGCAAGCAGATCGGGCTGCAATCCACTGCGATTGGTATCGGGTTGGTCTAGACATTTCGGAAACCGTACGTGGTGTTCGCTGCCACATGCCACAGGCAAGCCAGAAGAGGCTCTAGACCATGGCCAGCGAACCGAACGGCATGGTGCCGACCGCACAGGACCCGCCAGAGAATCCAGCCGAACCGAGCATCCTGCCGTCGCGCGAAACATCGCCGCTTCCTTCTGCGAGCGCAAGAGGCAAAGGTGCGCGGCGCATGGTAGTCAGTATGAGTCGCCAGGAGGTTGTCTTCTCCGGCCCCCTCCCCCATCCAGGAATTCTCAAAGAGTACGACGAAATCGTTCCGGGAACTACGGATCGGATTCTCCGGCAAGCTGAACAGCAGACCAACCATCGGATTGGCCTGGAAGCCAAAGTCATTGACGCGGATATTCGGCGGGCGGATCGTGGGCTTTGGGCTGGCCTCGCTGTGGCCATTGTCTCTATTGTGGGCGGTTGTGCATTGGTGTTTGCAGATCACGATTGGGCCGGTGCGACAATTGCGACCGCGACTGTCGTAAGTCTGGTGACCGTATTTGTCTACGGAAGTCAAGCCCGCAAACAAGAGCGAGAACGGCGAGTGAGACTCATGACGAGCGATGAGGAACCTCAGCCCGCCCCGACTGAGCCTCCCGAAGCGGAACCGGATGCCGAAGAGTCTGCGTAGTCGTAGCGGATTGCCTCATCGAGGAACTCGTTCTGCCCACCATCGGAGCGGTCGACGCGCCGTGCCGTCGTGTGGGAGGGACCCTGCATCGTGGACTCTCCCGCGGACGTCGAATCGCGGAGGTTTCGACGCACCCAGTGTGACACCAAGGGGGACGGCGATTTGGTCTGTAGTGGTTCTTCCGACGCGAAGGCACGGGTATTCATGCGTTCAAGTTGACCGTATCGTGGGATCCGCGAGGCCGTCCGGCGCTCCTGGTCAGCCGAAGACGGGAGGACAGGAGAAAGGAGGCCTCCCCGCCCGATGCTAGAAAACGCGGACTCAACGAGGACCTCTCGGAGGTTGTCCCCATGCGGACGCTTGCCCCCCCTTTTGTAGCATTCGCGTTGTTATTCCTGTCGGTCTGCCCGACGATGGCCCGGGATATCTTTGTGAACAACCGCTCCGGCGATGATCGGTTCACTGGGCATGAGCAGGCCGTCCAAGCTGGCGGCGCGGGGCCCGTGCGGACCATGGAAAAGGCCCTGCGGCTGGCGCAGCAGGGGGATCGCATCCGGGTGGCCAATACCGGCCAGCCGTACCGCGAGAGTCTCAGTTTCATGGGGACGCGGCACAGCGGGTTCGAGATCCAACCCTTCGTGCTGGCGGGAAACGGGGCGGTGCTCGACGGCTCCGAACCGGTGCCCGCCAAGGCCTGGGAGCATTACCGGGGCGCGGTGTTCCGGTTCAAGCCGCCGCGGATCGAGTATCAACAACTCTTCTTGAATCTTCGTCCGGCCACGCGTGTGGCGGTCGGCGGCATGGACGTCGAGCCGCCCAAGTTGAACGCCCGAGAATGGTGCCTCCACCAGGGATTTATCTACTTCGCGGTCGATCCGCAGAATCTGCCGGGCGATTACCCGCTCAGCTTCGCCTCGAAGCCGGCCGGGATTACTCTCGTGTCGGTCCAAAACGTCCTGATTCAGGACCTGATCGTGCAGGGCTTTCAACTCGACGGCATCAGTGCGCTGAATTCGGCGCGCAAGATCCGCCTGGTGCAGTTGACCGTGCGCGGCAACGGGCGGAGCGGGGTGACGGTGGGCGGGGCGTCGTTGGCAGAGCTTGACGCATGCCGGGTCGGCGACAACGGCTTCGCGCAGTTGCTCACGCTCCCCTGGTCGCAGACGCACCTCCGTCAAGGCGAACTGCTCTCGAATACGGCCCCGGCCTGGGTCGATCAGGGGGGGAAGGTCTTCCGCGACGGGCAGGAGATCCACGGCGGCCTGGACGAGTTCCGTGCATTGCCGTCGGCGAAATAGGCCGAAGGGCAGGGCGGGTTTCCAACCCGCCCGCAACATGCAGGACGGGTTGAAAACCCGTCCCACGCATACTCTCACCAGCGAATCGCCCTGACGGTTCCCATGCCGCCCCTTGGCTTCGCCGGGCGACGGCATGCCACACGGACTTCGGAAGACAGCCGTCCGCTGACGGAGACTAACGCTTGGAGAACTGGACGCCGCGGCGGGCACCACGCAGACCGTACTTCTTCCGCTCTTTCATGCGGCTGTCGCGGGTCAGGAGTCCGGCGTCGCGGAGCGGCTTTTCCCAGGTCGTGTCGAGCAGTTTCATGGCGCGGGCGATGCCCAGCTTGCACGCGTCGGCCTGTCCGGTGGGCCCGCCGCCGTGAACGTGAATGCTGATGTCGACCCGCTCCCGGTTCCCCAACTGCACCAACGGGGCCAATACCGCCCGACGCTGCTGGTCGCTCGGGAAGTACTCCTCCAGGGGACGCTCGTTGATGACGATCTTGCCCTGGCCAAGACGGAGCCGCACCCGTGCAACCGCGGTCTTCCGACGGCCAGTCCCCAGGGACTCGGTGGTGCTTGTGACTTCGAGTGCTGTTGCGTCTGCCATGGTATCGGGTCAGGGGTCGAGGGTCAGGGATGGAGGTCAGAGGTCAGGGGCGGACTCGGCAAGGGCGTCAGGAGGCGGCCTTCGCGGCCTTCTTGCGGCCCCGCTTGGCCGCCAACTCGATCGATTCCGGCTGCTGGGCCTGATGCGGATGCTGGGGGCCGGCGTAAATCTTCAACTTGCCGAGCATCGACACGGCCAGCTTGTTCTTCGGCAACATCCGTCGCACGGCATCCTTCAGGATCCGATCCGGCTTGCGCAGGATACGGTGTCCCGCGGTTTCGCTGCGGAGGCGGGTCCACCCGGTATACCAGGTGTAGCGCTTCTGGTCCCACTTCTTGCCGCTGAACACCACCTTGTCGGCGTTCACCACGACGACGTAGTCGCCGGTGTCGACATGGGGTGTGTACGTGGGGCGGTGCTTGCCCATCAAGATCATGGCGATGTCGCTCGCCAAACGGCCAACGACTTTGCCGGCGGCGTCCACGACCCACCACTTCGGCTCAAGTTCGCCCGGCCGGGCCATATACGTCTTCATCTTCACCTCTCTGGAAGCCCACGTCAGCAGTCGAAACACGTAATTTATCGGCTCCTGACTCGCTTGACAAGTCGTCTGCGGAGACGGTTGCAGCCGCGCTGCGACAGGCCCCCCCGCACAGAGACGACCAATAACACTTCCGGGTTATCTCACCCCGCCCGCCGAATCGCGGGACCGGCGCGCCGCACTGCCCCGGCCGGCGAGGTCGCGACTCGGACGCAACTGCTTGCAGGATAATGGGAAACGCTGTTGTATCGGCGTCGTATCATCTCGATCGCCAGGCCGATTTGACTCCGATGAAAACGCGGCGTAGAGTTTCGTTGGTCTCGGCTCCTCGGGAGTTGGACGGCCGGTCTACGCACGAATTCTCCTCTGGTTGCTCAGCGCGATCCCCCGTCGTGACGAGCGGCCCCGATAGCTTCTACTCCGCAAAGGTCCCCTGGGAGGCCTCCTCCGTCGTTGCGCCGCTTCGGCGAGGCGTCGGAGGAGGTCGAGCGTTCGCGAAGAGTCGCCCATGAGTGCCACATTGATCGAACGGCCGGCCGGGTGCGACACTCGGCAGGAAGCGTCGCCCGACGAGCGGATCCGCAGCCGGGTCTGGAGCCTGTTGGCGGGCATGGATCCGCGAGGACACCATTTGGAGCGACGGGCCGGTGCCCGCTATCCTTATCCCTACCTCGTGCGACTGACGCCGGTCGTCGCGCGCGGCGAGGCGCCAAGGGGAGAGCCGGTGATCGTCGTCGGACGGTATCTTTCGGAGGGGGGGTTCAGTTTCTACCACCCCAAGCCGTTGCCGTTTCGCCGGGTGGTCGCCACCCTGGATACCGCCAGCGGGCTCCGCTTGGAACTGCTGCTCGACGTCACCTGGTGTCGCTTCACCCGGCAGGGGTGGTACGAGAGCGGCGGCCGGTTCCTCGACGCCGCACCTTAATGCGGAAGCCGCCGGGAACGTCCTCGTCGGTGATCAGCACGAGGTAGCCGCCTCCGGCGCCGGAGGTGATCCTCCCGTAGCACGGGTACTTGGCCATTTCGGCCTCGATGTCGTCGCTTGTGGTCAAGGGAAGGAGTTCACCCCAGGCCCGGTGGGTCTCCGTGAGGGCCTGGCCAAGCCTCCGGATGTCCTTGGCAAGGATCGCCTCCCAGCAAAGGTCGCCCGCCCTGCCCAGCCTCGCCACGCTGTCCCGGTTGAGATTCTGCACGGCCAGTGGATCGTAGCCCGGCGGACGCTCGTACATCGGCACCAGGCAGATCGACTGTTCGAGCCAGTCGCACACCGCGTCGTCGGTGGTCGATTCGATGCGGTCGGGCCAATACTCGCCGTGGTAGTGGAGCCGGCTTGCACCGGGCAACGTCAGGCCCAAGTGGTCCTGGGAGCCGGAAACGTACTTCGTGCCCGGCGGGTTTTCGTAGCCGAACAGCAGCCGGGCCAACTCGACCGGGTCGTCGGGGAAGAGGTCGTACTTCTGGAGCCGCAACCAGAGATTCCGCGTGCTCGTGGCCATTCCGCTGCGGAGATTGAATTCGCACGTGGGGTGGATATTCACCACGACGACCGATCCCGGATGGTGCTTCGAGACCCAGGGCTGGTCCATCCACCCGCCGGCCATGCAGATCCGGTAGGGCAGATCGCTTGCGGCCGCCGATTCGTGTTCTGACGCGGCGTCTGGAATCGCCGCTCCGGCAGGCGACGCTTCCCGGTCCAACTCCGCCTTGACCGCGGTCGACGATCGCGCCGGGAGCCCGTCCGCCGGCACGCGCGGCAACTCGACGTACTCGACGCCGTACTTCTCACAGAGCCGGCGCTTTTCCTCGCTACCCCCGTCGTGGTTGACGACGAAGTAGTCGGGCCGGATCTCGGCCAGGTCGGGCTCGAAGTCGAGCATGCCGGTTCCGGAGGAGATGCGGGCGTGCGCCACATGGCGGATCGCCCCGACCATGTAGAGCCGCTCCCGCTCGTTGAACTTCGTCGCGCGGCCCTTCAGGCGGCAGACGTTCTCGTCGGATCCGAGGCACACGTAGAGGTCGCCGTACCGGGCCGCCGTCTCAAAGAACGTGACGTGCCCGGCGTGCAACAAGTCGTAACATCCACTGACGAGGACCTTGGGTCGGGAACTCATGGCATGGGGCCCTGGAGGCACGATCGCAGACTGTACCCCTTCGACCCGCATTATACCGCGGCATTGGCCTCCGTAAACTTCTCCCGTGCAAGGTGTTGCGTTTCAGGCCGGGCCATGACAAACCGGTCCGGCTACGGTACAATGGCCGCGTCTCGAGGCAATCGAAAGGCCATTGAAGTGAACAAGAGCGACACGATCGTGATTGCCGGGGCGGGCGGATTCATCGCCGGTGCCCTGACGCGGCGTTTCCGGGACCTGGGCTTCACCAAGGTCCGCGCGGTCGATATCAAGCCCATCGACCGGTGGTACCAGACGGTCGACGGCGTGGAGAACCTCCCCGAGTGCGACCTGAGGCTCCGGGAGAACTGCTACCGGGTGTGCCGGGGCGCCGCCGAGGTCTACAACCTTGCGGCCGATATGGGCGGGATGGGCTTCATCGAGAACAACAAAGCGGCCTGCATGATTTCCGTGCTCATCAACACGCACCTGCTCATGGCCGCCAAGGACGCGGGCACGGTCGAGCGGTACTTCTACGCCTCCTCCGCCTGCGCCTACAACACGCAGAAACAACAGGACACCGACTCCACCGCCTTGAAGGAAGAGGATGCCTACCCCGCCATGGCCGAGGACGGCTACGGCTGGGAAAAACTCTTCAGCGAGCGGATGTGCCGCCACTTCATGGAGGACTACGGCCTCGTAACCCGCGTGGCCAGGTTCCACAACGTCTACGGTCCCTTCGGCACGTGGGACGGCGGACGCGAAAAGGCCCCGGCGGCGATCTGCCGCAAAGTGATCGAGGCCCGGGACACGGGCGTCACGGAGATCGAGATCTGGGGCGACGGCCACCAGACCCGCAGCTTCATGTACATCGATGACTGCCTCCACGGCATCGACAGGATCATGCACAGCGACATCCGCGAGCCCTTGAATCTCGGCTCGGCCGAGCTGGTCTCGATCAACGACCTCGTGACCCTCGTGGAGCAGATCGCCGGGGTGAAACTGAATCGCACCTACGACCTCGACGCCCCCAAGGGCGTGCGCGGCCGCAACAGCGACAACACGAAGATCAAGAAGCTCCTCGGCTGGGAGCCGAGCATCCCGTTGCGCGAAGGGCTCGAAAAGACCTACGCCTGGATCCGGCAACAGTACCTGGACCGCAAGGCAGGGAAGAAGACCGTCAGCTAAACGGCCGCCCAAGAATTCCTCCCCTCTCCCGTTGGACGGGCGACTTCCCAGGCGTAAACGCCTGGGCTAGAGAAAAGCAGAAGCGAAGCGTGGGAAGAAAAGGTCCATCCGAGAATTCCGGGGCCTCACAGGCGTGAAGAAGTACCGTCCCGCAGCTTGCCGCGGGCACCTTGCCCTAGTATGCTTACTCGACAGTCACCGTCGATCGTGGGGGTTGATTCCGGACACAATGCGCGGCCAGCGGCCATCAAAGGACGCAACACAGGCAATAACAGCTTCGAGGAGAAGACTATGAAACCGCCGGCGTCTCTTTCTACTCTGCTCGTGCGGGGGTTGTTGACGAGGGGCATTGCGATCTTGATTGCAGCGGCCTTCCTCAGCACGGCGTTTTGCGCCGGCGCGGCCGAGAAGTCGGGCTCGGGCAAGAAGAAGATCGTGTTGATCGCCGGGCGAGCGAGCCACGGATACTTCGCCCACACCCACTACGCCGGCTGTGTGCTCCTGGCCAAGTCGCTCAACGAGAACGTGCCGGGGGTCGAGGCGATCGTGGTCCGTAACGGGTGGCCGCAGGACCCGGCAATCCTCGACGATGCGGCCGCCATCGTTCTCTTCTCCGACGGCGGCGGCGGGAACCCCTTGCTCGGACACCTGGAGCAGGTCGATCGACTGATGAAGAAAGGCGTGGGGCTGGCCCTGCTCCACTACGCGGTCGAGGTGCCCAAGGAGAAGGCCGGCAAGCAGTTCCTGGATTGGACCGGAGGCTACTTTGAGACGTTCTGGTCGGTGAATCCGACTTTTGTCGCGAAATTCGACAAGTTCCCCGAGCACCCGATCACCCGGGGCGTGAAGCCGTTCGAGATGCTCGACGAGTGGTACTACCACATGCGGTTCCGGGAGAACATGGAGGGGGTCGTGCCGGTCCTCAGCGCGGTCCCGCCGGACAGCACGCGCATGGGCCGCGACGGCCCTCACAGCGGCAACCCGACGGTCCGGTCGCGCAAGGGCCTGCCCGAGCACCTGGGCTGGGCACGGCAGCGACCCGACGGCGGGCGGGGATTCGGCTTCACCGGCGGACACTTCCATTACAACTGGGCCAACGACAGCTTCCGCACCCTGGTGCTCAACGCGATCGTCTGGGTCGCCGGCCTCGACGTCCCGCCCGGCGGCGTCCCCTCGAAAACGCCCACGCTCGAAGAACTGGAAGCCAACCAGGACTACCCCCAGCCCGAGAATTTCAACCGCAAGCGGATCGAAGACCTCTTGAAGAAGTGGCGTGAGGAGTCGAGTGGCCATTCACGGGGGAAGCGGTAGGAGGGAGGGAAAACGGTGCTTCTTGAAGTAGGCCAGCAGCGATTGGTGGAGGAAGGCGAACGCGGAACGGCCTTGTTGCACGCAGGTGGCCAGCAGGGTCCACA
>Ga0067045_1030736_pt1 | contig 14269 bp, 11 predicted proteins | sample TerdegcTABiofilm_FD_59184 | JGI IMG/M metagenome (GOLD analysis project Ga0067045, IMG submission 59184) | Combined Assembly of (Gp0054472, Gp0054536) Wastewater bioreactor microbial communities from Singapore -Terephthalate degrading...
GCCGCCGTGCTGATGGCCGCGATGATCATCCACGGCGTCAAGCCGGGGCCGCTGATCATGGTGGAGAACCCCGAGTTCGTGTACGACGTGGTGACCATGATGCTGTTCGCCACCCTCGGCATCCTGATCTTCGGCCTGGTGCTCACCAAGGCGCTGGTGCAGGTGTTGCGCGTGCCGCAGCACCTGATCGTGCCGATCGTCTTCGTGCTGTGCGCGGTGGGCAGCTTCGCCATCGCCGGGCGCCTGTTCGACGTCTACGTGATGCTGGCCTTCGGCCTGATCGGCTTCTTCCTGCGGCACTACGGCTACCCCATGGCGCCGCTGGTGCTCGGCATCGTGCTCGGCGACCTGCTGGAGAAGAACCTGCGCCGCGCGCTCATCCTGTCCGACGGCGATCTCTCGCCCTTCTTCACGCGCCCCATCGCCGGCACCGTCGCGGCCATGATCTTCGCCACCATCGCCTGGAAGCTCTGGACGCTGTATGGCCCCCGAAGCCGACCCAAGGCCCCGGCATGAAACTCGCCTTGTGCAATGAGGTGCTGCAGCCGCTGCCGCTGGCCTCGCAGTGCGAGGCCGCCGCGCGCATGGGCTACGACGCGCTGGAGATCGCCCCCTTCACGCTGACCGACGAGCCCGAGACGCTCGACACCGCCACCGCCCACAAAGTGCGCGTCACCGCACACAGCCAGGGTCTGGCCATCTCCAGCCTGCATTGGCTGCTGGTCAAGCCAGCAGGCCTCTCGCTGGTGAACGACGACTTGGCGCTGCGCCGCCGCACGCTGGACCTGCTGCGCCGCCTGATCGATTTCACCGCCGCCTGCGGCGCGCGCGTGCTGGTGCACGGCTCGCCCAAACAACGCTCGCCCAACCCCGGCCAGAGTGTGGCGGACGCCAGCGAGCGCTTTGAAGCTGCCATGGCCGAGCTCGCGCCACACGCGGCGGCAGCCGGTGTCGTCTATTGCATCGAACCGCTGGGCCGCTTTGAAACCCCGGTCATCAACACCGTGGCCGAAGCTGCTGCGATGGTGGACCGCATCGGCTCCCCGGCCATCCGCACCATGCTGGACGTGAGTGCGGCTTCGCACAACGAGAGCGAGCCGGTGCACGCGGTGCTGCGCCGATTCCTCGCCAGCGGCCACATCGCTCACGTGCAAGTGAACGACAAGAACCGCCGAGGCCCTGGCCAGGGCGACACCGACCAGCGCCCGGTGCTGCAGGTACTGAAAGACCTGCACTACCCTGGCTGGGTGGCGGTGGAACCCTTTGAATACGTGCCAGACGGCCCGGGCTGCGCCCGCGCCTCGGCAGACCATGTGCGCGACCTCTGGAGGACCCTTTCATGACCGGTGTGACCCTGCACGTGCAAGAGGTGCAGCTCTACCAGCGCCACGTCACGCTGCGCCTGCCGTTCCGCTTCGGCGCGGCCACGGTCACGCAATGCCCGCAGGCCTTCGTGCGCGTGCTGGCCGAGGTGGATGGTCGGCGCGTGGAAGGTGCCAGCGCCGAGCTGATGGTGCCCAAGTGGTTCGACAAATCGCCCTCGCTCACCCACGAACAGAACTTTGAACAGCTGCGCGAGTCGCTGCGCAACGCGCGCGAAGCTGTGCTGTCCACCCGCGATGCGCTCAGCCCCCATGCCTTCTCGCAGGAGGCCGGTGAGGCGGCCATCGCGACCTCGGTCGCGCGCGGCTTGCCGCGCCTGGCGGCGCAATTTGGCCCCGCCCTGCTCGACAAGGCCGTGGCCGACGCGGCACTGCGAGCCGCAGGACTCTCGTGGGTCGATGGCCTTCATGCCGGCGTGCTGGGCGACCCTTGGAGCGCTCGGCTTGAACGGGTGCACCCCTCCCACGTGGTGCTGCGCCACACTGTGGGCCTGGCCGATCGACTGGTCGAGAGCGACGAAGGCGCCAACCCGCAGGACGGCCTGCCTGCCACGCTGGAGGCCGCGATCCAGCGCCACGGCCTGCACCACTTCAAGCTCAAGCTCTGCGGCCAGATCGAGCCCGACGTGGCACGGCTCGCGCGCATCGCCGAGGTGCTGCAGCGCCTGGGTGGCGACTACCGCGTCACCCTCGACGGCAACGAAACCTTCACCGACGCCACCAGCCTGGGCAAGTTCTGGCAGGCGCTGCGCACCACGCCCGCGCTGGCCGAGCTGCTGCGCCGCACCCTGCTGCTGGAGCAACCCCTGGCGCGTGCGGTGGCGCTGCGCGAATCGATCGCCTCGCTGGGCATCGGCGTGCCGGTGATCCTGGACGAGTCCGACGACCACGCCGGGGCGCTTGAAGAAGGCCTGGCGCTGGGCTACCACGGCATCTCCAGCAAAGCCTGCAAGGGCATCTACCGCTCGCTGCGCAATGCCCACCGCATCGCGCAAGACCCGCGCCTGCTGCTCTCGGGCGAAGACCTCACCTGCCAGGCCGGCCTGGCGGTGCAGCAGGACACCTTGCTCGCGGCCAGCCTGGGCGTTCGCCACATCGAACGCAACGGGCACCACTACGTGGACGGTTTCGGCACCGCACCGGACGACGAAGCCCTTGCTTTCGCCAACGCCCACCCCGGTTTCTACGAAACCACGGCCGGCCGGCCCCACCTCGCGGTGCACCAGGGCCAGCTCGACCTGAACACCCTGCACGTCCCAGGCTTCGCGACCGCTGCCACGCCGCAGTGGCGAAGTCTGCAGGCCATCGCCTGACACTTCACTATTTGGTTAATAAAAAGCCGGCTTTGAAAAGCTATCGGCTTTCTATGTGCATCGCCCCGGACGCTTAAACCGGTGCCATACGGGCAATTCACCTGGGGAAAACCCTTAAAAACAAACCCTCGCACAGCACTTGCAGTTCTGCTTTGGCTGCTTCTATAATTTCCACTATTCACTGAATGGTGAATTAAATCAACAACCAGCCCTTTTCACTGGAGACAAGATGAAACTGATTCACGCCACCGCCCTCGCCGCGTTCGCCCTGGCCACCAGCCTGCCTGCAGCCGCCCAGCAGGCCTACCCGAACAAGGCCATCCGCGTGATCGTGCCTTTCGCCGCTGGCAGCACCACGGACATCATTGCGCGCGCGATCACCGACAAGATGAGCCAGAGCATGGGCCAGCCCATCGTGGTGGACAACCGCGGTGGCGCCAGCGGCACCATTGGCCAGGCGGCGGTGGCCACGGCTGTGCCCGATGGCTACACCATCATGATTCACTCTTCTTCGCACACGGTCAGCCCGTCCACCTTCGCCAAGCTGTCCTTCGACACCGTGGGCGACTTCGCTGGCGTCACGCCGATCTCCTCCACCCCCAACGTGCTGGTGATCGCGCCGAGCAAGAACATCAAGACGCTGCCGCAACTGGTGGCCAACGCCAAGGCCAACCCCGGCAAGATGAACTTCGCTTCCGCCGGCCAGGGCAGCGCCACCCACCTCAACGCCGAGAAGTTCAAGATGGCCGCGCAGATCGACGCGGTGAACATCCCCTTCAAGGGCTCCGCCGAAGCCGTCACCGAAGTGCTCGCTGGCCGCGTGGACTACTACTTCTCGCCCATTGCCCCGGTGATCGGCCAGATCAAGGAAGGTCAGCTGCTCGCCCTGGCCGTGGGCTCGCCACGCCGCGCCAGCGCCCTGCCCGACGTGCCCACCACCGCCGAAGCCGGTGTGCCCGGCTCCGAATTCAACTTCTGGATCGGAATGATGGCCCCGGCCAAGACGCCGCGCGACGTCGTCAACCGCCTGCACGACGAAGTCGTCAAGGCCCTGGCCACGCCGGAAGTGAAAGAACGTTTCCTCAAGCTGGGTGCCGACGCCTGGACGCTCAAGCCCGAGCAGTTCGATGCCTACATCAAGGAAGAAATCAAGAGCAACGCCGCGCTGGTGAAAGCCGCCGGCCTGCAAGTGAGCAACTGACCCACAACGGGTTTTCAAAGCGAGAAGAGAAGGAACTCAACAATGGCCGTTCAACAACTCGGGATCATCATGCACGGCGTGACCGGACGCATGGGCATGAACCAGCATCTGATCCGCTCCATCTGCGCGATCCGCGCACAAGGCGGTGTGACGCTCTCCAACGGCGACAAGGTCATGCCCGACCCCATCTTGATCGGCCGCAACGCCGAAAAGATGGAAGCGCTGGCCAAGGCCCACAACATCGCGCGCTGGGGCACCGACCTCGATGCCGCGCTGGCCAACAAGAGCGACACCATCTTCTTCGACGCCGGCACCACGCAGATGCGCCCCACCCTGCTGGCCAAGGCCATCCGCGCGGGCAAGCACGTGTACTGCGAGAAGCCGATCGCCACCAACCTCAACGAGGCGGTGGAGATTGCGCGCCTGGCAGAGAAATCGGGCCTCAAGCACGGCGCCGTGCAGGACAAGCTGTTCCTGCCCGGGCTGCGCAAGCTCGACATGCTGCGCCGCGCCGGCTTCTTCGGCCGCATGCTCAGCGTGCGCCTGGAGTTCGGCTACTGGGTGTTCGAAGGCGACCTGCAGCCCATCCAGCGCCCGAGCTGGAACTACCGCAAGGAAGACGGCGGCGGCATGATCCTGGACATGATGTGCCACTGGCGCTACGTGCTGGACAACCTGTTCGGTGAAGTGAAGTCGGTCTCGTGCATCGGCACCACGCACATCCCGACCCGCTGGGACGAAGCCGGCAAGCCCTACGAGTGCACCGCCGACGACGCCGCCTACGCCACCGCCGAACTTACGGGCCACAACGGCGAAAACGTGATCGCGCAGCTCAACATGAGCTGGGCCACCCGCGTGAACCGCGACGACCTCGTGACCTTCCACGTCGACGGCACGCACGGTTCTGCCGTTGCCACGCTGACCGGCTGCAAGGCGCAGAGCCGGGTCAACACGCCGCGCCCGGTGTGGAACCCGGACGTCAAGCAGACCATGAACTTCTCCGAGCAGTGGCAGGACGTGCCGGACACGCAGGTGTACGACAACGGCTTCAAGATCCAGTGGGAACACTTCATTCGCCACGTGGTGGAGAACGAGCCCTACAAGTGGACGCTGCCCGAAGGCGCCAAGGGCGTGCAGCTGGTGGAGGCCGCGCTGGAGAGCTGGGAACAGCGCCGCTGGGTCGATGTGCCCGAACTCAAGGTCTGACGGCATGGCACTTTCTCTGAAACTGCCCCTGGCTTCGGGCAAGGTCGAGGCCTACACCTTGCGCGGCGCCACCCCGGTGAAACCCGCGCCGGGCGTGAAGTTCAACCGCATCGCCTACTCTGCCGCCCACGTGGTGGCCGACCCGCTCGCCGCCATCGACCCCTGGCTTCAATGCGCGGTGGACTGGGACGCGACCATCGCCTACCGCCAGCGGCTGTGGTCGCTGGGCCTGGGCGTGGCCGAGGCCATGGACACCGCGCAGCGCGGCATGGGCCTGGACTGGCCCACTTCGCTGGAGCTGATCCGCCGCTCGCTCGACGCCGCCCAGGACGTGCCCGGCGCGCTGGTGGCTTCCGGCTGCGGCACCGACCACCTGGTGCTGGAGAACGTGAAGACGGTTGATGAAGTCATCGCCGGCTACGAAGAGCAGATGGCCGCGATCGAGAAACTCGGCGGCAAGCTGATCGTGATGGCCAGCCGCGCCCTGGCGCGCGTGGCCAAGAGCCCGGCCGACTACGAGCGCGTGTACGACCGCATCCTGAGCCAGGCGAAACAACCCGTGGTGCTGCACTGGCTGGGCGACATGTTCGACCCCGCGCTCAAAGGCTACTGGGGCAACAACGACCCCGACAAGGCCATGGACACCACGCTCGCCGTGATCGCCGCGCACCCGGACAAGGTGGACGGCATCAAGATCTCCCTGCTCGACAAGGACAAGGAAGTCGCGATGCGCCGCCGCCTGCCCCCGGGCGTGCGCATGTACACCGGCGACGACTTCAACTACGCCGAGCTCATCGCAGGCGACGGCTTCGGCACCGAGAAGACGCACGGCCAGAGCGACGCGCTGCTGGGCATCTTCGACGCCATCGCACCCGCCGCCAGCGCCGCGCTGGGCGAACTCGCGCAGGGCAACCTGCAGAAGTTCCACGACATCCTCGGCCCCACGGTGCCCCTGTCGCGCCACATCTTTGCCGCGCCCACGCGCTTCTACAAGACCGGTGTGGTCTTCATGGCCTGGCTCAACGGCCACCAGAAGCACTTCACCATGGTCGGTGGCCAGCAGAGCACACGCTCGCTGCCGCACTTCGCCGAACTGTTCCGTCTGGCCGATGCAGCCAACCTGCTGGAACAACCCGAGCTCGCGGTGCGGCGCATGAACACGCTGCTGGCCTTGCATGGCGTGGAGTAACAGCGATGCGTGATTTCTCGCAAGACCACCGCTGGTTGTCCCTCAACACGGCCACGGTGCGCAAGAGCCGGGGGCAGGATCTGCCGCTCGACCAGATCCTGGATGCGTGTGCGCGCCACGGCATCCCGGCCATCTCACCGTGGCGCGACCAGGTCGCCTCCGTGGGGCTGAAAACCATCTCGGCGCAGGTGAAGTCGCTCGGCCTCAAGCTCTCGGGCTACTGCCGGGGCGGCATGTTCCCAGCGGTGGACGCCGCCGGCCTGCAAGCCGCGCGCGACGACAACCGCCGCGCGGTGGACGAAGCCTGCGAACTGAACGCGCCCTGCCTGGTGCTGGTGGTGGGCGCCCTGCCCGGCGCGCTGGCCGGCAAAGCCGCGCACAAGGACATTGCCCATGCGCGCCAACAGGTGAGCGAGGGCATTGCCGAACTGCTGGAGTACGCAAAGACCAACGGCATGCCGCTGGCCATCGAACCCCTGCACCCCATGTACGCGGCCGACCGAGCCTGCATCAACACCATGGAACAGGCACTGGACGTGTGCGACGCGCTCGACCCAGTCCAGACCGGTGCCATCGGCGTGGCGGTGGACGTGTACCACGTGTGGTGGGACCCCAAGCTGCAGGCGCAGATCGAACGCGCGGGCAAGAACCGCCTGCTCGCCTTCCACGTGTGCGACTGGCTCACCCCCACCACCGACCTGCTCAACGACCGGGGCATGATGGGCGACGGCGTCATCGACATCCCGCGCATCCGGGGCTGGGTGGAAGCGCAGGGCTTCGCCGGCTTCAGCGAGGTGGAGATCTTCTCCACCGGCAACTGGTGGAAGCGCGACCACGACGAGGTCTTGAAAACTTGCATCGATCGGCACCGCAGCGTGGTGTGACCTCCACGCCCGCGCGGTGCCGCCGGCATCAGGGCCCGGGGTCCGGCACGCCGCGCGGAGGCAGGGTGTCGCAGCACGGCGCCTCCCGCAGCGCGGGTCTGGCAGAGAACACCGCCAGCAAGGCGCTTCTCAGCGCGTGCGCATCGCCAGGCGCCGCACGCAGCTCCGCGACCGCCCCTCCTTGCGCTGGCGCTCCGTGTGTCGGGCGCGGACCGGTCTCGCTCACTTCTTCAACTGGGGCTGGTCCAGGTATCGCACGTCCTTGACGGGCAGCGGGATCGGGTTGATATAACGGTAGCCCTGGGCCTGCAGGTAGGCGATCTCCGGGAACCCGGCCGGCACCACCGTGATGAAGCCGTGCATGTCGCTGGGCTGGAAACCGGCGGCGCGCATGGCGTTGCTGCACATGCGGAACTCGACCCCGTTCTTCGCCAGTTCGGCCATCTTGTCAACGATGCCCTGGTACTTCTCGTAGTTCTCCTTGGCGAACACCCGAAGCTCGGGACCGTGCGTCACCACCACCATCTTGCCCTTGAGCGGCGTGCGGGTGTTGTTGACGAAGTTGTAGAGGATGTTCATGTCGCCGGGGTTCTCGTAGTTGAGATCGAACACGGCATTGATGGTGGGGTACTCGTGCATGTCGACCTTGGCGGTGCCGTAGGGCGCGAACTCGTCGGCAGAGGCCGCGACGGCGCCGAAAACCAACGCCGATGCAAGCAACGTGCGAGCGAAAAATGTCATCGTCAAAACTCCAGGGTGAAAAAAACTAGCAGGCACTGGCGCGTGGTTCCAGTGAGCGGAGCCAGGCCTTGATCTGCCGGGCTTCGGTATCGATGACCCTGGGGTCCTTGAGCGCATTGGCCAGGATGCCCATGCCCTGCAGCGAACACAGCAGCTGGATGGCGTGCTGGCGCGCGCTGCGCGTCAGGCCCATCGCGGCGAACTGCCGCGTGCACCACGCCAGCAGAAGGGCAAAGGGCTTGGAGGCCAGCTGGCCGAGCGTCCCGCCGTCCTTGCCCAGCTCGTAGCACAGGCTGCCCACCGGGCAGCCATGCCGGGTGTCGGACTCCCGGTCGCGCAGCCAGACATCGGCCAGCGACGCGAGCCGGGCGCGCGGGTTCCTGAGCGCGTCCCAACCCATCAGGCGGCGCTGGATGACGCCCACGCGCAAATCCATGATGGCGCTGGCGAGCAGCTCCTTGGTCGGGAAATAGAAATGCACGCTGCCCAGCGGAATGCGCGCCGCCGCGGCGATGTCCGCCAGGGAGGTGTTGGCAAAACCGTGGCGATGGACCAGGTCGGCTGCCGTCTCGGTCAGGTGCTGACGCTTCAGTTCACTCTCTGCCCTTGATGCCATGTCGATCCCAAAAAACCAGTTGATCAACTGGATTATGGGATTTTGCAGCGGAGTCTGTCAACGTGATCCGCAGGCGCTTCGCAATGCGGCGGCTGCACGCATGCACCTGCTCAGGGCATCCGTCACCCATTCCGGGACCGAGCAGCGTGCGCTGGTCCTCTCAACGCGCGCCCAGCTTCTCGTTGCTCGCCGTCAACACAGCGGCCGGGAGCGGGCCGCGCCGTGCCGCCTCGTCGGCCAGGATCAGCGACCCCGTCGTGCGCTGCTGCAGGCGGCGCTGTTCACCGCGCTGCGTCACGTCATCCAGCACCGCCACGAACCACATCAGCAGCAGACCGGCAGCGGCGAACAGCAACCACACGAGGGCGTTGGAGAAGTAGTTGAACCAGCCGTCGCCTCGGGGGACGGAGGTCATCATTTCGGCGTTGCGGTTCATGGAAATCTCCTCAAGGCGTTGTTGTGCTTGAACGCATGATCCCCGCGCGCGCCTACCCGGCGTGTCGGTGCACGGCGGCGCCGGATGTAGGAGCCAGCCGACATTCGGCCGGATGCCGAGTTGAAAAAAGCCGTACCCCGCGTCATGGACATGAGCGGCAAGCGCTTGACCCTCAAGCGGCTCCAAGGTTTTTAATACCTTTCATGAACGAAAAAACCAAGGCAACCAGCCCCGCCGAATCGACCGTGCTCCAGGTGCCCAGCATGTGTTGTGCGGCGGAATTCAACATGGTCGAAAAGGAGTTGCGGCGCGTGGATGGCGTGCACGACGTGACGCCCGACTTCATTCGCCGATCGGTGCGCATCCAGCACAACGCCATTCCCGAGCCCGAGTTGCTGGCCGCAGCGGCCCGCTCCGGGTTCGAGGTGCGCCCGGGCCGCGCGGCGCCCCAGGGCAAAGGCCTGGCGTCCATCGGCATTCGCACGGTGCCCGCCCCCAGTGAGGCGGCAACGGTGGAACCCCTCTCCAGCAGCCATGCAGATCATGACCACGCTCATGACAGCGAACATGATCATGACCACGAGGACGGGCATGGTCACACGCACTCGGACAACCTATCGCCCTGGAAGCTCGCCGTGGGCGGTGTGCTCGCGCTGGCGGCGGAGGTCGTGGCGCTGGCCTATGGCGATTCGTCGTTCGGTGCCGTGGCATTCGCGCTTGGCGCCATTGCCCTGGCCGGGCTGGACACGTACCGCAAGGGGCTGGTGGCGCTGCGCCGTTTCAACCTGAACATCAACGCCCTGATGACGGTGGCGGTGACGGGTGCCGCCATCCTGGGCCAGTGGCCAGAGGCAGCGATGGTCATGGTGCTGTTCGCCATCGCGGAAATGATCGAGGAGAAATCGCTGGACCGTGCGCGCCGGGCCATCGAAGGCCTGATGGCGATGGCGCCCGAAATGGCCACGATACAGCAAGGCTCGGTCTGGCAAGAGGTGCCGGCGGCCACCGTGGCCGTGGGTGCGATGGTTCGCGTGCGCCCTGGCGAGCGCATCGCGCTCGACGGCACCGTGACATCGGGCGCGTCGGCGGTGGACCAGGCGGCCATCACAGGCGAAAGCGTGCCGGTGGACAAGCAGGCCGGCGACAAGCTCTTCGCGGGCACCATCAACCAGAACGGCGAACTGCTGTACGAGGTGGCCGCCAAGGCCGACGATTCGACGCTGGCCCGCATCATCCGCGCGGTGCAGGAGGCCCAGGCCAGCCGCGCGCCGACCCAGCGTTTCGTGGACACCTTTGCGCGCTACTACACGCCCGCCGTGTTCGCGGTGGCCATCGCCATCGCGGTGCTGCCGCCGCTGGTGACGGGCGCGGACTGGCTGACCTGGGTCTACCGGGCCCTGGTGCTGCTGGTGATTGCCTGCCCGTGCGCGCTGGTGCTGTCCACGCCGATTTCCGTGGTCTCCGGGCTGACCGCTGCCGCCCGGCGCGGCATCCTGGTCAAGGGCGGCCTGTACCTGGAGCAAGGCCACCGGCTGAAGGTGTTGGCCCTGGACAAGACGGGCACGCTGACGCAAGGCCGGCCGGTGGTCACCGACGTGGTGGCGCTGCAAGGAAACGAGGACGACGTGCTGACGCTGGCGGTCTCGCTGTCCGCGCGCAGCGACCACCCGGTGTCCAAGGCCATTGCCGCGCGCGGCCGTGGCGGCGCGCTGGAGGTCACCGGCTTCCAGGCGCTGCAGGGGCGCGGCATCGAGGGCACCATGGCGAGCGAGCGCTACCGCCTGGGCAACCACCGCCTGGTCGAAGAATCGCAGGCTTGCTCGCCGGAACTGGAAGCGAAGCTGGACGCGCTGGAGGCCCAGGGCAAGACGGCGGTGGTGCTGGTGCGCGGCCAGGTGCCCATCGGTATCTTCGCCATCGCCGACCAGGTCCGCCCGGAAAGCGTGGAGGCCATTGCGCAGCTGAAGCAACTGGGCGTTCGCCCGGTGATGCTGACCGGGGACAACCGGCACACGGCCGAAGCGATCGCGCGTCAGGTGGGCATCGAGGACGTGCGCAGCGAGCTCTTGCCGGAAGACAAGCTCAAGGCGATTGAGGCGCTGTCGGTCGGCGACACGGTGGTAGGCATGGTGGGCGACGGCATCAACGACGCGCCGGCGCTCGCGAAGGCCCATATCGGCTTTGCCATGGGGGCTGCCGGCACCGACACCGCGATCGAGACGGCGGACGTGGCCCTGATGGACGACGACCCGCGCAAGCTCGCCGAGTTCATCGACCTGTCCCGAGCCACCAAGGCGGTGCTGTGGCAAAACATCGCACTGGCCCTGGGCATCAAGGTGGTGTTCCTGAGCCTGGCGGTGGTCGGCCAGGCCACGCTGTGGATGGCGGTGTTTGCCGACATGGGCGGTAGCCTGCTCGTGGTGTTCAACGGACTGCGGCTGCTGCGCCATCGCCGGCGCTGAAGCCCGCATTCATCCGGTGGTCAGTACGCGCGGTCCCGGTCCAGCAGGCCGCGCTGGACGAAGAGCGCCCGCAGCGCCTCGTGCTTGAACACTCCGCAGCGCTCCAGCACCTGGAGCGTGTTGCCGCAGCGGCTGCGCATGTGCGCATGGCGCAGGCTCTCGCTGTTCGCCTTGGCCAGCACGCGATCGGTCGCCGCGGCATCGAGGCCCGCGTCGGCCAGCAGCCGTCGATGGAAGCGCTCATCCCAGGTGTGGAAGGCTGCGGTGATATCGGGCAGCAGGCGGCCGAAAAAAGCCTGGCTGTCGCCATCCAGCCGGGGCCAGACCCGCTCGAACAGGTGGGCGAAGTACTTCGCATGCACCCACTCGTCTTCCAGGTGCGCGAGCAGCATGCCCTGCACCGCCGAGTGGGCCGTGCCGCGCATGACGTCGACGATGGCTTTGGTGATCATCGTCTCGCCGACGAAGCCAACCATGAACCAGGCCAGGTCGCGCCGCTCCACCGGGACCTGGGCCACCAGGGTCTCGAGGGCCGCAATCTTCGGGTTCGGCTCGTCGCGTGCTTCCAGCTTGAACACCTCGCGAATGGAGCGGCTCGCATGCGCCGTGAAGTAGGCGTGGTATCCCTCGTCGGTGTACAGCTTGAGGGCTTCAAGGGCGAGGGGTTCGGGCACGAAGTCGCGCAGGCGGTTTTCCGCGATGACCTGGGCCGCCACGTTGACGATGCGGTGCTCGGTGAGCGCCATGTCGTCCAGGAAGTGCACCAGCCGCGCCGCGTACAGGCGGTTGCGTTGGGCCATGTCGAGGTGGCGCAGTGCCGGGTGCGACATGAGCTCGTCGGCGTGGCCGAAGACGAACCATTGCACGCCGTGGAACTCGCCCGCGCTGCCTGACAGATCGAAGCCGGTCAATGAAGGTTTGGCGCGCACCGATGCGGTGGTGATCCAGTCCTTCAGAGGCGAATCATCGCGTTTTCGCATGGAGGCAGCGCGGCGCGGAGGCGAGCGTATGGGTCCGACTCAGGCCGGTTCCGAAACGCGCCTGGGCTGCTCGGTCGCCATCGCGGCCAACGCCTTTTTCACCACGCCCTGTTGGGCGTTGACCGGGCGCAGCAGGCGGCTGGCGATCAGGCGTTCGCAGCTTCGCTTGGTCATGGAGTGGGGTCGCCCTCCCCGGCTCACGAACATGAACAGCGTGCCCTTGCTGCTGGCCCAGATGAGCTGGGCGCGCAGCCATTCGCGGTGGGAATACAAGTCCACCCAATCGCCTTCATGCAACCCCAGCAGCGTGGCAGCGGCGTTGATGTCTTCCAGCTCGGCTTCTTCGGCCAGGGCTGCGGCCTGCGAATCGTCTTCGCTGGCGCGTGCCTGCACCTGGGTTTCGATGAGGTCACCGTAGTCGGTCGGCATGGTGTCCTCGAAGCCGGCGGCTTCGAGTTCGCGCTTGCCCAGCCAGGGCTGCGCACGCGGGCGTGGCTTGCGTTGCTCGGGCGTGGCTGGCAGGGTTTCGTCGAGCTCCATGGACATGGAGGACGGGACATCATCCAGGGGCATGGCATCGGAATTCTCCATCTGCGGCAGACCGGAGTGGCTCGCGTCGGCGCGGATGCGCGCGCGGCGCAAGCCCAGCACAGGCTGGTGCAGGCGCATCAGCGCGTCGAAAAAGGGTTTTGTTTCCTCGCGCGTCTTGCCGAGCATTTCCAGCCCCGCGTGCAGCGTGGCGAGCATGCCGGGGACCATGGCAAACAGTTCCTTGGGCCGCTTGAGCGTGACCTCCTTCTTCACGCTCCACAGCAGGTTGGACACCATTTTGCGGTAGCCACCGGGGTCGGACTGGTCTGGGTCATTGAGCGTCGCCGAAGCAATCACCAGCGACCATGGGCCGTAGAGGAAATCGAGGATCACGCCAGGTGCGTTGTCCACGTCGGGCCGCTGGCTCAGGTCCCAGGCAATCTGGTCGGCCATGGCCTGCCGCTCTTCGGCATAGCGAATGGATTGCAGGCTGTTGTCCTGCAGCGCGAGTTCCTTCTGGTCCTGGGCTTCCCAGCCCTGCCGGAGTTCGGTGAGAACGTCGGCGAACGGCTGGGGGTCTCGCGTGGCGGTGGCGTTGAGCTCGTTGAAAGCGCTCTGCACCGGCAGGAAGAAGCTGTCGAACTCGGGCGCGAACTCGTCGTTGAACTTGAAGCTGCGCTGGGCCACGCTTTCGATCAGGCGGCGCGCGGGGTGGTCGTCTTCGTTGAAAAAACGCGGGTTGGCCATGGCCAGGCGCAACAGCGCCGGCTCCAGCGCCACCACCGCTTCACGCACGGGCCCCAGCAGCAGCGGATCGCTGGCCACCTGGCTGACCAGCGTGCGCACCAGGTCCAGGCCCACGGCCTGGCTGACGCGCTGGGCCTTCTGCTTGAGGTGCATGAGCACGCGAGAGCGCTCGTGCGCCGCCGCGTAGGTGCCCCAGGCCTTGTGGCTGAGCTGGCTGGAGATGCCGACCTCCCGCGCCGGCCGGTCCACCACCGGCAGGTCGCGGTACTGCGTCTGCTGCTCCAGGATCATGGACTCGTCGAGCACCGGGATCGCGGCAAACGCCTCGATGGCGGCAAGCTCTTCGCTCACCTGCTCGTAGTAGTCGGGGGTAAGGTGGCGCTCGAACTGCTTGCCACCCTGTTTCAGGAATTCATGGAGGACCTGATGGTCTTCACCCGGTTGCATGCGCGCCAGCGTCTGCATGGACGGGAGCTGCTGATCGGCGCCGGCCCAGCCCGGTGCGTGGTGGCCGCTGCCGATCGTCTCGCCGGCCTCTTGCCACTGGCTGCTGGGCGGGATGCCCAGCCCCGCCGCACGGG
>Ga0067045_1003948_pt1 | contig 14254 bp, 10 predicted proteins | sample TerdegcTABiofilm_FD_59184 | JGI IMG/M metagenome (GOLD analysis project Ga0067045, IMG submission 59184) | Combined Assembly of (Gp0054472, Gp0054536) Wastewater bioreactor microbial communities from Singapore -Terephthalate degrading...
AAAATCCCGCAGAGCGGGTAATCGTGGCGTCCCCTAGGGGACTCGAACCCCTGTTACCGCCGTGAAAGGGCGGTGTCCTAGGCCACTAGACGAAGGGGACGCAAACCCTTCTATACACTGATCAGCGCTGAGTACTGATCGCTTCAAGGCCGGTGTGGCCAGACCTTGAAGTGTAAAATTGGTGGAGCTTAGCGGGATCGAACCGCTGACCTCCTGCATGCCATGCAGGCGCTCTCCCAGCTGAGCTAAAGCCCCAGATTTTTCGCCTCGCGGCGGAGCGACATCTTGCAACATCACTTCTGTAATACTGGCGTCCCCTAGGGGACTCGAACCCCTGTTACCGCCGTGAAAGGGCGGTGTCCTAGGCCACTAGACGAAGGGGACACAAACCTTCTATACAACTGATCAACGCTGAGTGTTGATCGCTTCAAGGCCGGTGTGGCCAGACCTTGAAGTGTAAATTGGTGGAGCTAGACGGGATCGAACCGTCGACCTCTTGCATGCCATGCAAGCGCTCTCCCAGCTGAGCTATAGCCCCTCATCGTTGATGTCATCGCTGAGGACGGGGCGAATCTTAAGGGCGTATCGGATGCCTGTCAAACTTATTTTTCAAAAAATTTAAAATTTTTTGCCGACATTACAATCACTTACCGCCCTCCCCCCGGAAATCCGGGGGTTTGGCGCAGGCCAAAGGCCTGGCAGGAGCTGCTGCTGGGAATCAGGCGATCGCGGCCAACAGCTTTTCCCACTCCTTGTTTTCCTTCTTCGACACGCCACCGAGCAGGTCGATGGCCTGGCGCAGACGGAAACGGGTCAGGTCCGGGCCGAGGATTTCCATGGCGTCGAGCACCGACACCGAGCTCGCCTGACCGGTGATCGCGGCGAACATCAACGGCATGGCATCGCGCAGCTTCAGCTCAAGGGATTCGACGACCGCCTGAATCGTCGCGGTGATGTTGTCCTTCTGCCACTGGCGCAGGCTCTCCAGCTTCCACAGGATCAACTGCATCAACTGGCGCACCTGGTCGCCCGAGAGCTTCTTGGATTCGAACAGCTTGGCATCCGGGTTGACGCCACCGGCGAAGAAGAACCCGGCGAGCGGCGCTACCTGGCTGAAGGTTTCCACCCGGCCCTGCACGTGGGGCGCGATCTTCATCATGTACTCGGGGTTCAGCGCCCAGGTCTGCAGGCGGCTGGCGAACTCTTCCACCGGCAGGTCACGCAGCCACTGGCCGTTGAGCCAGGACAGCTTCTCGATGTCGAAGATCGGCCCGCCCAGGGACACGCGCTTGAGGTCGAAGTTGTCGACCATCTCTTGCAGGGAGAACTTCTCGCGCTCGTCCGGCATCGACCAGCCCATGCGCCCCAGGTAGTTGAGCATCGCTTCCGGCATGAAGCCCATGCGCTCGTAGAAGGTCACCGAGGTCGGGTTCTTGCGCTTGGACAGCTTGCTCTTGTCCGGATTGCGCAGCAGCGGCATGTAGCACAGCTCCGGCTGCTCCCAGCCGAAGTATTCGTACAGCAGGATCAGTTTCGGCGCCGATGGCAGCCACTCTTCGCCGCGCAGGACGTGGGTGATGCCCATCAGGTGGTCATCGACCACGTTGGCCAGGAAGTAGGTCGGCAGGCCGTCGGTCTTCATCAGCACTTGCATGTCCATGCGATCCCACGGGATCTCGACGTCGCCACGCAGCATGTCCGGCACCACGCAGACACCTTCGGTCGGCACCTTCATGCGGATCACGTGGGGTTCGCCAGCGGCCAGGCGGCGCGCCACTTCTTCCTTGGACAGCAGCAGCGCCCGACCGTCGTAGCGCGGGGTCTCGCCGCGAGCCATTTGCTCGGCGCGCATCTGGTCCAGTTCCTCGGCAGTGCAGAAGCATGGGAACGCATGCCCCATGTCTACGAGCTGCTGGCAGTACTTCTGGTAGATCTCGCCCCGCTCGCTCTGCCGGTACGGGCCGTGCGGGCCGCCGACGTCCGGGCCTTCAGCCCAGTCGATGCCCAGCCAGCGCAAGGCATCAAAAATCTGCTGTTCGGACTCGCGGGTCGAGCGCAACTGATCGGTGTCTTCGATGCGCAGGATGAACTCACCGCCATGCTGCTTGGCAAAGCAGTAGTTGAACAAAGCGATGTAAGCGGTGCCGACATGGGGATCGCCGGTAGGCGATGGCGCGATGCGAGTGCGGACGGTGGTCATGGCGTGTCTCGAAAGATGATGAAAAGCGGAGATGAAACAAAGGGCGAATGGTAACAGGCGACACCCGCCCGGCTCCAGTGAGCAGGGCATATAAGCCAAGATTGAGGCCACAAAAGGCGCTAACAGCGGCAAATGCCTGAATATCAATGGGTGGCATTTACCACCTGTCGGCTATGTGCCAGATTCACCAGCTGTTAAATTTCCTTACACTTTATCGACTACAAGCTGCCCATGCCTGCCCAACTCAAGCGTCGCCTGTTTATCTTCCTGTTTATCGTCCTGCTGGTCGCCGGCGGCTTTTTTGCCGAGTGGTTTTTCAAGGGACGGTTTTACGAAAGCACCGATAACGCCTATGTGCAGGGTGAAATCACCCGCGTTTCCAGCCAGTTGAGCGCACGCATCGACGAGGTGCTGGTGCAGGACAACCAGCACGTGGAAAAAGGCCAGTTGCTGATCCGCCTCGAAGGTGAGGACTTCCGCCTTGCCGTCGACCGCGCTGCCGCCGCCCTCGCCACCCGCCAGGCCGAGCGCCTGCAAGCCCAGAGCAAACTGACCCAGCAAGCCAGCCTGATCGCCTCCAGCGAAGCCCAGGTCGCCTCCAGCCAGGCCAGCCTGGGGCGTTCGCAAATTGATCTGTCCCGCGCCGAAACCCTGCGCAAGCCCGGCTACGTCTCGGAAGAGCGGGTCACCACCCTGTCGGCGGAAAACCATATCGCTCGCTCCCAGGTCACCAAGGCCCAGGCCGACGCCCAGGCACAGCGCCAACAGGTCAACGCCCTGAGCGCCGAGATCAAGCGCCTCGACGCGCAGATCGCCAATGCCCAGGCCGACCTGGCCCAGGCCGAGCTGAACCTGACCCGCAGCGAGATCCACTCGCCGATCAGCGGCCTGGTCGGCCAACGCGCAGCGCGCAACGGCCAGGTGGTGCAAGCCGGCGCGTACCTGCTGTCGATCGTCCCGGACCAGGACATCTGGATTCAGGCCAACTTCAAGGAAACCCAGATCGGCCACATGCAGCCTGGGCAAAAGGCCGAGTTGATTTTTGATGCCTACGGCGACACCCCGATCGACGCCCGGGTCGACAGCCTGTTCGCCGCCTCCGGCGCCCAGTTCAGCCTGCTGCCGCCAGACAATGCCACCGGCAACTTCACTAAGGTGGTGCAACGGATTCCGGTGAAGCTGACGTTTGCCGCGGATAACCCGCTGCACGGCAAGATCCGTCCAGGCATGTCGGTCACCGTCAAAGTGAACATTAAAGACCCCGTCGATGGCCGGTGATCAACTGATCCGCCCGGTCGGCGAACCGACCCGGCGGGACTGGATTGCAGTCATGAGCGTGATGCTCGGCGCCTTCATGGCGGTACTCGACATCCAGATCACCAACTCCTCGCTCAAGGACATCCAGGGCGCGCTGTCGGCGACGCTTGAGGAAGGCTCGTGGATTTCCACCTCCTACCTGGTGGCGGAAATCATCATGATCCCCCTCACCGCCTGGCTGGTGCAGTTGCTCTCGGCACGCCGCCTGGCGGTCTGGGTCTCGGTCGGTTTCCTGTTCGCCTCCCTGCTCTGCTCCATGGCCTGGAGCCTGGAAAGCATGATCGTGTTCCGTGCCTTGCAGGGTTTTACCGGCGGCGCGCTGATCCCCCTGGCGTTCACCCTGACGCTGATCAAGCTGCCTGAACACCATCGCGCCAAAGGCATGGCCATGTTCGCCATGACCGCCACCTTCGCCCCCTCCATCGGCCCGACCCTGGGTGGCTGGCTCACGGAAAACTGGGGCTGGGAGTACATCTTCTACATCAACATCCCGCCCGGCCTGATCATGATTGCCGGCCTGATGTATGGCCTGGAGAAGAAAGAGGCGCACTGGGAACTGCTCAAGAGCACCGACTACACCGGCATCCTCACCCTGGGCGTCGGCCTGGGCTGCCTGCAGGTGTTCCTCGAGGAAGGCCATCGCAAGGACTGGCTGGAGTCGAGCCTGATCGTCACCCTGGGCAGCATTGCCCTGGTCAGCCTGATCACCTTTGTCATCGTCCAGGTGTCCAAGCCCAACCCGCTGATCAACCTGGGCATCCTGCGCAACCGCAACTTCGGCCTGTCGAGTATCTCCAGCCTGGGCATGGGGGTGGGGCTGTATGGCTCGATCTACCTGCTGCCGCTGTACCTGGCGCAGATCCAGAACTACAACGCCCTGCAGATCGGTGAAGTGATCATGTGGATGGGCGTGCCCCAGCTGTTCCTGATTCCGCTGGTGCCCAAGCTGATGAAGTACATCTCACCGAAGTGGCTGTGTACCCTGGGTTTTGGCCTGTTCGGCCTGGCGAGCTTTTCGTCGGGGGTGCTGAACCCGGACTTTGCCGGGCCGCAGTTCAACCAGATCCAGATCATCCGGGCACTGGGGCAGCCGCTGATCATGGTCACCATCTCGCTGATCGCCACCGCCTACATCCTGCCCGAGGATGCCGGCTCGGCGTCGAGCCTGTTCAACATCCTGCGCAACCTCGGTGGCGCCATCGGCATCGCCCTGCTCGCCACCCTGCTGGATGCCCGGACCAAGACCTACTTCGATTACTTGCGCGAAGCCATCGTGCCAACCAACCCGCAAGTGGCCGAGCGCCTGGCCAGCCTGACCGACCGCTTTGGCAGCGAGACGGCCGCGCTGGGCAAGCTCAGCGAGATCGCCCATCAGCAGGCATCGATCATGGCGTACAACGACGCCTTTCATTTTGTCGGGATTGCGCTGGGGGTGAGCATGCTGGCGATTCTGCTGACCAAGGCGTTGCCGGCGGGGATCAAGGCTGGAGAGGCGCACTAGTTGAATTTATAGCGCACTGGCGGGCTTGCCCACATGTAGGAACGGGCGCCCGTTCCTACAAGTGGGCTTGCCCGCGATGAGGTCCTACCAGGCACCCAGGATCAGACCGCCAGCAACCGCTCGCGCATCTTGGCGATTTCGTCGCGGGTCTGGGCTGCGGCTTCGAATTCCAGGTCGCGGGCGAGCTGGTACATCTTCTCTTCCAACTGGCGAATGCGCTTGGTGATCTCGCTCGGCGAGCGCAGTTCGTTTTCGTACTTGGCGCTTTCCTCGGCCGCCTTGGCCATGCCCTTGCGCTTCTTGCTGCGCGAACCCGGCACGGTGGCGCCTTCCATGATGTCGGCAACATCCTTGAACACCCCTTTGGGGGTGATGCCGTTGGCCAGGTTGAACGCGATCTGCTTGTCACGACGACGTTCGGTCTCGCCGATCGCCCGCTCCATCGAACCCGTGATGCGGTCGGCATACAGAATCGCCCGGCCGTTGAGGTTACGCGCGGCGCGGCCGATGGTCTGGATCAGCGAGCGCTCGGAACGCAGGAAGCCTTCCTTGTCGGCATCGAGAATCGCCACCAGCGACACTTCCGGCATGTCCAGGCCTTCACGCAACAGGTTGATCCCCACCAGCACGTCGAAAGTGCCCAGGCGCAAGTCGCGGATGATCTCCACCCGCTCCACGGTGTCGATGTCCGAGTGCAGATAACGCACGCGCACACCGTGGTCGGCCAAGTAGTCGGTGAGGTCTTCGGACATGCGCTTGGTCAGCGTGGTGACCAGCACCCGCTCCTCCAGCGCTACCCGTTTGGTGATCTCCGACAGCAGGTCGTCGACCTGGGTCAGCGCCGGGCGGATTTCGATCTGCGGGTCCACCAGGCCGGTCGGACGCACCACTTGCTCGACCACGCGCCCGGCGTGTTCGGCTTCGTAGTTGCCCGGGGTGGCCGAGACAAAAATCGTCTGCGGGCTAATGCTTTCGAACTCATCGAAGCGCATCGGCCGGTTATCCAGCGCCGAGGGCAGGCGGAACCCGTACTCCACCAGGGTTTCCTTGCGTGAACGGTCGCCCTTATACATCGCACCCACCTGCGGCACGCTGACGTGGGACTCGTCGATCACCAGCAAGGCATCGGCCGGCAAGTAGTCGAACAAGGTCGGTGGCGCCTGGCCAGATTCACGGCCGGACAGGTAGCGCGAGTAGTTTTCGATGCCGTTGCAGTAACCCAGCTCCAGGATCATCTCCAGGTCAAACCGGGTGCGCTGCTCCAGGCGCTGGGCTTCCACCAGCTTGTTGTTGGTGCGCAGGTAGTCGAGACGCTCCTGCAGCTCGACCTTGATCCCCTCGATGGCGCCGAGCAGGGTTTCACGGGGCGTCACGTAGTGGCTCTTGGGGTAGAAGGTAAAGCGCGGCAGCTTGCGGATCACCTCCCCGGTCAGCGGATCGAAGGCCGAAAGGCTTTCGACTTCGTCATCGAACAGCTCGATGCGGATCGCTTCCAGGTCCGATTCCGCCGGGTAGACATCGATCACGTCGCCGCGCACGCGGAAGGTGGCACGGGCGAAATCCATGTCGTTGCGGGTGTATTGCAGGTCGGCCAGGCGGCGGACCAGGGCACGCTGATCGAGTTTGTCGCCACGATCAATGTGCAAGACCATCTTCAGATAGGTTTCCGGGCTACCCAGGCCGTAGATGCAGGACACCGTGGTGACGATGATCGCGTCCTTGCGCTCAAGCAACGCCTTGGTCGCCGACAGGCGCATCTGTTCGATGTGGTCGTTGATCGAGGCGTCCTTCTCAATGAAGGTGTCGGACGACGGCACGTAGGCTTCCGGCTGGTAGTAGTCGTAGTAGGAAACGAAGTACTCGACAGCGTTGTTGGGGAAAAACGCCTTGAATTCGCCATACAACTGCGCGGCCAGGGTCTTGTTCGGCGCCAGCACCAGGGTCGGACGCTGCACCTGAGCGATCACGTTGGCGATGCTGAAGGTCTTGCCGGAACCTGTCACACCGAGCAGCGTCTGGTGCGCGAGCCCGGCCTCGATGCCCTCGACCATCAGGCGGATGGCTTCCGGTTGATCGCCGGCAGGCTCGAAGCGGGTGACTAGCTGGAATTCGGACATACCTACCTCTGGTTTTGCGCGGCGCGCACGCCCGCCTGAGCGGGGGGCCAGGCAGCCACGATGAACAGCGCTGACGACGGATGTCGCGGGGAAAAATCATGATAACCGTTGATGTGGTGGCGAATACCTGTAGTTTCAAGGTAATCGTCCTACATGCCCCGTAATAGACCGTCATGACAATAAGACTAACGGTTGGCAAATAAACCGAAAAACTTGCCGGAAAAGGTCAAACGCCTGTCGCCCTGCCCGGTGATGGCCTCTATACTAGCTCCCCGTTTGTGCACCGCTCTAGTGCATTCGGCTGGAGCGCCACACGTCCCTCCACATTCCATTCAGAGCCGCCGCAATAATGAGCCTGTTCTCCGCTGTCGAAATGGCACCACGCGATCCAATCCTGGGCCTCAACGAAGCATTCAACGCTGACACCCGAACCAACAAGGTCAACCTGGGGGTCGGTGTTTACTGCAACGAGGAGGGGCGAATTCCACTCCTGCGCGCCGTAGTCGAAGCCGAGACAACTCGCGCCGCTCAACACGCTTCCCGCGGCTACCTGCCGATCGACGGCATCGCTGCCTACGACCAGGCCGTACAAAAGCTGCTGTTTGGCGCTGATTCGCCGCTGCTGGCCGCTGGCCGCGTGGTCACCACCCAGTCCGTGGGCGGTACCGGCGCGCTGAAAATCGGTGCCGATTTCCTCAAGCAACTGCTGCCGGACGCCGTCGTGGCCATCAGCGACCCGAGCTGGGAAAACCACCGCGCGCTGTTCGAAACCGCCGGCTTCCCGGTGCAGAACTACCGCTACTACGACGCCGCCACCCATGACGTCAACCGCGTCGGCCTGCTGGAAGACCTCAACGCCCTGCCTGCCAACTCCATCGTGGTGCTGCACGCCTGCTGCCACAACCCGACCGGCGTCGACCTGAGCCCGGCGGACTGGAAAAACGTCCTGGAAGTGGTCAAGGCGAAAAACCTCGTGCCGTTCCTCGACATGGCCTACCAGGGCTTTGGCGACGGCATCGACGAAGACGCCGCTGCCGTGCGCCTGTTCGCCGAGTCGGGGCTGAACTTCTTCGTTTCCAGCTCGTTCTCCAAATCGTTCTCGCTGTACGGCGAGCGCGTCGGCGCACTGTCGATCGTCAGCGAATCGAAAGAAGAAAGCGCGCGCGTGCTGTCGCAAGTCAAACGCGTGATCCGCACCAACTACTCCAACCCGCCGACCCACGGCGCGGCAGTGGTTGCCGCCGTGCTCAACAGCCCGGAACTGCGCGCCCAGTGGGAGCAGGAACTGGCCGAGATGCGCCTGCGCATTCGTGGCATGCGTACCCAGATGGTGGACCTGCTGGCCCAGCACGCCCCAGATCATGACTTCAGCTTTGTCGGCCGCCAGTGCGGGATGTTCTCCTACTCCGGCCTGACCGTTGAACAAGTGACCCGCCTGCGCAACGAGTTCGGCATCTACGCCCTGGACACCGGCCGCATCTGCGTGGCCGCGCTGAACCAGAACAACATCGCAGCCGTGACCCAGGCCATCGTTCAGGTGATCTGAAGCTCAGCTCGATAAAAAAGGGGAAGCCGCTTGGCTTCCCCTTTTTGTTTGCGAGCAGATAATACCCAACGCCAAGGCTCCACACTCTAGACTCTAGAGCGCTTCACTGTGGAGGCGAGCCGGGCGGCGCTCCGTCTGCTCGCGAAGCGCTCTGCCACAGACACAGCAAAACTTCGAAACCCTTGAGAGCCGAGATGAAAAACGACAATTTACGCGCCGACCGCGATGACGACCTGGATCACTTCGCCCCTCGCCCTGCGACCAAGCGTGGCAACAGCCTGGTGCTGCAAGTGGCAAGCGGGGTGTTTCTCGGCGGCCTGGCCCTGTGGCTGGTGCAACTGGCCGCCACTTCGCTGTATGCCAAGCTCATGCTCGGCACCGTGACCTTCGGCGGTTGACGGTTCAGCCAGCCAGCTGGCTCGACCGCTGACTGGCGGCATCGTCATAGGCCACGTACAAGGCCTCGGCCACCTGGCTCTTGATCGCCTTGGCGCTTTCCAGCCCCAGCACAAACCCCTCGGCCTTGCCCCCGGCACGATTGAGCTCTTCAGCGGTGCCGGCCTGGGTGATCGCTTCGAACAGTTTTTCGGCGGGCGCACCCACGCCTTTGGGCAGGCTGATCTGGGCAATGCTCATGCGTGCACCCCGCACGCCAGGATTTGAGAGAACAGCGGTTGTTGAGTCATGACGCCTACCTTGTGGGCTAATGGCCGACAGCGCGTGAAACCACGCCCGGGGGCCCATGGTAGACCTCTACTGCGTTTCTGGTAACCGCCAATGACCGCCGACTGCCCACCCCGCAACGAATCGACACCACTCACCGGAAAAAACCCTGCAGATTCAATTTTTTGTTGACTTGTTCTTTTTAATCAGTAACATACGGCGCATTCCGCGATAGCTCAGTTGGTAGAGCAAGTGACTGTTAATCACTGGGTCCCTGGTTCGAGTCCAGGTCGTGGAGCCAGACAGCAAGATCAAAAAGCCCCTGAATCGAACGATCAGGGGCTTTTTTGTGGGCGAGAGAAAAGCCCGGCGGGCAGGCCTACTAAATACGCCACGCCGAAGCGATAGGTTCAAGGGTTTTGTGCAAGGCGACGCCTTGCGCTGTAATCGCACTCAAACTCTCAAGAGGGGTGTGCGGCGGCAGATCAAACGCGGTGACAAAACCACCGATCTGCCTAGCCAGCAACTGAGCCTCCCGCACGTAATCGAGCCGTACCGCATCAAGCCGAGTGACCCGACTCAAGGCTTGCGCCTGCTTGATCGAGTCCGTCAACAACCTGGTCAACTGGTCTTTTTGATCCAGGTAGTGCTGACGCTTTATCCTCAGGTCATTCCTGAGCTTCACCATGTCGACGTAGCGGATGTATTGCGACGCATGTTCGACCAATTTCCTGAACAGGCGTACACCACGTTTCACCATTTCAACTTGCGGGGCGCTTAAATCAAGCCCATCCAACTCTTCATCACTCGCGATCCAGGGCAATAGGTAATCGAACAGGTTCTTGTCATCGATCACCCTGATGCACTCGTCAATGTCCTTGCGCTGCTCATCCAATTCAAGCAGTCGCGTATCCAGATCCTGCAGAGCCAATCGAATGCCATTTTCCAGGTTGACCGAGTTCGTGCTGCCCGCCTCGTCAGTGGGCAATACCTCAATGTCATCGACTTGATTGATCGCCGTAGTCATGCCGAGCCAGAAACCCCGGACACGCCGCATGTCGGCATTGACACTGCTTATATAGTCCTCTCTCAACTCTTCCTTGGCCCGCTGCCGCGCCTGCTCATCCAATTCCTGAGCGCTCTCCAGCCGATCGAGTTCAGCGTTCAAGCTTAAAAAATTGGCATTTCTCAACAACGGCATCATGGCGACCGTCGATTGCAAAATGCTTGAATGCGCGTCATTGAGCACTGCATTGAGGCGCCCAAGCCTGGCCTGCAGATACTCGGCAAACCCCAGGGAAATCTCCGAAACGGCCATGTTTATTGAGTATTTGCTTTGCTTCATCAGCGCGTAATCTGGCTGGCGCTGCTCTTGAGTGGACATCCTGTCTATCTCGTTCATACACCTTCCCTCGGTTAACTTGCGAACTGCTGTTTATTGAAGTCTTCAATGGCCTTGTTTAGAGACTGCAACAGTGACTCAGCCAGCGCTTTGACGTTCTCCCACGGCTCAATACCGCGGATAAAACTTTGCTTGAAACGTATCAAGCTCACGCCCTCCTTGATCAGCGAAAGCTCGCTCGCAGACTTATCTATTTCTGCCAATACCGAATCCCACACCATCACCAAGGCTTCTGCAGCTGCGGACGCCGCTCGCATGAAACCGTAAATATTGTCCAACGAGTTACTGTGAGACAGTATTAAACTAGGCAACTTTTCCTGACCGTCGATCATCGCGATAAGGCTGCGCCGCTTTTTCTCGAAAGTTCGCAACTTTTTCATCGCCTCAGCCCCACCCCGCCCCATGAGCGCTTCCTCCGGCCCGACCAGGATAAAGTCCAGCAGAACAGCAACAGGATTCAATCCCTTCAGCACACTGGGGATCGCCAGCGTTCTGACTTCTTTTTCTGCTTGAGCAATATCACGCTCGATCTCTGCAAGTGATTCGCGAAACCGGATCAGGTCCACCGCAAAGTCGATGGTATTGAGCTTGTTTCTTTTCAGCTTGACCGAGGGCACTAGCTGTTCGCTCAACTCCCGGTGAAAACGCTCAATGGACTCTTTCAATTCGACCGTAGGCGCACGGCTCAGATTGACACTCTCCTTCAGGTCCTGAAACATCCCTTCAAGCTCTTCGTACACAGCCCGGTCAAGCTGATCAAACGGAATGAAGGGCGTTTCATCCACTGCGATAGGACCGTAGTTCTTGACCCGTTCACTGATCGGCATGGCTTCGATTTGCTGCACAAGGTCTGCGGCAAATTTGCCCTGTGTTTTTGCAAACGCACCTAAATTACCTCCCACCAGCAACAACTTGCTTTCAATCGGCAGCCACGTTCCAGCATGGACCTTGATCTTTGTGTGCAGCTCCTGAATGTCCGTCCACTGGAAATCCGGATGATCAATAATCCCACCCAGTGCGAGTTCGATCCCCTCACGATCCGTCGGAAGAAACTTGCCCTGCTCCACATAAAGTTTTATTTGCAACAGCTGATCTGAAGTCACGATCAACCGTCGCCCCTCAACACCTCCAGCTGCCTTTAGCGCCTGCTCGCTCGTGTCGGAGCGATCAGCCCCGTTAAAACTGCCCACATCTTCCATAACGTTGACTTCCATTCGTTAAACAACTCGGCAATTCAAGAAAACGCATCAACAACCTTGCGATTATTAAACGTCGAGTGCCGATGGTAGCCGAACTTAAAAGACAACAAAGTCGCAACGTTCAGCTTATACCGTAGGAAGCCCCCATCACTTAATGTACGTCGCACCTACCCACAACACAGCCATCCAACACCACAAAAAAGGCCGAGCTGTTTATTCAACAGGTCGGCCTCTATTATCGCCAGTGACTGCGGTCAGACGTGCTCGCTACTCTTGATCTGCGCAGGTCGATGTTCCGGCGCGTCATGGCCATGGCTCTCCACCACCACGGGCACTTCATTGCCATCGCAGTCATGCAACTTGCCATCGCTGAAGTAGTCGCCTTCACGCAGCGCAGCCAGGTCCTGGAAGCGCAGGGTGCGCTCGGTACCGGCGGCAAATACCGACTGTTGGTCGGAGTTGCCGGTGGTGAAGTGGTTGAAGGTCAGGTTGAGCGCAATGGCCATGATTGCCGACGAACTGATACCAGAATGGAAGATCGTGGCGAACCAGCTTGGGAAGTGGTCGTAGAAGTTCGGCGCAGCGATGGGGATCATGCCGAAGCCGATCGAGGTGGCGACGATGATGAGGTTGACGTTGTTACGGTAGTCGACCTTGGACAAGGTACGAATGCCGCTGGCGGCCACGGTGCCGAACAGCACGATACCGGCCCCACCGAGTACCGACGTCGGCACCGCGGCAATCACCCGCCCCATGAACGGCAGCAGCCCGAGGATCACCAGGAACAATCCACCCGTGGCCACCACGTAGCGGCTCTTGATCCCGGTCACTGCCACCAGCCCGACGTTCTGGGCGAAGGCGCTCTGGGTGAAGGAGCCGAAGATCGGCGCGATCATGCTCGACAGCATGTCGGCCCGCAGGCCGTTGCCCAGGCGCTTGGAGTCGACCTTGGTGTCGATGATCTCACCCACCGCAAGGATGTCCGCCGAGGTCTCGACCAGGGTCACCATGACCACGATGCACATCGACAGAATGGCGGCGAAGTGAAAGGTCGGCATACCGAAGTGGAACGGCGTCGGGAAGCCGAACATCGGCCCTTCGCTGACGTTGGAAAAGTCCGCCATGCCGAGGAACACTGCAATCAGGGTCCCGATGACCATGGCCAACAGGATCGACAGACGAGAGATGGTGGCACTGCCGATCTTGCTCAGCAGCAGCACCAACACCAGGGTCACGGCCGCCAGGCCGATGTTGGCCATGCTGCCAAAGTCTTCGGCATGGCTGTTGCCGCCCATGGCCCAGCGCGCGGCCACCGGCATCAGCGTCAGGCCGATGGTGGTGATGACAATCCCGGTCACCAGCGGCGGGAAGAACTTGGTGATCCGCGAGAACACCGGGGTGATCAACAAGCCGATCAACGAGGCGGCAATCACTGCCCCCAGGATCGACTGGAAGCCGCCCTCACCGCCACTGCTGACAATCGCCACCATGGTCGCGACACCGGAGAACGACACGCCCTGCACCAGCGGCAACTGACAACCAAAGAACGGTAGGCCCAGGGTTTGCAGCAGCGTTGCCAACCCGCCTGCAAACAACGATGCCGCGATCAACAGACCAATGTCTGCCGGAGAAAGCCCGGCCGCCTGGCCGATGATCAGTGGTACCGCAACGATACCGCCATACATGGTCAGAACGTGTTGCAGGCCGTAAGCCATATTCGCGCCGACCCCGAGGTTTTCATCCTCGGGCCGTTGGTGTGAAACAGAGGGCGTTTTCATCGTGGGGGGTTCCCTGGGTTTTTGTTATGCGCACACTGTATTCAACACCCAAGACAAATGTCCATAGAGTTGTATACAACTTATCAGTCACATAATGGACAAGCATCCACCCCAGCTCGCTTCCAACCGTCTAGCCCGCACGTTTCTGGCTTTACCGCCGGTCGAAAAATAGCTGATCGATCGATCAGCTTTTTTTCGCGTGTCGGTACTTATTGCTCAGCGGCGATCAATCTCGCCAGGGTCGCCAGCAGTGCCGGATGCTCCGGCACCTGGAGCGAGAATTCGCTGCGCAGCACGTCGATCAGCGCCTGCACATCGCTGATCTCGCGCCGCTCGCTGGGGCACCCCAGGCGATGCACAGCATAGCTGCCATTGTTCAGGGTGTGGCGCACGCCCTCCCCGGTCCGCGCCACCATCAGACGCTGCAGGAACGGCGATTGGGGATGAGTCGAGACATACCAGTTGCCGATCTCGTAATCGATATCGCCCTGCCGCTGCAGGTCAAAGACATACATTGCCCGCCACTCGTCC
>Ga0067045_1003952_pt1 | contig 14253 bp, 10 predicted proteins | sample TerdegcTABiofilm_FD_59184 | JGI IMG/M metagenome (GOLD analysis project Ga0067045, IMG submission 59184) | Combined Assembly of (Gp0054472, Gp0054536) Wastewater bioreactor microbial communities from Singapore -Terephthalate degrading...
TCGGTGGGTGTGCGTGCCGCCGCAGCGCTGGTACTCCAGCAGAGCTTTCGCAAGTCCAAGCGCACCACCACCTCCAACTGGGCCGCAGCAGAACTCAGCCCGGCCCAGCGACGCTATGCCGCCAATGACGCCCATGCCCCGGCCGTCATCTATGCGCACCTGCCCACCTGGGAAAGCGCCCTCCCCGTTCTTCCACGGCGCGCCCCCAGAAGTCCGAGGTCCTGAAGTGTCGTGCCTCCGATCGCGAGCCGAATCCTGAAGGCAAGGCGTCAAGAGTTCTGGGCCTGATAGCGGGGTCAGGCAATCATTCTCCATTGCGNCTGGCTCTCGTCTTGCNCAGAGCTCATGACGCAATCCCGCCCCGCCTTCTTGGCCTGGTAGAGCAGCGCATCGGCCTGGGCCAGTGCCTGCTCGAAATCCTGCGCGGAACTGAGTGCAGCAATGCCAAAACTGGCGGTCACCCTCAGTTGCGCAGGCAAAGCTCCGAACTCATGGCTTTGCAAGCGCTCACGCACACGCTCCACGATGGCTTGCGCTTCGAACAGCTTCACTCGCGATAGCAACAAGACGAACTCCTCTCCGCCAAAGCGGGCAACAAGATCACAGTCTCTGACCTGCTGAGTCAGCAGCTGTGCCAGTTGCTGCAGCACCTGATCGCCAGCTGCATGGCCCCAGTTGTCGTTGATGTACTTGAAATGATCGATGTCCACAGCGACCACGGCCCAGGGCACCAGCCGCTGATCGGCCAAGCGCGACTCTGCGGCCTCCATGAAAGCACGACGATTGAGCAGGCGCGTCAAAGAGTCCCGGTTACGCTCTTCGCGCAATGTCGTCATCACATCCCTGACCGAACAGGCCAGCAGTCCTACAGCAAACCACATTGCAAACAGAAGCGCTATGGCCTGGGTGAGCAGCCAGTATCCGGACCGGGTCAGTTCCTGCACTTCGTACACAGGCAACAGACTGACGGCCGCAGGCCGGAACAAGGCATTGCAGACATTGAGCCCATAGGCCCAGCGCACTCCGCGCTCCAGCCAGTCCTTTGAGGAGCCGGCCCTGAGAAAGGCCGGTATGGCCAGGGTCAGCTGCAGCGCCATCGCCATCGCCAGACACTGCACGCGGACCCACAAGTTATTCTCGATCCGGGAAAAGTAGAACAGCACGGACAGGGCGACGACAGCGATCAGAATTCCGCCGGGCACACTCGCCCCTGCAGACCCCTGCCTGAGGGAAACCCCTTGCGCCAGCGACCAGGTTCCGAGCAGATACAGACATGCCGTGGCCATGGCAAACTGGCTCAGCTGCGCATTGCTCATCAGGCTTTGCGCAGCCAGAGCCGTCGCGAGCAGCACATAGCCGCCCACCAGCCAGAGCAGAAACATGGCACGCGGCTGTCGGCGCTGCACATACCAGCACGCCAGCAAGGCAAGCCCGAACAGCATCACGCAAGCCGGTGCGATCAAGGCAAAGTACAAATCTGCAGGCTGGCCCAATTGAGGTTCTCCGCGCAGGAAACTGTGAATTCAACGTCATCCATTCTCCGGCGAGAAGTATCCCCGGCTTTCACTGCGGCATAAGCACATAGCCATTAGGTCGTTCTCCTGCGTCGACGACCTGCCCATAATCAATGATGCCAAAGCCCGCGCTGCGGCCTTCGAATAACTTGCCAAAGAGACACATATATGCGCTTAGAGACACTGGCCGTACATGCCGGCTATTCCCCCGATCCCACCACCAAGGCTGTGGCCGTACCCATCTACCAGACAGTAGCCTATGCGTTTGACAGTGCCCAGCATGGTGCCGACCTGTTTGATCTGAAGGTCCCTGGCAATATCTACACACGCATCATGAACCCCACCACCGACGTGCTGGAAAAGCGCGTCGCGGCACTCGAAGGCGGCATTGCCGCACTGGCCCTGGCCTCGGGCATGGCGGCCATCACCGCCGCGATCCAGACTCTGGCCGAAGCGGGTGACAACATCGTGTCGGCCAGCACACTCTATGGCGGCACCTACAACCTGTTTGCCCACACCTTTCCGCAGCAGGGCATCGAGGTGCGTTTTGCCGATGCACGCGATCCGGCCAGCTTCGGAAAGCTGATCGACGCCAGGACCAAGGCGGTATTCATCGAATCTATAGGCAACCCGCTTGGCAATGTGACCGATATCCGTGCTCTGGCCGATGTGGCACACCAACATGGCGTACCACTGATTGTCGACAACACCGTGCCCTCTCCCTATCTGCTGCGGCCGTTCGAACATGGCGCAGACATCGTGGTGCATTCGCTGACCAAGTACCTGGGCGGCCACGGCACCAGCGTGGGCGGGGCGATCGTGGACAGCGGCAAGTTCCCCTGGGCCGAGCACAAGGCGCGCTTCAAGCGCCTGAACGAGCCCGACGTCAGCTATCACGGCGTGGTCTACACCGAAGCGCTTGGCCCCGCCGCCTTCATCGGCCGCGCCCGCGTCGTTCCGCTGCGCAATATGGGCGCCGCCATCTCGCCGCAGAACGCCTTCCAGATCCTGCAAGGCATTGAAACCCTGGCCCTGCGGATGGACCGCATCTGCGAAAACACGCAGAAGATTGCCGAAACCCTGCAGCAACACCCCAAAGTGGAATGGGTGCGCTATGCCGGACTCAAGGACCACCCCGACCACGCCATCGTGCAAAAGCAGTCTGGCGGCCGCGCCTCCGGCATTCTCTCCTTCAGCCTCAAGGGCAGCGAAGGCCGTGCTGCAGGAGCGCGTTTCCTGGATACGCTGCAGCTGTTCACGCGCCTGGTCAATATCGGCGATGCCAAGTCGCTGGCCACCCACCCCGCCTCCACCACGCATCGCCAGCTCGACGCCGACGAGCTGGCCAAGGCCGGCGTCACCGAAGGCATGGTGCGCCTGTCCGTGGGCATCGAGCATATTGACGACCTGCTGGCCGACCTGAACCAGGCACTCGAACAGGTCTGAAGCAGCTTCCCACTCTGGCGCGCGACTTCACACATCGCGCGCCAGGCGCAGTCCCGTCATCTGCCAGCGAGCCGTTGCAGGAAAGAAATTGCGATAGGTCAGCCGCGCATGGCCGGCAGGCGTGAGGCAGGAGCCGCCGCGCAGCACGTACTGGTTGACCATGAACTTGCCGTTGTACTCACCCACAGCCCCCTCGGCCACGCGAAAGCCCGGGTAGGCGGCATAGGACGAATGCGTCCACTCCCAGACCTGGCCGATTGCCGCACCCTGACAGCCGGCCGCCACCTCGGGATGCAGGCTGGACCGGGACGCAGGCCAGTCATGCAGGCCCATGGCCACCTCCCACTCCATCTCCGTCGGCAGGCGTGCACCAGCCCAGCGTGCATAGGCATCAGCCTCGAAATAGGAGATATGACAGACAGGCCGCAGCGCGTGCAGAGCCCTCACACCATAGAGGCTGAACTCCTGCCAGCCCCCGTCACCTGCATGGCCTTCGGCACCCCTCCAGTAGCAGGGGTGGCTCAGTTGCTGGGCCTGGCACCAGTCCCAGCCCTCGGCCAGCCACCATTGCGGCTGGCGGTAGCCGCCATCCAGCACAAAGCGCAGAAACTCGCCATTGTTTACCGGCCTCGATGCAATCTGTGCGGCCTGCACATAGACACTGTGCATGGGCATCTCATTGTCAAAGGCGAAATCGCCACCGCCGTGGCCTATGCGGTAGATGCCGGCCTCCACCGGCCGCCATGTGAGGTCTGCATGGGCCGGCCCGGAGTCCGTCTCGGCCAGCGAGTCCGCTGCATAAGCAGGCCAAAGCGGGTGGCAGGAAAGCAAATGCTTGATGTCGGTGAGCAGCAACTCCTGATGCTGCTGCTCGTGCTGCAGACCCAATGTGATGAGCTGGGCCACCGCCTGCTGCGTCGTCGGCTTTCTCTCTTTCATGCCCGCCATCAGCGCCAGCATCTGCTCATCCACCACGGCGCGATAAGTCATGATCTGTGCCAGGGATGGCCTGGTCAACAAGCCCCGCTGGGCTCGCGGATGCCGTGCCCCCACCTGCTGGTAGTAGGAGTTGAACAGCATGCGATAGCTGGCATCGAAAACCTGATGCCCCCGCTGATGCACAGCCAGTACAAAGGTTTCAAAAAACCAGCTGGTATGGGCCAGATGCCATTTGGCAGGACTGGCATCGGGCATGGATTGCACACAGGCATCTTCGGCGGACAGTGGCGCTGCCAGCTTTTGCGTACAGGCTCTCACCCGTTCGAACTGCAGCGCCAGCACCATCCAGTCCCATGCCTCGGACGAGACGGAAAGGGGCTGAACCATGGCTTCAGGCATGTGCATGGATGACGGCAAACCATTGCTGCTCATCGGTCCAGACCTGGGGAGCGGAGAAGCCCGCATGCGCCAGCATGGAGAGAAAATCAGACAGAGGGTATTTGTAGCTGCTCTCCGTGTGGATGGTCTCGCCCTGGGCAAAGTGGCGCAGGCCCTGGGGCCAGCACACCATGACGGGACGGCGCGCGCGCAAATGCATCTCTATGCGAGAGTTCCGGCTGTCGAAGCGCGCCTCGTGCGCCCAGTCCCGAAGATTGAAATCACTGCCCAGCAGACGGTTTGCATGATTGAGCACATTCAGGTTGAACTCGGCGGTAACGCCCTGTTCATCATCGTAGGCAGCCAGCAAGACCGGAACCGGTTTGGGTAGGTCGATACCGATCAGCAGCCCGCCGTCGCCCGCAACCAGCGAATGCATGTGGCGCAGCATATGCAGCGCCTGCTGGGTATCGAAGTTGCCGATCGAGGAGCCCGGATAGAACAGCTCACGCCGCGCCTTCGGCACGCCCGGCGGCAAATGCCAGTCCCCCGTGAAATCCGCCGCAACCGCACTCGCCCTCAGTCGAGGAAAGTCCTGCTCCAGTCTGGCCACCGCGGCCTGCAGGAACTCGACCGCAATATCCACCCCAAGAAATTGCTGCGGCCCCACGCTGCGGCACAGGCGTCGCACCTTTTCGCAATTGCCCGCGCCCAGCTCTATCAGCACCTGGCAGCCTGCCATGGCCTGGGCGATCTGCAGGTCGTACCGGGCCATGATGGCAGCCTCGGTTCTTGTGGGGTAGTACTCGGGTAGCTCGGTTATCTGCTCGAACAGGGCGCAGCCGCGCGCGTCATACAGGAATTTGGGGGAAATCTGTGCCTGCCGCTGCATCAGCCCTTGTGCCAGCTCTTCACACAGTGGCATCTGCGGGGCTGTGCAAGGCTCTGCAGCCTTGAGCATGGAGGCCAGAGGCAATGGAATGCGCCCTGCGCGAGACAAAGACTCGATGGATGCTGCCTGCCTGTCCGGTATCGCGCGCATGCTGATTCTCCTGATGAGCCGATCGCGCGATACAGCCATTGCCCGCGCCATCACTGCCAAGACTGCTTTGGGTCCTAAAGCCTAGCGCTGTCGACAACAGGCGCAAGTAGGACTGAAGCCAGCGATACTTTTACTGCATGTGCATGCAGCAATGCTGACAAAGCCAATACTGATCCTGGAACTCACCAAAAAAAATCGGTATCCCGCACTGGCGGAATACCGATCAAACATACACCCTAGCCTCCGGAGCCTCCGGGCCATGCCGGCCCATTGACCCCGTTGCACCACAGAGCCTGTGGTGCGTGCCTCGCCTGCGGGAAGAAGGCCACCGACGAGAACACTCTTTGCCGTGAAGCTATCAGAAGCGATAGCCCACGCCCACGCCCACCAGCCATGGGTCAACCTTGAACTTGGTGTCCTGGAACACGCCTGCACCGGTCACCTTGGTGCCCAGATAGACCTTCTTGACGTCAAAGTTCAGCGACCAGTTCTTGTCCAGCGCATAGTCGAAGCCGATCTGCAGCGCACCGCCGAAGCTGTTCTTCTTCACGGTCACGGCACCGTCGAGAATGCTCACGTTCGAGAAGCGTGTGTAGTTCACGCCTGCACCCACATAAGGCTTGAAGGCGCCGAAGTTGGTGAAGTGGTACTGCGCCAGCAAGGTGGGAGGCAGATGCTTGAGCGTGCCGATCTTGTCGCCATTCAGGCGCACATCATGCTTTTGGGGGAAGGTCAGAATCAGCTCGGCAGCGATATTGGGCGTGAAGAAGTAAGACACGTCCAGCTCGGGCATCCACTTGTTGTTGATGCTGACGCCTGCGTCACCAGCAGCGCCACCGTTGTCGCTGTCCAGATGCACGGCACGCGCACGCACCATCCAGGGGCTTGTGCCGTCAAACGAGGATTGTGCAAAAGCGGCACCGGCAGTCAGGGCGCTGGCAACGGCGGCGATTGCGATCAGAGTCTTTTTCATGGGCTTTTCCTTGAAGAGATGGCAGAAAGCTTGTTTGCCTTCCTTGATAGTGATTGAAACAAAGCCACTCGTTTGCGGCTTTGTCCCACATCAACCCGCACACCAAGATGCCAAAGAAAAAGGCCGGCGTTGCCCTTCGGCCACGCCAGCCCCATATCCTGATTCAGCGCAAAGCCCCGCGCCGCCCGCAGTGCTAGCCGCACCCTGGAGTTATCAATGTGCGGCCCTGGCCGGACGCAGCTTGTGCCAGAGCGTCACGCAGACGACTACGGCACTGCCTATGGCGGCGCCCACCACCACATGTATCAGCAACGGCCCCAGCGCTGCCGCCACGCCGCCCATGGGTGCAATCACCTGCTGTATCCAGTGCTCGACGGGCGTGATGCCATGCACCAGCAGGCTGCCGCCCACGAGGAACATGGCCGCAGTGCCGACAATCGACAGCCCGCGCATCAGCCAGGGGGTGAAGGCGATCAGACCACGGCCTGCTGCCTTGGCGACGCTGCCGCTCCTGTCCATCAGCCAGCCGCCCACATCGTCCATGCGCACAATGCCGGCCACCAGTCCGTAGACGAACACGGTGATGCCGAGAGCCACGGCGATCAGCACCGCCGCCTGCTCCCAAATGGGCTTGGTCGCCACGGTGCCCAGCGCAATCGCCATGATTTCGGCCGACAGAATGAAGTCCGTGCGCACGGCGCCCTTGACCTTCTGCTTTTCATAATCCATCGGGTCCATCTGCTTTTCACGTGCAGCACGCACCGATGAGGGCGCCACACCCTTGTGAACGGCCTCCTCGGCATCGACGACGGCATCATGCACATCATGCTTTTGATGCTTGTGAAACAGCTCCAGGATCTTCTCCACGCCTTCAAAGCAGAGAAACGCCCCCCCCACCATCAGCAAGGGCGTGATCAACCAGGGCACAAAGGCGCTGATCAACAACGCCGCGGGCACCAAGATGGCCTTGTTCAGCAGCGAGCCCTTGGCCACAGCCCAGACCACGGGCAGCTCCCGGTTGGCCTTCACTCCCGTGACCTGCTCGGCATTGAGTGCCAGATCGTCGCCCAGCACGCCGGCCGTCTTCTGCACCGCCACCTTGGTCTGGGTAGCCACATCGTCCAGAATTGCCGTGCTCTTGCCTGCCGCAGTCTTGGTCATCAAGGCCACGTCGTCGAGCAAGCTAGCAATATCGTCTAGCAACATCAAAAGGCCGGCACCTGCCATCGTTTCTCCCGGTGTTTGCAAAATCGCCATCATGCCTGCAAACCGTGCCAAGATTGCGACAGGAAATTGCCAATCAGCTGCGCGTTCGCCACGGCCCTGGCTTTGCAGCGACAATGAGCGCCCTTATCGAACGGAAACCCTGTGACTCAATCCATCGCCCATGCCGAACTGATTGCCAGCTACCGCAAACTTGCCGCAGAGGCCGCCAAGAAGGCGGAACTGGTCAAGGCCGCTGCAGGCAAAGGCCCCAAAACCATTGCAACGGTCAGCGAAACCGCTGCCAAGGCCGCGCGCCGCCGTGATGTGATGGCCGCCAGGCTGGCCAAGCTCGGCGTCGTTCTGCCGGAATGAGCCCCAACAAGCAGTCTTCTTCCGGCAGTCTTCCTATTTGCTGGTCTTGAAGCCCTGCGTCGCCGCCCAGGCGGCCACATCGTCGCGGCGGATGGCCGCTGCCATGAGCTGCGGAAAGGCATCGGGGGTACAGGCAAACGAGGGCACGCCCAATGCCGCCAGCTTGGCCGCCAGTTCCGCGTCATAGGCCGGAGCTCCCTCGTCGCTGAGCGCCAGCAGCGTGATGAACTGCACGCCTGCTTCCACCAGCTCGTTGGCGCGGCGCAGCAGGCCCGACTCCACACCGCCTTCGTAGAGGTCGGAGATCAGCACCAGAATGCTGTTGCGCGGCTCGCTGATCAGCCCCTGACAATAGCCGACCGCACCATTGATATCTGTGCCACCGCCCAGTTGCACACCAAACAGCACATCGACAGGATCGTCGAGTTTTTCCGTCAGGTCGACCACGGCCGTATCAAACACCACCAGCTTGGTGGCCACCGCCGGCAGACTGGCCATCACCGCACCAAAGATGCTGGAATAGACCACCGAGTTGGCCATGGAGCCACTCTGGTCAATGCACAGGATCACCTCGCGCTGCGGGCGGCGCGCCTTGCGCCCATAGCCAATCAGCGTCTCCGGAACAATGGTCTTGTATTCGGGCTGCCAATGGCGCAGGTTGGCGCGTATGGTGCGATTCCAATCGATCTCGGCATGGCGCGGGCGTCGGTTGCGCTGGCTGCGATCCAGCGCCCCGGCCACGGCACTGCGCATGGGCTCCTCGAGCTTTTTCATCAGCTCGTCCACCACCTTGCGCACCACCAGCCGCGCCGTGGCCTTGGTGTTCTGCGGAATCACCGAGCCCAGCGAAATAAGGTCCGCCACCAGATGCACATCGGGCTGCACGTTCTCCAGCATCTCGGGCTGCAGCAGCAGCTCGCGCAGATTCAGGCGCTCCATGGCATCGCGCTGCATGACCTGCACGACCTGGCTCGGAAAGTATTTGCGGATATCCCCCAGCCAGCGCGATACCGAGGGCGAGGAGTTGCCGCGTCCGCCCTTGCGCGATGCCAGCTTGCTGTCTTCCTCATACAAGGCGGCCAGCGCCTGGTCCATCTCCTGCAAGCGGCCCGTCACACCGCCGCAACTGGCATCAGCGGGGCTACCCAGCACCATGCGCCAGCGCTGCAGCCGCGTAGTGGGCTGCAGCTCTTCGGACTCCTGTTGCGGCTCGGTCGCCAAATTTGCTGTTTGCTTCATCGTCACACCTTGGCCGCGGCCGCATCAAAATCGGTAGCTGTTTGGGCTTGTCCCATCAGCGCCTGAGGCAGATTCAAGCCCAGCAACTCATTGAGCATGGGCAAGGCCAGCAGGGCACGCGACTCATCCCAGGGCGCAGCATCGTCCGCAGCACCTACGGCAGGATCGGGTGCCGCAACGCCTCCCACAGGCGTTCGCTTGACCTTGTCACCCAGGCTTTGCCGCTCGTGATTGCTGAAGGTCGAGAAGCTGCGTCGCACCAGCGGCAGAATCTGTGCAAACTGCACCTCGCCCAGACCGCTGAGCCAGGCATCGACAGCCCCCCAGATGGACTCGTCATGCAGCAGCACCAGCGCCTGCTGGTTCAGGAAACCGTCCAGCCAGGCGGCCACATCCATGGGCGCCGCGCCCAGCGAAAGATTGCGGTTGAACTGACGCACGATTTCAGCGCTTTCCAGCAACTGCTCGTCCAGCAGCAAACGGCAGGCCATGCCGCGCAGCAGTGCCGCTGCGGCATCCCCCATGGCCAGGCTGCGCAGGGCCAGGCGCCAGGCATCCACCGCCTGCTGCGCCTCTGCGTCGCTGGTGCGCAGCCGCAGTGCCTCGTGCGCCGCCAGCACCTTGGTCTTCATGGCGGCCGCAGCATCCTCATCCATGGCCATGCAGGCAACAGGCAGGCCGATGGCGGCGCGCAGCACCAGCGAATCGATCACGCCAGCCAGCAGGGCCGTATCGGTCTGGCGCACGCTGCCGTAGCGATAGACATTGGCCAGCGGCGGCAAGGCCTGCAGCAGCTGGGCCACATCGCCCGTGGTGGCTGCACGCTGTGCCAGCGTGACGATCAGGGCCTCGACCAGCTGCGGCAAATCGGCCAGCAGTGCATCATCGATGGCCTGCGCGATTTCGGGCAGCGAGGTCTCGGGCGTCAGGCTGGAGCGCAGCCTGGCCGTGGTGGCCTGGGCCACGGTCGCGCCATGCACGCTGGCCTCGATGATGCGCACCGCCAGCTCAGGCTCCCACTGCAGTTGCCAGCTTTCGCGGAAGGTGCCCCGGTTGCGCTGGGCATCGGTGGCGCGCACTCCCCATTCAATGCCGAGCAGGCGCAGACGGTGCAGAAAATGGCTGCGTGCCAGATCCGTGTCCTTGCGCAAATCCAGCGCCAGCAGCTTGCTTGCCGCCTCGGGCTTGAGACGCAGCGACTTCTGCTGCTGCTCGATATCACGCTGCAGCGGCACCTGGGGAACATCGGCAGGCACCTGGCCCAGCACATGACCGACGGTCAGTTCCTCGTCGATCAACCTGAGCGGTGCGTCCTCGCCCATGCAGATCACGGTGACGATGGCCTCGTTGATTTCGTCCAGGCCGGGCACGGGCTGGCCGCGCAGCGCCGCCAGACTCTCGGACAGCCGCGTCGCCTCGATGATGTGGGCGCTGGAGCAGTCCAGGTCCTTGTCGCGCAGCAGATGGGCCACGCGCGTCAGCCAGCCAGCTGTACGCAGCGTGGCCGGAGAAACCACGTTTTTGATAGCTGCTTGCGCTTTACCATCAAGTGTTTGAGGCTGATTTGACTCCAAGTCCGAGGACGACTGATAGCACTGCCACAGATGCTGGTACCAGCCCGGCGAAGTCACACCCGCACCATAGCCGCTGCTGCTGGCCAGGTTGCGATAAGTCCAGGGGGCCCAGGTCGCCAGCACCTTGGCCTTGGGCAGGCCCTTGAGCAGGGCGCTGTCGGCCTTGGCCGTCACGCTGGCCCTGAGGGCCGGCACATGCCAGGCACCGCAGACCACGGCAATGCGCTGGTGGCCAGCCTTGCTCGCCTCGCGGATGCACTGGCGCATATGGGCTTCGCGCAGTGCCTCGCGCTTCATGTATTCCTCGCCGCGCCAATGTTCGCCGTCCTTGGACAGTTCTTCGCGAGCTGCCGCCATCACCTCGCCAATGCTTTCAAACAGTGCTTCGCTGTCGCCGCGCTCCTCGACCAGACGGTTCCACCAGCTCTCGCCGTCGTCAAAGCCTGCGGCATGGGCCAGCCAGTCCAGCGGATCGCGGTGCAGATGCCAGGCAGCGTTTGCCGGGACCTCTTGAGGATGCTCATGCCCGTCGCCATCCTGCATATCGGCAAGCGCCTCGGCCGGTGCCGCATCCGGCTCCTGCCCCGCATCGTTTGCTCCGTCCTCGGCATCCGCTGGCTGCGCTGCTTCATCGGCATCCTCATCCTCTTGCGCCGCCTTTTTGAGCGCCTCGCGGCGCGCAAACTCGATGGCCATGCCATGGGTCTGCGGCAGGTCGATAAAACGCGTGGCAACACCCTGGCGAATGGCCCACTGCAATGCCTGCCATTCGGGTGAAAACTCGGCAAACGGATAAAACGCGGCCTGGCTGGGCTCGTCCTGCATATAGACCAGCATGGCCACGGGCGGGCGCAGCTCGGCACTTTGCAGCATGGGCAGCAGCGCCTCCCCCTCGGGCGGGCCTTCCACCAGCAGGCAATCGGGCTGCAGGGCCTCAAGCGCCTGCAGCAGACTGCGAGCGCAGCCCGGGCCGTGATGGCGTATGCCAAAGAAATGAACAGAATCAGCGGAAGTGGCCATGGGCTTGTCAGAGGGCTCAAGAAAGGGATAGCAAGGTCTCTGGCTGTGAAGACAGCTCAGCCCATCACAGATGGGCGGTTGAGACGAGGCGTCATCACCGAAGACAGTAGCAACGCTAAGGCGAGGTGATGCAACGACGTATCAAGAGCTGTATTCGCTGCAGCACAACTCACAGTTGCTCGCGGCAGGCGCGGTACAGATCCTTCCAGTCGCTACGCTCCTTGACCACGGTCTCCAGATATTCCTTCCACACCACCGTGTCCTGCACCGGGTCCTTGATCACGGCTCCCAGCAGGCCCGAGGCCACATCGGCCGCGCGCAGCACGCCATCGCCGAAATGGCCGGCCAGCGCCATGCCGCTGTTGATGACCGAGATGGCCTCCGCCGTGGACAGCGTGGAGCTGGGCGACTTCACGCGCACGGTCTTGCCGTCCTCGGTCTGGCCGTGGCGCAACTCGCGGAAGATCTGCACCACGCGGCGCACCTCTTGCAGCGCGGGCGGCTCGGTCGGCAGCTGCAGCGCCCGCCCCTGCTCGGCCACGCGCTTGGTGACGATCTGCACCTCCTCGTCCTGCGAGGCAGGTACAGGCAGCACCACGGTGTTGAAGCGGCGCTTCAGTGCGCTCGACAACTCGTTGACGCCCTTGTCGCGGTTATTGGCCGTGGCAATGACCGAAAAGCCCTGCACGGCCTGGAACTCCATGGACAGCTCCGGCACGGGCAGCGTCTTTTCGGACAGCACGGTGATCAGCGTGTCCTGCACATCGGCGGGAATACGTGTGAGCTCCTCGATGCGCGCGATCTTGCCCAGCTTCATGGCGTTGACCAGCGGGCTGGGAATCAGCGCTTTCTCGGACGGGCCATGGGCCAGCAACTGGGCATAGTTCCAGCCATAGCGCAGCTGCTCCTCGCTGGTGCCGGCCGTGCCCTGGATCAGCATGGTCGAATCGCCGCTCACGGCCGCAGACAGATGCTCGGAGACCCAGGACTTGGCCGTGCCGGGCACGCCGTACAGCAGCAAGGCTCGGTCGGTGGCCAGCGTGGAAACGGCAATCTCCATCAGGCGCGGATTGCCGATGTACTTGGGGCTGAGCTCAAACCCGTTGCTGAGCTTGCCACCCATCAGATACTGGAGCACGGCCCAGGGCGAGAGCTTCCAGTTGGGCGGGCGCGGACGGTCGTCCACCTTCTGCAGGGCATCGAGTTCTTCGGCAAATTGCACCTCGGCGTGCTGACGTAGTACTTGGCTCATGATGACTTTCGGGTTGAATGCAGAAAAATTCGAAGGCTTAGGCGCCCAGTGCGGCATGCAGGGCCAGGCGCAGATCGACGATACGGTTGAGTTGCTCGAGCACGCGCTCGTCATCCCAGGGGCGCAGACGGGCGCGCTCCAGCCGCGCCTGCTGTTCGGGCGTCAGGGTGCTTTGCGCAGCCACTGCGGCGACCTCTTCGGTCGCATCGGCCACCTTGGATACCAGCTTTTTCCAGAGCCCGGTCAGCCCTGACGGGGCTGCTGTCTCGGGCTGCGGCACGGCAAGTTCCTCAGCCTGTGGAGGCTGACGCCAGAGCCGCACAAAGCGCGGCAGAACGGCCGGATGCAGGCGGCGCGCGCAGGCCAGCACGGCCTGATCGGCCTGCCAGCTATGCCAGCTGCCTGTGGCCTGCTTGCCGCCCAGCGCCTTGTCCAGTGCGTCCATCAAGGGCTCAGACATGGATTGAGAAAACACGCCAACCACGGGCATGCTGCTCTCGATGGTGTTGATGCGGTCCACCAGGCTGCCCTTGGCCTGCTGCAACTGCGTCTGCCACAGCGCCTCGCGCTCCTGCTGGCTCAGCCGGTCCAGCAGGGCCGACAGCAACGCCTGGGCTCGTGAATCGCGCTCCATGGTCTGCAGCAGCGCAATCCAGCGCACATCGGGCTGATCGCGCAGGGCCGCCAGCCAGCCCTGGCGCAAAGCGGTCTTCCAGTCGCTGCGGCGGCTCCAGTCCCAGAGCTGCTCGGGCGTCATCTCCAGGGTCTGCAGCCAGAAATCGAGGGGCGCAAGCTCCACCATCTGCTGCAGCCACCAGGCTTTCATGCCCTTGATATAGGCTGGCGGCTGCAGCGCAATGCCGTCGCGCTCCCAGTCCTTGCTGCCCTCCTCGGGCGGCTCGATCTGCCACTCGCCCTTGGCATTGCGGCTCAGCATGGACTGCAGCCAGCCCGTGATGCGCAGGCTGTGCGCGCTTTGCGGCAGACGCGACAGCAGACGGGCCGCGTTCTCGCGCACCTCCTTGCTGCGATCGGTCAGCAGCTTTTCCAGCAGCGGCTCGTCCGCCATGGACAGTCCCACGCCCAGGGCCAGCACCATGGGCGCACGCTCCTTGGCATTGAGCTCCTTCAAGCTGGCTTCCAGTCTGGCGCGCGCCTGGTCGGCACCGGTCTCACGTTCGCTGTGCAGCAGCGCCACGCGCTGCTCGATGGAGCCCTCCTGCCAGATCAGCTCGGCATTGGCCGTCTCCTGCACGCCGCTGGCATAGCTCCATTGCGGGTTAAGCCCGGCCAGCCAG
>Ga0067045_1030731_pt1 | contig 14253 bp, 16 predicted proteins | sample TerdegcTABiofilm_FD_59184 | JGI IMG/M metagenome (GOLD analysis project Ga0067045, IMG submission 59184) | Combined Assembly of (Gp0054472, Gp0054536) Wastewater bioreactor microbial communities from Singapore -Terephthalate degrading...
ATTCGATGCGCAAAATCATCGAACAAGATCAGCTCTGTCCCCAGGGCCTGACCTCCTGCGGCTGGTCACTACAACCAGTCTCTACCTCACCACAGGATTCTCATCACTCTTCATCGCTGAACCCGCATTTGTGCGCTTCGCGAGTTGTCTGCCATGTGGTAAGATTCCAGCACGAAGCTCAAGATGCGCGCAGGAGCCGTGCCCAGCGGCCGCCGTGTCCACGATCGCTGTCGCGAAGGTTTTTCCGCACGTCGATCTCAGATCTTCGAGGGGGCTGCTCATGTCATCGAATGTCCTTTACAGCGATAGCTTGGTTCGACTGAGCGATCGGGACATCACATTCCACCTGTACTATTTCCCTTGGGGCGCAAAAACAGTTGCCCTCGATCGCATCAAAGCTGTTACCGTGCTCGATTGCACGCTGACGACAGGCAAATGGAGGCTCTGGGGAACGGGAAGCTTCCTCATTTGGTTCCCCTGCGATTGGCGCCGTTTCATGCGCGACAAGGTCTTCTTTCTGCGACAGAAGAATAAGCGCATGCTGATCGGCTTCACCGTCGAAAATTCCCTGTTATTTCGAGACATATTGGCAAGCAAGATCCCTGTCAGAGAGGCTGCGAATGTCCGGCAGATGATGCGGGAGGGGTTCTGACGGACCAGACTCCGTCGAGGGCAGAAGCTTGGCATCTGTTCCCCGAAAAAGGGACTTCCGAGGAGACATATCCCATGCGTGACGAGGCAAGCATCTACATCGGAGGTAACGGGGCTCCACAGAGTCTTGCATTGCGATTGGCCAACAGGCACGGGCTGATCGCGGGTGCTACAGGCACGGGGAAAACCGTCTCGCTGCAAATCCTTGCGGAGGGCTTTTCCGCAGCGGGCGTGCCGGTGTTCATGGCAGACGTCAAAGGGGATTTGGCTGGCATTAGCCAGAAAGGATCTCCTCGCCCCGAGCTTCTCGAACGAGCCAAGATCCTGAAAATGACTGGCTACGCGTTTCGTTCCTACCCAGCGATTCTGTGGGATGTCTTCGGAGAACAGGGCCACCCCGTACGGGCCACCGTTTCCGACATGGGCCCTCTGCTCCTAGCCAGGCTCTTGGACCTCAATGAGGTCCAAGAAGGCATCCTCAACATCATATTCAAGTTAGCAGACGATCAAGGGTTGCTTCTGCTGGATCTCAAGGATCTGCGCTCCATGGTCACGTTTGTGGCCGAACACTCGCGGGAGCTTACCACCCGCTACGGGAATGTTCAGCCTCAATCCGTTGGAGCCATCCAGCGCAGGCTGCTCGTCCTGGAGCAGCAAGGGGCCGAGAACTTCTTCGGAGAGCCCGCGCTGGAGCTGAGGGACTTGATGCGATTAGATTCGGAAGGCAACGGATACATCAGCATATTGGCTGCAGACAAGCTCATGGAGAATCCGCGGCTTTACGCAACCTTCATGCTGTGGCTGCTTTCCGAGCTATTCGAGGAATTGCCCGAAATAGGCGATCCTGAAAAGCCTAAGCTCGTTTTCTTCTTTGATGAGGCGCACTTGCTCTTCGACGGCGCGCCCAAATCCCTGATAGAGAAAGTGGAGCTCGTGGCACGCCTCATCCGGTCAAAAGGTGTGGGGGTCTATTTCATCTCTCAGAGCCCACTCGACATACCGGAAAAGATCCTCGGTCAACTGGGGAATAGAATCCAACACGCTCTGAGGGCGTTCACCCCAAAGGACCAGAAGGCCGTCCGCTCTGCCGCGGAAACCTTCAGGCAGAACAGGGCATTCGACGCCGCGGAAGCTATAACGCAACTGGGAGTGGGCGAGGCGCTGGTGTCTACCCTGCAGCCCAAGGGGGTGCCGGGAGTCGTAGAGCGAATTTTGATCCGTCCTCCCTCATCCCGCATGGGACCCATAACCCCCGAGGAGCGGCAGGATCTTTTCCGACGGAGCCCAGTGAGAGGGCTGTACGAACAGACCATCGACCGGGAGTCCGCGTACGAGCAGCTCAGGGCAAAGGCTGAGCATGTAGCGCAACCGGTTGAGAAAATTCCACAATCCACTCCTCCGGAACGGATACCCTCACAGGGATGGGGCCTGCCTGAAATCCTGACCGGAACGGGAAGAAGACAGGGAGTGCTCGAGGCGATGGCCAAGAGCGTGGCTCGCAGCATCGGCTCTTCCATAGGCCGCCAAATAGCACGGGGTGTCCTCGGGTCAATATTCAAGGGAAAATAGCGGATAGACTTCTTGATCCAGCCTTGTGGGAGCCAGACTTCAGGACAAGGAGACCCCGATGAGGTGCATACTGTGTAGACACGGTGAGACGCTGCCAGGCAGAGTGACGGTCAGCCTTCAGAGAGGGGAGACTACCGTGATTATCAAGGGTGTCCCCGCTCAAGTGTGTGAAAACTGCGGGGAATATTATCTCGAAGAGGAGATCACAGAGCAGGTTCTTTCGATGGCGGAGGACGCGGTGAAAAAGAACGTGGAGGTGGAGATTCTTCGATTCGCAGCATGAAAGACCATCCGATCCGAACTCCTGCAGGTGCGAGGCTCAAACAGGGAAGAGAATTGATCCACAGATTTCGCAGATTACGCAGATGAAGAGACCCAGAGGATATAATCTGCGGCCATGTGCGTCATCTGTGGTTGGAATAAATCGACTCCCCCACCCCAGCTCACCCCGTTGACGGCTTACGATTGGACAAACGTAACACCATGGCTTCATGTAATCCATTGAAATGACGTGTCTTGCACCCCGAAGGGGTGGACCGTGAGTAGCCGTGGGTTTCAACCCACGGGATGAGAAAACAAAGAAGCGAGGACCCTGAAGGGGTCCACCATTCACGCAGCGGGCGGTTAGGACGTGATCATTGGTCGATCCCGTCAGGGTCGTTCGGGGAAATGGGCTGCCATCCTTCCCATGGGTTGAAACCCATGGCTACTGTTGGTGCGCCCCGCCGGGGCGAAGATTGTGAAGAGGCCGCAGCAGGACGGTCGGCATGGCTGCGGCGCCAAGTATGGGTAATAGTCAGCCTTTAACGGGGAGGGGGGCTGTATCGTTGCCTTCAAGGTGGACGAATTGTGCGAGTGGTGTGGACGCGGTTCGCAAACTATACGTACGGTCGGAATCGACGCCCTCAGCGTGAGGAGATTGCGACCCGCACGGATTCTGTTATCTGTGACCATCTGGGTCCTCTGCGGATAATCCGAAAAACACGAACACGGCAGACGCGATTTCGAGGCCGAGTGCTGCGCTCTGTGCGTTCCGCATGCCGGGGCTATCATCTGATCCAGCCGTGCGTTCGGTACCATGCTGCGGTTTTGCGAATGGCCTCATCCAGAGGGACTTTCGGCCTCCACCCCAATTGCCGGTACGCCTTTTCGGAAGAGCATACCCACGCGACTTGGGTTATGTCCAGGAGCTTTTCGGACCTCAGCAATGGGGGGGTGTCACTGATTCGCCCTTTAAGATCTCCGCACCAGGCGGCCACGCGCATTATGGAAACAGGAACGGGCAACGCTGTCGCCCTGTACCCCATTAATTTGGCCACCCGGACTGCAAACTGTCTCCAGATGACCGGCTTTGGATTGGCAAGGAAATAGGTTTCCCCTACCGCGTTTGGTGCAAAAGCAGCCGCAAGGATGCCATCCGCAAGGTCCTTCACATAGATGATGCTCACGAATCGATCCGGACCTGCGATACACGGCGCAACCCGAAACCGGGCGCACTTGAACACTCCCAGCACATCGACGTCCCGTGGACCGAATACGGTCGGAGGCCGCACAATCGTCACGGGAATCTCTCCGCTCCGTTGCAACACGAGCTTTTCTGCTTCCAGTTTCGATCGTCCGTACAAAGACACCGGAGAGGGAGGGTCCTCTTCGGTGCGGAAGGACGAGCCGTGGATCGATGGTCCGGATGCGGCCTGCGAGCTCACGAGGACAAAACGCTTGAGCGTGGGCAACGCTTCTGAACGGCTGAGAAGGTCCAGTAGTCGCCCAGTTAACTCCACATTTGCTCTTCGATATCCTTCGTAGTCCAGGGCCCTTGTCGCGCCGGCTATGTGAAACACGTACTCCGGCCGAGCCTCGTCCAGGAGAGCCTCCAAGCGGTCCAAGGACGCAATGCGCACAGGCATTTTCTCAAGGTGCCTAGAGGATAACGGATTTCTCACCGGACAAACCACGTCGTGCTCCTTCGACAGGAGCATTTCCACCACGTGGCTCCCCACAAAACCGCTACCCCCGGTGACGAGAACGCTCATCGAACCTACCTCGTGGCTCGGCCGGCCGCCGTCTTAGCAGCCAAGACACATCTGAGAAACTCTCTTAGAAGAACCGGATACGATGAAGCGTGCCGGTACATCATGGTCAAATCGTGAGGACAACAGCCGAGCATACGGCCCACCAGCATGAGCTGGTTTGTCAAGGATGTTCGCAATACTCCAAGCTCCTTCCACCTTCGTGCGGACGTGAGCACGTATGCACGCGTAATGACGAGCTTTCCCCTCGCTCGAAGCCGCAAGACGAGCTCCAGATCTTCCAGTATGGGAATGGGGGGGAAGCCGCGGATCTCATCAAAAATGCTCCTGCGCACAAAGAGTGCCTGGTCGCCATACGGAATTCCCAATCTGAGAGAACGCATGTTAGCGAGCCTCTCTACAGTCCGAAGCCCCCGTAGATCAGAGTCAATCCTGAGTCGAAATGCACCCCCTACAACATCAGGTGTGGAAATAGCTTCAGCCACGTGGTCCTCCCAATCCGGGGGCAAGAGTGTGTCTGCATGGAGAAAAAGAAGGACTTCGGCACGGCTGAGCTTTGCTCCTTCATTCATCTGGATGCTGCGGCCACCCCGAGCCGAGAAAACGACTGCTCCGAATGATTGAGCAACGTCCACGGTCCCGTCACTACTTCCACCGTCTACAACAATAATCTCGACACAGCCACCTGCCAGGACGGAAGTCAACGCGTTCGGAAGGCTCTCCGCTTCATTGAGGGTGGGCACGATCACGGTGATGGAAGGCATTTTCGCACGGACTGGTAGGGGGCTTGAGGTTATTTTTTCCCAATGGCCAAGGTCCTCCGGCCGATCGATATCGTTAAGACGGTCCACCAGCTCGACGCGCAGGCCAGTGCGTCTCGCGGCCGCAAGCGTCTCGGCCAGAACAGTCTCCGTCCCCCACTGCATGCCCCTGAACAAATGAGGCTGCGGTCGCCGCATTCCGATAAGATAGTACCCCCCGTCTGCGGCGGGGCCAAGCACCACGTCTCCCTCGTTGAGCTTAACCAGGGCCTTGCGGACTATTTCCTGGGATAGGCCGGGACAATCTGTTCCCACCATGACCGCTCGATCCGCGCCGTCACGGAATACCGCCTGGAAAGCGCGATGCATGCGGTCTCCCAGCGTCCCGTCCGACTGCCGCGTGTACCGGCCTGGACCGAGCCACGCCCTGAAGAGCGATTCAGTCGCACCGTCGAAAAAGACGTCGAGAGTGGCCGATCGTTCAAGTGCGACGCGCCTTAGAGTTCGAACCGTCCGCTCGGTCATGACTCGGCTCATCCGAGCTGCACCATCCGATCCCAGGACAGGAATCAGACGGGTCTTGGCTTTGCCCGGTTCAGGATACCGGCTAAAGAGGATTATGCGCTCGCGACCACGCACGGGATCTGGCTCTGCTTTTGTTCGTACAGCGAACAGAAGGATTGTTCCCAGTATCTTGCTCCCGGCACCGACAATGCCCCTCAATGTGCCCGAAACCTTGGATGTGCCGATACGACGACGGTAGGACACGGGGACTTCCCGGGTTCTCAGTTTGCTGGTGACGGCCTTGATCTGCATCTCTACAGTCCAGCCGTAATCCTTGTCCTTCATTTCCAATTGTAAGAGCGACGTGTACCGGATGGCTCGAAAGGGCCCTAAATCGGTAAACGCGACACCCCAGAACCAACGGATCAGTGCGCAGGCCAGCCAATTGCCGAACCGGGCCTGTGGTGTGAGCGCGCCGGGCTCCCGTGCTCCGAGAACCCTCGATCCGACGATAAAATCTGCAAGGTCCTCAATGATGGGATCAACGAGACGATCCATCTCTTCAGGGTAATCGCTGTAATCACCATCCAAAAATACCACAATGTCCGGGGGGTCCAGATAGGCCAGAGCTGTGAGGCACGCGGCCCCGTATCCGCGTCGAGGCTCGGAAACGACCTGTGCACCCCAACGCCGCGCAATTTCTGCTGTCGCGTCGGTCGAGCCATTGTCCGCGACTATGACCCGGTCAACCCAGTGAGGAATGTCGGACAATACTTTCCCGATAGACCTCTCCTCGTTGAGCGCGGGGACGATTACCGCAATGGAATGGGCTGCTCTCATATCAGGTGTCGGACCACGCGAAAATCCTTTGCAGGAACCAGCTTCTCAGTAGTAAAACTGAGCAGGGGGTGGCCTGTCAACAGGTGGAGGACCCATCAGAGCTGAGAGTCGGCTGCAGCAGCGGCATGGAAAGAAGAGATTCACTCTTTTCCCTTGACAGCTTATAATGAGTTCAGTAAGTTTGTTCGATTGTGGAACGAATGAGAATGCTCGCGCACGGAGGTGCTGCTCTCTATGTCCGTTACTATCCGGTTGGCCCGTCACGGAGCCAAGAAAAAGCCTGTTTATCGTGTTGTGGCTTCCGACTCGCGATTCCCCCGCGACGGCCGATTCCTTGAAGTGCTTGGAACGTACGATCCCAGGAACAAGATCACGGGGCTCGATCTGAAAATGGAACAGATCCGCAAATGGATCTCCAACGGAGCCCAGGTGTCCGATACGGTTCGAAAAGTCATGAGGCGGTTCGAACGTCAGGACAAGACCACGGGGGGCGTGTCAGCCGCGTAAGAGCTTCCGTTCGGAAGATCGGCTCGAAAGGCGCCATGTTGCGGCTTTGTCGCGTGACAAACCCACGGCTCAGGCCTCGCAAGGGCCAGGTGACTGAAAGACGTGTTCGGCGTTGCGGTTGCCCATGCCCTTGACGGTTGAGGTCAATCAAACCGTTCACAGACTGTGACCGACAAAGGATTGCTCAAAATCAAGCGGTATGGCCTTGAGAGAAGGAGAGGGTTCCCATGAAAGAGCTGATCGAGTACATCGCGAAAGCCCTCGTAGACAATCCTGACGAAGTTGTCGTTTCGGAAGTGGAAGGGGAAATCACGTCAGTGATCGAGTTGAAGGTTGCCAAACCCGACCTGGGAAAAGTCATCGGTAAGCAGGGTCGTACAGCCCGGGCCATGCGGACCATACTGAGCGCAGCTTCCACAAAAATAAAAAAACGGGCGGTCCTGGAGATCCTGGAATAGGTGCCCGAAGCTTCGTTCCCGCATGCCCTGTTCGGATCTTTACTTTTCTCGCGAGCATGGCTGACGGCAAGCTAGTTGTAATCGGGCGGGCTCTCAAGCCGTTCGGAATCAGGGGCGAGATCAAGATACGCCCGTATACGGAATCTGATTACGCGTTCGAGAGGTCGTCTGTTCTCGTCTTCGATGATGTTCCGTATCCGGTGCGCAGTGTCCGGTTCCACAAGGGGATGGTGATCGCGAGCCTGGAAGGCGTGGACTCCCCCGACGCTGCTGCGGAGCTTCGAGGGAGGCTCGTCAAAACAGGAGCAAGCAACTTACCGCCCAAAGAGGAGGATGAGTATTTCTGGCATGAATTGATAGGCATGAAAGTCCAAACCGTGGACGGTCTCGACCTCGGCACAGTGAACGAGATAATCCCCACCGGCGCCAATGATGTGCTGACCGTGAAGGGGCATCGCGGCGAAGTCCTGCTCCCCATGATCGATGACGTGATCGTAGAGGTAGATGTGCAGCACGGCATCATCGTGGTGGACCCGCTCGAAGGTCTGATCCCCGATGCTTGATGTACGGATCCTAACCATATTCCCCAGGATCTTCGACTCGTTTCTGGCTTTCGGGAATCCGGCTCGCGCTGCTGAAGCAGGTCTGCTGATCGTCCAACCGGTCGATCTGAGGGATTTCACCGAGGACCGCCACCGATCTACGGACGACTATCCGTACGGAGGCGGAACAGGGATGGTGATGAAGCCGGAGCCCATGGTGAGAGGGATCAGGCATATCAGGGAGATGGCGCCGAATTCCCACGTGATCCTCATGACTCCACAGGGAAGGCTCTTGAATCAAGCCGCAGTCGAGCGACTGGCACAATTGCAGACCATCGTCATCGTTTGCGGCAGGTACGAAGGATTGGACGAGCGGGTGCGGCATTTCGTAGACGAGGAAATTTCCATCGGAGATTACATCCTTTCAGGAGGCGAGACCGCGGCCATGGTAGTCATCGACGCGGTGAGCAGGCTGATTCCGGGCGTTCTGGGACGAGACAGCCATATAGAAGGAGAATCCTTCTACGCGGATTTGCTCGAGTACCCACAGTACACGAGGCCGCGAGTCTTCGAAGGGCTGGAGGTTCCTCAGATACTGCTGGAAGGGCACCACGAAAAGATTCGGCTCTGGCGCAAGAAACAGGCGCTGGCAAGGACCCTTCAGCGAAGACCCGACCTGTTGAGCAAGAAGAGACTTGACTCTGAGGAAGCGAAGCTTCTCGCAGAAATCCGATCAGAGCTCAGCTTAGACACTATGGAGAAAGATCATGAATGTCGTGGAACAGATTGAAAAGGAACATGTGCGATTGGATTTGCCGGCCTTCAGAGTCGGGGACACCTGCAAGGTCCACGTTCGGATCGTGGAAGGAAACCGTGAACGTATACAGGTTTTTGAAGGGGTCGTGATCGCACGCAACCGCAAAGGATCGAGGACGAGCTTCACCGTGAGAAAGGTCTCGTACGGTATCGGGGTGGAAAGAGTGTTTCCCCTTCATTCCCCGATGATCGACAAGATAGAAGTCGTCACTCGAGGCCGGGTAAGACGCTCTAAGATCTATTACCTGCGAGGTCTGCGAGGGAAGGCTGCACGAATTAAGGAGCGGGTCAGGACGCCGCGCGCCTGAGAGCACGCGATGGCATAAATGCGCTGCCGAAGCAAAGACGCCCATGTCACCTCGGAGACCAACGCGGACAGACATCTCTCTCCGGTTCGAAGAAGAAGGGTTTGAAAACGGCGCTCGGAGGATAGCCGGAATAGACGAGGCAGGCCGAGGCCCGCTTGCCGGGCCCGTGGTTGCCGCTGCCGTGGTTCTCCCGAGAGGCTTTAGTCTGCCGCGGTTGAATGATTCTAAACTGTTGACACCCGCGGCCCGCGAGGAAGTCTTCGATGGAATTCGCTCCGCGGCTCTCGCCACTGGGGTGGGGATTGTTCCGCCCCAGGTTATTGACGAAATAAACGTGCTCCAGGCCACTCGGCTCGCAATGGTGCAGGCTGTCAATCAAATACGCCCCTCTCCTGATTATCTGCTCATTGACGGACCCATCACCCTCGATGTGAACATTCCTCAGCGTCCCATCGTGCACGGGGATCGCTTGTGCTGTTCCGTAGCTGCAGCCAGCATCATTGCAAAGGTCACGCGAGACAGGATCATGATGGAAATGCACGAGCTCTACCCCATGTATGGCTTCGATTCCCACAAAGGCTACGGAACAGAAGCTCATCGGGCAGCCTTGAAGCAGTATGGCCATTGCCCTATCCATCGCAAGAGCTATAAGGGGGTCAAAGGAATAGGGAAGGGGACTCAGCCGGCCCCGTCGGAAGGGGAATCGCGTTCCGGAATTCGAAACACCAAATAGTAGAGCGCTGTGATTATCACAAATACGATGATGGCCGACCACAACACGTCCGTCAGAAAATGGCCGCCCTGGATCATTCGTGCTGCTCCTGCAGCCGTTCCAAACACAATTCCCCCCGTGATGGCAATAACGGCAACAACCGGATGATACGGATAGAACGCTCCTGCGGACGCGACTGCGAAAGCCATGGAACAGTGGCCGCAGGTAAAGGATTTCCCCTCACCTATGGCACCGGGCTCGGAAGCCTTCCTGTAAACATGGTTCCCGCCGAATACAAGCAGATCGCTGGGTCTGGGTCTTCCCCAGAAGTGCTTTAATAAGCCGTTGACCATGAGGCCTGGCCCCAAGACCACAGTCAGGATTATCACCAGGCACGGCTTGGCATATTCCCCTCGGACCTTCCCCAGTCTCGCCGCAATGTACGCCCCCAGCGCGACGATTGCCATTACAATTGCCGGTATTTCGCCGTAGTCATATATCCAGCACCAGGGATAGTCACGGGCGTAGATCCATCCGCCGTGAGGCCCTCCCTCCTCATAGAACAGCCTTGCCCACGAGAGGTCGCGGTTCGCGCTTTCAATCCAGGCCGTAAGGGCCAAACCGGCAATGACGAGGCAGCAGATTATCACCACCCCTCGCACCCAAGGACGCACAGAAATCATGACATCTCCTGGTTCACGGATTCCCTGTCAGGGGCAAGCACCATGCTGCATCTACTCTCCATAGGCGGGGTGTGCAACAGCACTTCGACTTATAGCAGGTGCCGCAGAAAATGTCTGTTCGTTCGCGTGAAAATCTCCAAACGGTTCTATGCCTCCTGTCGCATCAAGGCTATGGCCCGCCGGACTCGCGTTTTCACGGTTTCAGGCGGGCATTGGTGCATCCGCGCGATCTCTGTGTACGTGTATCCCAGCAACCGCAGGTGGATTGTTTCTCGCAGGAGCGGGGGCAGGCTCTCGATCAGGCGCTGCAGCAGGTACCGAAGCTCCTGATTCGCTGCTATGGCCGATTCGTCATCCGGAGCCACATCACCATGAGGCTCTGCGCCGCCGTTATCAACAGGAATTCCCCGACGTCCCATGTCGCGTAGCCGTCTGTAGGCTTTATTCGCTGTCACCCGATAGAGCCACGTGGAGAGCTTGGAATTTCCCCTGAAGGTCCGCAGCCCGATGTACACGTCCAGAAAGACGTCCTGGGCCAAGTCTTCGGCTTCCACAGGGTCCCCCACTATGCTCAGGCACTGTTTCACCACCGGGCGGTAATAGGCGCTAACAAGCCTACTGAAGGACTCGTGACACCCCTGCTTGGCACTCTCTATCACAGCGCTCTCGTTCATTGGCTGATCACCCAATCCCATTATTCTTATGGTCGGTTTCAAGAGGACCGTTGATATCGGTGCTCACACCTCTGGAGCACACCCACTACACCTGCTACCGCGTCCGAGCAGTCCTTCGATTCGCTGGTTTCGTGGTCGATTTTGATCGTGCCCCCTTGAGTGATCCGTTTGAGTCTCCGAAGCTCTCTGTCCAGAGTCTGATGGGGTGGAAAAAGGATGCGGCCCTCTCTGATCGCGTGCTTCAGCTCGAAATAGCTGGCTGGGCTCTTGTCCACGGATACCCGGCCGGTTGTAATACGGTTTGCACGCCATCTCTGGAGCATCGCTGCGGATTCCATCCAATCGGCACTCCCGTATCGGATTTGAATGTGACGGTGGAGCTCCAGCACCAGGTCGGTGATGATGTTGATATCGATCTGCTCCCCAGGCCTCGCGTGGATACGAAGCACCCCGTCGATCAGGTAAACTGGGGAGACGAGGTTCTCGATCGGCGTGAGCTGGCTTTGCTCGGGGTTGAAATAGTGGGTTTTTTCCACCACGGTAGTGTCAACGATCCTGCCCAAAGCCAGACCGGTCGCGTCGCCCGAAAGGGACATATCCACATGGACGCAGTATCGATAGTCACCTTCCATCTTCATACGAGTCAGGTATTCACCGTTGATAAGCAGTTCCCACTCCAATCGATCGCGGTTGGGATCGTACGTGGCGATTCCGAAAACGTCCCGGAAAGAGACGTCTTCGAGCCTGAAGAGCGTGAGCCCCCCCGAGCGGGCCTGGTACCGGTCCTGAGCCTGGGAAATCTCCTTCGGGAACGGGAGGAATCGACCCGTGCTTGTCGACGGAACCCCAGCAAGATCCTTGAGAGCTTGCTCAAGGTCCTGTTCGCATTCAGCGCGGAAGACCATGGGTATTTCCAATACATTTTCGGGGTCTTCGGCTTCTTCCGGACCTGTAATGATCCTCGGGGGTCTGTAGTCTGTCCCGAGCTCCACCAGGAATGTAGGGGTTCCAGGAGGATATTCGTGGGAGCGTGCGTTCCAGAGAGTTCTGTCCACAATGAGGATGGTAGAGTCTCTTTTGGCGTGCTCGATCTTCTTTGCCGCAAAATCGTTGGTATGGTTGCGTGCAGAATCAAGAATGAGCCTGCCCACGAAGTCGCCCCGCTCGATGAGCTGTTTGTATCGGCCTATAATCCTGTTTCGCAGGTTGCGGTACATTTCCATGCCTACGTCGAAGATCTGTTTGTCCGAGTAGAGGAGCTTTACCGAATCTTTCCGGACAGGCATGAAATTGATCTCCGTTATGACTCCTGCGATGACATTGAGCCCGAGCACCGCGTCCGTTGCACCGGTGACCGGTTTCACTGTCACGTGGTTCGGAAAGAGCAACTCGCTAGCCTTTTTTCTGTTTCTGGGGAAGTTGCCCTGAAAATAGGGGCTGGCGTCCACGGCTCGCCTCAATCGCTCGTAGAGCGTATCCGTGGCAGTCGCCAGCCTCATGGATTGGAAGATAAGGAAAATCTCGTCTACCGGCGCCATACCCATCTCAAGCTGTGGGTTCCAGAGGCACGATAGCAGGTACAGGCTGTATCCCGTGGAGATCCACGATTTGGTGCTCTTGGCAGTGCCTGCCGCACCCGTGAGGAGCACCTCAAAGGGCGGCGGGTGGTTATGGAATATCTTCCACAAATCCTCTTTGGTCGAGGTCCACAGCGATCCTTTCAGAGCGCAAAACTCGCGTGATTCCGCAAACTCGATGACATCGACTACTCTGTCGGTCCTGTACCCCCGACGCTGTTCAAGAAACGCTGCGTCGTTTTCTGCGATGGCCCGCTGAAAGTTGTTGAGAAGCCCGACAAGCGTGTCGAGTCGAACGAACCCGCCGGAATCTGTGGGAATGGCGCGCAGGTACGACTCAAGGATCTGCACCTGTCGACGGCTGATGCGCTCCTTCCTGGCGAAGCTGTGCAACAGGTCCAGAGCCTTCTCTATTCCCACCTTCTTCCGGCTGTAGCTTGCCTGCATCATGTGAGGACACCGGTTCAGCCAGTGTATCCAGCTCCCGACTCAATGTGCTGACGAGCTCCACGAGCTCGTTGGGGTTTCCCACCTGCTGATGAATGAGGCTCAGGTCTATTGAAACCCGCTGCGTGTCCTGTTGAGGATCGAGCAAGCCCAGACGCTCCAACAACGCTTCCGTATCCTTTAAGGACTCCTTGAGCAGCGCCAGGATCTTGGCGACGTACGGATCGGACTTGTCCTGGTCCCTGGCCAGTCGACTCCACTGGTCGTATTCGTCGCACAGGCGCTGAATGAGAGCGATACGCTCCCGGAGCGGGTCATAAATCCGGGCGCTCTCTCGATCTTCTTTTCTCGGCCGCCCGGGCGCACCCTTCCCTTCGCCGTAGGATCTGTTCCCAGCAGCCTTCATTCCCCCTCATTCCCTGTCGATGTGTGAAAAACGGAGCTTACGCGTCTGAAAGATGATCAAGGCCTGAGGTTCTTCGCTTCCTCCAGAAGCCCCCCTGCCACATTGTCCGTGGCCCATGCCGCAACAACGGCTTTGTGGGCGCGCACAGTGGAAATCCCGTGGCTGAGCGGTACGGTGATGACTACCGTGTCACCTTCCACGGAGACCTGTGCAGAATCGAACAGCCCATACGACGGCGACGTGGCCGCGTCGGCCGCGACTGGTGATGAAGCGGGATCGACGACGCCTTCCTCCATTGTTTGCTGAACCTTTTCGAACATCAGGCTAATGTCCTCCTTTAATCGTAAGCATTTGGGGTCAGGTCTTGTTTCTTGACGAATCTGTGCTGACGATCATCGGTGAATAGGCCACTGGTCTGGTCCATACCGAGCAGGCGAGCTTACGAGGTGACAGGAAGATCAAGAAACAAGACCTGACCCCTTGTCCCATGACCGGACCGATGGCGGCTCATTTAGCGGACTCGTGACAGCTCGTCAAGGGCTCGATGGAATTGTATGTTCTGTAACGAAGCATTGGGGGCCAGGCTTGTTTCTTGACGAATCTGTGATGACGATCGTCGGTGAATAGGCCACTGGTCTGGTCTAGACCGAGCAGGCGAGTTTACAAGGTGATAGGAAGATCAAGAAACAAGACCTGACTCCTTGTCCTCGCTCAATAATGGTCTACATACTCAACGTTCTTCTTAAGGTGACTGATCCGGTCATACCG